>ERZ773212.825-NODE-825-length-14989-cov-12.673296_pt1 | contig 14989 bp, 10 predicted proteins | sample MGYA00581005_ERZ773212 | MGnify/ENA primary metagenome ERZ773212 (study PRJEB29015, sample SAMEA2738154) | human oral metagenome | biome: human oral; feature: human-associated habitat; material: saliva | place: China | collected 2196 ... | reverse complement strand
AGAGCTTCCAGCAGGCAGATGTGGTTCTTGATCCGATGCGCCTGATTGCTGACCTGCGTGCGCAGGGTATTTACGACCTGGAAGACATTGAGTTCGCTCAGATTGAGCCGAATGGTGTGCTGAGTGTGATTCGTAAGGGCGACGGTGTGCCGAACTTTGCTCTGATTGTGAAGGGTACCTTGGTCACTCGCGATATCGCGGATGCGCACAAGACCGAGGATTGGGTGTACCTGCAGTTGCGTGCGGCTGAGGTCGAACTTGAGGATGTCTTCCTCATGGAGTTCAAGAACGGTAACCGCCTGCTCATTCTGCTCAATGACGGCACTACTATTCGCCGTGAGGTGGCAGAAGCCTCGAATATGAATGATAAGGAAGAAGAGTGGCAGGAAGGCGTGGAGGAAGCTCCTGAGCCGGAGGATACTGAGGATGCTAAGAAGGAAGTAGCGGAGCACGCTGCTGAGGATGCGCATCCGACGAAGGAATCTAAAGCGTAGAAGAAGGTAGAGAAAGATGAGTGAAGTGTCGCCCTCGTTTGAGGTTCAGGTGGTTGGCGCCGCCGTGGTCGATTCTTTGGTGGCTCCGACCCGTATGCTGGTGGCTCAGCGTTCTGAGCCGCAGACTGTTGCCGGCATGTGGGAGTTCCCGGGCGGTAAGGTCGAACCGGGGGAGAGCTGCGAGCAGGCGCTGGTGCGTGAGCTGAAGGAGGAACTGGGCGTGCAGGCGCGTTTGGGTGCTGAGGTGCCCGGCGCGTACCCGCAGGGCTGGCGTCTGAGCGAGCGTCTGGCGATGCGCGTGTTCTTCGCGGAGATCCTTTCGGGTACTCCGGATACTTTGGAAGATCATAGCGCGCTGCGGTGGATGCCGTTGCCGAAGTCTAAGGATGACGCGCAGGCGTACGATGATTTGCTGGGTTTGCCGTGGATTCCGGCGGATTTGCCGATTGTGGAAGCGCTTCTGCAGCAGCTGCAGGACACTGGCACTGGTGAGGCGTAGACCCAAGGTCTGACCTAATGCTCTGCGCTAGTTCGTTGCGAGGCTAAGTCGCCGTTATGTGACAAACTCGCGGCGGTAACAGGATAAATTTTCTCTATCTTTTTTGACACTGTTTGAAGGCGGGATTCCCTGTGGGGAGTCCCGCCTTTATTCATATTTTGAGGGGGATTTATGCGCCGTGTAATCCTGACTTGTGTGTTTGTTGGGGAGGGGATTTTGTCATATATGGGTTCGACACGGATACATACTTTGGAAACCAATCGGTAGGCGGGTAGTATTGAGGGAGAAATCACATACGTATTGGGAGACAATGATGACTGCTCAACCCCCGTTTGATCCGGGTGCTTACCGCTCCGACGCGGTTCCCTCGGACACTCAAGCTATTTATATTCAGGAAGGCGGCGCTGAGCCGCGCGGAATTCTGTTCCACTCACCGACCAAGCACCCGAAGATTCTGCGTCTGCAGGAGATTATGATTGTCTCCGCGCTGCTCTGCTTGATCCACGGTGTTATTTCCTCGTTCGCACCGGATAACCTGTCCCCGCTGAAGGGTCTGCCGGAGTTCGGCGTTGCAGGCGGTATCGGCCTGCTGGTTGTTTCTGCGGTTGTGTACATTTGGGTGTACTTCACGATTCAGAAGGGCAAGCGTCTGGGCCTGACTGTCGGTCTGATTTTTGCAATTCTGGGTGCGTTCGTGGCGATTATGTCTCTGATTGGTAATGTCATTGACGCTCAGCGCTACGGCTTCGTGCCCCTGTACGCGGCATGGTTCATTGCGAACGTGCTGTGGATTCGTGCTTCTTTTGACCCGGCTGTGAAGCAGGCTCTGAAGTAAGTACGACCCTTCAACGCTGTTGTTGAGGCTATATACCTAAGAACGCCCGGATGGACTATCCGGGCGTTCTGCTGTTTACGCTTCCTTCTCTGGTCTAAAATGGATAGGATATGCGCCCGTCGCCTTCCCCTTGTCCCGCACCCTGTGTGGGTAGCCGGGGGAGAGCAGACGGTGCTGCCTAAGGTGTATAACGAGCCAGCCGGCATAGTGCCGGTGGTATGCAGAGAAGAGTGACAATGACCGATTCCGTGCAGGAACACGAGGGTCTTAACGGCCCGGCTCAGGTTCTCGCCCGCATTGCGCAGGTTCTGGAGGAGAACCCCGAGAACGGTTTGGACGCTATCCGTGAGGCTTTTGAGGCTGAGCGTGAGCGTGCCAAGCAGGAGATTCGCGAGAAGGCTAAGGACTTTGACAGCCTCAAGGAGGTGCGACTGAGCTTCTTCGGTGAGAAGGGCATCATGAGCATCGCTAACCGTCAGATGCGTGATCTTCAGAACCAGCACAAGGGCCCGGTGGGTAAGCTGATGGGTCAGGCTCGTGCGGCGCTGACTGAGGCTATTGAGGCTCGTACCGCTGAGCTGGAGGCTGAGCGTGAGGCTCGCATCCTGGCTGAGGAAGCTGTGGACGTTTCTGCTGCTTCGCCTCGCCGTTCTCTGGGCGGCCGCCACCCGATTGCTCTGATGCAGGAGCGCCTGACTGATATTTTCGTCGGTATGGGTTGGGAAGTTGCTGACGGCCCGGAGCTGGAGTCTGAGTGGTACAACTTTGACGCTCTGAACATTAAGCCGGATCACCCGGCACGCGAAATGCAGGATACTTTCTACGTTGAGCCGAAGAACGCTCACCTGCTGCTGCGCACTCACACTTCGCCGGTGCAGATGCGCTCGCTGCTTTCGCGTGATTTGCCGCTGTACATTGTGTGCCCGGGTCAGGTGTACCGCACCGATGAGCTGGACGCGACCCACACCCCGGTCTTCCACCAGATTGAGGGCCTTGCCGTGGATAAGGGCCTGACCATGGCTGACCTGAAGGGCACCCTGGAGTACATGGCACGCGCCATGTTCGGTGAGGACGCTAAGATTCGCCTGCGCCCGAACTTCTTCCCGTTCACTGAGCCTTCCGCTGAGCTGGATTTGTGGCACCCGAACGCTAAGGGCGGCCCGCAGTGGATTGAGTGGGGCGGCTGCGGCATGGTGAACCCGAATGTTCTGCGTGCTGCGGGTATTGACCCTGAGGAGTACTCGGGCTTCGCCTTTGGTATGGGTATTGAACGTACCCTCATGTTCCGTAACAACGTCGCTGACATGCATGACATGGTTGAAGGCGACATCCGTTTCTCTGAGCAGTTCGGGATGGAGATCTAAATTATGCGTGTACCCCTGTCATGGCTGCGCGAGTTCGTGCCTGTAGCCGAGGATGCTTCGGCTGAAGATTTGATGGCGACCCTGGTGAAGGTTGGCCTGGAAGAAGAAGACGTTCACCGCCCCTCTGATGAGCTGTCCGGCCCGATTGTGGTTGGTCAGGTGCTCTCTATGGAGCCGGAGACCCACTCGAACGGCAAGACCGTGAACTGGTGCCAGGTGCGTGTGGTTCCGGAGGGCCAGGAGCAGACTCTGACCGGTAAGGGCATTGAGCCTTCCGGTGTTCAGGGCATTATTTGTGGTGCCCACAATTTCGTACCCGGCGACAAGGTTGTTGTGACCCTGCCCGGCGCTGTTCTGCCCGGTGGTTTCGCGATTACCGCTCGTAAGACCTATGGCCACAAGTCGGCTGGCATGATTGCTTCGACTCGTGAGCTGGGTATTGGTGATGATCACGGTGGCATTCTGGTGCTTTCGACTCTGGGCCTGGATCCGGAGCTTGGCACCGATGCGATGGAGCTGCTGGGCCTGTACGATCAGGCTGCTGAGGTGAACGTGACCCCGGACCGCGGTTACGCGTTCTCTCTGCGCGGTATTGCCCGCGAGTGGTGCCACGCTACCGGTTCTTCTTTCGAAGATTTTGTGCTGGCGTACGGCGAGCGCGCCCCGGAGGCTAACGACGCCGGTCACCCGGTTTCTCTGCGTGATGAAGCCCCGATTCACGGTAACCCCGCATGCACTCGTTTCGTGATGCGTGAGGTGTCGGGCGTGAAGGCGGACGCGCCGGTTCCGACCTGGATGTCTTCGCGTCTGCGTCTGGCGGGTGTGCGCTCGCTGTCGCTGCCGGTGGATATTTCGAACTACGTGATGCTGGAGACCGGTCAGCCGCTGCACTTCTACGATGCTGACAAGGTTCAGGGTGAGATTGTGGTGCGCCGCGCTGTTGCTGGCGAGAAGCTGGTGACTCTGGATGGTGTGGAGCGTACTCTGCACCCCGAGGACATCGTTATTGCTGATGATTCGGGCGTGATTGGTCTTGCCGGTGTGATGGGTGGCGCCTCCACTGAGGTGACTGATTCGACCACCCGCATTCTGGTTGAGGCTGCTCGTTTTGATGAGGTGTCGGTGGCTCGTACTGCTCGCCGCCACAAGCTGATTTCTGAGGCGTCGAAGCGTTTTGAGCGTGGCGTTGATCCGCAGATTCAGGCTGCGGCTGCTCAGCGTGCGGTTGAGCTGCTGGTTGAGCTGGCTGGTGCTCAGGTTGAGCCGGGCGTTACTGACGTATCCCTCGGCTATGAGCCGGTCGTGATTGACCTGCCGGCTGATTACACTGCTGGCCGTATTGGCGTGGATTACTCGCCGGAGCAGATTGAGTCGTGCCTGCGTGAGATTGGTTGCTCGGTGGAGCGTACCGAGTCCGGTTACGCGGTGACTGTCCCGTCGTGGCGTACTGACCTGCGCGCGAAGGAGGACCTGACCGAGGAAATCGCACGTATTGACGGTTACGAGAACATCCCCTCGACTCTGCCGGTGGCTCCTGCGGGCCGCGGTTACACTCCGGAGCAGGCGGGTAAGCGTCGTGCGCTGAATGCGCTGGCTGCTTCCGGTCTGACTGAGGTGTTTGCGTACCCCTTCGTGTCGGCTGATGCGAACAACCTGTGGTCGGCTCCGTGGGTGAGCACCCCCGAGAACCCCGTTACTGAGGTTCCTTCGATTCGCCTGGAGAACCCGATTTCTTCGGCTGAGGGCTGGATGCGCCGCTCGCTGCTGCCGGGTCTGGTTGAGGTTCTGAAGCGTAACCTGTCTCGCGGTTTCAAGAACCTGGCTATTTTTGAGGCGGGTCACGTGTTCATTCCGGGTGAGCAGCTGGGTTCGGAGTCTATTCCGCCGCTGGGTGCTCGTCCTTCGGATGAGGTTCTGGCTGATCTGAATGCCGGTATTCCGCAGCAGCCCACTTTCATTGCTGGTCTGTTCGCAGGTACTGAGCACGAGGCGATGCCCGGTGCCGCTCCGCGTGCTTACGACTGGCGTGACGCTCTGGACGCTGTGCGTCTGGTGGCTGCTGCTGTGTCGGCTGAGATTCAGGTGCGTAATGGTGTGCACACTGCGTTCCACCCGGGCCGTGTGGCTGAGGTTCTGAACGCTGCCGGTGAGCGTGTTGGTTTCGCTGGTGAGCTGCACCCGAAGCTTCTGCAGGAGCTGAACCTGCCGGAGCGTACTTGCGCGTTTGAGCTGGATTTCTCGGCGCTGTTCGCTGGTCGTGTTGAGGCGCATCAGGCTACTCCGGTGCTGACTTTCCCGGCGGCTACTCAGGATGTGGCGCTTCTGGTGGATCGTGACCTGCCTGCTTCTGAGGTGGAGCGTGTGCTGCGTGAGGGCGCTGGCGAGCTGCTGGAGGATATCCGCGTGTTCGACGATTACCGCGGTACCGGCATTGATGAGTCGAAGAAGTCCCTGGCGTTTGCGCTGCGTTTCCGTGCGCCGGATCGTACGCTGACTGCCGATGAGGCGTCGGCTGCTCGTGAGGCTGCTGTGGCTGCGACTGTTGAGCAGCTGGGTGCGGAACCGCGTGTCTAATCGGGTCTAACCCTATGGCGTAACGCCTAGTGCTGACGGGGTGGGAGTCGCTGGCTCCCACCCCGTAGCTTTTGGCGTTGCGTCGTGGGTTTACCTGTCGGTGTGTTCATGAAGCGCTGATAAGCGCTTTCCTTGGTGAACTCATGTGGTTATGGGTACCCTAGAAGATAGATGAAGTGAGGGAGAGAGTAATGGCTAATCGAGAGAACTCGCGCGAGCAGGACGAGCTGTCGCAGTCTGAGGTCGAAGAAACCTATTTCGAGGATTCTCAGTACGATGACTCTGAGTACGGTGATTCTCAGTACGAGGATTCTGAGTATGAGGAGTACGAGGATTACGACGATGAGGAAGAGAACTCCTCCCTTTTCGCGATGAGTGAGGAAGAGCTGGATGACCGCCCGGGCGTGAACTGGTTGTCGGTTCTTTCTGCTGCTGTTGCGGTTATTCTTTCCATTGTTTTGGCTGTTGTGGGTGTCCGCGCGTTTGCGTCGGTCAATAATAACGCCGAGTATGCCGGTAAGAGCTGGGTTATTCAGGGTACTTATCAGGATTTGACTCCTGACCTGATTACGAAGGGTAATGTGGCTCGCTATAAGGGCAACCTGCCGGCTGATGATGCTCTGAACGGTAAGGCCTATGTGTCGAACCTGAAGGATAAGTACCAGGTGACTTCGGGCGCTTCGATTGAGTTCCGTGGTTCGCAGACTGGTGATGTTCCTTCGGAGTTCCCGCGTGAGGTGGACGGCCTGCTGGTGGAGAAGAACGGCAGCCTTGAGGTCGTTTACACCGCTGAGAAGGGCACGTTGAAGCCTGTGACTGAGGCAAGCGTGAACGCTGAGCGTTTTGCCGGTATCGCAAGTATTGTTGGTGCGGTGCTGGTGCTTCTGCTGGGTCTTGGTTTTGCTGTGTGGCTGAACCGCCGTTCGCGCGATGTTGAGTATGAGGACTTGGATGGTCTGGTGGAGGATGAGCGCTAGGCGTTCTGCGTCCTGAGGATTCACCTCGAAGTTTTGTTGAAGGAGCCTGTTTCTGGCGCACGTGGTGTTGCTGGAGGCGGGCTCCTTTTGCATGCTCGCCTGCCGGAGATCTCTTGACTGGTGTGACGTACCACCCCAGAATGTTCTTGCACGCTATGCATTCATTGCGAGGTTATGCGCCTGAATGTGTAGATACACGCTACGTTCGCGGCGTTTTGCGTGACAGCTGGTGAGATAAACCCTGAAATTTCCCCCATATCTTGGAATAATCCATATTTGGTGCGCATATTTATGTGCATATGTATTATCTTGGGTAGTGAAGAATGTTGCGCTGCGCCACCGCTGGGCAGCCCGTTCTGAATTCGTGATTGGCACCGTAGGAAGAAGAGATATTATGCCTTTCCCCTCGACCAAGATCGCGCGTCAGGCACGCATCGTTGAATTGCTGCAGACCCGACGTGTCCGCTCCCAGGCTGAACTGGCGCAGTACCTGACCGATGATGGTATGAAGGTTACTCAGGCGACCCTTTCCCGTGATCTTGTTGAAATTGGCGCTGAGCGCATCCGTGATGAAGGCGCCGGCCTGATTTATGCTGTGCCAAATTATCCTGCTCGTCGTGGCGGCGGTACTGCACCTGACGCCCGTATGATTTCCCTGTTTAAGGAGTTGCTGATTACCGCTGAGGGTTCGGCAAATATTACGGTTCTGCGTACTCCTCCGGGTGCCGCGCAGTTCTTGGCGTCGTCGATTGACCAGGGCGGTCTTGAGGCGATTATGGGCACTATCGCCGGTGACGATACGGTCATTGTTGTGACTCGTGACCCCAATGGTGGGGCTGCGCTTGCCGAGAGCTTCTTGGATTGGTCTGCTGCTCAGTAGTAGCTGGGGCGTATCTTGTGCTGTTCCTCTGATGTGTCGGGGGAGCGGCTGAAGGTACGCCCTTCTGCTGTCTTCAGGCTCTCTTTGCGGGCTTCTAGCTCGGCTTCTTCTTTTCTAGATATACCGATTTTTCTGTGGTGAGAGTTTTTTATCATGTCTGAAATGCACGATTCAGCGAACAATATTGCCTACCTTTTGGCGGAGGCGGCATCGTCTGCCGGGGCTAAGGCTGCTTTGGCGATTCCGGCTTCTGAACCTGCTGATATGCAGGTGGTGAGCTACGCGCAGTTGGCGTCTGCTGCCTCGCAGGTTCAGCGTCATCTGGAGGCGCTCGGTGTTGAGCGTGGTGACCGTGTGGCGTTGTCTATGCCGAATGTGGCGTTGATGCCTGCGCTGTATTACGGCATTGTGGCTGCGGGTGCGATTTGTGTTCCGTTGAATCCGCTGCTGTCGGGCGCGGAGCTGGAGTATCATCTGCGCGATAGCGGGGCGAAGGTGCTTTTCGCTTTTGCGGGTACTCGCCTGGCGTCGGAGGCTTCGTCGACGGTTCTGGTGAAGAACGGTTCGGTTCGTTGCGAGATTTTCACCGGGGGAGAGGGCTCGCCGGTAGCTCCTTTTGATGAGCCTGCCGAGACGGTTCTGGAACCCGTTCCGGTGGGGGCGAACGATGCGGCGATTATTTTGTATACGTCGGGTACGACGGGCAAACCGAAGGGGGCAACGCTGACTCACGCGAATATCCTCTCGAATGCTCGTAGTTGCGTGAGCGTTTTTGGTTTCACCGCTGAGGACGTCATTTTTGGTGGTCTCCCGCTGTTCCATGCGTTTGGTCAGACGGTGTCGATGAATGCGGCGTTTGCGGCGTCGGCTACGGTGGCTCTGCTGCCGCGTTTTACTCCCGATGGTGCGCTGAACCTGATTGAGCGTGCCGGGGTGTCGGTGTTGGCTGCGGTTCCGAGCATGTACGTATCGTTGGCGGCGGCGCTGGAGGCTGAGCCTGAGCGTGCGCGCTCGCTGCGCGGTCGCATCCGTTTCGGTATTTCGGGTGGTTCGCCGCTGCCCGCACCGGTGCATGCTGCGTTGAAAACGCTGATTGAGTGCCCGGTGTACGAGGGCTACGGCCTGAGTGAGACCTCGCCGGTGGTTTCGTTTAATCAGGCGGAGTTTGGCATGGTGCTCGGCTCGGTGGGCCGTGTGCTGCCGGGCGTGCAGGTGCAGGTGCGTTGCCCGGAAGGTTCCGAGTGCGCGCCGGGCGTGAGCGGTCAGCTGTGGGTGCGCGGCGAGAACGTGATGGCTGGTTATTGGAATAATCCGGCGGCTACTGCTGAGGTTTTTGACGGCGAGTGGTTTGCGACCGGCGATGTTGCTCGTGTTGATGAGCAGGGCAATATTTTCATCGTGGATCGTATTAAGGACATGGTTCTGCGTAATGGCTATTCGGTGTATCCGCGTGAGATTGAGGATGTGCTGTACACCCATGAGCAGGTGCAGTCGGTAGCGGTGCTGGGTGTGCCGGATGAGCGCGTGGGCGAGGAGGTTGTCGCCGTGGTGATGCCGCGTCCTGGTGCCGATGAGGGCGTGCTGCAGGCGGAGTTGAATGCTTTGGCGCGTACTCGTTTGGCGGCGTATAAGTATCCTCGCCGTTATGTGATGGTGGAGAGCATGCCGCTGGGCCCGACCGGTAAGATCCTCAAGCGTGACTTGCGGGTTTCGATTCAGCAGGGCTAATCCCGGCAGACGGTTCTTAGCGCTGTTCTGAGGACAACCGCGGGCGAAGAGGGTAGAATCTTGTAGGCGGCTTCTACCGCGTTATTGTTCCCGGTTGTTATACCTGGGCTGAACCATCCACGAAAGAGAGAGCATGAGCGTTCCCGCTTCTGAGGCTTCGCGAACCCCTATTGAGCAGTTGATTCCGGCTGCTTGCGCTACGATTCCGAATTACCCGCACGAGGGCATCCTCTTTTACGATGTGACCACTCTCTTCGCCAATGCTGAGGTTTTCAAGGCGTGCATTGATGAGCTGGCTGCCCGTTTTGAGGGCCAGTTTGATGTGGTGGCTGGTGTTGAGGCTCGTGGCTTCTTGCTGGCTTCTGCGCTCGCGTACGCTACCGGCACCGGTGTGATGACGGTTCGTAAGGCGGGTAAGCTTCCTCGTGAGACGTACCGTGAGGAGTATGCGCTGGAGTACGGTAGCGCGGCGATTGAGATTCACTGTAATGATTTCGCGCCGGGTACTCGTGTGCTTCTGCTGGATGATCTGCTGGCGACTGGCGGTACCCTGGTGGCTGCCGCGAAGCTGGTGGAGCGCGCGAACCTGAAGGTTGCCGGCGTCGGCGCTCTTCTGGAACTGGAGGGCCTGGGCGGTCGTGAGGCGTTGGACGGTTACCGTCTTGAGACGCTGAGCTTGGTCTCTGAGTATCCGCTGCCGTCGAAGTAGTTTTATAGATGTGGAGGTGCCCCGCCGGTTGATCCGGTGGGGCACTTTTCTGTGTATGCTTGGGCGGGTTTTCTACGGGGGTAATATTTCTGCCCTTCGGAGCCTGTCCTGTAAAATAGTGACCCGTATTTTTGGGTGTCTGTCGCACCCTGTCTTTGAGACACCATAGGTTTAAGGAGCTTACGTGTCATCTGAATCTCTACCCCAGCAGTCTGCTGATTCTTCGGCGGCTGAGAAGCTGTTTGCTGAGCAGATGGCTGCGGAGCGTGAGTATGTTGCTCGCGTGTATGCTCGCCTGGATGAGCTCCGTGAGGAGACGGCTGAGAAGCTGGCTGCTGTGCGTAAGAATCAGGCGGTGGGCGGTCATCAGAACCGTTCGGAGCGTGACTCTTTTGCTACTCACTATGAGGATCGTTTGGCGCAGCTGAATGCTGTGGATTCTCGTCTGACGTTTGGCCGACTGGATATGGACCGTGAGGGCGCTGATGCGGTGCGTTATATCGGTCGTATTGGTATTACGGATAGCAATCAGCAGCGTCTGCTGATGGACTGGCGTGCCCCGGAGGCGGGTACGTTCTATCAGGCGACTGCTTTCCACCCGATGGGTGTGCGCCGCCGCCGTCACCTGATGCTTGAGGGCCGCACTGTCGTAAATATTGAGGATGAGGTCTTCGATTCGGAGATGCTGCAGGATGAGGACACCCTCCACGGTGAGGGTGCTCTGCTGGCGGCGTTGAATAAGAAGCGTACCGGCCGTATGGGCGATATTGTGGCGACGATTCAGGCTGAGCAGGATGCGATTATCCGCTCGGAGCTGCCGGGTGTGCGTGTTGTGCAGGGTGGTCCCGGTACCGGTAAGACTGCTGTGGCTCTGCATCGTGCGGCGTACCTGCTGTACACGAACCGTGAGCGCCTGTCGAAGGCTGGCGTGCTGGTGGTTGGTCCGTCGAATTCGTTCATGTGGTACATCGAGCGTGTGCTTCCTTCGCTGGGTGAGACCGGCGTGGTGATGGCTTCGCTGGCGACCCTGTACCCGGGTCTGCGTGCTGTGCCTGAGAAGGAGCGCGCGGTTGCCGCGTTGAAGGGCGATTTGCGCATGGTGAAGGTTATTAAGCGTGCGGTGGCGGATCGTCAGAAGGTGCCGGCTCAGGTTCAGCGTCTGAATGTTGAGGGTACTGATGTTGAGCTGACTCCGGAGATGGTTCGTTCGGCTCGTTCTCGTGCTCGTTCGACGGGCAAGCCGCATAATGAGGCTCGTGAGACGTTCGTGAAGATTCTGTTGAAGGAGCTGACCGCGAAGCTGGATGATCAGCTGAACCGTGCTGCGGGTCGTGTGGTGGAGCGTCCGTATCTGCAGGATGATGTGCGTGCTTCGATGGATGTGCGCCGTGCCTTGAACTTGGCATGGATGCCGCTGTCGCCGGAGACTCTGTTGCGCTCGCTGTTTTCGAAGCCTCACTATCTGGAGTCTGCGACTCGTGAGTTGTCGAAGGCTGAGCGTGAGCTGCTGGCTCGCCCGGCGGATGCCCCCTTCACGGAGGCTGATGTTCCTCTGCTGGATGAGGCTGCTGAGCTTTTGGGTGATTTTTCGAAGGTGACCGGTGCGGCTGCGGCGGCTCGTGCTGCGGCGGAGCATCGTGCGCACCTTGAGAATGCGGCGAAGGCTTTGGAGAATGTTCACCAGTCGCTGGAGGATATTGGCGCTGATGGCGTGATTACTCCTGAGCAGATTGCGATGATGAATGAGGTTCGTGGCGAGCGTATGACTGCTGCGGCTGCGGCGTCGGCTGATCGTACGTGGGCGTATGGCCATATTGTGGTGGATGAGGCTCAGGAGCTTTCACCCATGCAGTGGCGTTTGCTGATGCGTCGTTGCCCGATGAAGTCGTTCACGATTGTGGGCGATATTGCTCAGGCGTCTTCTGCTGCGGCTGCTTCGTCGTGGTCGCAGGCGTTGGAGCCGTTTGTGGGTGAGCGTTTCACTCTGGAGGAGCTGACGATTAATTACCGTACTCCGGCTCAGATTGCTGAGGCGGCGGTATCGGTTGCTCAGGCTGCTGGCTATGAGGTGTCTGCACCTCGTGCGGTGCGTGAGGGTCAGTGGCCTCCGCTGGTTCATGAGGTTGCCTCCGAGTCTGTTGTGGAGCAGACCGTGGCCGTGGTCAGCGAGGAGGTCGCTCATTCGGGTGGCGCTCTGATTGGTGTGGTGTGCCCGCCGAGCCTGTATGTTCAGACGGCTCAGGCTGTGGCTCGTGCTCACGCTGATCGTACGGGTACCGCGCAGACCGCCCTGGAAAATCAGGTGCTGGTTCTGACTCCGTGGGAGGCGAAGGGCCTGGAGTTTGATGTTGTGGTGATTGTTGAGCCGCAGCAGCTGATTGATGATGCTGATGGTGCTGTGGGTGACCTGTACGTGTCGATGACTCGTCCGACTCAGCGCCTGCACATGGTGGGTTCGCGGATGCCCGCGGGTCTGTAGCTCTGTAGTACCTTTCTTGTTATTTCTTTGGGCCGGTGCCGTACCGGTTTGAGCGCTCGCTTGGGTTTTTCTGAGCGTTTGGGCTGGTGCGGTGCTAGGCTTGTTACATATTTTGTTCGAGCGCCTTCGGGCGTTGTTACCTTGTGAATGGGAGAAGCATGTCTGCCGAGATCCTCAACGCGCAGCATAATGACGATACCTTCGAGAATATTTGGCAGGAGCTGAAGTGGCGCGGCCTGGTGCACGTGAGCACTGATGAGGCTGCTCTGGAGAAGGCGCTGAGCGAGGAGAGCCTGACTTTCTATACGGGTTATGATCCGACTGCGGCTTCTTTGCACCTGGGTCACTTGGTGCAGCTGCTGGTGATGCGTCGTCTGCAGCTGGCTGGTCACAAGCCGCTGGGTCTGGTGGGTGGTTTCACCGGTTTGATTGGTGATCCGCGTCAGACTTCTGAGCGTGTGCTGAACTCTCCTGAGGTTGTTGCTGAGTGGGTTAAGTCTCTGCGTGCTCAGATTGAGCGTTTCCTTTCTTTTGAGGGTGAGAACGCTGCTCGTATGGTGAATAACCTGGACTGGAGCGGTCAGATGTCTGCTCTGCAGCTGCTGCGCGATGTTGGTAAGCATTTCCGCGTGGGCACCATGGTGAAGAAGGAAATTGTTGCGAAGCGCCTGAACTCTGATGAGGGCATTTCGTACACCGAGTTTTCGTACCAGATTCTGCAGGGCCTGGACTTCCTGGAGCTGAACCGTCGTTTCGGTTGTACTCTGCAGACCGGTGGTTCTGATCAGTGGGGTAACCTGACCAGCGGTACCGAGCTGATTCGTAAGGTGGAGGGTAAGAGCGTTCACGCTATTGGTACTCCGCTGATTACTAACTCTGATGGCACTAAGTTTGGTAAGAGCGAGGGTAACGCTATTTGGCTGAACCCGCAGATGTGCTCGCCGTACGCGTTCTACCAGTTCTGGCTGAACACCGCGGATGCGGATGTTGTGGATCGTCTGAAGGTGTTCACCTTCCTGACTCGCGCTGAGACTGCCGAGTTCGCCGAGAAGGTTGAGAAGGAACCGTTTAAGCGTGAGGCTCAGAAGACTCTGGCGTACCTGGTGACTTCGCTGGTGCACGGCACCGAGGCTACCGATCAGGCCGTGGCTGCTTCGGAGGCTCTGTTCGGCAAGGGTGATTTCGCTGCTCTGGACGAGGTAACCCTGGAATCTGTGGTTGCGGAGCTTCCTTCTGCGAAGCTGACCGAGGATCGTCTGGACTTGATTTCTGTTCTGACCGAGCTGGGCTTTGCGAAGTCTAACTCTGAGGCTCGTCGCATTCTGAAGGAGGGCGGCGCTTCGGTGAACGGCGTGAAGGTTCAGGGTGAGGACGCCACCATCTCCAAGGATGACCTACTGCACGGTCGTTTTGCGATGGTTCGCCGTGGCAAGAAGAACCAGGGCGCGGTTGAGCTGGTCTAGTCTCTTCTGACTTTCTCTATGACATAGAGGGAGAGGGGTTCTTCTCTACTGAGTAATCGGTGGGGGAGCGCCCCTCCTTTTCTGTTCCCGATATACGTTTCCTATATGCACAGAGAGCCCCTCCGTCAGGAGGGGCCCTACTTTTCTCTTCCTGCTGCCCTCTTCTGGCTCTGAGTTTTCTTGGTTTGTCTTTGTTCGCGAGGGTTTTGGGATGTTCCTGCCCTGTTTTCGGGGTCCAGAGAGGGGGATTCGCAGATTTTTAAGGTTTTTCGAAAATTTTTTGAAGATTTTTTAGCACCCATAAAACGCACTGACTAGTCAGTTTGGTGTTTGTGGGGGTGTTTGAGACCCCTTCAAGGCCCTGTTTGTGTTCTACTTCACCCGTATTCGGGTTGCGGGCCCGTATTCGGGTCTGTATAGTTGTATGAGTCGCCGCGGCGAGGAGGAAAAAACGAAGAACTTCTTCGGTGTTTCTCCTAGTCGGAAGCGGTTTTGACAGGTTTTCAATTGTATAGTGTTTCGGTTTCTTGCTTGAGGGAATTCTTGGTCATCGTGTGGTGATTGTGGAGGATTTTAGGAAAGAAACTTTGTGGTGCGAATCACGGAAATCGGATTTGCATGGCGAATGAAACGCTGGTATAGTTGATTGGGTTGCCGCGGGAACGCGGTAACAATGAAAAGAGAATGACCGTTCAACGGTAAGGCGTCCTTCGGTTGGAGGGGTCAAGGTGTTGAATCGGTGTGTTGCTTGAGAACTCAATAGTGTGCTTTGTTCAATAAAATCACCGAATTGGTGATGGAAACTGAAACTAATACCAAATATTTATTTATTTGATAATCATTGAATGGTTTCAAAAAAGTCAGCTTGAGTCACGCACCCCCGTGTGTGATTCGCTGTTTGAGATCAGGTTATCGAACTTTTCTATTTTTTCAACGGAGAGTTTGATTCTGGCTCAGGACGAACGCTGGCGGCGTGCTTAACACATG
>ERZ773212.824-NODE-824-length-14992-cov-7.992970_pt1 | contig 14992 bp, 12 predicted proteins | sample MGYA00581005_ERZ773212 | MGnify/ENA primary metagenome ERZ773212 (study PRJEB29015, sample SAMEA2738154) | human oral metagenome | biome: human oral; feature: human-associated habitat; material: saliva | place: China | collected 2196 ... | reverse complement strand
AGGCGCACGGTTTTTACGACTCATTTCTCTTTATCCCCTTTCCTTATGCTTTTGGTTTTTTAGTACCGTATTTAGAACGGCCTTGTTTACGATCAGTAACACCTGCTGTATCAAGCGCACCACGAACGATATGGTAACGTACCCCCGGAAGGTCTTTTACACGTCCACCACGAAGAAGCACAACACTGTGCTCTTGCAAGTTGTGTCCGATACCTGGGATATAAGCAGTTACTTCGATCAAGTTACTCAAACGTACACGAGCAAATTTACGAAGGGCAGAGTTAGGTTTTTTAGGCGTCATAGTTCCGACACGAGTCGCTACACCACGTTTTTGAGGTGCACTTTCGTTAGTTGGAACACGTTTCAAACTATTGTAACCAACGTTCAATGCTGGTGATTTAGATTTTTCTACTTTTGATTTACGCGGTTTGCGAACCAATTGGTTAATTGTAGGCATCTACATTCTCCTGTATTTTTTTAATTTTGGTGATGGTACACTTGGTGACAGCTACCATCTGTGTGTACTTTTGCAACATTTGTCAGCACGTCTCTGTACACTTTTGAGAGACCAAAAGTAAAAAGTACCGTCTATCATTATAACACGGGCCAGTTGGCGAGTCAATAGGTTTCTTCATTTTTTGCCCTTTTTACTTTGTGAATCATGAACCAATACAAATAAGAGAAGCTCTTGAGAGCTTCTCTTATTGTGTGGTTGTGTTAGCAGAAGGGGCTTCTTCAGTTTGTGTTTGAGTATCAACAGTTGAAGGTGCTGCTGGAGTTTGGATTGTAGGCGCTTGATAGACCGGTTGCTGTTGGATTTGTGATTGCGTAGCATTTGCAGCTCGGTTTATAGCTATGGTATCTTTAACTGCCTGAATCCTATCCTGCAACTTAGCTTTAGCATCTAGATCCTTCACCTTGTCAACTGCCGCCTGTGCAAGTGACACGTTTTCTTCGGTCTGCTCAGCTTCTAATTCCTTCACAAGAGTTTCTGCATTAGCAAGACTTTGTGTATCCAAAGTTTTCGCTTTATCTGGATTAGAAGAAGATTTTTCATTAGACGAATCAACTTTGGAACTGGACACACGGCTGTATGAAGCAACTGGTGAGGACTGGTGACTTGTTTTGTAGTTAGGCTTTATAAAGAATAAGCCAGTAATTAAAATCACTATTAATAGTAGCAAAACTCCTATCCGAACCCAAATTGGAATTCGGTCAAATTTCTCAAAAATACTTCTCATAATCCTCTTCCTGCTTATTTATCAAAAATATTTCCGACTTCAACATCGATTTTATTTTCTTTTACATCGATATTCGTCACTTTCAATAAAGATTTATAAGACAGATGTTCTCTCTTTTCCTGGGCGTTATCCGCAAAAACAGCTACACCTGCTAACTCCGATTCGAATTCAGCAAGCAAGCTAATCATCCCATTGATTGTACCGCCTCCCTTAAGGAAGTCGTCCACTATCAAAACTCGGCTACCTGCTTTCAAGCTACGCTTTGATAAAAACATCTTTTCAATCCGATCGCTGGAACCAGAAACATAGTTAACGCTGACGGTTGAGCCTTCTGTAATCTTTAAATCACGACGAACAATCACAAAAGGAACATTTAATGTATTGGCCACGGCATTAGCAAGAGGAACTCCTTTAGTAGCTACTGTCATGACTGCATCGATTTTTTGATCTCGAAAAGCTTTAGCAATAATCCGCCCAATACTATTTAAAATAGATGGGGTACTCAAGAGATCTGATAGGTAGATATAGCCACCTGGTAAAATCCGACTACTTTCGGACAATTGATCTCGCAGCCCTTCCACAATTTCTCTAGACTCTCTATCAGAAATTGAAGGGGTAAAGATGACACCCCCTCCCGCTCCAGTAATTGTTTCAATAGATCCAATCTCAATTTCTTCAAAAGCGCGTTTGATGATGACAATATCTTCTGAAATAGAGGATTTAGCTGATTCATACTTTTCAGCAAAAGTATTCAGACTAGTCAGTTCATAAGGGTGGTTTAAAAGATAGTTTGAAATTACCACCATTCTGTCACTTCTTCTTAGTTTCATATTTTCACCGTTCTTGTTATTTTTCTTCATTATAACATACTCTATCAAAAAAACGAACATTATTTCAAATATAATGCTCATTTTTCGTTTTTTCTTTAGTCTAAATTGGGTTTATAGAAGGATCGATTGTCCATGGCAAAAATGCGACTGGTCATTTCTCCTTCTCCAACCTTAGCCAAGGCACCTGTCATCATCATCATTTCTGCATCTAAGTTATCAATCATATGAATGATCTCGGCCTCCATAATCCTTGGACGAACAGGACTTCCGTACTCTAACAAGCCATGATGGCTCAAGATAACATGACGTAAGACAATCACATCTTCCTTACTGTCGTCGATTTTCAATTCTAGAAGAACTTTTGTGATTTCTTCGTCAATTAAAGCAATGTGGCCAATTAAGTTCCCACGAACTGTGTACTCGGTGTCATCAGGACCACTTAGTTCGATTACTTTTGCTAAATCGTGCAACATAATTCCAGCAAAGAGCAGACTCTTGTTGAGCTGAGGGTAGATATCTCCAATCGCATCAGCCAAGCGAACCATAGTCGCCGTGTGAAAGGCTAAGCCTGATTCAAAAGCGTGATGATTGGTCTTGGCCGCTGGATAGGAATAAAATTTCTTGTCATACTTGCTATATAAAGCTCGGACAACACGTTGCCAAACCGGATTTTCAATCTTGAAAATCATCTGAGCCAAATAATCTCGTAAATCCTTCGGATCCACTGGAGGTTTTTCTTTAAAATCAGCTGGATCGTTAGGCTCACCTGCTCTAGGAAGACGTAAAACCAACTGATTAACCTGAGGAGTATTATTGTAGACTTCTCGGCGACCTTGCATATGGACAACTTTTCCAGCTGTATATTCGGCTACGTTATGGGACTGGGCATCCCAGAGTTTCCCTTCGATCTCTCCACTATCATCTTGAAAAGTAAAGGCGATATAATCCTTCCCTGCCCTCGTCTGTCGAACTTCGGCTGATTTAATCAAGTAAAACCCTTCAAAAAATTCATCTTTTTTCATTTGGTTAATTTTCATGATTTTCCCTTTCTTCTGGCACATCAAGCAGGTCTATATGCAAATCCTCATCTGACAATTCAATCTGGCGTAAGGTTCGCTCAATGGCATTTGTTCTGCGCGTCAGCAAATCATCTATATTTCCCGAAGCGTGCTGCAAATGCTTCTGTGCCTTAACCAGGATACCAGCAAATTTATTAAACTCCAGCTTGACACTGCCCAGAACCTTGCTGATATCATCCGCACTCTTTTGAATATTTAGAGTTTTGAAGCCAACAGATAATGAGTTGAGCAGGGCTGATAGGGTTGATGGGCCAGCCACCACAATCTGCTCCTCTCTACGAAGACCATCGAAGAATTCTGGATTGCGGACAACTTCTGAATAGAGGCCTTCTGTCGGCAAAAACATTATCCCAAAATTGGTTGTAGAAGGCGGCGCTAAATACTTGCTATGGATATCTTTTGCAAAACGTTTAACACTATTTAGCAGGGCCTTGCGATAGAGTTCAATTTCTTCTTTATTACCAGATTCATAAGCATCTTCCAAGCGATAGTAATCAGCCAAAGGAAATTTCGAATCAATTGGCAAATAAACATAGTCTTGATCGGTTTGGCCTGGCAACTTGACTGCATACTCAACTCTTTCGCTAGAGCCTGAAACAGTAGCGAACTCTCGCTCGTACTGACTTGGAGTCAAGATATCTTCGATAATCTGACCCAACTGTAACTCGCCCATAATACCGCGGGTTTTAGTATTTGAGAGGACCTTGTTAAGAGTTCCTACATCACGCGCAATATGCTGCATTTCGCCCAAACCGCGATTGACTGATTCCAATTGCTTAGAAACGGACTCAAAAGAGGTCTGAAGGCGAGTCTGAAGAGTCTTTTCCAATTTTTCTTCTACTGTCTGTCTCATTTGCTCTAGACGTAATTCATTAGACTCTTGAATCTGTTTCATGCGTTCATCTGTCTTATCGCGATTCTTTGTCAAATTATCACTGATTTCTGCCCGTAAATCTGTCAAATCCCGATGCAAACTTGTGTGTAGAGAACTAAAACGATCTCCCAAGCCTATCTCTAGATTTTTTTGTTGAAGCAAGGAATTTTGTCTTTCCTGCTCCAAACGATAATCAAGCTGATCTGATAAATGGTCAGCCTGCACTTCCAAGATTTCTTGAACAACCTTCTTTTGCTGTGTTTGGCTCTGCCAAAGCAAGAAAATCAAAAGAAGATTGGCTACCAGCAAAATGATGATAAGTATCTCCATCTTAATTCCTATCTTTACTATACATAATCACCACATACCCAGAATCAAAAGACAGGGAAATGGGCCTACCTATAAATTCGTTAGAAGCATAGACTTTTTTAAAGAAAAAGTTTTTTTCATTTAAAGGATACTTGGCTCCTTCAATGGTCAAGGCAATATCCTGTGTTGGCATAAAGGCAACATAGGCCATTCCTTCTATAGGCTCAATTAAATGTTTGCCTGCTGGTCGATAGGTAAGCAGATTTTGTTCATCTTGCAAAGCAAGTCGTTCCATATAAGGAGCAATCTTTGGGTTGCTAGGAAGAAAAACATTGGCTAGAGTATGATCCATACGGCCTCCAAAAGCAGCAAAAATAGTAACATTTGCGTCTGGATAGCGCTCAAAAGTAGCAGTGACAGCCAACTCAAGATCTGTATCATCTTTTTCCGGCTGGGCGCATAAGACCTCTTTAGCTTGCTTTTGAATGAGCTCAAATTCCTGTAGAGATACAGAGTCGAAATCTCCCACCGCCAAATCTGGGGCAATCCCTTGCTCTATCAAATAGAGACTGCCTCGATCCACACCGACCCAGACATCAACATCTGAGGGTAATTCTTCTAATTGACCTCCAGCAACTAGGACAACCTTAGTCATGTAATGCTTCCCGCAAGGTTTGGACTTGATGGTCGACATCGCCTTTAAAGACATAGCTACCTGCTACAAAGACGTTAGCGCCAGCTACTTTTGCTTGCTTGATGGTTTGATTGTCAATACCACCATCAACTTCGATATCAAATTGTAATTGTTCTTGCTCCCGAAGGCTAGCTAACTCACTAACTTTAACCAAGGTCTCAGGTAGAAAGGCTTGTCCTCCAAAACCAGGATTCACAGTCATCACCAAGACTTGGTCTACCAAGCCTAAGACATGCTTAATAGCTTGAACCGGAGTGCCCGGATTGATTACAACACCTGCTTTTACTCCCGCGGCACGGATTTGTTGGAGAGCACCATGGATATGAGAAGTTGCTTCTACGTGGATTGTGATAATATCTGCTCCAGCACGAACGAATTCCTCAATGTGTTTTTCAGGATTTGTAACCATCAGATGACAGTCAAACACCAATTTGCTATGCGGACGCATACTAGCTACAACACCAGCTCCAAAGGTGATATTAGGCACAAAGTGGCCGTCCATCACGTCAATATGAGCATAGTCTGCTCCAGCTGCTTCTAGTCTTTTCAATTCACTTTCAAAATTAGCGTAATCAGCGCTTAAGATAGATGGTGCAATTTTAAATTGTGTCATAGTTTTTCTCCTGTTTCCTATTTAGGTATTTTCTTAGCTGTTTTTTTATACGTTTCTCTTCGATTTTCAATCTCACTGAGAAATTGCAGATAGTTGTCAAAGCGAAAAGCTGCTATCTGACCACTTTCAACCGCTGGCTTGACTGCACAATTTGGTTCATGGGTATGGGTACAAGTACGAAACTTACAGAATTTGCTAAACTCAGCAATCTCAGGAAAAGCTTGATTGAGATCTTCAGCCGTACTCACCTCGTAATCCAATGACGAAAATCCTGGCGTATCGGCAATCTTCCCTCCGTTTAGATTGTAAAAGCTGACAGCCCGTGTCGTATGACGGCCTCGGCCTAGACTTTCAGAAATCTCTCCTGTTTCGAGCTGCAGATCTGGGGCAATCTTATTGAGAAGAGTTGATTTCCCAACTCCTGTTTGTCCCATAAAAACAGTTATTTTATCCGCTAGAAGAGGCAACAATTCCTCAACGCTTTGGACCGCATCGTAGCCAATTGTTCGATAGACTTGTAAGAACTCATCTAGCTCATTTTCGCGTTCCAGCAAATCCAGTTTACTAATATAGAGAATCGGATGAATCCCCTTATGTTCCAAGAGAACCAAGAAACGATCCAAGAGATTTGGATTAAAATCTGGCTCCTTAGCACTCATGATAACAACTGCCTGGTCAATATTCACAATCGGAGGACGCACAAGACTGTTTTTACGCTCTGCTATTTTTAAAATATAACCTTCTGAGTCCTTTTCTGCTGAAAATTCAACCTCGTCGCCAACGTAGGGTGTCTGTCCTTTTTTTCGAAAATTTCCTCTAGCTCTGGTTTGATAAATTTGCCCAGCCGACTCTACATAATAGAAACCAGCCAAAGCTTTAATGATTTTACCTTGCAAGATTACTCCTTAAAAGTTAGTACACCCATTATAACAAAAAATGTTTGATTTAGCTTACATGTTTACTACGAAAGCCACAAATTATTTAGTTATAAGATTTTCTGTGTAAATAAGGGCAGGGTGTTGTGAACGCTTTCTAAAAGTTTTATAATAGAGAGGTAAATAACAAACATCTATATGCCTCGTGTGAGGAATGGGACAAGTACAATTAGAAGGGAAGGTGACAATCACAAGGCACTTGTCCATCTGGTTACTACTGAAATTCCAGTGAAGCAGAAACTTCTTCATCAAGAAACAAGTCTCTGACTTCGTTAATGGTTCATGCTAGCTATAAGGAGGTTATTTATGAGCCTTTCATTTCTCTCAAAGAGCAACCCGCTCATTTCCAATGTCAAAAAAGGGAAGTTTTTGACTCCTTGGTTTTTAGCTCCCTTCATCCTTTATTATATTACCCAATATATGTCTCCGATTAGTAGGGCTTCAACTAACTTTTTCTTAGACAAGCAAAATTGGATTCCTGACTGGTGGAATATTTTGGACCTTTGGTCCTTCCTCTACACCATTATCGCCTTCTTCCTTTGGGTCAAATTCATTGAAAAACGACCGATACGAACCATGGGATTCTCTAAAGGAAATGGCCTTCCCGAATTCGCTAAAGGTGTGTTGGTGGGTGCCATCATGATTACGACCGTCTTAATCGTCTTCTTCATTACAGGAGATGCTAAGTTTGACCGGATCCAATTTAGTTTGCCTTTCCTCGTTTCTTGGATTTTAGTTCTCATCGGCTATATTTTCCAAACAGCTGCAGAAGAGATTTACATTCGCGGATGGTTGATTCCCATTATTTCCTATCATAAAAACACCTACATAGCCATTTTGATTGCTTCTACCATGTTCTCTTATTTCCATTTGGATAATAATGGTGCTTCTTGGCTCTCAACTGTCCACCTATTCGTTTTTGGTCTTTTCACAGCCGTTTACGCCCTGAAGCGCGGAAATATCTGGGGACCTTGTGGCTTCCACTTCGCTTGGAACTTCATCATGGGTAACGTTTATGGTTTCCATGTCAGTGGTTTCGACAGTGAGTCTTCCTTGATGTACTTTACAACTTCCAATCGTACACTTATCACAGGTGGACAATTTGGACCTGAGGGAGGAGTCCCTGGATTGCTTGTTTTCATCCTAGCTCTTTTATGGGCCATCTTCATCCTAAAAGACACATCTCAAGAACAAAATACTCTTTATCCAGATGCCCCCTAGCGAATAGAGTTTTATGGATGATGATATAATAAAAGCGGATAAGCCATGTAGGGCTTATCCGCTTTTTTATCTTGTATTATTAAAGCTTTTCTCTGTTCTATCCAAAGAGAACAAACTAATTAGTTACATTTTCTTTTAGACATCAACAGAACTCCTGTAAGAAGTGTTGTCAACATTCCAAGCACTGAGACAAAAAGACTGTCATCCTGTCCTGTACGAGGAAGAGCTTTCCCAGCTCCTTTCAAAGCTTGAGTACTAAGCTTGCCTGCAGAACCTTTAGGATCTTTAGGATCTTTAGGATCTTTAGAGTCCTTAGAATCTGTACCTTCTTTTTTAGTTGGTTTATAGCTATTAGTCAAGATATAACTTCCATCACTAGCCTGTTCCAGATGGCTACTATAACCTTCAACTGTTACTTCTTCTACAACAGTATAAGTGATTTTCTTGCCCTTATTGTTCTTAGGCAGGGCTTTTGATTCAAACTTCCAACCAGTAGCTTCTGTCACTTCCAGCTCATCTACTACCTTGTCTCCATCCAAAATCTTGACCTTGATAGATGTTGGACGCTTGCCATCTTGGTTATTGGCATCATCCCAAACCTTTTGACCAGAAATTTTAATGGTTTCTGGCTTATAAGAGTTGGTGATAGTGAAATTGTCAATCTTGGTCTCATATTGAGTAACAGCATCTTCAGAAAGTGTATAGACAATTTCTTGTCCATCTCTGTACTTAGGAAGATTCTTAGATTCAAACTTCCAACCACTATTAGCAGTTACTTCAAGTGTGTCAACAATAGTGCTTCCATCCATTACTTTAACTGTAATAGATGCTGGACGTTTACCATCTTGATCGTCTGCATCATCCCAAACCTTTTGACCAGAAACTTTAACCTGCTCTGGAGTATAAGAATTGGTAAGGATTTGACCTTCTACTTTCGGACTATAGCCTTTCTCTTTCAATATAGCAACTGTCGCATCATCCTCTTTGACAGTATAGGTAATCAATTGACCCTTATCAAATTGAGGCAGATTGGTAAAGCTTGCCTTCCAAGTGTTGGCAGCTACCTGATTATCAGCTGTCAAAGTCAGAGTCTTACCTGCGACAACAACTGGCTCTTGACCATTGACTGAGCGATACAGTTGAACTGTGATAGATGCTGGACGCTTGCCGTCTTGATTGCTTGCATCATCCCAGACCTTCGTCACAGCATATTCTGTACTTTGAGGGGTGTAAGAATTGGTAATAGTGAAATTATCAATCTTGGTCTGATAGTCTGTAACTGCTTCTTCTGTTACAGTGTAGGCAATTTCTTGACCTGCTGCATACTTAGGAAGTTCTTTCGATGTAAACTTCCAGTCTGTAGCGGCTGTCACTTCAAATTCATCTACAACAGCATCGCCATTTTTCACTTTAATCTTAACAGAAGCTGGACGTTTGCCATCTTGGTTGTCAGCATCATCCCAGACTTTTTGACCAGAAATCTTAACCATCTCTGGAGTATAAGAGTTAGTAACAGTAAAATCTTTGATTTCTGTTGTGTAACCAGCTACACCATCTTCTTCAATAGAGTAAACAATCTTTTGACCATTTTCATAGACTGGCAGATCTTCAAATTTGGTTTGCCATTGATCAGCAGCCGTCACTTCTTTACTAGCAACTTCTGCCTTGACACCACCAACTGTCTTCATCAACTTAATCTTAATCTTGCTTGGACGCTTACCATCTTGATTCTCACTGTCATTCCAGGTCTTGCCTACAGAGATTTCTGTCTTTTCTGGTGTGTAAGAGTTGGTAATGTTGTAGCCGTTGAGATTGGTTGAATAACCTGGCACAGCATCTTCTGTCACGGTATAGGTAATCCGTTGACCATCTTTGTAGACTGGTAAGCCAGTAAAGTTATAAGACCAACCTTCTGCCTCTCCGACTGTTTGGCTATTGATTTTTTGACCGTCAGCTAACAGATTAACCGTGATAGAAGCTGGACGCTTGCCATCTTGATTGTCGCTGTCATCCCAAGTCTTGCTTCCAGATACCGTCGTTGTTTCTGGCGTGTAAGAATTAGTGATGTTGTAACCTTCTACCTTAGCAGTGTAGCCTGCTACTGCTTCTTCCGTCACAGTATAAGCGATCTCTTGACCTGCCACATATTTAGGCAGTGGATTTGATTCGTATTTCCAATCTTTATCCGCTGTTACTTGCTGTACATCAACGACATCTTGGCCTTTCATGATTTTGATTGTAACAGATTTTGGACGTTTGCCATCTTGGTTATCAGCATCGTCCCACTTCTTCTGACCAGAAATCTTGACTGTTTCTGGTGTGTAAGAGTTAGTGATATTGTAGCCGTCTACTTTGCTAGTATAGCCTGTCACTGCTTCTTCACTTACGGTATAAGCAATCTCTTGGCCTGCTGCATACTTAGGTAGTGACTTAGATTCGTATTTCCACTCGTTAGCAGATGTCACAACTTGCTCGTCTACAAGCTGGTCACCATTCATGATTTTGATTGTAACAGATTTTGGACGCTTGCCATCTTGGTTATCAGCATCATCCCACTTTTTCTGACCAGAAATTTTAACTGTTTCTGGTGTATAAGAGTTAGTGATGTTGTAGCCGTCTACCTTGCTCGTGTAGCCTGCTACTGCTTCTTCACTTACTGTATAAACAATTTCCTGGCCTGCTGCATACTTAGGCAATGACTTAGATTCGTATTTCCATTCGTTAGCAGATGTCACTTCCTGTTCATCAACAACTTTATCACCATTCATAATTTTGATCTTTACAGAAGTAGGACGTTTGCCATCTTGGTTGTCTGCATCGTCCCACTTCTTCTGACCAGAAATTTTGATTGTTTCTGGTGTGTAAGAGTTGGTAACATTATAACCTTCTACCTTACTAGTGTAGCCTGCCACTGCTTCTTCCGTTATAGTATAAGCAATCTCCTGGCCTGCTGCATACTTAGGTAGAGGATTAGATACATATTTCCAATCCTTATCAGCTGTTACTTCTTGGACATTAACAATATCTTGACCTTTCATGATCTTGATTTTGACAGAAGCTGGACGCTTGCCATCTTGGTTGTTCGCATCGTCCCATTTCTTCTGACCAGAAACTGTAATGGTTTCTGGCTGATGGGTATTTGTAACAACAAATCCTTCAGTCGCGTTTCCAGTAACTTGAGATTGATAGTCCGTAGTTGCTTCTTCTTCTAGAGAGTATACGACTTCTTGTCCATTTTCATACTTGTTCAAGTCAGTGAATTCAGTTGCCCACTGGTCAGCTTCGGTCAGAGTGCGGTTCGCAACTTCTGATTTTTGACCACCTACTTCTTTGTATAGTTTTACAAGAACATTGGCCGGACGTTTGCCATCTTGGTTTTCTCCATCTTCCCATTTTTTGCTGGCTTTGATAGAAATTTTTTCTGGCGTACGACTATTGGTAATCGTAAGATTATCCTGATCCACTACAGGAGCTTCATAGCCCTCTACCTGATCCTCACCAATTGTATAGGTGATTTTTTTACCGCTTGCATCAAAGATTGGCAGATCTGTAGCTTGAGCTGTCCATTCAGCATCTGTACTTCCACCTGTCACTGTCAAGGTTTTGTTTGCCAACTTTTGACCATCAGCATAGATGTCTACAGCAATCGAAGCTGGACGCTTACCGTCCTGATTACTTTCATCTTTCCAAACTTTCTTAATCGTCAAAGTTTTGCTGGCATTTGGATCCAGTTCATTCTTAATTGTTCTAACTGCTCCCTCAGCCTTGATAGTCACCTTGATTGGCTTATTGTCTAGTACATATCCTTCAGGAGCAGTTACCTCTTCCACTGTAAACTGACCTTTTTTAATTTCTGCATCAGAGAAAGCTTGTGTTGAAACACGACCATTGGCGTCTGTTGGTGGCAAGATAATTTCCTCACCACTTGGAGTTGTCACTTTAAAGACAGCTCCTTCCAGCATCTTACCTGTCTTAGAATCCTGTTTGTAGATGACTAGACTATTGCTGATATTCGCCGTAATAATTCCACCTTCTGTAATCCGGCTACTACGTTCGATAGTAGGAGCCTTATTAGTAGGTCGATCATCTCGGAAAGGTAACGTTTGATTATCAACTTCCATTTGAACTGTATTCGACACCAAGGATCCATCAGCTGGAGAAGTTGTCATATAGTTCAACATAAAGGCGTGATTACTTGGATTCAGAATAGTCAAAGTGAACTCGGTGTATGTCTCATTGTAGGTAATTGTGTAATCCTGTCCCTCTTTTAAGATAACCGAATTCGCGATACTTGATAAACTTTTAGTGTATTCCCCTTGACGAAGGACTAATTGTTCTGGGACAAATTGCATCGGCGCGCTGTCATCTGGAATAGAGTCCTTGATTACGATCGGAGAGTTATAAGTCTTTTGTTGAGTATTAATCCGTACTGTCCAGTTGTGTGAATAGTCTCCACTCTTGCCGAGAATGGCTGAGTTGTATGGTTTCTTAGCGATAACTCCACCAATCTTAGCAAAGTTTTCTCCTGCTGTTGAAAAACCACTCTGTTTGCGCTCATTAATGGTGACCTTGTGACTCATGGTCCCTTGAGTCTCTTCGGGATTATATTTCCAGTCCTGCTCAGCGCCCACTTTCGTTGCTTGGAAGTCAAAGAAGAAGCTTCCCTTCACTCCACTTGAAGTCGTTTTGGCCTGATACTCTGACAGGTTTTGAAGGGTAACGGTGATAACCCCACCTTTGCCAGAACCATTTGACTGCAACTTGGCAACCCCAAGTTGGACCTGTGTTTCATTATCTGTTAGGTTAAAAGTTGTACCATTAGCAATCGTTGCTCCATTTGGAACTGTGAAGGTAAAGGTATCTCCGTCATTCAACCTATTATCATAAGCTGACAAGTCAAAGGTTAGCTCATAGCGATAATTCCCGCCTTGAACTAGGTTGTATGCTCCATTAACTTTGGTAGCTTCTCGTCCATTTGCGTGATCCCAGATTTTTATCTCTGTAATCGCATTTTTCAAATTCTGAGCCTGAGCTGTTTCTGCAAAGACATTCATGTCAAGCAAAAATAAAACAGGCAATAAAAAAAACAAGAGCCATGCTTTAAATTTCATTATATTCTCCTTTTATTTTTGTATATAAATACTCACTAGCCATATTGTATCAGATAGTCCTATCAATAACAATATCATTAACTATATTTATCAACAATTAAAACATTTTCTTTGCTTTTTTACTTTTTACAATGACTCTTGGCATTTTTAAAAAATATGTTATAATAGAAAGTAGGCGGAGGTGGTGGAACGGCAGACACGCATGCTTCAGGCGCATGTGCCCGTAGGGTGTGAGGGTTCAAATCCCTTCCTCCGCATAAGAAAAAACGAGAGAGTCAAGTGGCTCTCTCATTTTTATTTTTATCCAATTTTGATACAAATCATTCCAAACTCTATTATAGGCCTTCTTCTCTCAAAGCATCGCTCAAGCGAGCAAAAGCTACCAAGTCTAGCGCTTCTCCTCGAACATTGGCCGTAAGATCGGCTTTTTCTAAAGCTCTTTCAAGCTTGGTCTTGACTTCTTCAGACTTACCGAAATAGCTAGTCAGATTATTCCAAAGAGTTTTTCTGCGATGAACAAAGCTAGCCTTGGTGACCTTGAAAAAGAATTTCTCGTCCTGGACCTCAACTGCTGGTTGCTCTCTTCGCACCATCTTGAGAATTGCCGAATCAACGTTTGGAGCAGGCACAAAGACTGTCCGTGGCACGATAAAGGCAACCTTGGCCGTCATGTAATACTGCACAGCAATCGACAAACTACCGTAGGCCTTGGTATTCGGCTGAGCCGAAATCCGATCTGCTACTTCTTTTTGCATCATAACGACAAACTCACTAAAAGGAATCCCGCTTTCAATCAAATGCATAAGAATCGGCGTCGTGATGTAGTAGGGCAAATTCGCCACTACCTTGATGGGTAGATCTGGATTCTTAAACTCTGCTATGTACTGGGCCAAATCAACCTTGAGAATATCCTGATTGACCACTGTCACATTGTCAAAATCGCGCAAAGTATCCGCTAAAATCGGCACCAACCGATCATCTATCTCAAAGGCCATGACTTCCGCAGCATTTTCTGCCAAAAACTCCGTCAAAGCCCCAATACCAGGACCAATTTCGATAACATTGACCTTTTTGTCAATCTCAGCCGTATCCACAATCTTCTGGAGGATGTTGGTATCAGTCAGGAAATTCTGACCGAAAGATTTTTTAAAGGTGAAACCGTGACGCTCCAGAATGGCACGGGTCACACTATGGTCTGCAATTCTCATCTATTCTCTTTTCTTTTTAAATAATTTTCAGGTGTAGAATGGTAAATCAGCTCAAATTTGTTATCACCATTTGCCTCTTCAATCATTGTCTTTAACAAGGCATCTGATTGGAGCATCTCTTTTGTTTTTGTAAAGTAGGCCCCTGTTCCCCATTGATATTACGAAGTTCCCATGCAACATCATTTCCTTGAACAAGGGGGAGATAACTATCCTCTTCAATAAAATCAAAGAAAGCTCCTACCGTCATTTCTTCAGACACTTCATATTCTGTCTTATGTGGAACAGTATCATCTCCTGCACTAACCGAGACTCTGTCAACTATGATCTTCATCTTCACCTCTTCTACTGCTTTGGAGCATCATTTAACTCAGCACTTATTTTTTCCATTTCTTTGAAAGAATCTTGACTGATGTAACATCCCGCTTTGAGATACTCTGTTCCATTGACAATGTAGTCAAACATAGCAATCATATTTCCTGCCGGCTCAATCATTCCGTCCCATTCTTCATCAAAAACCATCCGCAGACGTTTCCAGTCTGTAAAGAGTGAGATAGCTTGTCGGCCTTCTTTTCCTTCTCGAACTGGTAAATCTAGACTAGCCCCTCTTTCTAATATTACTTCCTTAGCCTCGTCGCTCGCTTCAGGGAAATTCTCCCCTCTTCGCACCGGAATGAGGAATTTAGCCTTAGGTACCGCCTTTGATAGGAAGCCATAATAAAGCCTGTCTACCAGCTGTTTATCTTCTGTATCAGGCTTGCCTAGCTGTCCAAGTAAAAGTAGCCATCTCACTACATCAGGATTCATGATAGGCACTTGGATCCCAGGAAGATTAGAAAAATCAGGTTCTTCTACCAAGCTTTGAGCCTTGATGCACACA
>ERZ773212.816-NODE-816-length-15060-cov-4.123292_pt1 | contig 15060 bp, 14 predicted proteins | sample MGYA00581005_ERZ773212 | MGnify/ENA primary metagenome ERZ773212 (study PRJEB29015, sample SAMEA2738154) | human oral metagenome | biome: human oral; feature: human-associated habitat; material: saliva | place: China | collected 2196 ... | reverse complement strand
AAGTATTCTCCAACCGTACCGCACTTTTAAGATAGAAGCGCAATTCGAAGAAAAATTAATGATAATAGATATAACCTTATCGTGGAAACTTTTAGAATTTCAATAGCACAATCATGACACAAGAAGAATTAAAGGTTGAATATGACAAGTATAATACTTCAAGCATATTTGACTCGCTTAAAGAGAGCATAGAGGCACAGATAATAGTAACAGAGGTCTATAAGGGATTCTATTACGAGATTATCCCTTATTCTTTCCTGCGAGTAGGGATGAGAAAGGGAAATCCTGTGAAACAGTTTAATCGCTTGAAAAGTACGAAAAACCTCTATTTCTATGGCTTTAACGACAAGAAACAGATTATAGAAGTGCGGGAAGGGTGTGAGATAGAAAATCAGTTTAACCATCAGTTCCTTTTTTATGAAAAGGATATGTTCAAGTCATTATATTATAATAATGGGAAAATCCTGCAGAATGTCAGTTACTGTTATCTGAAAAAGGGGAATCTTGTTGACAAAGTACTGGGCAAAGGAAGATTCGGAGGAAGAGAAGAGTATTATTTCTATGATGAAGATGACAAGTTACAAAAGATAGAGGTAAAACAGTATGATAGAATAGGACAGGAAGCTGCTAACCTGTTTTACACCATTAAATATGGTCCAGATGGCAGTATAGAAACTATCACAAAGTCTACCTCTATGTATGAAGAAATTGTTTATACCGAAAAGAAAGCGTGAGCTCTATCCTATTAAGATATAAATGCTTAATGCGACCTCAGCATAGCAGTGTAGGATATTACCACGAGAAATGTTTCCATGTAGCACAAAGAAGGTGGACATGTGGTTAGCTGTTTTCATTTGGTGATAAGGTAACGACGGTAGAGAATGTCTATGATGACCTTGAAAATCATATAGCGACAAGGGTTTCAATTGGCTCGGTCGTACAGAACAGCTTTATAGAAGACAAACTACTATCGTATTCCCGTGCTGTGGGCGATGTCTTCCGCAATCGTGACCACAGGGATAGGAAATACTGAAAAGAATGCAAGATTCTCAATGACTGTCTCTATGACGTAGACAGCAACTCATACAGAAAACTCTGCATTGTGAGCTGACACTACATTCAAACCACGAGGTATCGGAGGTGAACTGGCATGCATATTGCATGCAGACTAGTGACTATATCTATGAATGATATGGCAGCAGTAGTTTGTAGGAGGTACGGTTACCGTACCAGATAGACACAAATACGTCACTTGTCCAACTTGCTGGATGATTTTGAACAAAAGAAGTCTTAGAAAAGAACATTTGCCTTCATCTTTGAAGCATAAACAGAATCAGCTACAACACTGATAGCACATAACAAGAGTCATACAAATACATACAACTAAAACATATATAATCGTTTGAAAGATACACTACTACGGAATAATTCGAGAAAGAACTGAAGAATATATCAACTGATATTAGGGCTGAAACATTTAATTGTAAAGAGAATATTATGACAATAGAAGAAATACAAAAAGAGTATGAGACAAATGCTCCTCTGTTTAATAAGATATTAAATGACGTGGAACAACATATTGTTAAATGGGAATATTATCGTGGACCATTTTATGAGATTACTCCTTTCTCATATCAAAGGTATGGTTATCAACGAGGAAGACTGGTTAAAGATATAGCAAGATTGAAAACTATGCGTAATATTTTTGGTTATGGATTCGATGTTAACGGAAATATTATAGAAGTAAAGGAAGGTCTTGGCATTCCAGAAGCTTATAATTATGAGTTCATATTCAAAGGTAGTAAAGAAATATCTATATTAAATTATAATAACAGGAAGGTCCTCAGGAATATTAGTTTTTATACTTTAGATGTGAATAAGAATATCGTAAGAATGATATCGAAAGGTAAGCAAGGAGGAAGAATAGAAGAGTATTCTTATTGTCCATATCCTCGTCTTGATAGAATTAAAATAAGGCAATTTGATGAGAGCTGGGAGGAGGGCGCTACCTTATACCATTCATTCCAATACGATGTTGACAACACATTGAAATCTATAACGAAAACTCCTGTAACAGGCACTTATACTGAGATTATTTATATGTCTTAACGAAACAATCCGTTTGTTGACTGATTTGATGTACAATACATAGCTGAACATCATTCTTAGGAAATACGCTCTGGATGGCATCTGGGAAGCCCGTAAGGCCATCTACACAAGCTATAAGAATATCTTTGACACCTCTGTTCTGAAGGTCTGTAAGTACGCTGAGCCAGAAGTTAGCGCCCTCGCTATGAGATACATACATACCCAGAAGATCTTTATGTCCTTCCTTGTCAACACCAATGACATTATATATTGCACGAGCTATTGTAGCACCCGTGTCGTCATGCGCCTTGTAATGGATAGCATCCATCCAAACTATCGGATAGACTTCTTCCAAAGAGCGTGTGCGCCAGGCTTTTATCTCAGGCCAGACCTTATCCGTAATGTTACTTATAGTCTCTTTGGATATCTTGGTACCATAGTTCTCTTCAAGGAACTTACTTATGTCAGACATGCTCTGACCTGTAGCATAAAGACTGATAATCTTATCGGACAAACCTTCTGCTAATATCGTCTGTCGTTTTTTGATAATCTCAGGAGTAAAACTCCCTTCTCTGTCACGTGGAGTATCTATTTCTACAGGGCCATACTCTGTCTGAACCTCCTTGGACATCTTGCCGTTACGGCGATTACTCTTTGTGGAGGTCTTTGTGTTATAAAGGTGAGAGTCCATCTCACCCTCGAGAGCTGAATTGAGGAAATCTTCCAATACACGATGGAATGCACCATCCTTACCAAACAAAGGAGTACCTTGTTTGAACTGTTCTTTTGCCTGAGACAACATCTCGGCGTACTCGTCTTGTGTCATTTGCTAAAAATAATTATGCTGATATAACAGTGTTTATATGAGTTTTATTATGTTAGCCGCTGACACAGTTGAAATGAAATCGACCAGATGAACCTGTTTTAGTACCATATAAAGGAAAGTTTAGTTCGTACCCCTAACAGAATTGTATGATACTTATCCTGAGTTCAGGTTTATTAATGTACTCTGTATCGTTCTAAAAAGTTCCTTCATGACTTGAGTATATTTTTTTATAGACAACTTTATAATGCCTCTATTATCCACTTTTTTTTCCAGTAACTATATCTTTTTCGTGAGTCAATTAGCCACTCTCCTCTACAATTTTTAAAAATATATTGATATTTCGAATTAAGGGCATCTTCTATTTCCACTTCAAGAATAGCTATCCTTTCTTTCATGTCGATATTTACACTAGTAACCGTCATTTTGGGAAGGTCATCTTCAGAAGAAAGAACCTCATATGATATAATATTTGGGAGTCCATTCTTTCTTTCCCTTTTAGTGCAATATCTATCAAAAATGACCTTAATTTCCTCTTTCTGTTTATTTGTTTTCTCAAAATAGGTAAGTGTTTCGTCCTTATCCAAACTGTTACAATAAAGATACCAGTCATTCATAGCCTTATAGAATGAAACAAATCTCTCTTTAATAGCATTTTCTACAGATGTGTTCATAATTTTAATTCTAATGTGAATTACTAAATTGTTTTGAATTCATTTTATTTCCATTGGTTGCAACTACGTCATAAGTAACGGAAATAGGACGAGTTTTGGATATTTGCTGGTCATACTTAAAAGTTAACTGAACTTTTGTTTCCCCATGAAGTTCAATAAAATCTGCCACTTTACCCTCAAATTGAGCAAATGCACCTCTATTTACATGAAAATCTTGTGGGAAAACATTTTTCTTTCCACCTGAACCTCCAAGCTGTTTTCCTATCATGTGACCAGCATCATCATTTGCATTACCAAGACTTCTTGCATATTTCCTTGATGCAGCGTTTGTATTTGTTCCAGTACCTAAATCTGATCCTTAATTGTCGCTTCCGCTGTTAACATTTCCTTGTTTGCACCCCTTGTAACTGTAGGAATTATAGTGAGTCCTAAAACATCCAAATGTGTATTAATATCGTTTACGTATCCATACAACATGGGATTATTTCCAGCTAACCCTATTGGGTCCTGGCTGATATAGGTCCCCGTATTCGGCTCATAGTAGCGGAAGCGGTTGTAATACAGCCCCGTCTCAACATCCTCATACTGACCCTGATACTTAAACGGAATGAAGGAGGAATTATTGCTGTTCTTCCTTTTCTTCCTGTCGGAGATGTCAAGTTCCTGCTCCCATACCTTGTTGCCGTTATTGTCAAATGCCTGCAGGGGAGTGCCGAGGTAGTCAGATACGATGGAGAAGCTCTCGCCGTTGCCAGCGAGCTTGGCAGCAGGAGTGAACGTATTCTGCTCGAAAAGCCAGGTTGTAATGTTTGTCTTTTCGGCATCAGACAAAACCTCCTGCCACTCATGCAAAGGTACATTGCCATCCCACACGAAGTGAGTAGCGACGTCCTCATAGGTCTTCTCGGTCCGCCTGCCCAGCGCATCGTATGCGAATGACACTTCCTTGCCGTCAGGACGGACGACCCTCGACAGCATACCGTCACTCTGCCAGTCATAACGCCAGCCAGCACCAAAGGCACGGAAGGTTATGCCGAGTTCCTTCTTCAGATGTGCCTTCTGTACGCCAAGCGGAACGGATACGCCAGTCCAGCGTTCTGAACTCCTTGAACACGAGGTTGCCCTCGCAGTCATAGTGATAGAAGTAGTCACGGTCTTCCGTCAGCCGGCTGCCCGTGCCGTACTTACAGTCATCCTTCTCACGTGTTTCAAAGAGATTGCCGATACGGTCAGGAATACGGTAGATGCGCTCAACGTCATTCCCCTGCTTGTACTCTGCAGAAAGGAGATTGTTGAACTCATCATAGTCATAGCGTACCCGGCGCCCCGTAAGACCGTCCTCAGTTGCATGAAGACGGTTGCCGATGACCCAGGTATAGCTGCGGCGGAACTGCTCGACATTGCGTACTCCCACCGACTTGTAGGTCTCACGTCCAAGGCTGTCATGTATATTGCAGATACTGCTAAGGGGCGTCCGCAGGTTATGTACCCTATTCTCGGCTTATATGAATCCATTATCTTCTATATCCATCAATAAGTATTCTTGTAAACTACCGCTTACCTTTTTACCGTCACACATTAACTCAAATGGGTATTGCTGGTCCTTGAATGTTGCAATTCCGTCAACAAATGACAAAATTTCAGACGTTGTTTCAATCATTATCATTTTTACAAATTCTTGTAAATTCTCTCTGTTAGTATAATTCAATGAATTGTACAATAGTTGTGCCTTTCGCCAACTACTATTCTTAAAAGGCTCTTGGCATGAGTCTTCTAATGTGTCAAAATACCTTTTAAAATTATTAACAAGAATTTCATTCTTAATTTCTTTAGCAATTGCCTCTTCTGTCATACTCTTTTTATGCAATTAATTAAATACAACTATAACACACTCGATTTATTGTTTAAGCTAAGTCCGAAGCATCACTCTCAAATCCTTAGTGGTGTCCACCCTTAGCAGGTTTTCGCATTTCTGGATGCATCTTTTTATTTAAATCAATCAACTCCTTGAGTTTTGAATTAGGAATGTCAGGATATACCCTCCTTAATTCTCTGATATCCCTTGCTAATAGCTCCCTTGCATTTGTAAACGGGCGATTAGTTCTCGGATTAATTCTGCTTCTAGAAACTGTTCCTGGCTCAAATCCAGGTTTGTTGTTATTATGCCCCATTTTGTTCACAAGAATAGCAGGTGCTTTCATCTCATCATTAGCAAACATATCTTTCATGATAGCCTTTTGTCCTACATGATGAGAGCGCAAGTTTGGATCTTTCTTAGCGCGTAATAACTCTATGTGAATACCTACATCAAACTCATCACCAAATAGCCCAAAATAGTCTACCCAGTAATTAGTATCATATACATAACCATAAAGATACTCTTGCTATATTCTATAAAACGTTTGTTTATCTTTATATTTTTATATCTACGATGATAATACTATCTTGAACAATAAAAACACAACTCTTATTTGTCATTCGTACTGACTTACAACCATTATAACATATATCACCATTACATTCAGCATATAGTCCATTTAAGTCTGCATATGGATTGTCGTCATCATCCAACATAATTGGTCTTTGAGACATCAATAATATTCATTGTCGTTGTTCATTCTATAGTGCTATTAGGCTTTTAAAAGCTGTTACTGTAAACATCTCACTATCAAAGTTGTATCCTTTAGATTTTAGTTTTTCCTTAATCAAAACCCCTAGATCTATCAACGAACTCTCTAAAAATAATAGAAATTTCTTTTTTGTATCAAGCATTGGTTCAGAATTCCAATAATATCTATCAATACAAAACTCGGTAATAAATTCATTCTTTTTCTGAAAGTATTGATGTTTTGTTATTCCTGATTTGGAACAATATTCTGATAAATCTCCACTGATGTATAAATTGATCTTTATCTTGGCAAGCCCTTCGAAGGACTTGTTTACAAACTGTTCTTTTAGAGATTTTCTCACTTCAATTATTATTTGATGTAGTTTTTCCTCCATTCCAACTTCAGGCACTAGTTGCCCACCTATTACAGAACTTACAATAATTTCCATCTGTCTAATGATTTAATGTCAATGATTTGCTTTCTTATATATACCATCGGCCTTATGACTTAAAGTCTCACCTTTTTTGCTTCCAGCCCAACTTTCATGATTTAAAGGACCTGGCACCTTTTCAGACAATTCTCTTTCTAAATCCAACATGTCGGTTCTTATTCCTCAAGTCATTTCCCTAACATCCCAGTCATCAGGTAAAGAACTGCCATAACGACCAGATTTAGGATTCTGTACTTTATCTGTAATACCCCATTTCTGGAAATTACCATCTCCATCATACATGGCATACAATACGGCAGGTTTAGTAGACGATCTAGAGTTACCATGTAAACTTGGTTTGGCTTTTGGTTTTGCACCAGGTTTCTTTTTGAATAGTCCATTCTTCTTATGTCCATAGGGATTGTACAAACCTAGAGGATCAATTCCGTCATTATTATCAACAACGTAATTATATAAGTTGAGTGTATCTCCTTCCAATCCTATCGGATCCTGGCTGATATAAGTTCCTGTATTCGGCTCATAGTAACGAAATCTGTTGTAATATAACCCCGTCTCAATGTCCTCATACTGACCCTGATACTTAAACGGAATGAAGGAGGAATTATTGTTGACCTTCCTTCTCTTTCTGCCGAAGATGTCAAGTTCCTGCTCCCATACCTTGTTGCCGTTATTGTCAAATGCCAGCTGATGAATACCGAGGTAGTCCGAAATGGTTGGCATAATAATGATACAGGCATCCGTCACTTTGTTAACACTTAAAGGTTCTTTCTATAACATGAAAACATTTCTTAAACAGCCAGTTTGGAACAGCGAAATATCTTTACAAAAATTACCGAAAAGTAATCTTTACGCCATGAAAGACTCCATAAAATACAGATGTACAACCATCAGATTGTTAGTCTATTACAAACGGTGGAATTAACAGCGCTTAGTTATGTTCAAGACAACGCCCTTTAAGCATACAGTTAGGCCTTGGCTGTATCCTAATTAAGGCTTGTTTGCAGGTTAAATAAGCGTCTTTATTTTTCGTATATGATTTTATTATTACAAACGAATGATCGGGTAGTGGGAAATCTCAGCATCTTAAAGTGGTGAGAATTTACGATGAATAACTTGGAGGATAAAGATATTCAGCCTAAAGAATCAGATGATGATACCTACCTTTTCGGCATCTGTAGCAACTTTTTGCGATTCATGCTTCGAAGCGAATTTATATTTTCTATAAGATTAAACACAAAAAGGCGACTGGTAATGCTTGTCACCAGCCGCCTTGCCATCTCATACACTGGTAAGTTTATTATCCCACCTTGCTATTTTATCCAATACCAAGAAGGACATACATGTCATTTCTTGCCTTTTCTACAGCAGGTGAGGGACGAAAAATACCAGCTTCTATGTAGGGAACGAATACGCTCAGAATCTTGTCGTCAATGAAGTCGATGGACTTCCCCTGCGTGTGACGGTAATGGATGAGAGCAAGGATCTCTGTGGGGAAAACTCGCTGTGAAGCGAAAGTAAACTCGCTCCTTACGAAGCTGTCGTTGTTGGATTGTTTGACATGGTATTCCAGCATGTCCGACAGCAGAGTCTTGACCTTCTCTTCATCGTCAGAAAGGATGTTGTCCATGCAATCCTGATAAAGTGGTGTCAGCGGCTTGGTGATGTATGGAGTCCACAAGTCGTGGTTCTTGCCACCAGTATAGATGTCATATAACAAGAACGCTTCTTGGTGTGTCGTGTCCTGATAATTATTAGAATAACCTCTATCAATGTCACCCTTTATCAAGCTAATCATGGAATGGAACATGATATCCCTCTCTCTTTCTTCACCGAACATAAGGATTCCTAAAAAGAGAGAAGATGCACCTACCAACATATAGCGAAACTTCTTTTCTGGGTCATGGGTGTACATTGTGCAAACCATGTATTCCAGCATAAAGGAATCGATAATGCCAGTAAAGTCCTCTTGGTTGGGATTATGCCAGAAGGGGTAGAAGTGCATGCCAAAGTAATTCCCAGATGCAGTATCATGTCTGATATAGTTATCGTAATCTATGGACATATCCATAATAAACTTTGTCATGAAGTCACTCATAACATAATTCTTGAACTTTTTAAGTTCACGCTCAACAAGTCGGTCAAATACTTTCTTTTTCATTAATGATGTCCTCCTGTTTTTAGTTTTTCTATTCTTTTTGCCTCTGCATCCCAACTCTCATAATGGATTGATTCAGCATACAGAGCCCCATTATCTCTTCGTTTTATATCCACATAAGCAACCTTTCTTTCTCCCAAGTTAGACATAATATCTATTCGAGCATCTTCGGTAATCATACCATGTGATTCAGCTCTTTCCAATCGTGTCCTTACAAAGTTGTCAGGATCCATCTGAGCTTCAGAAAGATTGAATTTTCCTACCGTAGAGGATTTTACCTCAAAGGCATCATATTTTCCTGTACTTGGATTCTTGGCAAGCACATCAATGCCATTGTTAGAGCCGTATTTTACGTCTATAATTTCATAATTGTTCTTTTTAAGGTCATTAATTACAGCTTTTTCACCAATATCTCCCACAGCATGTCCGAATGGTCGTAAGCCAAATATATCATACCAGTTATTAGGACTTCCGACATACGCATATAGTGTCGGGTTTCCGCCCACCAATCCTATCGGGTCCTGGCTGATATAGGTTCCTGTATTCGGTTCATAGTAACGAAATCTGTTGTAATATAGCCCCGTCTCAACATCCTCATACTGACCTTGATACTTAAACGGAATGAAGGAGGAATTATTGTTACCCTTCCTTCTCTTTCTGCCGAAGATGTCAAGCTCCTGCTCCCAAACTTTGGTGCCGTTATTGTCAAATGCCTGCAGGGGAGTACCGAGGTAGTCAGACACGATGGAGAAACTCTCGCCGTTGGCTGCGAGCTTGGCAGCAGGAATGAACGTGTCCTGCTCGAAGAGCCAGGTGGTGACATCTGCCCTTCCGGCATCAGAAGAGACCTCCTGCCACTCGTGCAGCGGCACATTGCCGTCCCACACGAAATGAGTAGCGACGCCCTCATAAGTCTTCTCGGTCCGCCTGCCCAGTGCATCGTATGCGAATGACACTTCCTTGCCGTCAGGACGGACGACCCTCGACAGCATTCCGTCACTCTGCCAGTCATAACGCCAGCCTGCGCCAAAGGCACGGAAGGTTATGCCGAGCTCCTCCTCCAGGTGCGCCTTCTGTCCGCCAAGCGGAACGGATACACCAGCCCAGTCCAGCGTTCTGAACTCTTTGAAGACAAGGTTGCCCTCGCAGTCATAGTGGTAGAAATAGTCACGGTCTTCCGTCAGACGGCTGCCCGCACCATACTTACGGTCATCCTTCTCATGTGTCTCAAAGAGATTGCCGATACGGTCAGGAATACGGTAGATGCGCTCAACATCATTCCCCTGCTTGTACTCAGCAGAAAGGAGATTGTCGAACTCATCATAGTCATAGCGTACCCGGCGACCCGTAAGACCGTCCTCAGTTGCATGGAGACGGTTGCCGATGCCCCAGGTGTAGCTGCGACGGAACTGCTCGACATTGCGTGCACCTACCGACTTGTAGGTCTCACGTCCAAGGCTGTCATGATGTGTCTTTACATGCACTCCGCCTGTAAGTTCACGCTCCGTCTCCAGTCCTACCCTGTCACGCTGCCATCTGGCTGACCATCCTCCGCAGTTCATCTCACTGAGGTTGCCATCCTTATCGTGGGAATAGTCAATGCTTGCACCAAGATTACTCTCAGTATGCACGTGGCATCCTGTACGGTCATACTTGCGCATGATGCAGTGTTCGCCCTGTGTCTCTTTCACTATCCGCCCTCCAAGGTCGTGCTTGAAGGCCACTTTTATTTCCTTGTTCTCAGCACGCAGTAGCCGCCCATCCTCGTCATAGGCAAAGCGGCTTGTTCGACCATCATGCTGTGTTTCCTGCAGAATATTGCCCACACCGTCATACTCATAGTCAGTCTGTCTTCCCTCGGGACGTACAACCCGTATCACCCTGCCACCACCATCACGAAGGTACTTTCGCTGCAGGCCGTCAAAGCCAGTCTCTTCCACGACACGACCGAGTCCGTCAAGACGGAAGGAATAGCATTCACCGCCCTCGTTGATAATCTCACGCAGCTGCAGCTCACCGTCATAACGGAAACGCACATGATGGTCGAGCTGACGCCTACCGATGAGCGTTCCCAGTGGCCCATACTCGAACTCCACCTTGCGCAGCCGATCAGAAGCTACGATAAGGTTGCCCGATGTATCATAGGAGAACTCGTGCACATTGCCATCCGGTTCATGCAGGCGTATCAGATTGTCAGTATCATCATAGTTGTAGGATGTAACGTTGCCTTTGACATCCGTAGCCTTGACAAGTCTTCCACGCTCATCATACTCCCATGTACGGTGAATGCCATTTGGGAAGACAAGCTGCTGGAGTTCCTGCCGACTATTGAACTTCAACGTGTAGATGCGCCCCTCCATGTCAGTGATGGTCTTCAGTGCACCTCCCTCATAGGTATAACTAAAACTGTTACCGTCTGGCAGTGTACGTTTAATCACACGGTTATACTCATCATATTCCCATGATGTTTTACGCCCAGTACTGGTAATAACGGACGTAAGATTTCGACGTCCGTCGTAGGCAAGTCTTGTCTTCGCACCGTTTTCATCCGTCATCTCTACAGGAAGACCGAAATTGTTGAATATGGTACGACGACTGTAGCCTTCGGGGTTCACTACGATATCCAACTCCTTGAACTCATTGTAATGCTGGCGAGTAATACCGCCGTTGGCATCCACTATCTTGTAAATCAGCTTATTGTCATGATAGTAGTATTCCGTTGTGTGCCCCAGTCCATTAGTAGTGCGAGTAAAGCCATCACCATACTCAATATAGTATTCCATTACGCCGTCATCACCCCAAGTATGAATACAGCGTGAGGCTTCCCCTTCACCGTCGTATTCCCAGTGAAAACTCATACCAGATTGGTTGGTGAGCTTCACCAGTTGATGACCGTCATAATAAAAGAACTTCCTCGTACCAGAAGAATCCTCCGTGGAGATCATATTACCAGATGCATCATAGTGGTAGCCCACAAGAGGAATGTCCTTGCCATTCGCTCGTCTGAAAATTTTCTCTACACGTCCTTGACAATCAGTATTTACATAGAGAGTCTCACCACGTGAATCAACGATTTCCTTCAGTGCCCCATTTGTTGTATAACGGAAAAGAATCTTAAAGCCGTCTGCCGTAGAAATTTCTGTAAGCATTCGAAATCCACCGGCACGTTGAACGCTCGCAAAATGATAGTACACTCCCTCGTCATCATTATAGATGGTGTAACCATCTTCCGTGTGCTTCCATTCCAGATGTTCCTCCCGGTCATAGAAACTCTCACCTGTTTGCAAGTATGGGCATCCTGTTTCTCGTCCAGTAGGATGGCGGAAAATCATACCAAGGCCAGCCTCTTCTCGTATGCTCATATTATAACTATGGTGCCAGTTGTAGCCAAGAGCTCCTGGTACATCCACATCACTGTAATAAGTTCGTTCCCATACCAATGGGATCGGACCAGACAATTCAAAGTCAGTATTAGTATGGTATACACGCCCCGTGGCGGCGTCTACTGGCTCTCCGAAGAGGCAGCAGTTCATTTTTTTATTTATCTTTCCCAGAGGAGTTTTCTCAAATGCTTCTGAGAGTTTCTGATAGGCCTTGGTTTTGGTCAGACACTTAAGTCCCATTTTCATTGCCAATTGAAAAAGGTCTATCGTTGGTGGACCACCTACAAGGACCGGATTACCACCTGAGGTTATTATGGAAAGTAGCTGCGTGGGCAGGAAGCGTGAGACACTTGGTTTCTTGAACTTTCCCGGATGAAGTCTCGGAGGCGGTGCAAAACCAAAGGTGCTACATGAAAGGGCTGGATGGAACTGCGTTGAACAAGGACCTCCGTCTGCAAGTACCGTAGAGCTTCCCATCCACATCTCGGCATCAGCAAAAGGAGACGTGACAGGAAAAATGTGTATGACAACAGCAGGCAACTGTATCATTGAGATTCCCGCTTGAGCTATCCAGCGTCCATGTACTTTTACAGACGGTGCCATACCTTTCAATATTGAAACAGCAATGGCTCCAAGCCCACTCTCTGGTGATGGAAGCGCAGGTGCTACGAATGACATGATTTCGGACATAAGGTCAAATACCATCGCACAGGCTGGTACCGGAAGGGCTGGTGATGGAGGCCAAGTTGTCGCATGTATGTCTACACCTAAAGCTAAGTCAAAATACTTAGCTACAGGCATGCCAGGCATGCTGGGCAGAACACTTGCCAGATCCTTCTGCAAGTTATTTATCGAGTCTTTTGCCTTACCGAAAAGATCGCCGAAAGCTCGTTCTGCAAGTACTAAGGGATTTCCTTCTATTGCCATTGTGTTATTTCTGCTTTTTCTTGGTTAAACTCGAGAGTATTTGAGATTTGTTGTTTGGTTGTTGATCAAAGGCTGATACTAACTCGCGCCAGTCAGAACCTAGCCATAACTCTAACTGTTTCTCTAATACTATCATGTCTTGCTTATCTCTCACTTTCTTACAAAAACGTAATGCCATAGAAGCTGCATAGACAAAAGTAGAGGCTCGTCTCTGCTTCATATCAAGGTGGCTTCCTGCTTCAAGTGCCAATAGGGAGCGGATAAATGCCTCTTCAATATTGCCCTGCTCATTATTGAGATATGCACTCATACGATAGCCTTCAAGGACATACAATATATCACCTCTTTTTGCAGCTGCTGCAGCAACCTGTTCATACAAGGGTATAGCAGCATCAGGCTTCTTTGTGCCCACGAATATAGCAGCCTTTAGAAACAGGGCTACTTTCCATACAGAGTATGCTGTCAGGTCATCTGCCCTCATCTTTCTTTCTGACTCATTGATGGTACGGTCACAATAAAGAAGACTCTTATCATTATTCTGAATGATATAATAGGCTTGTGCAGCAATAATAGGAGTGGTAAGGATTACATCCTCACGATCTAGCTGATGTGATAAATCAATCAGTTTACTAACTTCTTTGTCAAGTACGGATTCACTCTTCTTGGATGTACAATCTAGTACTGTACGAATCTGGCGAGTATAAAGACTGTTAAGATTTGTTGGATCATACGAGCCACATTCTTTATCCATCGCATTGCGTAAGGCATCAGGCATGTTAAGTCTCGGCTCAAGAAATTTCACCTTCTTTGTTTCGGCTAACTTAATCTTGCTTTGCATAGTCAATTGTTATAAGTCTAATACCTAATGGAATACCATCTAAAACATTGGTAAACCAAGAGGTTAGATCCATGCCTTCATAAGAAATAGGGGGGATATAAATGCAGAAATGACGTTTTTCAAGTCCTTTTATACATGACTTGAAACGTAGCAGCTCACTCCATAGATTCTCAGCAGTTCGTTCTAACGATCCATCTGGATGATAATCCTGATAAAGGCGTCCGTCTTTCTTCAAAGCCGCCATAATGTCATACTCTTCTGGAACTTTCTCTTCGAACCAACTGATATATTCTTCCCAAAGCGATTCGGAAAATACCTTGACATCACCTTGATAGGATGTGTCAAAACGAAAAAAAATATCAGTGAATTCTCCAGCAGGGGAACGTTCAATTTCCATGAACTTATCAATAATATCCATGTCCTCTACTTGAGCATTCCAAATGACAAGCCTCCATTCCTCATCACGTTCTATATTTCGCCACAGGTCTTGTAGCTTCCCATATTCACTTGCTATTGAAACTCCTGCCGCCATACTTATGAGTTTATCTTGACCAAACCTCCAGTTATAGTAACATCACCATCTCCATTGATAGACGTAGAAGGAGATGACAGCGTGCTCTTACTTCCACCAGAGACCTCTATATTGGTTTTTGCGATCGCATTTATGTTAGCGCCTTGTATATCGACACCAGTTCCACTGGTAATAACGACACTTTCATTTTCTCCTGACTGACAAGTTGTACTTGTTGCTCCATCAATGCATATAGTATTTGCCTTAATCGTTATCGTGTCCCCCTCTATTTTTATAGAAGCTTTACCATTATCCAGATGGATATTGGTGACGGCAGAAACTGTTACTGTATTATTTCCATCGAAAGAAATAAGGTTCTGTCCTGTCTTGTCAGCAAGGAGTACATTACCTGTACTATCATCGAGTTTAAGAGTGCTACCAGTGCGGCTGGTAAGGCTCTTGCAGTTGTTGCCTTGGCCACCGCCACCACCTGTTGTTCCATTAAACAGGCTACCCATAACATAGGGACGGGCGGGGTCACCATGGCGGAAGCCGAGGAGGACTTGGTCGCCTACCTCTGGGATGAAAACAAAGCCACGGT
>ERZ773212.813-NODE-813-length-15079-cov-13.835729_pt1 | contig 15079 bp, 14 predicted proteins | sample MGYA00581005_ERZ773212 | MGnify/ENA primary metagenome ERZ773212 (study PRJEB29015, sample SAMEA2738154) | human oral metagenome | biome: human oral; feature: human-associated habitat; material: saliva | place: China | collected 2196 ... | reverse complement strand
GCGAACTTCGCCCATGGTGTCATGTTCAATGCGGTATTCAATGTTTTCAGCCATATCTCTAGGATAGGCGTTCAAAGTGGCTTACGTCGCCTCGAAAAGGTGTCAAAAGAGGAAAAACGCTCATAAATTTTGCGGCGTGAGAAGGCGTGTAAAAACCCCGCCCCGGTAGATGTGCGAACACGCTACCGTGGCGGGGGTATCCCATAGAAAAATCTGTTGTTAAGTGCGAGCATGTGGGTTCTCGCGCTAAGGCTCGTAATGAGCGGAGAAGAGGAAACCTAGGCCAGGTTCTCCGCAACCACAACGCGCGGGGGAGTCTTCACGACCACCGGAAGCGCCTGAGTTGGCGGGTTCTGCGCGTCGTTCTTCTCCTCCGGCAGGGTCAGGTCCTGCGAGCTGAACACCAGCTCCGCCTTACCTTCCTTCAGATGATAGAAGACACCAATCACGGCGACCTTACCCTCAACCACCGCATCCGAAATGATGTGGGACTGCTCAATAATGCGGATGGCGGTCTGGCGGGTGTGCTCACGCACCATGTCGTTGACGACCGGGTTCTCCGGCAGCTTCGGAGACATCACCGAAGGCAGGATGTGCTGCACCAGGTTACGGATGAAGCCGTGCGGCATCTCACCGGACTCCAGGGACTTGCTGGCCGCAGTCACAGCACCGCAGGAGTCGTGACCGAGAACCATCACGATAGGGGTCTTAAACTCCTCAACCGCGTACTCCAGCGAGCCGAGCGCGGCATTCTCCAGGACGTGGCCGGCGGTACGCACCACGAACGCGTCGCCCAGGCCCAGATCAAAAATAATCTCTGCCGCGAGGCGAGAGTCACCGCAACCGAAAATCGAGGCGAACGGGAACTGCCCCGATGCCAGGTCGGTACGGCGAATCGTGTCCTGGTTGGGGTGCTCATTGCTACCCTCAACAAAACGGCGGTTACCGTCCTTCAGACGCTTCCATGCTTCTGCGGGAGTCGGTTGGATGCCAGCCATGTGATGCTCCTTAGCGGACAAATACAGATAACGCGTGCCGTCGGAGCCAGCGAATCTGCGAACGGGTATGTGGGGCTTCAGGCGCTCGCGCTGAAGCTGAGTTTCTCGCCGAGAGCCTCCCGGAGAAAGAACCTACCTCAAATATGCCTTAAATATGCGAAAAATAGCTAGTTTGGCGCGCCTTCACAACACCCAAAATCAGTGCCTCAGAGCGTATGAAGCGCCGAAGAGAGACGCAGCCCTCACAGATTTGCCACATCTGCTCACCTTAAAGTCAACACGCACGCAAACTCGTTCAGAACAAGAAAAACGAAGCGCCCGCGCGCTATCCTGAAAGGAGCACTACTGCGTCGGCGACTTCGTGCTGGAAAGAACCAGCCAGCCGACGGTGTATTCAGAAATCTCGAAGGTGAGTCTATGACTACGAACAACAACCACGGCGATCGCAACCTCGCAATGGAACTGGTCCGCGCGACTGAAGCTGCAGCAATTGCTGCAGGCCCCTGGGTCGGCGCAGGCGAAAAGAACCTCGCAGATGGTGCAGCCGTAGACGCAATGCGTTACCGCCTCTCCACCGTCAACTTCAACGGCACCGTTGTCATCGGTGAAGGCGAGAAGGACAAGGCTCCCATGCTGTACAACGGCGAGAACGTCGGCGACGGCTCCGGTCCCTCCCTCGACGTGGCGGTTGACCCCATCGACGGTACCCGCCTGACCGCACTCGGCATGGACAACGCCCTCTCCGTGATTGCTGTGGCAGACGGCGGCACCATGTTCGACCCTTCCGCAGTGTTCTACATGGAGAAGCTGGTCACCGGCCCCGACGCCGCAGAGTTCGTGGACCTGCGCCTGCCCGTCAAGCAGAACCTGCACCTGGTCGCTAAGGCTAAGGGCAAGAAGGTCAGCGAGCTGACCGTATGCGTGCTGGACCGTCCCCGCCACGCCAAGCTGATCCAGGAGATTCGCGAGGCAGGCGCCCGTACCCGCATCATCCTCGACGGTGACGTCGCTGGCGCTATCGCAGCCTGCCGCGAAAACACCGGCGTGGACCTCATGCTGGGCACCGGCGGCACCCCCGAAGGCGTTGTCGCAGCATGCGCTATCAAGGCAACCGGTGGCGTCATCCAGGGCCGCCTGGCACCGACCGACGAGGCAGAGCGTGAAAAGGCGCTGGAAGCCGGCCACGACCTCGACCGCGTGCTGACCACCAACGACCTGGTCACCAGCGACAACTGCTTCTTCGCCGCAACCGGTATCACCGACGGTAAGCTGCTGCGCGGCGTTCGCTACAGCAAGAACGTTGTGACCACCCAGTCGCTGGTCATGCGTTCCTCCTCGGGCACCGTGCGTACCGTTGAGGCTGAGCACCGCCTCTCCCGCCTGCGCGAGATTCTCTCGCACACCAAGAGCCCCGGCGAAGCATAAGCCCTTGAGGTAGCCCCCAAGCATAAAGGAGCCGCCCCCGACCGAGTGATTCGGTCGGAGGCGGCTCCTTTGTATATTTAGCCCGTATATTGAGCTCGTATATTTAGCTTTTAGCTCTCAGAACCTACCCAGATTGGGGCGCCTGAAGTCGTTAGCGAGAGCGGAAGGACTGAACCTTTGCCTTCGCCTTTGCCACTGCATCGCAAACCGCAGGACGAGCCTTGTACGCCAGGGTGTAGGCGCGGTAACCCAGCGAGGTGACCGGCACATCCCAGGTACCCGGGTACTCCACGGACTCGCCGCCGAAGGACTTCTTGAACTTCGTGAAACCGGCCCACTCGTGATCCGGCTGATCCTCCGGCGCGATGCCGAAGAGGTCAACGTACTTCAGGCCCTTACGCTTAGCGTCCAGGATTAAGTTCGTCATCACCACAACACCGGCACTAAGGGTGCGGTGCTCGAAGGATGCCGCCGCGTGCGCGTAGGTGCGGGTATCGTCCGAATCGTACACGAACGCCGCCGCAATCGGGGTGCTCTCACCGTTCTCGCCCGCCAGCTTCGCAATGTAGAGCGACGCCGCACCGGCGGGCATCAGCACGCGAGCCGCCTGCATCAGGTAGTCGTCGTGCTGACGGTTGAAGCCGTTACGCTCCGCGGTCTCCTCGAGGAAGCCGAAGAGAATCGACATATCCGAGGGATTGGTCGACGCCTCAACGGTCACGCCCTTCTTGTGGATATTACGATGACGAGTACGATAACCGGAAATCATTCCCTTGATGATCTCATCCTCGGTGCCCGAGAGGTCAATAATCTGCGTGTGCGAAGGCTGCACCTGGCGAGGAGCCAGAACCGCACCGCGACGAGCCAGGAACGCCGCAGCATCCTGATCGCCCCAGATGGCGGACTCAGTAGGCTCAATACGCACAAACAGACAACGAAGCTTCGCGGCCTCTTCCTTCAACGAGGCAAGAGCCTCGTCGAAGGCCACAGCGCTCGAAGCAACCGGTCCGTACGGGCTGTACAAGTAGCGGCCGGTAGCACCGCCCTCAACGGTCGCAAGGTACGACCAGCCGTTACCGCTCTTACGAATTACGGTGTGACCATTAGATTCCTGAAAACGTGCCCAAATATCGGACTGAAGAATATTGCTCATACTTCTAGTGTATCCGAGCTTAGGGAACGTAAGCCTGCGGCTCCGAGGAAGCCTCGGGGGCAGGTGCCGGGCGAGTCGAGGAGGTGCTCTCCTCAGCCTCATGCTCGGCAGCAGCCTTCGCCTTCGCCTCGGCTACGCGGGCGCGCAGGGCGGCGCCCTTGTCCATAGCGCTCTGACGCAGATCCTGAGAGAACTGACGCAGGTCGTCATGCACCTGGCGGGCGAAAGAATCAGTACCCGAACCCAGGATGCGCAGGGCCAGCAGACCCGCATTGCGAGCACCGTTAATGGACACGGTAGCCACCGGAACACCGGCGGGCATCTGGACAATCGACAGCAGCGAGTCCATGCCTTCGAGGTTCTTCAGGCGCACCGGAACACCAATCACCGGCAGAGCGGTGACGGAGGCGAGCATGCCCGGCAGGTGAGCGGCACCGCCGGCACCGGCAATAATCACGCGGATACCGCGGCTGTGAGCCTTCTTGCCGTACTCAATCATGTCCTCGGGCATGCGGTGAGCCGAGACGACGTCAGCCTCGTAGGGGATGCCGAACTCGTCCAGAACCTCGGCTGCGGCCTCCATGACCGACCAGTCCGAATCCGAACCCATCACAATGCCAACGATGGGCTGGGAGGAATCATAGGGAGACTGAGACATAATCCTCATATCCTTTCAGGATGCGGTGGCGAACCACCATCACTAGGGGGTACCGGATATGCAGGATGCACTCACCCCGCGCACCGGCTAAAACAGGGGCTACAGGGGGCGGCCGTCACGCAAAATGGAGGCGGCATTCGCGGCGCTGTGGCGCAACTCGTCAAGCTCAGCCACCGTGCCAGTAATGTTCACGTGACCAATCTTGCGTCCCGGACGGGTTTCCTTGCCGTAGAAGTGAATCTTTGCGCGCGGCTCAGCCGAAAGCGCCAGCGGGTAGACGCCGAAGATATCCTCGTTCTCGCCGCCCAGGTAGTTCTTCATCACTGCAACGCCCTCCAGCACGGAGGTATCGCCCAGCGGCAGATCAAGCACCGCACGCAGGTGCTGCTCAAACTGGCTGGTCACCGAACCGTCCTGAGTCCAGTGGCCGGTGTTGTGCGGGCGCATCGCCAGTTCGTTGATGTAGAAGCCTGCGGGGGAGCCGGGTACCTCAAAAAGCTCAGCAGCCATCACACCGGTGACACCCAGCTCGGAAGCAATAGTCACGGCGGCGGAAGCGGCAGCCTCAGCAATCTCGGGGTCCAGATTCTGCGCGGGGGCAATGACCTCGTCACAGATGGAGTTCACCTGGATGGTCTCAACGACCGGCCAGGGGCGCACCTCGCCGCTTTCACGGCGAGCAACCAGCGCGGAGAGCTCACGGGTGAAGGGCACCTTCTCCTCAGCGAGCAGGGCGGAGAAATCAGTGCGGGAAGGCAGCTGCTCGAACCACTCGGCGCTGCGCTCGCGAGCATCGGCGGGGGAATCCAGAACGAGAACGCCCTTGCCGTCGTAGCCGCCGCGCGGGGTCTTCAACACCACGGGCCAGCCGATCTCATCACCGAAGGCGAGCAGCTCGTCCAGGGTAGAAACCTTAGCCCAGCGGGGGTTCGGCAGGCCCAGACGCTCAATAGCGGCGCGCATCAGGAGCTTGTCCTGAGCGTACTGGAGAGCTTCGGGACGGGGCTGAACATTCACACCCTCCGCCATGAGAGCGCGCAGAAATTCAGTGGGCACGTGCTCATGATCGAAAGTGATGACATCCTTGCCGCGAGCAAATTCGCGGAGGGTGTCCAGATCTTTGTAGTCCCCGACGGGAGCGGTACGTACCGCTGCCACGGCGCCAACGGTGGGCGCCTCCGCGAGAATCTGCAGGTTCAGGCCAAGGTTAGTTGCTGCGGGAGCCATCATGCGGGCCAGCTGGCCGCCGCCGATGACACCAATTACGGGTCCAGTCACAGGGTAAGTCACATCACCTAAGTGTACCGGGTTCGGAGTGCTTATGGGAGCAAGACCACATGAAGGTCGCAGAATGGGTTCAACTGGGCTTCAGAGCCCAATATTTGGGCGTGAATACCGGAAGAAATCGTAAAAACCTGCCTTCTGCGCGGTCAGGCAGAGACGAAACTATCAGCGCATGATGAAAAGAGTCACCCGGTAGCTGAGAGGTCTATGGAAAAACTCCCAAAGGGACAAACAACGTACCGGGACTGTACTAACATATAAGAGCTTGTAAAAGAGACCGAAGCGCCACGCAGTGACAACGTAACCAACGCTCACCGTCGCAGCATCGGCACCTTTTTCTCCGATAAAACCCCGCTAGATAGGCCCCGCATGAGCGCACAGACGAAACCGACCATTACCGAACGCCTGAAATCCCTCTGGGACAGCTACGGTATTGAGGTTCTCAAATTCGGTACCGTGGGCGGCGCCGCCTTCATCGTCAACTCTGTGACGGTGTGGGTGCTGATGATGACCATCATGTCGGAGTCCCACACCAAGGCGAAGGTTGTAGCGAGTGTTGTCGCAACCATCTTCTCCTGGCTCATGAACCGCCTGTGGACCTTCCGCGACTCCCGCTCCGAAAACTGGAAGCGCGAAGCTATCGAGTTCGGTCTGGTGAACCTGCTCGGTATTCTCGTCGAAGCCGGCTGTGTGGCATTCAGTACCTACGTGCTGAACCTGCGTACCCCCGAGGCGTCCTTCATCTCCGGTACGATTATCGGTACCATTCTGGGCACCATTCTTCGCTACTTCCTCTACCGCTTCTGGGTGTACGGATCGCACCGCAAGCAGGTTGAAAAGGGCGAAGGCACCGACCACGAAGAGCTCGGCCGCATGTTTGATGAGGCCGCCGCCATTCTCGACGGCGAAGAAACCACCAAGCAGAAGGCACGCTCTGAGGCGGCTGCATCCGAGGCGCAGTCGAAGCCCGGTTCGCAGAACTCCTAGACCCGCCTAAGGCCGACCATCAGCTAAGACTTGTTCCAAAAACTTATCCCCCGATACACGCTGTATCGGGGGATAAGTTTTTTAAAAATCTAGAAACTTTGGAAGACTCACTAGGCGCGGGAAACTAGCTGCGGGGAATCTCCACTGCACGCTCGGAATCCATCAGAGACGCCAGCTGCTCATCCTGCCAGTCCACGCTCGGGTCAGCCACAAACACCGCATGACCGGAGAGCAAAATCGCCAGAACCTCCAACAGGGCGCTCATGGTCGCCTCCGACGCATCAAAAGCGTAATCGGGGCTCAACTCCAGCGCGAGCGCACGCTGACCCGAAGGCAGCGCATAACCCGCCGTGCGATAAATCTGCGCCTGTGCAAGCGCCTGCTCGTACGCCTCTGCGTATGTGAAGCCCTCAAGCACCTCTGCCGAGTCATCCGGAAGCATACCGGAGTACTGGTCGCCAAAGCTACGCACCAGCGCGCAATAATCGAGCACCTCATCGGCATAGGAGGACAGCGCCTGCAGGTCACCGGTGTAAGAAAGCGCCAGCGGGGCACGATCAACCGCCAGAAGGTACGCGGGGTCGTTCGTGTAGCCAGCCTCCTGCTCGGTGCAGACTGCGGCAACCAACGGCTCATCCTGGTTCAGCAGAGCGCCCACACGCAGCGCCGCCAAGCCCAGAACAATAGTGCGCCAGTGCAGGGGAGCCTGAAGGTCAAAGTCCTCACCAGGCTCCAGTTCGCATTCTTCAACCAGCAGGTTTGCGCTCTTATCAACCCAATTCATGAGGACCCTGCCGGAGAGCTCGATGCGCTCGCCATTTACCGAATACCAGATGAGGGCGGGAGTCTGCTGGCTGCTGAGCTTCTCAAAGAAGCGGTTCAGAGTTGTGGGCACGGAGGCGCCGGTGGGGGAGAGAGTAACCATGGGTTTTACTCTACCGCACCGTGTGGTGGGGCGCGTGGAGAAGCCGACGCGGGAGTAAAAGATACAGGGGTAAAGTAAAAACGCCTAAGGATGCCTTAAAAAATCTAATGGCTCAAAATGTTTGACAGCCCTAATGTCTCATTTTGGAATGTGGCATAAATATAAATTGGAAATGTAAATGGTTCGCAATGCCTCGAAAAATATTCAGAAACCGCATGGTGAAAAAGATAAGTTTTTCTTATCTAATTATTAGAATCTTTCCCTATACTCGAGATGGGGCGTGTGGGATGGTCGTCATGAACCCTTATATTTGCAGTCAGGATGCGGAATTTGCGGGCGATGGAAACCACTCCTGGAGAAGGGAAAACCTGGGTGTCCCTTAGGTGTGAGCGAGGGTAAGTGGTGCGTGGGAAAATATATAAAGGTCAAATTTACATTAAATATGACGCCCCTAACACATACATCTAAATATTGTTTAAGTCTAGTTTGACGAAACGGCGTGTCGCACGTCTAATAGATATATAAGCGTGTTTGCCTTGGAGGGACCGTAGAGGCCAAAGCGAACCATGCCACACCATACACACTAAGATTCCGTCGACGACGGATCCGCAGACTCATTAAGCTCACAATGAGAACACGGAAGGAAAACCCATGGGCTCCTACATTGCATCGGACCGCTCCATCGCGGCCGCGCGCGCATCAGGCGCTCAGCACCGTAGCATGAATCCCACTCAATCTCTCGAAAAAGCCACCGACGCCTTTCTCGCAGACGCAGAACGAAACATGCCTGCCTGCACCGACGTATGGACCGCAGCGGCAGGACTCTACGGAACCGAAGGCGAAGACGGAGAACTCGCCTGGCAAGCTGAAGCACTCTGCGCCCAGACCGACCCCGAAGCCTTCTTCCCCGAGAAGGGCGGCTCCACCCGAGACGCCAAAAGGGTATGCGGTGTATGCCCCGTGCGCGAAGAATGTCTACAATATGCAATGGACAATGACGAGCGCTTCGGAATCTGGGGCGGGCTGTCAGAACGTGAACGCCGCCGACTGCGCAAGCAGGCGAGCTAAGCCAGGAAGGTACCATCTACATGCAGACCGCACGACTGTGCTCCCGCCAGACCTGCCAGCGAGAGGCGACTGTTACTCTCCACTACTCCTACGCAGATTCCACGGCACTCATTGATGCACTCTCTGAATTCCGCGAACCCCACGCCTACGACCTCTGCGACGATCACGCCGCACGACTGACGGCACCTCAGGGCTGGCGAGTGGTCTACAAGGTACCCGTCCAGGGTGCGGACACCATCGAATCCTAGAATTCGGACCCAAGATTTAAACACCCGAATGCAAAGAACCTTCCGTGAATTCACACGGAAGGTTCTTTGCGTATGAGAAACTGGCAGATAGTACAGACACCCGCAACTCACTCAAACACCATTCACTCGAAGAAGAACGCGAGATCAATGAGCAAAGAAACACACCGAGGAATGTGGGGCGCACTGCGCCCGGCCATCCGCCGCACCAGTGCCGAAGAACTACTCCACGCCCGCCGCACCGAAACTAAAACCAGCGAACCGGCACCGCACACCGGCGCCTTCGGACGCATCGCAGCAGACGTACCCACCGTCGCCGAAGAACCCGACCTGCCCACCGGGAACGTACCCGTCGTCCCCGCACGCAGCAAACTACGCGAACAGGGAGTCGGCACCCGCGTACGCACCCGCACCAACGTCTCCACCGGCTTCGTGCCCCTCGTACGCGACTCGCAGAGCACCCCCAAAAACCCGACGCTCAGCGACCTCAACCGCGAAACCATGCAGAGGGCAGCCGAAGCAGCTGCAGTAGCTGAAGCCGAAAATGCGACCGAAGTGGAAACCGTCGCTACCGCGGAGGCGGCAAGCGCCTCCACCGCGGGACGCAAGTACCGCACCGAAACCACCCGCACCGGTCACACCCACGCGGTCGCGGACCCCAACGCACCGCTGTCTTCCCTGGCAACCTCGCCCGAAGCTGCAGAACGCGCCGCAGCCCGCGAAGACGCCGTGGAAGATACCCCGCGCTTCCTCAAGCTCCGCGCAACCCTCATCGCGCTCACCGTACCGCTGACCGTACTCATGATCGCGATCCGTGCTGTAGCCTCCGCGCCCTTCCTCTGGCTCGAATACCACCGCCCCGGATTCCCCGAAGACAGCTACGGCTACTACCTCGTCGAGAGGATGCGACTGGGCTCCTACGGCGTGGACTACATCAACAACTTCGCGCCGCGCGAATACCTTGCCCGCGTCACCACCGGTGCCGACAACACCCTCGCCTTCACCGAAGCAGAAGTGAACCACATGCACGACGTGAAATGGGTACTGCTCATCGCCACCGTAGCTGTTGCCGCACTCTTCCTGCTGACGCTCTTTAGCAGCATCTCCCTGCGTGAACGCGCCCCCGGAACCATCCGCCGCAGCCTCTTCTGTGGCGCGTGGATTACCCTGGGACTCATCGCGGTGCTCGGCGTTGTGGGCGTCTTCGGTTGGGAATGGCTGTTCACCACCTTCCACCAGGTGTTCTTCCCGCAGGGCAACTGGGAGTTCTCCGTACGAAGCTCCCTCATCCGCCTTTACCCGCCGCAATTCTGGATCGATGCAGCAATCGCCGTAGCGGTCCTCGTGGCAGTGCAGATTACCCTCCTGCTCGTGACCACCTGGCCCACCAAATACCGCAAGCTCAAGGCAGAACGCCGCCGCCAGGAACGCCAGGAACTGCGTGTCAAGCTCGCCTCCGCACGAGTCGGCGACAACTAAAAATCATCAGCCACTTCACCGTGCAAACCAGCGCGGAAAGGGCACAACAAAGGGGGCTGGGCTCTACCACACGGTAGAACCCAGCCCCCTTCGCTATACCCAAGCTCGCATTGCTCGCGTCTGAACCCACGTCTAAGACCAGGTCTAAAACCCCAGCCTAAAAACCTGAGCCTAAATCCAGGACTTAAACCACATATGCGAATACCACTGCTCATACGGAATTACCTGAGCAGTCCACAACGGCATAAAGTATGCACTCAACACCAGCACACCCACAAGGTAAATCGCCACCAGCGTCACGCCCAAACGGGCACGCAACACCGAACCGCGAGCACCCGACAGCGCCAGACCCAAAACACCCGCCAACAGCAGAATCAGGAACGGCTCAAAGGACAGAGCGTAGAAGTAGAACATCGTGCGATTCGGGTACATAAACCACGGGAAATAGCCCGCACCGAACACAACCAGCAGCGCACCAAAACGCCAATCACGCTTCAGCACCAAAACCAGAAGCGCCACAATAATCGCCGGAATAAAAGCCCACCAAATCGCCGGGTTGCCGATATTCAAAATAGCCTCGGAACAGGACTTCACGGTACAACCCGAAGAACCCAACTTCGGCGACTCATAGTAGTACGAGGTCGGGCGACCCAAAACCAGCCACTGCCACGCCTGCGAAGAATACGTATGCGGGCTACTCAAACCAGAATGGAACTTAAACGCCGAGACATGGTACTCCCACAAGGAACGCAAATCCTCAGGAAGCCACATGACACCCTTGCCCGGGTTCTCAACCGCCCAGCGGCGGAAATACGCATTCGACGACTGGAACCAGCCCGCCCAAGTGCTCAAATACACCAGCAGACCCACACCAATCATCTGGAAGAATGCGGGGATGCCGTCACGCACCAGTGCCGTCAAACCCCACTTGTTCAGACCCACAATACGGCGAGCATTAATATCCCAGAACACCGTCAGCAGACCCATCGCCGCAATAAAGAACAGCGAATTCCACTTCACACCCACCGCGGCACCGGCACACACACCGGCAGCGAAACGCCACAGGCGCAGACCCATGCTCGGGCCCCACGGCATCGGCGGAAGCACACCGCCATTCTGGCGTGCCGCCTCCGCAATATGGCGCGCCAACACGCGCCGCGCCTGAATACGGTCAAGCACCAGACACGCAAAAGTCGCCAAAATCCAGAACATCTGGAAAATATCCAGCAAAGCCAAACGAGACTCCACCAGCATCAGACCATCCACAGCAGCCAGCAGCGCCGCAATAGTCGCCACCGTCATCGAACGGAACAGCAACCAGCCAACATAGGCAATCAACGCCACCGACAGGGTGCCAATCACCGCAGCAGAAACACGCCAACCAAAGGGATTATTATCACCAAAAATTGCCATGCCCGCGGCAATCATCCACTTACCCAACGGAGGATGCACCACATACTCCGGCGAATCCGTCAACAGACCCGACGGGTGACCCGCCGCAAAGGAAGCATTAGCGTCCTTCGACCAGCTCAACTCATAGCCATAATGCACATACGAGTAGGCATCCTTGGCGTAGTACGTCTCATCAAAAACAATGGCATTCGGATGCGCCAAATTATAAAAACGCAGAATACCGGCAACCAGCACAATCAATGCAGGCGCCAACCAACCCCAACGCGGGGCACGAATATAGGCAACAGCGAGCGCATCCAGCAGAGAATCGAGGCCGTAACGACCGCGTTCAGACGAAGAACGGGTCGAATCAGCCGAACCAGCCGGAGCGGCAGATGCGGGAGAAAGTAGCTTAGGTATCTTCACCCCATCAATCCTAAAGGGTCAGAACGCACGATGCACCATTTCAGCCCGTGAACGGCATATATGACGCATCCGGAAGCCCACCCACACCAGCCACCTATTACCCGCCACCCCACCCGGCACCGGATTGAGCGCGGGCGTTACACTTAGTGGGTACACGAAGACCAGACACAGACACGAGGCCTGCCATGACCGCACCCGCAGAATACACCGAAGAAACCACCGACCCCTCAGAAACGGTCGAGGCACCCCAGGCTGACACCGCTGACGTCGCTGTCACCTCCGAAGAAGGCGGCGTGCTCATCCTCGGCGGCACCCCCATCGGCAACCTCGCTGACGCCTCCGATCGACTGCGCTCAGCCCTCGCCACCGCAGACCTCATCGCCGTTGAAGACACCCGCAAGCTACGCACCCTCGCCTCCGGGCTTGGCGTGCGCACCCGCGGTCGCGTCATCGTCAACCACGACCACAACGAAACCGAACGTAGCGAAACCATCGTGCAGGCGGTACAGGACGGCCAGCGCGTGCTGTTGCTCTCGGATGCGGGCATGCCCACCATCTCCGACCCCGGCTACGTTGCCGCCGCAGCCGTCGCGGAAGCCGACCTGCCCGTCACCGTGGTGCCCGGCCCCTCCGCCGCGTTGACCGCGCTCGCGCTCTCCGGCCTGCCCACCGGACGATTTACCTTTGAGGGTTTCCTCGCCCGCAAGGGCTCCGAGCGTTCGCGCCGCCTCGCCTCGCTGGCGGGGGAGGAACGCACCATGATTTTCTACGAATCTCCGCACCGCACTGCCTCAACCCTGGCAGACTTCGTGCAGACCTTCGGCGCCAACCGCCGCGGAACGGTCAGCCGTGAGCTAACTAAGCTTCACGAAGAGGTTCGACGCGGTACCCTGGCTGAGCTTGCCGAATGGGCTGAGTCTGAACGCGTCCGAGGCGAAATCGTCATTATCGTTGAGGGTGCGCAAGCCCCCGAAACCCCCGAAGCGCAGGACGTAGTGCAGCTGGTCCTCGACCGCGTGGCTGGCGGCGAGCGCCTCAAGAGCGCCTGCGCTGCGGTCGCCGCCGAGACCGGTACCTCCAAGCGTGATTTGTACGAGGCGGCACTGGCTGCCCGCTCCGAATAACCCAGAAAAACTCCCCAGCTTTACCCCGCAGTTTTATCCCAAGGATTTATCAATGTGTCAGAGCCATCCCGGTCCTGAAATCACCCAGGAGTACCTGAACTCCCTCGCCGCCCTGGCGAACTACACCCTGCCCACCCCCGCGGCACTCCAGGCAACCGCCCTGCCTAACGGCTGGGAGCCGGTGCCCGGTGAAGTACCCGCACCCTATAAGGCGGAACTCTACACCGGCATCAGCGACGCCGAAGGCGGAGAAGGAACCCGCCGCCGCTCCACCACCGGCGAGAACGGCCGCAGCCGCAATCTGGTCTTCCCGCCCGCCCCCGAACCGCTGCCGTACCCCATCGTGGATAACCACACCCACATGGACCTGCTCGACGGCGAAGTAGAAATCAGCGCCCGCGATGCACTCGATGCCGGTGAGAAGCTCGGCATCGCCGCCATCGTGCAGGTCGGATGCGATATCCCCTCCTCCCTATACGCGGTCGCCGCCGCGCAGGCTGATGAGCGCGTCCTCGCCGCTATTGCGATTCACCCCAACACCGCTCCTGAGCTGGCTGCAGCCGGTCAGCTGGAGGCGGCGCTCGCCACCCTCGACGAGCTCGCCACCGCCGACCGTGTGCGCGCTATTGGCGAGACCGGCCTGGACTATTTCCGCACCGGTGAGGAAGGCAAGGAGGCGCAGCACTACAGCTTCCGCGAGCATATTCGCATTGCGAAGAAGCACAATCTGGCGCTGCAGATTCACGACCGTGACGCGCACGAGGATGTTGTGCGCATCCTGGATGAAGAGGGCGCACCGGAACGTACCGTGTTCCACTGCTACTCGGGTGGTCCGGAGCTTGCCGCGATCTGCAATGAGCGTGGCTGGTACATGAGCTTTGCCGGCACGGTGACTTTCAAGAATTCGAAGGGAATCCAGGAGTCGTTGGCGATGGCTCGCCCGGAGCTGATGCTGGCTGAGACGGATGCACCGTTCTTGACCCCGCATCCGTTCCGCGGCCGCCCGAATGCGTCCTACATGACGAACTACACGGTGCGGTTTATGGCGGCTCATCGCGGTGAGGAGCTGGAGGCGCTCTGCCGCCGTATTCGTGAGAATTCGGAGCGGGTTTACGGTCAGTGGTAGGCGCGTACAGCCTGTAGCGGATAGCTACTCTGGGCAGCCTCATGGGTAATCCGTACGGTACCTGGCTCCTGATTTGCACCGGCTTGTATTTGATTTCTCGTTCGGGTGCTGAGCTGTTGCTTAAGCAGCTTGAGGACAAGGTGCCGGGTACCGTGGCTGATGATTACAAGCTGTACCAGCAGTGGGGTGTGGATGTGCGTTTTGTGCAGCCTGGCCTGTGCGGCTGGGAGGGTAGCAGCGTCATCCTGGAATCTGGTAAGAGCCACCTGGAGATGCTGGCTGAGAATCAGAAAGGTTCGAGCGCCCTGGATCGAGTGCGTATTGCGTTGGCTCCGAAGATGCGTTTGGTGAATGCAAAGAATGCTCTGGACGCCACCATTGATGAGGTGAAGCAGCGTCTGGGCAAGGCGAAATAAGTAAGCCTCTTTGAGAAAGCCTTTCTTCGTCATATATGTATGGCGGGGAGGGGCTTTTTGTAGTTATTTTCAGCTTTAGCGCGTGAGGTATCGTGTAACGTGCGAGACATAACAGGGGGCTGCACGCCAATTGTTGGGTACTATCTTCACATGAGTGATAGGGTATTTTTATACATACAATTCATCACTCACTGACTAGGCATTTTGTTATCGTGCGCGCATATTTTCGGCGTGCTTTGTGTTTGTCGGTGCCAAGTCAATACTCGGCACTCATGCATGGCTTCTGTCGTTTCAGATCAGGACCGTATGGGTGCGCCAAGCAAAGGGAAATTCATGGCAAAAATTCTGAAATACGTTCTGGGACTGGACGGCG
>ERZ773212.810-NODE-810-length-15136-cov-6.805782_pt1 | contig 15136 bp, 16 predicted proteins | sample MGYA00581005_ERZ773212 | MGnify/ENA primary metagenome ERZ773212 (study PRJEB29015, sample SAMEA2738154) | human oral metagenome | biome: human oral; feature: human-associated habitat; material: saliva | place: China | collected 2196 ... | reverse complement strand
GGAGATATCGAGTCGGAAATTATCGCATCCTTGCCGAAATCGAGGACAAGGAACTAATCATTCTTGTCATCGAAGTCGGACACAGGAACAGCGTCTATAAAGCCTGACCGATGTTGCCGAACGAAATGCATTTCTGCTTCGGAAAAAGGCTGATTTAAGACAAAGAAGCGTCCGTATCAACAACTGCGTTGATACGGGCGCCTCTCTTGTTTGTCTTACTTCTTCTTTCGCTGCTCCAGATAGTCATTCAATTCCGCGTTGACAATATCCGTGATGAACATGTGACCGGGGACATGGGTGATTACAATTGGCGGCTTTGCATGCTCCACCGCAGCCTGCGGCGTCACGCCGCAGGGCCAGAACACGGGAATCTCACCCTCGCGAATCTCAACCGCATCGCCGTAGTCCGGCTTCATCACATCTCGAACGCCGATTTTCTCCGGCTCACCGATCTGCACCGGCGCGCCGTGGACATTCGGCATCTTCACCGTGATCTCATAGGCCTTCTTTGCCTGCTCCGGCGTCATGGGACGCATGGAGCATACCATGGGACCCTCAAAGGGGCCCACCTTCTCGGTCTGAATATTGGTCTTAAACATGGGAACGTTTCGCTTCGTCTCAATGTGGCGAACCGGAACACCCGCCGCCATCAGAGCCTCCTCAAACGAGAACGAGCAACCGATCAGGAAGCCCACATAGCCTTCCTTCCAGTATTCGGAGACATCGGTGAGCTCCTTGGTCACAACGCCGTTCTCGTACACCCAGTAGCGCGGTACATCGCTGCAGATGTTTCCACCCTCTCCCATCGCATGGGTGTCGGGACTTCCCTGAATCACTTCCAGCACAGGGCAGGCGAAGGGGTTCTTCTCGGCATAGCGCTCAAAATCGGCCGCGTACTCCCCGGAGAGTATGACCAGATTCGCCTGGGCATAGCCGCGGCACATACCGGCGGTCGGGAAGTCAATCTTCCCTTCCCGAATCAGCTTCCGAACCGCAGAGGGTTTCATGTCGATATAAGGGGTGATGTCAAAAGCCATATCCGCTTGCTCCTTTCTTAAACCAACAAATCGCTACCTGAACTCTGTTACATTCCTTCCCAGCGCGTATCTTGCCTTTGTTTCTTATGCTCTGCTGTGCTTCGTCACGAATGCTTCGCTTTATGCGCGCACCGCCGTGACCGCGATCTCAACCTTTGCGTTCTTCGGGAGCGCCGCAACCTGGAAAGCGGCTCTCGCCGGATAGGGTGCCTCAAAGAACTCCGCATAGACCTCGTTCATCGCCGCGAAATCCGCGATGTCAGCGAGGTAAACCGTCGCCTGCACCACGTGCTCAAAGCCGAGTCCCGCTTCTTTGAGAATCGCTGCGATATTGCGGAACACCTGTGTAGTCTGTCCCTTGATATCGTCCGCGGAAAACTCTCCGGTTGCCGGATCCAGCGGAATCTGCCCCGAGACAAAGAGGGTTCCGTTTGCCTCGATTGCCTGCGAGTAGGGTCCGATTGCCGCCGGTGCGTTCTTGCTCACGATTGCCTTCTTCATAAAAACTCCTTTCCGAATCACAATGTCTGTGCTTATCAGTATAATACAGGAACCACCTTAGCGCGAGAAAACTTCCTCGGCTTTCAGTGCCTTTTCGATGAGTTCCAGGATGTGCGCAGAGAGCGCATGGCGCGTGCGGTTCTCCTTCCCCGGCCTAAGAGCAAAAGTCTCCAGCGGAAAATGATCTGACCGAATCGGCGCAGTACTCGTGTCCGGCGTAAGCGCCATGACACCGCACACCGGATTGGTACGCAACAGCTTGCCGATTCCGCCGTAAATTTCGTCACTACACGCGTTCTTATAATTTTTCATATCCGAGGGAGTCATCCATCTCGGCTTCCATCATCTCCTTGATGGTGCCACCGAGCAGGTCTTTGAGAGCATCATGGATATCCTCGGCAGTCTCAATGTCGTATTCCTGTAGGAGTTGCTGGATGATCTGGCGTTTGCCTTCGGTCATCACGACTTTGTGGACGGGCTTCTTTTCTCTTTTTGCCATAGTAAAGGACTCCTGTGATTAGTGTATATCACAGGAGCCCCTGAAGGTATTTCTTATTCCGTTTTTACAGAAAAGCTTTCATACTCTCCTGTCATAAGTGATATCCTCTATTTGATTATCCCGTCAGTACAAATTACTTGGTTATTATCAATAACAGGTTGACTTTTAGTCCCCTTCTCTTTATATACTGAAACATTTTCATTCCAGTCTTTAACTGTTCCATTATAATGAATCTCAACTTTGTTTTTTACTGGACTATCACCTACTTCACGTAGGGAGGACGGGAGTATGATGTATCGCAAATCTTCGCAACCCGTGAAAGCATTATATCCAACCTTGCTGACACCATCCGGTATATTGATTTCACTTACATGAATATACTCACCAGCAAATGCGCAATCACCTATTATGGATAAAGTATCTGGAAAATCAACCGATGTAAGGGCGCTACCATCGCCACCATGAGATGCAAAAAACGCAAAGGGAGCTATCTCTTTCACGCCATATGGTACAATATAATGAGTACGTTCACTTCGACAAGGATACCATACAAGGATGGTTCCATCTTTGCTAAACAATACCCCATCTTCAGAATAATAGTGGTTATTCTCGTTATTTACATATATTCCTTGAATGCTCCATCGATCATTTCGTCTTCCTGGGTATGTTAATGCGTTTTCAACTCCATAATAATATCTGTCATTCAAATCTTCTTCAGAATAATCTTTAAGAAGGTCTAAATTGGGATCTATCCAAATTTCGCCAAAATCACAATTTGATCCGATATAAAGGTATTTGACCTTAGAACCAATAAACGCGTTATAATCTACGGTTATCACACTATCCGGAATTGTATAATCCTCCTCCTCTTTACCGTTAGGATAACTAATCAACGCCGTGGCATCTTTATTAAATAAAACACCATTAATATCGGAATAATAGTCGTTGTCTGAGTCCACTCGAATGTTTTTTAACCCACGCATTTCTACGAAAGCTGCACTATCTATATACTGCACAGAACCTGGTATATATAAATCTGTTAAATCAAGATCAAGGGCACCACTTTCTATTACCAAAAGTCCATCTGGTAATTCCATCTGACAAGATTCGTTAGAATATGATGCAAATGCGCGAGATCTTATACATCTTAATGTATCAGGGAGAATAATATTAGTAACTTCATTACAACTCCTGAACGCAAATGCACCAACAGTTGTAATTCCATTTTCTATCTGAATTGTCTTTATTGAAGAAGATGGAATATTATCCCAAGGTGCTCTATTAGAATTATAATCATAAATAGCGCCCTCTCCGTAAACCCGTAAAGTATCTCCTTCTAATTTCCATCGAACATTATCGCCACATTTGTGGTGCTGAATATTTGTTATAACCCAAAAAATAACAGCGAAAACAATTCCAACACTACCAAGAGCAATTTTTACTTTGGCTATTCGCTTATTTCTTTTCTTCCTTTTTAATTCTGTTTCCTTAATAGTTGTAACCTTGTTTCTACATAACTCAGCTTGTCTAATACTATCTTTCCAACCTGAAATATCATTGAATTTTGCTACAGCCATTTCAAGCTCATCCACATTCTCACTCGATGCCAAATGAATTGCTTCATCATAAATCTTATTCTTTCTATTTTCTTCTTGGATGCGGCTTCTTTCCCTTTCGGCATTTTCAGCAGCTTCACGTTTATCTCTTATATCCGAAAGTACCCTGTCTGCGTTTCCCCAAGAATCACCCCCATAACTTACGGCAAGATTAGCAAAATGTTCTCCCTTGTCTTTATCTATGGGATTTTGGAAGTAATAAGAAACAGCGAGCGCACCACATGCCCTTGCACGGCTTGATCTGTCGCCGCTCTGCTCGGCTTTACTGTCTGCCATCTGAAACATCTTACGTGCTTCAGTCCTATAATCTACGTTACCCCCATTTCTATAACGGTAGTTTGTGGATGAAGCTTGTTGATCGTATATTATACCTTTCATAAAGTAGTGCGAGGATACATTCGGTGCGGTTACTATTGCTCTGTTTATATATGTCATTGCAATATCTAAGTCGCCGTTATGAATATAAATTTCTGTCGCCAGAGCAAATAAGCTGTCATCATCACCGTTCGCATTTGACATTGATATAGCCTTTTCGACAGCAACTTTGGCGAGGTCAAACTGTCGGCTATCATCATAAGATTTTGCCTGAGATTTCCATTTGTTTATTTCTTCAGTTCGTGCTTTATCGGGATCAGTGACTTCCGGGCCTTTGTTATCTCTACTCAACTCATCATCATAAGCACTACGGGAACTGTCGGAGGAAAACACCTTCCTTGCCTGTATTATCAGCGCAAGCATAGTAGTCGCCTTTTCCGGATTTGTTATTTCTCTTCTCTTCCATGTGCTTTCTAAACGATTGAGTTCAGAGTTAATCTCATCCAATTTTTTGCTTTTATCAAGCCCTAACTCAGAATAATAATCTACCATAACAACGCTCCATTTATGTTTAATTCACTTATCTCGCTACCGCACATCTATTAACCTTTTATTATTACCTCTTGTTACCCATCTATGTTTCGTGTCGGCACAGCAACAATAACCTCCGCAGGTCTAATAACTCTGTTTCCAAAAATATAGCCATTCCTTATTACCTGTACAGCAGTTACTTCTTCCACGGAGTCATTCTCCACCTTTCTAATAGCTTTATGTACTGCCGGATCAAATTTCCCACTGCCTTGGATACGAACTAATCCCCTTCGATTTAACACATCATACAGTTCTTCACCAATTGATTTAACAAAATCATCTTCGGAGTTGCCAATTCTGTCCAGAATAAGTATCAGATCTGACACAAACGGCTCCACAACAGCAAAAGAAGATAAATCTTCTAATTGTTTAATTAATTCAGTTTTCTGCTTATCCTCATTTAGCCTTCTAACAAATAAATCCTGAAGGTATTGAACACTGCCCTTTATTTCGTCTTGAGAAGCCTTAATCTGCTCGAAATACGCCTTTGCAGCATCCTCCTGACCTATTTTATCTGCAAATGTTTCATCTCCGTGGATATTATTGATTTCATTATCTCCCATGACACACACCTCCCCTTAATCGACCATTGCTGTACTGACTACACCAGTAGCATTTGCAACCTGATCATTAGATAAATTTGAAGCTCTTTCGATTTCAAATGTACCAAGGCTCTTATTCGTAACCTTATCAATAACCTCAATATATATAGTCTGATCGGCATCATAAGCATATATCACCTCTATAGGTGAGTGTTTTGGATATGCTGGCATAGTGATTGTACTGCTACCGATAATATTCACATACTCAAGTTCTGGGTCATTTCCTTCGGTAACTTCTACCAAAACTTGAGTCTGGTTGTCCACAACCGTGTAAACTGTCTGGGACATCTTGGCAGGAATCTTCGTGTTATTAGGGATGATAATTGTGTTGCGCTTCTTCTCGTTAAAATCCCCATCAACTGTAACGACTCCTAGACACTGTGATGTTACATCCGAAATAGTAATATTGCTTGTTAATCCGCTAAAAGGAGCAGGTAAATCACTTCCCGTTTCCTTGCTCATATTTTCCAATGTACTTGCAAAAATAGCTGCTCCTTGTGCGACAGCAGTATCGGGATCCACTTTATAAGTAACCGTTTTTCCTGAAATATGTTCCAATCTCTTTTTTACCATCGGCATTTTAGTTGATCCACCAACGGCAAGCAGCGTGTCGATATCGCTCCATGAAACATTCTTCTCCTTCATGACTTCTTCTAAAAGGAACTGCGTTCTTTGCATAAGGGATTCAGACTCTGTTTCAAACTCATCCCTTGAGATGTCAATACGATAGGTTTTTCCATCAATAGTAAATACTGGTCTCGAGTGTTCAACACCAGTAAGCTGAACTTTCGTTTTTTCAGCTTTCTCGCGGATATCAGACATCAGAGCATCGTTTTCATCATCTATCTCACATCCCTGTTCTTTCAGTTTGTTTATAATAATGGACATTATTTTTTGGTCAAAGTTAATGCCCCCAAGCTGCGAATCTCCCCCTGTTGCTACGACATCAAATGCTCCACCGTTGATGTCCATAATCGTTACATCGAATGTACCTCCACCAAGGTCGTAAACAAGCACCTTGCCCTTCTGATTTAAATCAAGTCCAAACGCAATAGCTGCTGCGGTAGGCTCATTAATTACTCGCAAGACATTGAGTCCTGCAATTTTTCCGGCCTGCTTGGTAGCTATGCGTCGTGCATCATCAAAGTACGCCGGAACAGTAATAACCACGTCAGTAATAGGCGTACCACCATTGTATTGTACCGCATCCTGGCACACTTTCTTTAGAATCAAAGCAGAAATCATCTCAGGAGTGTACTCTTTCCCGCTCGGAGCACGGAAATTATATGCCCCCCCCTGTTTTCCCATCAGACGCTTCACAAACTGAACCACATTGTCCGGTGAAGTAGCGGCCGAGTTCTTGGCCTGCATTCCAACAAGCGTTTCATCATTCCCATCAGCATCCGTTCCTGTAAAGAAAACCACCGATGGAGTTATTTCTGACCCATCAAGGTTCTTAATTATGTGAAGCTCCTCGTTATCATAAACCGCGATAGATGAATTTGTTGTTCCCAAATCAATCCCATAGATCTTGTTATCCATAACCTAATCCTTCTATTGTTGTAATCTTGAAATAATACTCTGTGATTCTATGCTTATCTGACTCACAGAATTAACTGCGTCATTACAGGATGCCTGAATCAGGCTTAATGCATTAATTAATGTTTGTCCTGCCTGTTGATCTGAGAATTCAGATTGAACTCTGCTTAAACTCTGCATAGCAAGCTCGCCAATATGCCTTATGCCATATGAGCTATCTGACACCTGTGCATCCACGCCTATAAGTTCATTACTGATTTCTTCTATACTAATCATCCGGTATACATTCCCTTACTTCCAATTGTGAAATACTTTCATTGCATGTAGCAAGAAGCCTTCTAACCGTTTCAAGACTCCTTTTTGTTTCCTGGCATCTATCTAACATGCGATTGTTTTGACCAGATGGCCATCCGCCAATTGCTCTATTAAGAGAATAAACAATGTCATCAATTTTGCCTTCCTCATTGTTTAATTGTGTCAAAATGTTCTGTATATCATATTTCAAAAACGTCTGAGCTTGTGCTTTTTGATTATTAACAACCCACATAGTTAATCTCCTACTATTTTGATAAATTCGCTATGCAGGAGTCGCATGATCTTCCTAATGACTGCATGGATGTCGCCGCATTCATAAGTGAACGAGACGCAACACTTGTAGCTTGAACTGCTTCCATTCCTGTTCTGCTACCACGAACAATGTTTGCTATTGTACCGCCCTGTTGCTGAAGGGACTGTGCTGCGCTCCCGGTCATTGTTGCAAGCTGTTCTGATGTTGACTTTATTGATTGTGCCGCATTAATAATTTCTTGAATTGATGCCATTACCATCACCCTCCTCAAATTGCTCTTACTCTCAGCAGCTTATCTTTCGCATTCTGTAAATTCGATATGGTTTCATTTATCTGTGTCTCTGTTGAGGATAACTGTTGGAGCATAGCATTAGCATCCTGACTTTGGCTACCGCCAAATGCATTCTCAACTTGAGTTTTCACTTGACTAATTTGTGATTTATAGCTGTTCAATTTGCCAATCTGGTCATCAATTTGTCTCTCTGCATTTGAAATTGCTGCTATTAACTCTGTTATCATCGACATGGTGTTTTCCTCCTGCCTTTAAAGATACTGTTTTTATTTGTGACATCATTACACTTACTGCATTAACTTCTCAGTATATGTATCACACGCCCGACTCATTGACCTCATTGAAGCCTCTGCAAACGATAAAGATCTTAGGGCTACCGAAATTGCTAGTACTGCCTCAGATCCCATATTGCTCCCTTCGACAATCGTGGCAATCCTACTACCTGTCTGCTGCAATTGCTCTGAATCATACTGTAATGTTTTTTTTAGCTCATCTGATTTTTGCTTAATAAACTTTAACTGATATATAATGTCTTGTATCGATGCCATTTATAATCTCCTTAGTTCCACATAGTCGACTTAAATTTAACGTTGTCCGTTATTTCAGTTGGCGCATAAGGGACGAATATTGTTTCCTCTGCAAGCTCTACATCATCGCTAATTAGCCCCCTGTTCTCTTGTGGACTCCATTTGGCAAACGGTGATGTCAAAGATTGAACTGTTCTTTCATCAATTCTAAGAAAAATCTTAGAATTAAAAGCATCAGATGAGCCATAACCCGCTGTTTGACTCGTGAACGCTGACGATTTCGTCCACCACCCGACAAAGTGAACTCCCTTTGAGGGTGCTATCTCCACAAAATCCTTTAATGCAGACCCACTTCCATACGGGTTTTTCTCATACTGCCACTTATCAAGCCCAAGTCCGAACACATAAACTGATTCATCTGCAAAAGTTTCTTCTTTTAAATTCCTAAGCGTCTCATCAAATTCATCTCCGCGAAGACTTTCTATGTAATATCCAATATTCTCCATCAATACAGAAAAATCCGGGTACGCTTCACTAAACGTTTTCTTATCCTGCGTAAAATCAAAAAATATGAATCGTGCATCTCCCTTTGGATGCTGAACCGCAAGCGAAACCGCTATACTCTGCATCATCCCTACTGCTTGATTACATTCAGAGTCAGGTGATCCAAGTATTGCAATATTCCTTCCGGGTTCCTTTGGAAGCGGAAGAAATACAGGTGTTCCTTCCACAGAAATTTTTTCTCCTATCAATGCCGCTGGAATCCTAGCAGAGCGCCTTCTCTCCACAAGGGCTTGGATGCCTCGCGATATGGTTATCCTCTTCAAGCTCTCAAAAACATACGGAGCAGAATACTGTGTATGGGCTTTCTCCCACCATTTCTTACGGATCTCCACAAGAAACGATTCGTCAGCGAAAGCAATAACTGTCTTTCTATTCTGAGATATCTCCCCGTAATCCAAGTTGACGATTGCCTCTCTCGGACGTAAAAATGCCGCTGCCGAATTATTCAACGAAAGTGTTTGTTGCGACTCTATTAACGAATTTTTAAGTGCTATGCGTATAGGAACCTGGGCAAATATGCTATCTTTTTTATATGATAATGCCATATTCCCACCCAGCGTTTGAGATGCCAATATAAAATGTATGCCTGCAGCACGAAACAGCCGGACAGACTTTTCCAGAGTCTCGGCTATCTTCTGCCCTTCATTCATATCGTCCCCAAACATCATCTGAAACTCGTCAATTACCACTACAACTCTAGGCATTTCAACTTCAGGAAACGTCAATCGATATTCTCGAATGCTCTTCATATTATTTTCTTTAAGAATTTGCATTCTATTTTGATATTCTTGAAAAAGCATATCCAAAACAGCTTTTCCGAAACCCACATCACTTTCCAGTCCTAATGCTCTTGCATGAGGTAGGTATTCGTCCTGGCCTATATTGGAAAAAGCCTTAAATGTAACACCTTCTTTGAAATCAAGCAAATACATTCTTAATTCCCTTGGGGAATATCGCAAACAAAGACTGTGTATAATTACTGAAATAAGATTAGATTTGCCCTGTCCTACTGCGCCAGTAATAATAGCGTTGTGTCGCTGATTAATTTCATCACCTATGGTAATATCCACATCATTGATACCATACTTACCTATTGTAAAGGTCAGTCCATCGACGCTACTTTTACCCCACATGTTTTTGACATCATGAATCTGGTTAAATGGAACTACAGGAAGCTGCGCATGTTTTACATTCTCCGAGAAATTTTCACATTCATAAATTATCTCCTCCGCCGGAACAGGTATCCAACCCGATGCTGTGGTTAATTCACCTATCCTTATTTTTGAACCTTCAACACCGAGCACAGTAATATTAGGGGCAAGAGACTCGACCTTTATGTCAATATCTTTTCCACTCTGAGTCTGTATCGACATATATGTAGTTGATATAATTAGAAACGACACTCCATAAGCAGGTCCGCTACGCATAAGCATAGCAAGACGAGAACGAAGGTCATTTTCAATCATTCCCATGTCGAGTGATAATACGACCAGCTTATAACCCTCGACAGGCTGTCCTGTAGAATTTCTGAACTCCCGCAATGAACGTTTACGCCCTTGTATTACGTTCTGCACAGCTTGTATTTGCTGCCAAAGGTAGTTTAGATTCACAAAGAGTTCCTTCTCATCCACAATAAGGTCTAGGCAACGATATTCACCAGATGACAGCGTTGCAAAAGGTGCAAAGACACCCGACAAATCACTATCGTAACCCAAAATCGAAAGTTGTCCCGGAGCAGTACGTGTAATTGCATTAAAAATCACATATTGAGCTAAATCCAGCACACTATTTTCATATGTATTTTCAATCCATATATTCCCGCTTCCAATAAATGGTATGTTTCCAGCGATACCATTTCCAAGCGACAATGTTGAACACACATCAAATATGTTCCCCAATTTACAGTCTCCTTTACTTATTCGAACATCTGGCAAATTCCACCAAAATCATTGTTCTAATAGAACGCAACGCCTGCTCGTCCAATACATCTATCATAGGATGCTCGTCCGCATCTAAAAAATCTTCAAGATTGTATTCATCATCCTCATCACTGCCGTTAAAACGACGAAACATATTCGACCTTATCCAGAAAGACTTCCTCATCAAACTCCTCCAGCCCGAGGATTTCGGTGCAAACTCTTGTCAGGCTCTTATGGCTGATTGTTCCGCCTACAGGGCAGCCATCGCCGACCTTCTTCTTTTTCCTGCTTCCACATACCCAGAACTCCTGGTAATTGCCGTTCTTGGTGCGATGCTCATGCATATAGCTCACACCGCAGTAAGGACATTTAATCTTGCCCGTGAAGCAGCAGGTGTTCAGACTCTTATTGGCCAGCGCACCAAACTCCCTTCGCCTCGCCATCTCCGCCTGAACCCATTCGAAGGTCTCTCTGTCAATGATTGCCTCATGATGGTCTCTGATAAGGTACTGCGGCAGCTTGCCCCTGTTCTTCCTGCGCTTCTTTGTAATCGGGTCTTGGATGAACTCCTTCTGCATCAGCAAGTCTCCTGTGTAGGTGCAATGAGTAAGAACCACCTTTATGTTGGAGTCCCCCCATCGGCATCCGTTCTTTGTTGTGATTCCTTCCACAGCAAACTCCCTCTCCGTTTCCAGACAGGATTTTCCATCGAGGAAGTTCTGGAAAATCCTCTTCACGATCTCCGCCTCTTCCGGCACGACCACCAGCTCATCGCCGACCCATTCGTATCCCATAATGGAATTTCTGAAGTTGGGCGTTCCTTCTGCCATCCTCTTCCTGATGCCCCATTTCACATTGTTTGAAATGCTCTCGCTCTCCGCCTGTGCAAAAGATGCGAGGATGGACATCATCAATTCGCCGTCACCATCGAAGGAATGGATGTTCTCTTTTTCGAACCACACCTCCACGCCGATGTCCTTCAGGTGTCGGACGGTCTCCAGAAGGTCTACTGTATTCCTGGCAAAACGGCTGATGGACTTCGTAAGTATCAGCTGGATTTTCCCCGCCTCGCAGTCCTCAAGCATCGGCCGATTGTAAAATCAGGTTAAACAGGTAAACTGAAAAGTCCATAAAGCTTCTCTTTGGTAGAATGTATGTGCTCAATCATCATTCACAAGGAGAAGACCCTATGAACCAAGTACATTCTACAACTGAACACAAGAAGGGTAAATATCTTTCATTTGAAGAACGTTTTGTCATTCAAACTCGTCTCAAAGATGGATGGACACCCAACAGGATCGCCGGAGAGTTAGGTTATGCGCCAAACACCGTTCGTAACGAGATCAAACGCGGTACCGTCACTCTTTATAGGGGTAACATCTTCCGTTGCAAGGCGAAAGTCGGGCAGGCCGCCTACGAGAAGAATCGTGAAGCTTGTTGCCGTCACTATGATCTTCTTGAAAAGAGCACTTTCATCTCTTATGTAGAAGAGCACTTCTTTGAAGACGGATGGTCGCTGGATGTCTGTGCCCACCGCGCTCTGAAGGATGGAACGTTCACCAGAGAGCAGATTGTCTGCACGAAAACGCTTTACGGCTACGCAGATCTTGGGCTTCTGAACATCAGAAACATTGATCTTCCGGAAAAGCTGCATCGCTCACCCAAAACAGCACGAGTTCGCGAAAACAAGCGAATTCTGGGCAGAAGCATCGAGGAACGGCCAGCCAGCATCGAAGATCGTACGGAGTTCGGACACTGTGAGGTGGACCTGGTCATCGGGTCAAAAAGCGGTAACGATGACGCACTACTTACTATGATAGAACGGAAGACCCGCGAATACTGGATGATCCGCATACCGGGCCGCAATCCGAACGGAGTCATGGAAGCGCTTCGGGAGGTCAGATCCCAGTACGATGAACACTGGGATGATGTCTTCAAGACGATCACCACGGACAACGGCTCCGAGTTCTCACTGTTGTCTGGCCTGAAGGACCTGAGCAATACACTGGTCTATTTTGCCCATCCGTATACCTCTTGTGAAAAGGCATCTGTAGAGCGTCACAATGGCCTGATCCGCAGATTCATCCCCAAGGGTTGCAGGATCGACAGCTTCACAAACGAGCAAATCTGCCAGATCGAAGTCTGGTGCAATAGCCTTCCGAGGAAGATACTCGGTTACAGTACCCCGGATGAGCTATTTGAGGATGAACTGGACAGGATATACACCGTGGTCGCGTAGCGTTCGGTAGCACAGGCTGACTGCCCGTCAAGGCAACCTCTGAAGAGGCGTCTGAGGCAGCCTTGACTGTCGGCTCGCTCTGTGCTTATGAACACATAAGAGGAATGTAACCATTTCTCCAGGATAACCATCCTGTGTGCTTAGGGCTTATTCAACTGTCAATGTTCAACTTTTTATTGCAATTCGCGAAAATATTTAGTACTCTTGTGCTTAATTTTATTATACATCTCTCAGACAATTTGTAAATATTTAATTGTTTTTGTATTTAATGCCCTCTTTTTGTATTTTTTCTGTTTTTCATCCGCCTCCAATATTACCTGAGTGCACACGAAAAGTCCGCCGGACCATACCCTTCGGTATGTCCGGCGGACTTTCTCATAAACAGTTCTGTTTTTCGATTCTCTCTTCGCCTTACGCGCTCTTCTCTTCCTCTAAGAGATTGGTCATGCTCTTAAGGCCGGTCACAAGAGTGGAGCCGTTGTGCAGGAGCGCACCGGTTGCGGGCGGAAGCATGCCGCCGACACCGAGCGCAATTAAGAGCGCATTGAAGCCGATGATGAAGTTGTAATTCGAATGAATGCGGCGCATCAAAGCCATGCTCAGCGCCCGGAGGAACACCAGCTCGCGCAGGTTCTCCGCGGAAAGCGTGACATCCGCGACCTCGCGCGCAATGGCAGCACCGTCGGAAATCGCAATGCCGACATCCGCCTCGGAGAGCGCCGGAGTGTCGTTGACACCGTCGCCGATCATGATGACCTTGCGGCCCGCCTCATGTTCCTTCCGCACAAACTCTGCCTTGGTGCCCGGAAGCACCTCTGCGTGGTACTCATCCAGCTCCAGCTGCGCAGCAACCGCTGCTGCGGTCTTCTCGGAATCGCCCGTCATCATGCAGATCTTGGAAATACCGAGGGCGCGAAGTCCCTTCACAATCTCCGGCGCTTCCTCGCGAATCGGGTCAAAGATGCAGATGACCGCGCAGAGCTTGCCGTCGATTGCAAGATACAGTCTGGAATACTCATCCGGCAGCGCCTCAAGCTTCTTCTCATCCTTCTTTAAGAGCTTGCACTTCTCGTCTTCAAAGACAAAGTGATAGGAACCGATGACTGCCTTCTTGCCGTCAATTTCGGAGGCAATGCCGTGTGCAACCACGTAGTGCACCTTGGAGTGCATCTCCTTGTGCCGAATGCCGCGCTTCTTTGCCTCGCCGACCACGGCGTTTGCAATGGAGTGCGGATAATGTTCCTCGAGGCAAGCCGCAATCTTTAGCGCCTCTGCCTCTTCCATGTCATTGAAGGTCTCAATGCGCATGACAGTCGGCGTTGCGCGGGTCAGCGTTCCGGTCTTATCAAAGACGATGGTATCTGCCTCCGCAATGGCCTCCATGAACTTACCGCCCTTCACGGATACATTGCGATCGCCCGCCTCACGGATTGCCGAGAGCACCGAGAGCGGCATGGAGAGCTTCAGCGCGCAGGAGAAATCGACCATCAGGAACGCGAGTGCCTTTGCGACATTTCGCGTCAGAAGGAAGGTCAGTGCCGCACCTCCCAGCGAATACGGAACCAAACTGTCCGCAAGATGGTAGGCTCTCGCCTCGGTGTTGGACTTTAACTTCTCCGACTCCTCAATCATCTTGACGATCTTGTCGTAGTGGCCGGTACCCTGTACCTTTGCGACGCTGATGATGCACTCGCCCTCTTCGACCACGGTGCCCGCATAGACATAGGCACCTGCCTTCTTCTCGACCGGCACGGATTCACCGGTCATGGACGCCTGGTTCACCGTCATCTCACCCTCGACCACAGTTCCGTCGAGCGGGATTACGTTCGAAGTGCGAACCACTATGCGGTCGCCCACCTGCACGTCCTTGACATCGATCAGAACATCGGCGCCTTCGGTCTTCATCCAGACCTTCTCGACCTGCAGGCTCATCGCACGAGCCAGGTCGCCGACCGATTTCTTATGTGTCCACTCCTCGAGTATCTCACCGACCTCCAAGAGGAACATGACCGAGGAAGCCGTGCCGAAGTCGGAGCGGAGCACCGAAGCCGAAATCGCAGTCGCATCGAGAACCGGAACTTCGAGGCCGCGCGTCAAGAGACAAGTAACGCCGGTCACCACATAGCGTAGGCTCTTGACCGCTGTCCAAGCCGCACGAAGCGGTGCAGGCAAGAAGAGCATTCTCGCGCCGTGAAGCACCACCTTCCAGAAGAGTTTCTCCTGGTAGTAGCGATTCATCGCACGGCCGCTGTCTTCGGGGACCAACGAGAGTGCGTATTCATCCTGGTATGAAAAACCACAGAGAGCGTCTAAAAGCCGCTCTCTGT
>ERZ773212.807-NODE-807-length-15161-cov-2.919436_pt1 | contig 15161 bp, 18 predicted proteins | sample MGYA00581005_ERZ773212 | MGnify/ENA primary metagenome ERZ773212 (study PRJEB29015, sample SAMEA2738154) | human oral metagenome | biome: human oral; feature: human-associated habitat; material: saliva | place: China | collected 2196 ... | reverse complement strand
TTTTCAGCATTATTTAGGAACCATTGGTAATCGGTAATGTCGTGTTTTGCGTATTCTTCTGGAATTACGATTGTACGGAGTTTACGATCTTGTTCATATTTTGCGAAGAGTGTTTGATATGCGGCTTTTGCGTCAGCTAGTTCTTTTTCAGCTTTATCTAGTTCAGATTGAGCAACGGCATCTTGAGCTTTAAGTTTTTCCAATTCGCTCGCTTTGGCTGCAACGTTTGATTTAGCATTTTCGAGGGATTGTTCTAAAGCTGGAATGTTTTTCTCAGCACGTTTTGCGTCAAGTGCAGCTTTTGCTTCATCAATTTTAGCTTGGCTTTCTTTATCAGCTTCAGTTGCTTTTGTTAATTCATTTTCAGCAATTGTTTTCTTGCCTTCAAGTCGTTGAACTTCACTTTTAGCGTCATCAACTGCTTTTTTGGCTGATGTTGGATTTGTAGCTTCTAGCTCAGTCGTTGCTTTAGCAACTACACTTTTAGCTTCTGTCAATTTAGCTTCTTCAGTTGTAACTTTTGTTTTTGCATCAGTTGCGGCTTTTTGTGCAGCATCTTCTGTTTTGTTTGCATTTTTAAGTTCAGTTTCAGCTTTGTTAACAGATTCTTCAGCCATTTTGACATCGTTTTCTTTTGTTTCGATATCTTTTGTTGTTTTTGCGATTTCTTCAGGAGTTGCTTTAGCTGCGGCTTCTTTTACAGCTGTTTCTTTTTCAGTAGCTGTTTTTACAGCTTCTTGTTTAGCTGTTACTTCGGATTCTGCACTTTTAACAACGGCTTCTTGTTCAGTTACTGCTTTTTCTGTAGCGTCTGCGACTTGTTTTGCGTCATCAACAAGAACTTTTGTTTCTTCGATGGATTTAGATTCTGTAACAGTTGGGTTGTTTGTTTCAACAACTTCGGTTGGAGTTGTAGTTTCTGTTGGTTTTACTTCTTCAGCGTGGACCACGTTTGTTGCGGCCGTTGCTGCGATTACTGTAGCTCCAAGAGTGAATGATTGTTTGATAGATTTTTTCATAAATAAGTATATCCTTTACTATAAATGTTTATTTTATATTTTCATAAAATAAGATGGTAGGTGAGAAGTCACCTACCGAGATTTTTCATACAAAAACCGATAGTGTTTTTGTAGTTCGTTATTTAAAATGATGTTTTTGAGTTTTTTCCGCCTCTTGGCAATTAAATAAGGCGGATCGTTTTTGATGATCTTGTAAAGATCATCTGTTGAAAACCCACTATATGTTTGGATGATTGATTTATATAACCATTCATTTTTAACAGTTGGTTTTTCAGATGGATATATTATGTCATTTAAACTATAATCTTTTTTAATTTGTAATTCGGTAACACCGGAGGGTGTTACTTTAAATTCTAATTCGTCATCGTAATCATCAAGAAGGGCTGTCGCCCATGCATGAAAGAAGTACATGTATGCCATTAGTCGTTTTACGTCAAGGGCTTCTTGGGATAAAAACCATTTCGATGATTTGGGATATATCATGATAGTGTAAGCCTTTCTGTAGTATCATTGTTAGTATATCACTATTAGGATTGAGATTCAATATCTTTTTTGGGAAACCATAGTTCAATTTCTCTTTTTGCATTTTCTAGTGAGTCGGATCCATGTACTAGATTTTTAATTGTAGCTCCTGTTTGTTTATGGTTTCCGTAATGACCTCTGATGGTTGTGTCGTCCGCGAATGCGGGGTTTGTTGCACCCATTAATTCACGCCAATCTGAAATTGCATTTTCTTTTTCAAGTACAAGTGCTGTGATGGGTCCACTTGTCATATATTCTAATACTGCGGGGAAGAATATTTTGTCTTTGATATTTTGATAATGAGTTTCTAATAATTCTTTTGAGGGTAGGCATTGTTTGTGTTCGATAATAGAGAATCCATCTTCATAGATTGCACTAAGTAATTCTAATTCAAGATTTTGTTCTGCGACATCTGGTTTAAACAGTGCAAGTGTTTTTTCAATCATATATGTTATCCTTTAAATTTATGTAGTGAAAATGTTTGATGAATAAGTAAAAACCACATACAAATTGATATTATTAGCAACACATATAATATTATTTTTAATCTTGATGTGTATTGTATGTGGTATTTGTCACCTAGAAAGTAATATATGCAAAATATTACATTTGTAACATACCATGGTAGTAGTATGAGTTGTACGAGATTCATAGCGTACCTCAATTAGTTCATAAGTGCTAACCAATCATGATGCCCTTTGATGAGCGATGTTTCTAGATTTTCCTCAATATCTTCATGGCAACCCAAGAATAATATGGGAATTAGTTCAGCGTCATATAGTTCTTCATCTGGATGAATGTTAAGAATTTCCTTATTTTGAAGAACGTTGAGAATTTTATGATTGATTGGAATTTGTTCGTATGTTGTGACGAATACATACATTTGATCATTGATCATTGGTGGTTGGTATAAGTCCGCAATTGTCATTTGCCCATCAACAACGTCCCCATTTTCATCATACTCCCATGCGAGTCGGAGTTCATATGAATGAATGATTTCATTTGTATAGTCCAAAAGAACGCGGATGCGTTCTTGGGCTATAGTGTTTGCAAGAGATTTATCTGATGGACGATCTTCATAATATAACTTTTTAATACGTTCAAATTCAGAATGGTCGAATCTTTTGTTGGATAACAATTCAATATTGCTATCAATTGTATCGTTAGTTGTCTTTTTTAATTTCATAAAAACTTTCTAATCATTATCTGTTTTAGTTTGTGGTTGTTTGCGAACGATTCCTCGGACACGAGATGGTCGAGTGAATGCTCGTTTTAGTTGTGGGTCGCGACCGGCATACGATTTGTCCATAAAGTTAACAAGATTATAATCAGTAATAAGTGGTTCATCTTGATCCATCATCGACCCCACGTTGAATGTACTTGCACTTGTTGCGTGAGTTGCTTTGAATTCCCATTCATCGCTAGACAATAAGTGCATTTGGAGATGACTAAGAAATACTTTTTTGGAGAAGTAACTGCCACGTTCGCCGCCGTGTTCTATGTTATACCATGTTAAGTATAAGTCGTATAGGAAGTTTGCAGGCAATACGTCCCATTGAAATTGAGTTTTAAATTCATTCCAAAATTCGATTGCTGAGTTATTGTCTTCTTTGTACTGATCTAATGCAACTTTTGATCGGTCTGGTGTAACGAATTCTGAAAACGATGGCAACTCTAATGCTGTTTTGAGCACATATTCAAGTACTTCTTTTCGAGCTATATAGTCGTATTTGATATAAGCGCGTTCACCCTTACCTGTGAATGAATATAAGAATGGAACAATAATCAATCGACGGTAGAAGGAGTCGGACTTATCACGAGTTTTAGGTAGTCCATTTAACATTTGAATGTTAATAGCTTTGATTTGTGCGGTGATTGGATCTTTATGTTTACGGTTAATCATAATATCGTCACCGGTAATCATAGCTTTAAAATCTTGAACGTCGTCGAGATAGATATCAACGGGGTTTTCATCGGCGATGTTAATTGTTTTACCAATTAGCTTTGCTTTCATGAATTCATGTTTAAACGCGGGAATTGCGAGTGATGAATAATTGTCTTTTCCGACTAAGTTCTTTAATAGTTGCCCGTATGTCCCTTTTCCGTTGTTTCCGACAGATGAATAGAAGAATACAGCTTTTGCATTAATTTGTCCTGGATTGATTGACCCCGCAATAATCTGCCAGAATAAATCATAAGTATCTTGGTCAAAACTATTTGTTAGTCCGCCTGCGATATCGGCTAACCATGATTCAACGTCCCAGTTTGTTCCGTCATCTTCGTTGTGGATGATAACTTTTTTAGCGTGTGGGTTGTAGTTTGTTGCAATTTTTGTGGTTGTAATGTAATCAGGATTAAACGGTTCTAACTCTTTTGTTTTCTTGTTATATAGTCCATTACCAACAGGGACGATATGTGGATCGTGTGTTTCTGTGGCGTATGGTGCTGTTGACAAGATTGAGTTTTGATATGATTTGATTGATGATAAGGTGCTATTAGCTTGGATGTCGTATAGTAAACTTTCAATTCGTGTTGGGTCAAATGTGTACGTTCCAGCTCGAGGTCCGAAATGCTCATATACGGCAATATCACTTTCTGAAGAATCTTTTGTTAAAGATAAGCGAATCGTAGGAAAGTAAATATGGAATAGCATTGTAATCTCATCAATGCGGGGTTTTAAATTCAATGCTCGAGAGTAGTCAGGGTCTTTGCCATTACGAGTTGCTTCTTGTAGGATATGTACTCGTTGTAAGTTGGCAATAATAGTTGTAATGTGTTCAATTAATTCATTATGATTATTAACTTGAAATGGTTCTGATTCTTCTGAGAGCATATATTCAAAAAATTCAAATATGTATGGATCGAGTTCTTTAGTATATCGTGATATCTTGTCGTGAATAATTCGTAGATTTGGTGTAATTGTTACGCTCATTGTTACACCTCACTATAAATGGTTTTCAACGTATTCGGCAATTGCTTCGTTAATTAAATAGTTCATGCTTCGTGATTCAATATCACTGAGTTCTTGAAGTTTTTCTTTTAGTGATGCACCGATACGAAGAAGGATTCGTTGTGTATCTGCGTCTTTGTTTCGAAGTGGATGCATTTAGAAACCTACTTTCATTGTTTTTATTGATACTACAATGATATCAAATAATGTGACGGTTGTCAACTGTTTTTATTATTTATTTTTTTTTGGGTACAATTTTTAGTCTTTTGGGTGTATATTAAGGGTTTTTGGGTTTTTGGGTACGACTTGATTTTAGTCGAAAACGTTGATTTAACGCGATTCATGGGCGCTTGCGATTCAATTTTGTACCCATTTACCCGCTTTACCCCATGTTTTTATTTTTCATATATACGTTTTTAAAAATAAATATAACATTTGTTATATTTTTCATATTTTTATATCACGTGTTATATTAATTTTTTATATACTATAAGGGTATTATTATATATTGGGTATTTGGGTATATTTAATAAAATATAAGCGAAAACGCCTTTTGTTACAACTTTTTGTGTGACCCAAAACGTACCCAAAATGACCCAAAAGCGACCCAAAACGGGGTCGAAATACCCAATTCGAAATGGATGTTAGAAATTGAAGAATTTCCAGACGTCGGGGTTGTGAATAACACCTGTCAGACTTAGAATTAACCATACTAGGATGCCCGCGCTAATTAAAAGTAAAGCAGAGAACCCTGAAAACAGGGCTGTCTGCTCACGTTTTAGGTTAATATAGGGCGTGGCAATATGGTTTTTGTATGTTGTGAGTTGTTGTTTGTGTTTAGCAACTTCTAATTTTTTGTTTTTAGCCATATTGTTAAGCGCCTTTCTAGTTTTGTTTGAGTTTAGCTTCAAGCAATGCTAAACGTGTTTTTGGTTTTCGTTCAAATTCTCCATAAGATTCTTGAACGTTATACCATGACGATTCAAAAGTATCTTGAACGAGGTCGATGTATGCTTCATGGTCGATAACATGCTCAATAAAGTCAGCGTTAAACTCGTTGTATTGGTTTGCTTTACATTTATTGATTTGTGTTTCGTTGTCGATTAAGATTGTCATATTTGGATCGAGACCGTTAACTTTTACTGTTTTTGAATATTGGCCTTCTTTATGTGCAAAGTAACCATTTAGTTTGTGGATTCGAACCGCGTCTAGGATTTCTGGTGCATCTGGAACTTTTGGTTTTGAGGAATCTTTTGCGGCAATGAGTGTTTCTAATTTTGCAATTTGTGGTTGGTTTGTTAGTTCACGCATTTTGTTCAAGAAGTCTAAACGAACAAGGAAGCCTCGGTTGTAGTGTTGCATTGGGCGCAATACTGATTTTTCAACACCATTAACGATTTGAGTTTCTTTTTGGTATAGATAACGTTGAGTGCTTGGGCTTGATGCGAGAATCCATTGATAGAAACGAGTGAGTTCGAATCGGTTTTCGTCGGTGTCGAGATGTTTGTTTACGAAATCAATATATAGTTCTCGTGCGAAGTCACGATCAAAGTGTTGATTTGGAGCGTCTTCTTTTTTCCAGAGATATTCTGCGAGAATACGGTCAACGATAGCGGGGTGGGCTAAGTTGTTTACTGGTGCTGGCCCGCGCCATGCCGTTAACGATGCACCGTTTGCGGCGGCAATTTCTTCTTCACCTGTCTTTTTGTTGATATGAATTTCAAGGCGGTTGTTTGAGTCTTTAGATATGAAATTTGTTAGCACTTCAGGTTTGATTTCGACATGCATTGGGGCAACTGTTTCAAATAGGACTTTATCATTGAGTTCTGGAGTGATGTTGGTTGTGTACAAACCGTCTGTATTTGTTGATGGTACTTTTGCCCCGGCAAGTGTTTCGGCTTGGCCAATACGGTAACTAAACAATTGTCCGATGATACGCATAGCAATAACTTTGTTATTAACTCGAAGATTTGTGTCGAAGTTTCCGTCACCAACACCCGATGCTGCGTTGATGAGAAGCTTCATCAACAATTGTGTGATTTCAGCTAATTCTCGAACGTCATCTGGTAAAGACATGTCGCCAGCTCTATCTTTTTCTGTTAAACGTGTTTGATATAATTCGTAGTACACGTCGATATATTCGCCGTTTTCATCTAAGCCACGGGCCACGTTTTCAAATGCTGATAACATTGAGAGAAGAAGTGGGTAGTATGATGCGAAGTCTTCGTGATTGGCCATTCCGACGGATACATATTTGTATCTGTCTGCTAGTTCCCATTTCTTAAGGTCAGAGTTTTGACGTTTCTTTAATGAGAACAGTTCAGGTTTTTCTTTAAGTTTCCAGACACCGTATGGGTTGTTTGGATCTTTTTCGTTACCTGTTGGTGTTTTCTTAGGATTTTTAATAAAATCTCGAACTTTGACTTCTTCGCCCGATGCGAGAGTGACACGAGCTGGTAATTCGTTAAGGGCTTCTTGAACGGTACCGTTTTCGGTCATTTCTTGGATTTGTCTTAGTTTGTGATTGTGAATTTCGACAAGGTCACAATCGTATCGATAGCGTTGTTGGTGAATCTCTGCACCGTGAATTCCACCGATGGACATGGTTGCATAGCATGATGAGCGACTCAAATCTTTATTGTAGTAGAAGATGTTTGTGTTATACTTCTCCATGAGTTTTGTGATATAGTCGCTAGGCACGGTTCTATCATCGTGAGCCATATGCGGGTAATCTTCTTGGTATTGTTTTCCGTTATTGAAGTTTTTACCACGGATTGATGAGTAGAAGTTATAAACTTGCATCCATGATTGGTACGCATCTGTTGTGGGGTCATCTGTTACGTTTTCAAGGAACCATTTGTGGGTGTCTTCCAAAACGTCGAATTGTTTAATTGTTTTTCCGGTTAAACGTTTGATACGTTTGATTGCGGATTTAGATGGGTACATGAAGCTAACTGTTTCGTTATCAGTTAGTGCTTTATATGGTGATACAATGAATTCTACGAATTTTGCAGATGTCGAGTCTAGAGTTAAACGATTTGTACGAATGTTGTTTGGATCAATTTTTGGAGTAATTTCATCTCCGTTATGGTTATAGATTGTTTGTGGGTAACGCTCTAATAATTTTCCGTGCAATTCGTAAGGGACTGAGTAGGCTTTATGTTCAAGGACATATCGTAAGTTTACTACGTCAGATGCATTGTAGATGATACGGTCAATAAGGTCGTTCAAGTCTTTGACTTTCACGTTGTTTGATGTATCGGCTTCTTTGATGGTTAGCCCGAGATATGACATTACGCGTTTCAATGCAATTTTTGACATTTTCTCATTTAATCGAGATACGTCTATAAATCGGTTCGTTAGGCGCCAAGCTCGTTTTGTTGCATTTCTATCAGAGTTATAGTTGCGTCGCATATACTCGTTCCCGTATGCATTGATTTCAGGTTCATATTGTAAGAAATCAGGCATGCGATCTTTGTGATTTTCGAATAGTTTGTCGTTTATTTCAGATCGAATGTAACGGGCTGTGATGTCGAGTTGGATGTCTTTGAATCCATTTTGTGCGTGTAGTGCAATCATTTCTGAAATGGTTTTGTCGGAGTTGATTGCAAATACTTTTTTCAAGCACGCCAATAATTCGTGAATCACTGCGGATGTGACCGTTTCGTCATAGTTTGTTGAGTTATATCCGAAGAAACGACCGTGGGTTTCTGGGTTATAGTCGGGGTCTGTATCTTTTACAGGGTAGTACCAATACTCGTCCCAGCCTGCGAATTCTCCAAGGGGTCTTAGAATACGGTAAAGGTGTTCACTATCAATTAGATTTTTTTGGGATGGTAGTTTGGTGCGGTCAATGATGGTGTCACTGGTTGCAACACCGTATCGTTTGATGTAGTTGATTGCACCGGCTACTGTTTTTAGATTGTAAAAACGGATTTTGTCTATATCTAATTCGTGATTGATGTTAAAGAATTCCACAAGTTTTTGTGAAATAGTGTACTGAACCATGGGGTTGTTTAGACCTAGATTATCATCGTCAATGAAATCTACTTCTAATGATTTTGTTGTTGGATAGTAGTAGGCAACTGTAAATATGTTTTCAAATGATTCAATATCCCAGAAATTATCCAAATTAAAATATTGCATGTAGGTAGTTTTTCCTTTCTAAATAAAAAAAGAGTGTTCATAATGAACACTCTTTTGTTTAGTAGTTAAAATCGATTTTAAACGTAATCTGTCTGAAACAGATTTCATTTTTGGATATTTTCTACAAAACAAGATGAATAGAATGACGATTCTATTCGATTTTATATGAGCGTTCATGTTTTAATTATATCATATTTGGCATCGAAAGTCGATGCGAATCTTAGTGCAAAACACTGTCAAATTAAGCATTTTTATTTGATTTATGTTATAATAAGACTATATGAAAATACGAACGCAACGATTGTTGATATTTGGATTTGTTGCGTTAATGTACGACTTGGTCGTACATTTAGAAAGATAAATAATGACTAATCGATTAATTGATGAATTTAATATTATTACGAATATGACGCCTGAGCTGTATGATCAATTGGTTAATTCGAAGCCAAGTGATTGGCATGATGGTAGTTTGTTACACCGTTCTCGAGAATGGATTGATTTTTTATATACGTTGCGTGGAAAGGTTATTACCGTTATTCCTGACTATGATGCAGATGGATTGATGTCGGGAGATACAATTTATGCAGCACTTTATGCGTTGGGTTGGACTACGGTGAATATGTATTATCCGACGATGGCTACAGGGTATGGGTTGTCTGAAGAAAGTCTTGAAGAGGCATTAGGTATGTTTCCTGATACGGAAGTTATTATTACAACCGATAACGGAATTAAGGCATACGCTGGTGTGAAGAAAGCTAAAGAGCTGGGCTTATATGTTTTGGTGACAGATCATCATCCGGGTGTTGAGTTGGAACCTGACGCTGATGTTATTGTAGATCCGAATTCGTTTTATGACGATACGTATCCGTTTAAGTCTATTTCGGGTGGAGAGGTTGCGTATAAGTTAATGGTTTATTACGCTCAAACTTATGGAACGGTTGAGCAGTTAGAGTTGGTTCAGGCTCTTTATCCATTTGCCGGAATATCTGCGGTTGCTGATATGATGGAAATGTTAGATGAAAATAGGTTTTTGGTTAAGGAAACTGTTAAGTTTTTGTCTAATTTTACGGTGAATCAACATGCGCCGAAAGAATATTTGCGACCATTTAAAGGACTTTGGGCTATTTTGGAAGAGCTGCGAGATAACGGTAAATTGAAATATGGTGTAGATGCGGATACGATTGGATTTTATATTAGTCCTATGTTGAATGCGTCACGTCGTGTTATGTCTACTTCAAAATACGCGTTTCAGGTATTTATGCAAGACGATGTCTTACAAGCTAGATCTTATGCTCGGGAATTATGGCGTATTAATGAATATCGAAAGGCTCGTTCGAATGCTTTGAGTCAGTCTGCAATTGAGAATTGGTCTGGATTTGATTCATTGGTTACAATTATTGATGCCGGTGTTGGGTATGCGGGGTTGGTTTCTGGGAAATTAACAAATATATTTGATTTGCCGACGGTTGTTTTTTCGCATGAATTAACGGGTGATGGTTTATTAGTTGATGATGCGATGATTGAATCTGGATATCATTTGCATGGTTCAGGTCGAGCGCCAGAATGGTTTAATTTGAATGCCGCGATGACTAGAATTTCAGAGTTGAATCCCGAGTGGTTTGTTTCATGGGGTGGACATGAAGGTGCACTTGGGTGTGTTATCAAGTCTGACTATTTGCATGAGTTTCGTTTTGCTTTAGCTCAGCAAGTTGGTCGTGTGATTGAACAATTGAAACAGTCTAAAGTGACACTTGTTAAAAATGTGATTGAGTTGCACGATAGTGATGCAGGTTTAGTGCCTGAATATTGTGAGTATATTGGAAAGTTGGAGCCGTTTGGGCAAGGTTTTGGTAGAGTTCCTGTGTCATATGAGATTGAAATGGGTACTTTGTTAGATATGCGATTGATGGGCTCTGAAAAACAGCACTTAAAATTGAAAACGCAAGGTTTTGATGTGTTAATTTGGAATTATCGTGAAAAGTTGAATATTGAGAAGATTATGAGTGGTGCGCGTGGTTCTATCGTGACCGTGATTGGTAAAGTGGGTCTCAATGAATGGAATGGAAATGTGATCTCGCAAGTTTTGGTTGATAGTATTTCGTGATTGTTGTATAATGGACGTATCAAATTGAGAGGGCGTGTACGTATGTTTGTCACGGTTGATTTAAAGGATATTCTCAAATTGGTCTTTCGTGTTGTGCGGATTGTTTTTGCTTTTGTGTTGTTGTTCGGTAGTATTTATTGGATTACGCACGGAGGTAAGGAGCAAGTGATTTCGTGGTATATGGGTTTGTGGAGATGGTCTGTACAGATGTATGATGCGCATAAAGTTGAGATATTGTCGACGGTCGGCGCTGTCTGTATTGGGGCGTTTGCAGTATTGATTATCACGGATGGTGACTTTTTTTGAGAGTGAGCGGTACAGGTTTGTATCGCTTTTTTTGTGCGATGAATTTATGGTTTTTCGTGTGAGATTTTGTGGTATAATTTTTGGGTGGTGTACACGATATCTTATGCTCTTCCCCCCACGAGCACCGTCCGCGACTCTCGCGCACGAGACACGAGCCACGAGACACGCACAAGTTCACGCATACGAAGCACTCGCACATTGTCTGCACAATTCATTATACGAGGCACCATTGTACCGCATCATCTTCGTGATCGCACCCGTTTAATAGAGTGCACTGTCACGAGTTTCGTAGTCGAATATACTTGGTCGAGTGCACTGTGGAGAGCACTGTACAGCCCGCCAACGATTACTATCGAGAAGCACTATCACGAGTTTATTGCGCGAATTCTGTAGTCGAGCGACGTTTTTACGAGACATCGTAAAAGCTTCGCGATACATGCACTTATCAGTGTCGCGGGCTTATACTCTCGAGTGTTTCGCCACCATATACTCACACGAAATATCAGTACGGATGGGTGTTTCCGAATACGACCAAAAATCACTGTGTGTACCACGGTGGCGAAGGATGAAAATGATGGATTTTGCAGGTTGATTGCGAGGGGGTGTCCCCGCGAATTCTCGCGCGAAGTTTCGCGAGAATGTCCGCGCCGATGACTCGGATACGAGTCACTATCCGAGGGCTCAGCACGAGGATAAGGCGCGTGTAGCGGGGATGAGTGTGCGCATGTGGCTCTTGCAAGAGGCACCGAATCGAGGAACGTAGGTGTGTCACGGACTCGTGACACGACGGAGTGTATCGATTATGCGCACACCCGCGGGGCTGTGAGTATGCGATGGACCGAATCGATCGAAGAATCGATAAAGGTCCCATGCACGGAATTGTCGTAGAACACGTGCACGAAGTAAACGTATTCGGAGACGATGAAGTGCATAGACGCCGACACTTTAGTGCGGCGTGCATACGAGCAATACACGGAACTTGCACGAGCATCGGACCGATGTCGTGCTAGTGAGTGTATAATACCACGATAGTGGTATGTCCCGCGACCCGCACCGATTGTGGGGCGTGTTATTAATAGGTGTTACTTATGCGATACACGTACACGTATTCTGCACGGACTCCTTTGCAAGAAAAAAAACCAGACCCCGAGGGTCTGGATCTTAGATGGTGCAGTTTTGGACAAACACTTTTTGTATCATAGCAAGAGCTTCCGGTGCGTATGCTTGTACGCATGCGATAGGTGTAGCGAGTGTGATGGTGTCTGTGACATCGAGTTGGAGTTTGCATTGAGTGTTTTCGAACCGGATTCCGTTAGGGATTGGCACGATAGTGTCTAGTTGGATGGTAACGCCTTTAGCCGTGGCTGTTGGGATGTTTCCATCGAGCGGGATATTAGCTGTAATTTGTTTGCCGAATTTGATTTCCATGAGGATTCTCCTTTTTTGCATTTTCTTTTTTTATAGCAGATGTTGGTCAGACGCAGGTCTGACCGAGAAAAAAAATAGCTCCCACAGCATATAGCTGTAGGAGCATTAGCCCTGTGCGAAACAGGGCTAGATTGTACGCGTACGTAGCAGAGCTTGACTCTGCTTCGTATTTCATAGGCCATAACGCTCACGTGGCGACGTGAGAGACCTTGACGAAAAAGAAAAGTACAACCGATAGGCTGTACTTTACTATAATATTATAGGTTAGATAGCAGGCATAGTTGCGATGAGGATGGCGTCGAACAATTCCTGCAAGTTTTGACCTCGACGGTCAGCTTCACCGATGCAATCAGCGATAAGGCTGTAGTCGAATGACTGACCGTCAGTTTTCAGGAATGTTAAGATGAATTTTTTCATGAGGATCTCCTATTTCTTAGTTGAAATCATTTGGTTGTATGCAACCAAGCGATTGTACTCTTCTTCTTGTTTTTGACGAAGAGCTTCAATTCGTTCTTTTTCGCGTTTACGTTTTGCGATACGATTAGCTTTAACGGTATCGAACAAAGCTGAGAAGAAAGAGCCGATAGTCAATATAATAATGAAACTAACTGGAATGATAGTTTCTGGAAATAGCCCAAATGTTAGGCTAATTATTTTGATGGCGATGGTTACAAGTATGGCTAATGCCACGACCATTTTGATTTTTTTCATTTCTGATTCTCCTTTAGAATGAATTTATTCAAAAACGAATATGCCATACGCGTAGGCGTATGGAGTTTGCGGACGTAGTCCGCGTTCTGTGAAGAAAAAGACCAATACTCGGATGAGTATTAGTCTTACGGTGCTATTTTCTGAATGGCTTGATGTCTTTCTTGTATACGAATGCACCCCACATTACGACTGGGATAAGTAGAGCGATGAGCACGAATACATTAATTCGTGAGAAGATTGCGAGAGCGACCCATCCAGAAATCAACACGTCAGCGACAATTGCTCTCGGGTGTTGTTTATATTGACGCCACGAGAATTTCCAAGCGTTTCTTTTGAAGAATTCTTTCATGAGGTTCTCCTTTTAGAGTTTATTTCACGAAACAAACCGTGTGTTAGCGAGGCTAACACACGAGTAGAGATACTTAGAAGATGAACGAAGTCGGATACAGTGTATTCGCAACAGGTGCACTATCAAGAACCTTCTTGATAGCGTACTTGACCGTTGTTTCTTCTAGTTCAGGGAATGCGTGATACTCATCATCGATACGCTTAGTTGTTTTTATATCGCACTTAAGCGGGATGATGTCACCTTTGAAGTATCGCGTATTTACGTGATAGTTTCGGTTGGCGCCGCGCGGTCCGATTGTGATAGAAGCTTTTCTGTAGAATTTCAGAATAGTTTCTGGGTTGTAATCGATACGTTTACCTGCGCGTGTGCGGGTAAGAACGATTTTGATTTCGATAGCTCCTTCGAGCGGCACAATCAGCTCCAAACGATTATCGTGATAGGGGAGGATTGTGTTGGTATTGAACGGTTTACCGTTCAAAGTTGCATTTTTGATTTGACTTAGTATATCCGGGATAGCGGATGCGATCACCTGGAATTGATCGATACACGTCATGCTAGTGTCCTTTCTAGGGTTGTACCAGGTCTTGCGCCGGGTACGGTATAGTAATTAACCCAGTGTGTGGATTCCGAGATACTTGGAAGTGTCATCGGTTTCGAGTACGGGTGAGACGGTAACTTCAAGGTCTTTCATACCGTTGGTATTGATGAGTTGTGCGTTACCTTTGACGTCTCGATAGAAGATTTTATTGCCGACTCGTTTAAACGAATCTTTTTGGATGACAAAGACCCAGTGATAGTCTGACGGCTCATAGGATGCGAACGGTGAATAGTTCCAAACGTCAACACGTAGGATTTCTAATTTAGTTGCATCTGTTGTGTAGGTATCTTTACGGTGTTTGAGTAAATTCTTATTAATCGCTTTAGCCGTAGAGTTTTGGATGTTATCGAATGCTGTATTTTTCGCAGGTTTGATTGTGAGGAATAATCCAGCGATAACGATAAGAGCAGCGAATGCGGCGATGATTCTTTTTGAAGTCTTGTCCATGATATATCTCCTAATCTGTTAGTTCATTCCACGAAAACGAGTAGTTAACAGGGACTTGTGCATAGTTTTGGATGATTTCTTGTTCAACGATTTCATCCATTTCTTTTTCTTCTGGCATAATGGTCCTTTCTATATAGAAAAACCCCTAGACGAATGTCTAGGGGTGTCGTGCGATAGGCTTACTTACGTCCTTCAGTAACTGCTTTGCTTTCCAACAAGTTTACCTTGTTGACAAGAACTTCAGTCACATAGTGAGTTTGCCCTTCCTTTTCATAAGAGCGAGTGCGAAGCTCACCTTCAAGGCCAACGAGTGAACCTTTTGCAGTATGTGCTGCTAATACCTTAGCTGTTGCACCCCATGCAACGAATGGGATGAAATCAGTTGGGCGGTCTCCGTTGCCATCTTTGTATGAACGGTTAACGGCGATTTGTCCGTTAACTGCCTCTTTCCCTTCACCTACAGTTTTCAACTCAGGTTTAGCTGTAAGACGTCCTGCAAGAATAACATTGTTCATTATATTTTACCAAATTCTAGTTTTTTGAGTTACTAGAACCTTTCTATTTATTTTTTTCAAAATTCA
>ERZ773212.802-NODE-802-length-15241-cov-13.276175_pt1 | contig 15241 bp, 5 predicted proteins | sample MGYA00581005_ERZ773212 | MGnify/ENA primary metagenome ERZ773212 (study PRJEB29015, sample SAMEA2738154) | human oral metagenome | biome: human oral; feature: human-associated habitat; material: saliva | place: China | collected 2196 ... | reverse complement strand
CTACATCACCCGAGCACTCCTCGAAACCGGAGGATTCAAACCCCAACTACACCCCCAATTATGAAGAACCAGGTTACCAGCGATATTGGTTGCGAGAGGAGCTATCCAGGTGTCAATGAGTGTCTTGCAAGCATTGTGGAAAGCACTCTGTTCTTCTTCGTCATTGATGTGTGTATGAAAAGCATATGCAGCTGTGCCTGCTTGGGTGCATACTGACCGGAGTGTGACAAGGTCGATCTCCTCTCCGTTCAGCAGGTCAAGGCTTCGGTTAATCAGGTATCGAAGGTATCCAAGCGATTCTGGGGGAAGAGTCGTTGCTAGTATCGAAAGCTGCTCTTGTATCTTCTTGAGAGCCATCTGCAGTGCATAATGCATTTCTGTTGTTAGGGGGCGTGGTAGCAGACCGTGGCTGCTGACCTTGTGTCCAATAAGTCGAATCATTGAGATGTCTCGAGGACTAAATGAAACTGTATTCGTTAAATTCCAATCTGCATCCGGTTGAAGCATCGTCCACTGAATCTCATTGAACATGTCTCGTATTGCATCGTCCTGGCCGACCGCTTGTGAAAGCTCTTTGGCTGATTGGAGAAGTTGCATTGTGTTGGAGAGGAAAGAAAACTGATCGGTCTCTTCGGATAAATCAACTAGTCGTCGTAAGTGAGTGCCGGATCGTTGGTTGATTAGCTCGAGATTTTTTGCGAGGTCTTCAAAAGGATTGTTGCTCATGTGTTGCATCCTAGTGTCTTGATGGTCGCGTTTGGTTTCTTTTGGCAGGCTGTTGTCGCGCATGTTCAGTTGAGGAATTATGGTGACCTTTTAGGTTGTTCAGTTTTGCTCAGGTTTAATCAAATCGTCTCGATTGTATTCTTTCTGTTGTGTTCTGTCAGGATTCCTCGTTCTGCCAACCTAAGGAATGCATTTGGTGTCGATAGTTTGCGAATGTGATAGATCGAGTGATTTGAGTTTGTTTGATGGGGTGTTGTGGGAGGGGGGACAGTGTTAAGATCCTTGTGGCTAACGCTAGTTTCTTGATGGAGAGAGTTAACATGCTTGACACCTGGGTTCCGTTATCTGTTCGATTGGGACGTAGGGCGCCTTTCGTGCCTGTCGAAGATATTCCTGATTATCTGTGGTCGTCGCTTTTGGAGTGGGCGGAGGGAGTAGTCTGTTCGGAAAAAGATTTTCGGAGAGCGGAGCGGAAGTTGCGAATTCGCGCTCATGTAGAATTTGTCTCGTATAGCTATGCGATGTCTTTGTTATGTTCGTGTCGTGAGGATGATTTACTCACGTTTGATGTGATTGACTTCCTTTTGTCACTCCCTTTGTCCAATTCGTTGGTTCTTGAAGAGATTCTTAAGGATGTAAGTCATGTGTTCCGGGTATCTCCGGAAGGGGACAGGCTGGTTTACCGGCTTCAACCAGAGGTGTGGTCGTTGTATGAGGAGGCGACACGCTCTGATGATCAAGCGAGTGAGTACCTCCAGCGGGCATGGGCTTGCGCTTTCGGTAGGGATCCGGACTTTGGTGAGGCTTGGGCGTTGTCTGTTAAAGCAGTAGAGGCTGTCTTGTGTCCTCTGGTTTCCCCTGAAGATGCGAAACCGACCCTTGGAAAGAGCTTGGGAGTTCTTCGTGACACTCCTGATCGGTGGCATTGCATACTCCCTGATCGTGAATATAAGTTGGACGGGAATCTAGAAGTCAAGAGTGGTTTCGACGTATTTGTTGACGTCGTTGCTGCAATTGGGTATCAGCCGGGTCGACATGGTGGGACTGAGATTGTCGAAGTTGATGGGGAAGTGGCGCGTTGTATTACGCTCCAGGCTGCGACGGTGCTCGGTTGGGTGCGTGAGGGGTGTCTGTCGCGCAAAGAAGAGTAGGCTGCTGTGGCCTACTTGTGGACAGTATGTGCTCCCCGATTTGTCGGCGCGTGTGAATCCTACTAGCCACCGCGTGGGATCGCGGGTAATGTTGGTCTGATCGCAACCTAACCAAAGGAGAATATGATGCTTGTGGTGACGACTCCGACCGTCGAGGGTGCGCCGATCAAGCGATACATCGGCATGGTGTCGGGCGAGACCTTCGCCGGCGTCAACGTGTTCAAGGACTTCGGTGCGAGCCTGTCCAACATGTTCGGCGGCCGCGCCTCCCAGTATGAGGAAGAAATCGGCAACGCGTCGGCGACCGCCGTCAACGAGATGTGTGCACGCGCGCAGTCGATGGGAGCGAACGCGGTTGTCGGCGTGAAGGTCGACTACTTCACCGCCGGGTCTGATAACGGCATGCTTGCTGCGATTGCGACGGGGACGGCCGTTATTCTCTGAGGAGGAGCCGCAGGCGCGGTTCCGTCCTGACACGTGAACCCGCCGGGTTGGTCACGGGTGATGATGCTCGAGGCCTCCCGGCGGGTTGCCGTCTCTGCGTTCTCGCGCTGTGGCTCGGTGGGGAAGAAGAACGAGCGGGTGAGCGGGTGAAAGAGCGCAGAAGCATTGTAACTAAGGCGATGCTAAATTATAATAGTGTACCCTATGGGTCTGATGGGGTAAAGCTCTTCACACATGGTGAGAAGAAAGTTGGACAGGTATAGGTCGAAGCTGCTCGCGGCCCTACCCTTGATGCTGGGTGTGCTGTCACGATGCGTGCGCCCTATGCCCAGTTGTCAACCAAGTGAGCCACTGATGTCCCATCGATCAATCACGGCACTGGCGCTGGTCGTTACCGGCGCTCTCGCCGTGACCACCGTCAGCATGCCGACGGCCTTTGCGGCCGATGACGAAAACCAAGCGCAATCCACCGTCACCCCGAATAGTGGTACTCCCACGCCCGAGGACACCCAGGCCTCGTCGAACGGCGCACAATCGGGTGCCCTCGCGCCCTCCGACACCACGGACGAGGCCGGGGATGAGAATGCGAGCGCCACCCCGGAACCCGCGGACGATACTCCGACGACGATCATCGTCCAACTGGAGGATGGCAACGTCGGTATTCCCTGGTATAACCGCATCTTCGGACTGTCGACCTCAACGAAGCATGAGACGGTCAAGGACCGCATCGAGACAGCCGTCGAGTCATCCGTGCCTGGTTCGGACGTCACGGACGTGCTCGACTACACGAAGGCTTTCGACGGTTTCGCGATCCAGGCCCCGGCCTCGTCGCTGGAGACCATCAAGGCCACGCAGGGCGTCAAGGCGGCCTTCATCGAGCGTCACCTCAAGCCGCTGGTCGTCGAGGGCGACACAGGAGTGAGCGGGGTCGATGCCGTGAACCCCGACCTGAAGAACGGCTCCTCCCTGGAGATGACCCGCGCGAACCAGACCTCGCAGAAGGGCGACAAGCAGGTTATTGAGGTCATCGACACGGGCATCGAATCCACGCACCCGGCATTCTCCGGCCCCATGGATGACGTGCCCGTGCGCCTGTCGCACAAGGACGTCGAGTCCCTGGTCGGCACGCTAAGCCACGGCAAGCAGGGTGCCTACCTGAACAAGAAGATTCCCTTCGTCTTCGATTACGCCGACAACGACGCGAACGTGCTGCCAACCTCCACCAAGGATCTCTCCCACGGCACGCATGTTGCCGCGATCGCCGCTGCCAATGCGCCCGACCTGCAGGGCACCGCGCCCAACGCCCAGATCATCGTCGCGAAGGTCGCCGCCGACAAGGACGGTTCGATCCCGGACAGCACCGTGCTGGCCGCCCTCGACGACACGGTCATCATCAAGCCCGACTCGATCAACCTGTCCCTCGGCGACGACGCAGGCTGGGGTAGCGAGGCTGGGACCGTGTACGCGGAGGTCTACAAGAACCTCGCCGAGGCCGGGGTGAGTGTCAACGCGGCCGCCGGTAACTCGTACTCGAGCGCCTACTCCAACTACTCCGGCAAGGGTCTGCCGTACGCGACCGACCCCGACGCGGGCACGGTCTCGGAACCCGCGTCCTACGGGTCGACCCTATCGATCGCCTCGGTCAATAACCAGGATGCCCTGCCCTACCTGACCTACGGCGACAAGCAGATCGTCTACCGCAAGTCGCGCGGCCTCAAGGACGCATTCGTGCCCAGCCTGCTCGACATCGAGGAAGGCACCTACACCGTCATCTACGGCGGCATCGGGGACGCGGCAGCCCTGGAGAAGATGGCGGCCGAACACCCCGGCGACCTCTCGACGACCATTGTCCTGGAGGACCGCGGCGGCTCGGACAGCGTGACCGGCGCGGACATGACGCACGAGGCCAAGGTCAGTGGCCTCACGAAGCTGAGCTCGAAGCCGGCCGCCCTCATCCTCGGCGATTCCCAGGACGCCGACACGCCCTACGTGGCGACCATCGAGTCCACGCACACGATGCCGACCGTGACCATCACGAAGAAGGAGAAGGACGCGCTGATCGGGGCCATCAACGCCGCCGATTCCCACTCCATCTCCATCACGAACCCCCACGCGGGCCTCACACTTGCCTCCTCGAACCCCACGATCTCCGACTTCACGTCGTGGGGCGTCACCCCGGACCTGACTCTTAAGCCTGAGCTTGCCGCGCCCGGCGGTAACATCATGTCCGCGGTCCTGGGGGGCGAGTTCCGTTCGATGTCCGGCACGTCGATGGCGACCCCGCAGGTCGCGGGCATCACGACGCTCGTGCGCCAGCGCATGAACGAGGACCCGGCCTTCAAGAAGCTCTCTGCCTCCGAGAAGACCTCCCTCGTCTCCAACTTCCTCATGGGAACCGCCCACCCTCTGGTCGACCTTGAGCAGGGAGACGGCACCTACTACTCCCCGCGTCGCGTCGGCGCGGGCCAGGTGGACGCGCTGGCGGCCACGACCTCGTCCGTGTACCCGAGCGTGGTGGGAGCGGCAAATCCGTCGCGCCCCAAGGCCGACTTGGGCGACGGGACCGAGGGTTGGACCTTCCAGGTGCAGCTAACTAACGTCTCCGATGACGCTCACACCTACACGCTCGGCGGCCAGGCCCTGTCCGAGATCGTGGAGGGCGAGCTCTTCACGCAGCACTCGAAGAACTGGGCGGGAGCAGGCATCGACCTGACTTTTTCGGCCGACTCGGTGACCGTCCCGGCTCAGTCCAGCGCGAGCGTAACCGTCACGGTGACCCCTCAGGCGGCCTTCGCCTCGTACGCGAACGCCAACGCCCCCAAGGGCACATTCATCGACGGTGCCGTCACCTTCACGAGCACCGACGGGCAGCCGGGCCTCACGGTGCCCTACATGGGCTTCTACGGCTCCTGGGGAGCCCCGAATATCTTCGACGGCAAGTGGTACGACGGCACGACGAGCACCGCGCACGCCTGCTCCTCGACCCTCATGAACCCGGCGACGGACGTGCCCCTGGGCGCGCTCAACCCGCTGGACGGCCAGGACTCCACCGCCGTGCGCGCCGTCGACCCCGCGTACTTCATCATGTCGCGCTCGGCCGCGCAGGAAGCGCCGAGCAAGATGCTCCCGCGCACGTGCCTGCTACGCAACACGCCGAAGCTGGCCTACACGTACACGAACGAGGCGGGGGAAACCGTGCGCTCCTACACCTTTGAGCGCGCGAAGAAGTCTCTGTTCAACTACTCCTCGGGCGCGATCCTGCCCGTTGAAAGCCAGGAGGGAAACAACCCGGTTTTCGACGGCTTCGACAAAGACGGCAACGAGCTGCCCGACGGCCGCTACACGCTGACCATCGAAGGATCCTCCGTTGCGCCCTCTTCCACGACGCAGCAGCTGACGTGGGAGTTCACGTTGGACACCCAGGCCCCTACGATCTCGAACGTTGCGGTGACCGGCGAGGGGGACGGTCGCGTCGTGTCCTTCGACGTCTCTGATAACTCGCCGCTGGCTGGTATCGCGTTCTCCGAGTCGCCCACGTCTCGTCACTACTACGACGAGAAGGAAGCCGTGGGCGCGAACCGTCAGCCCGACGGTACATACTCCAAGCACTACGAGATCGCCTGGAAGGATCTGGTCGACCGCGCGGACTCCTCTGATCCGGCGACCTCCTACCTGTACGCGTGGGACTGGGGTAAGAACCAGACCCGCCAGCAGCTGCGCTTCCAGACCATCCCGATGACGTCCCTGACGCTCTCGCCCGCCGAGACCACGGTCGTAGCGGGTGAGAAGGTCACGCTGAGCGCCGCGTACGAGCCGGCGAACGCGAACGTCACCGACCTGGTGTGGTCCTCCTCGGACGAGGCCGTGGCCACCGTCAGCGACACCGGCGAGGTCAGCGCGGTGGGCGCGGGTGACGCGACGATCACCGTGACCGACGCTGCCCAACCGACTCTGTCGGCCTCGGCCACCATCCACGTGCGCACGATCTCCGAGGAAACGGGTATCGAGATCGAGCAGACCTCCCTGTCCGTGAAGGCGGGCGAGGAGGCCTCGGTGAAGGCGTACCTGGCTCCCTCCCTGGCGGGTGCCGCGGTGACCTGGAGCGTTGAACCCGCCGATCTGGCGACCGTTGTGGCTGGGGCCGATACGACGAGCGCGACGCTGACGGGCGGCGACCACGTCGGCACGGGCACGCTGAGCGCATCCGTGACCTCGGGCGGCGCGACCAAGACCGCGCAGATCCCCGTGACCGTGCGCTCCGCCGACGCCGACGACTTCGAGATCGACGAGAACGGCGTGTTGACCGCCTACAAGGGCAGTGCGACCGACGTTGTCCTCCCCGAGGGCGTCACCGATATCGGGGAGCGAGCCTTCGCGAACTCCTCCGTGGAGAACGTGACGATCCCCGCCGCCGTGCGTACCATCGGCAACGAGGCGTTCATCTACTCTTCGCTGAAAACAATTACCTTCCAAGACGACGTGGCTGCGCCCTCGCAGCTGACGTCGATCGGCGAGAGAGCCTTCGCGCACGTGTCGCTGGAAACCCTGGCCCTGCCTCGTTCCGTCACGACGATTGGTGCCGAGTTCATCGACTACAACAAGGCTCTGGCCTTGCTGTCCTTCGGCGCGAAGGTCTCCGCCGAGTCGATCACCTCGGGCTACGCCGAGACGTCCGCCCTGACCTCGGTCGAGGTCGATAGCGCGAACCCCAACTACGAGTCCGTGGACGGCGTCCTGTTCTCCAAGGACCACGCGCGTCTGATCATGTACCCGGCGGCGAAGAACTCCGGCGGCTCCTACACGGTCCCGGAGGGCTCGACCGAGATCGCCAACAAGGCCTTCGCCGAGGCGGGTATCGTGACCGTCACTCTGCCGACGTCGTTGCGCACCATCGGCGACGAGGCCTTCCGCCTCTCCGCCCTCACCGCGCTGACCCTGCCGGAGGGCTTCGACACGGTGGGCACGTGTGCCTTCTGCCTCGCGGCCAGCCTCGACAGCATCGACCTGGGCGGCACTGTCACGATTAAGGGAAGCGCCTTCGAGGGAGTGGGAGCCAAGAACGGCGTCAATTTCCGTTCCGACCTGAACAAGCTGACGACTATCGGAGACTTCGGGTTCAGCCGCACGGGCATGAAGGCCGTGACCCTGCCGGATTCGGTGACCACGGTCGGTGAACAGGCATTCTCCGACAGCACGGGTATCACCCAGTTCCACCTGGGCGCGGGCGTGACCTCTTTCGGCGAGACCGCTTTGTACAACGACCGCAACATCGCGACCCTGACCGTCGGCGCTGGCAATCAGGTGTTTTCGGCCGATCAGAATGTCCTCTACCGCACGGGGGCAGACGGCCTGCACCTGATGCTCTCTCCGGCGGCTAACGCGATCACCGACTACGCGGTGCTCGCGGGCACGGTTGAGATCGGTGCGTCGGCGTTCGCCAACCACAAGACGGTGACGCGCGTCGTCCTGCCCGAGGGAGTGACGACCATCGGCGACGATGCCTTCGCCGGTTGTACGGCACTGACCGAGCTGGTCATCCCGAATTCGGTCCAGACCTCGACGGGCGTCGTGGGCAACTCCCTGGAGATGGTTGAGTACGGTACCAAGGTGCGCTCGATCCGCATGGAGGGTAGCTGGGTGCCGATGCCTCGTCGCATCGTCGTGCGCGGTGGTGAGGACGGTTCCTTCGTCTACGATGGCCGCCCGACGAACGGACGTCGCGAAAGCGCGTTCTTCGGCGAGGGCATGACCTCCGTGTCCTTCGGCGTGGACGTGCCGCGAGTCCTCGTCCTGCCGTCCACGCTCACCCGCCTGGATCTCGAGCAGGACCTGAGCGACGAGAAGAAGGCGGACACGCAGGTGTACGTCGCCGGTGCCGAAGGCTTGGCTGCGTGGAACATCGCGAAGGCGGCCATGGAGGCTGCGGGCATCGACGTGTCGCAGCTGCACGCCTACACCGCGCCGTCCGTGACGCTGTCCGGCACGGGCATCGCCGAGGCCGGGGCTGGGTACACGCTCACGGGCGCGGCTGGCTCTCCGGTGGACGTCACCGCCTCGGTGACGGGTGGTATCGCGGGTACTCAGCAGGTGCGCGCGCTCCAGGTCGGTGCCGATGGCACCGAGACGCTGGTGCGCGACTGGACTGACATGAGCGCCGGAGTGGACCGCGCTGGGGGTGTGTCCGCGACCTTCCCCTGGAGCCCGTCAGCCGATGATGTGGCGCTGCGCGTCGAGGTGCGTGACGCCTCGTACCTGACGTCCGTGGTGCGCCTGGCGATGCCGGGTGCCCCCGCTCCGAATCCGGACCCGGCACCCAACCCGGACCCGGCACCCAACCCGGATCCGGCTCCCAACCCGGATCCGGCACCCAACCCGGATCCCGCGCCGAATCCGGATCCCGCGCCCAACCCGGATCCCGCGCCCAACCCGGATCCGGCGCCCAACCCGGATCCCGCGCCGAACCCGGATCCGGCTCCCGTGGAGGGTGAGTGGATGAGTGACGCGCGTGGTTGGTGGTATCGCCGGGCCGATGGGTCCTTTCCGAAGGACGCCACGCTTGTGATTGGCGGATCCGTCTATCGCTTCGACGAGTTCGGTTACATGCGCACCGGCTGGGTCAAGGATCAGGGGTTGTGGTTCTACCACCAGGCATCGGGTGCCCAGGCTGTGGGTTGGGTGAAGCAAGGTATGTCGTGGTTCTACCTCGATGAGATCACCGGAGCAATGGCCACCGGCTGGCTGCACCTTGGCTCATCGTGGTTCTACATGAGCCCCGAAGGTGTCATGACAACCGGCTGGGTCAGGGTTGGCGGATCGTGGTTCTTCCTCAACCCCGACAGCGGTGCGATGGCCACGGGTTGGATGATGATCCGCGGCACCTGGTACTACCTGAACCCGGCCGATGGTGCGATGGTCACCGGCTGGCTGCAGATCGGCGACTCCTGGTACTACCTGCAGCCTTCGGGCGCGATGGCTACCGGCTGGGTCTGGATCGGATGGAAGTGGTATTTCTTCTCTGATTTGGGCCAGTGGAGCTGAGCTGAGTGATTGATGCGGGTGTGAGCGCCCGAGTGTGCGCCCCTGGGACACCACCCAGGGGCGCACACCGCTGAAATCCCAGCGTTTTCACAGGACTCTCCGGCTGTCTCCACAGGCTTGACACCTACAGTAGATGTCATCGCAAGGGAATATGGCATGGACCACACGGGTCCGGGATATGCCGACGAGCTACGTTTGAGGAGTCATTTGGGAGAACTCGCACTGTGTTGATGGGATACGCCGGGGGGCCGACCGAAAGGTCGGCCCCCCGGCGTATGTGTTGTGCCGTACGGTGAGCTACTCCGTCAGGCGCGGACGGTCAGATGCTAATGAGACCGGTCAGAGTCTGTGCGTTAGCGTGCGTACAGGGGTAGCTGGTACGGGGTGACAAGCGCGGGACAGGCGGCTTGTCGATGATGGCGCATGGTACTCCGGGTGGCGCGTGTGATTGAGGGATTGACGTATCGTGAGAATGGTTGTTGCAAAAACTGGGTGACATCTCTGTGGGGAGTAGTGTGTGACAAGCGTTCGTGTCACGTGGACCGAACCCTCGTTTTACCGAATTGTCAACACAGGGAGGCGCATACATGTCTCATCGAAAAGTATCAGTGCTCGCGTTAGCGCTGGCTGGGGCGGTTTCTTTTACGACGGTCGGCGTTCCTGCGACCTTCGCTGTCGATGCCGGGACAACAACAAGTGTCAGCGTCGTGTCACCGGCCGCGCAGCACAATCCGTCTGAGGACTTCGAGATCGATAAGAACGGCGTTCTCACCGCCTACACGGGAAGCTCCACGGAGGTCACGATCCCCGATGGGGTCACCGAGATCAGCACTGAGGCGTTCGCGAACGCGCAGTTGACGAAGCTGTGGATCCCGGCGAGCGTGCGCGTCATCGGCGATGATGCCTTCGTGAGTCAGGACTTGAAGGAGATTACCTTCCAGGACGACAAGGCGCATCCGTCCCAGCTCGCCACGATTGGGGATCGCGCGTTCCAGTCAACGAGCCTGGCGACCATAACACTGCCCGGCTCCGTCGTGACGATTGGTGACAATGCCTTTGCGGGGATGCGTAGGCTCACCTCGGTCCGCCTCGGAGCCAAGGTCGCTGCAGGTCAGCTGGTGGCCGCCTTCCCGGGCGCAAACGCACTTACCTCCATTGAGGTCGACGCCAGCAACGGCAACTATGCGAGCGTCGACGGCGTCTTGTACACGAAGGATCACTCGCACCTGATCGCCTATCCGCAGGCGAAGAACAAGGGGGGCTCCTACGCGGTCCTTGATGGAACCACCGACATCGATGACTACGCGTTCGCGGATGCCTCGGTCACTTCCGTGACGCTGCCTTCCTCACTGCGCAGAATCGGCGATTACGCCTTTGAAAGCTCTCGTCTCACCTCGCTGACCCTGCCGGATTCGTTCGAGACAATCGGTTCCTGGGCCTTCTCGTACGCGTCGAATCTTGCCCGAGTGGACCTGGGTGGTACGACCACCGTCTCGGATGATGCGTTCCTGAACGATCTCGCGTTGACCGAGGTGAACCTGCGCCCCGACCTGGGAAGGCTCGAGGAAATCGGCGAGGACGCATTCGGCGGCTGCACGAATCTGACGAGCTTGGTCGTTCCTGCGTCCGTCACCTCGGTTGAGGGTGTGTCGAATACTGGCGTGGATACGCTTGAGTTGGGGGATCGGGTCAGGAAGCTGAGCATCGTCACGCGCGGCGTCCGGAATGTCCGTCACATCGTCGTGCGCGGCGGTGTGAACGGCGAGTTTTACTCCGAGGGCCAGGCCTCGAACGGTCGCCCGGAGAGCGCGTTCTTCGGTGAGGGCATGACGACGTTCTCCTTCTGGGGTGAGACGCCGCGCGTCGTTGTCCTGCCTGCGAGCCTGACGTCGCTGGAACTCGACGAAGACGCCGCCTCCGACGTGAAGGCGAACACCGCCATTTACGTTGTCGGGAAGGAGGGATCGCAGGCCTGGAAGACGGTGAAGGCTGCGATGGAGAAGGCCGGATACGCGACGGCGAATCTGAAGGCGTACTCCGCGCCCACGCTCGCTCTGTCGGGCACTGGCATCGCCGAGGCAGGGGCTGGGTATGCGCTGACCGCAAGCCTTGGGACGTCGACGACGGTGACCGCCACCGCTACCGGCGGCACCCAGAATGTGCGCGAGGCGCGCTTCGTTCAGGTTGGACCGGGGAGCGCCGAAACCGTCCTGCAGGACTGGAGTGCAGTCACGTCCGGTGTGGCCTCCTACGCGTGGACGCCGACCAGCGCGGATGTGAGCCTGCGCGTCGACGTGCGCGATGCCTCGTACGCGCTCCACTCGACGACGCTGCGTGTCGGATCCTCCCCGGCTCCCCAGCCCCAGACCGGTGAGTGGAAGCAGGACTCTCGCGGCTGGTGGTACAGCAACGCGGACGGCTCTTACCCGAAGGACCAGGCGGTGACGATTGGTGGCACGGTCTACCGATTCGATGCGTCCGGATACATGCGCACGGGCTGGGTGAAGGATGGCGGCTCGTGGTACTACCACACTGGATCGGGTGCTCAGGCGAGCGGCTGGACTCTCGTCGGCGGCTCCTGGTACTACCTGGATCCCTCCAGTGGCGCGATGGTGACGGGCTGGACGCAGGTGGGTTCGGCCTGGTACTACCTGAATGCTGCCGGTGATATGGCGACCGGCTGGCTCAAGGATGGCGGCTCCTGGTACTACCTGGATCCCTCCAGCGGCGCGATGGCGACCGGGTGGCTCCAGATCTCGGGTACGTGGTACCACTTCTCGAATGGCGGCCAGTGGATCGGTTGATCGACGAGTCGACGAACTGACCCGGGTCCGCTCCCCGGAATCTTCCGGGGAGCGGACCCGGGTCTTTCGCCAGCCCGTGATGCTCAGCATGAGTGTCAACGTCGATGTCAAACGACGATCGATGTACGCATACAAGTTATTTCGTGGTCAGAGTCCTCCTCGCGTGTGACAGAGAAATGATGGTCATGAGCGCGCTCTGTTACCAGAACATGCGAATATGGCTTTGACAGATCATGGAAAAAATTCGCAATAAGCATGTCGCAGTAAGCACCTGCATCGTCTATCCTTGACGGTAGGGCCTGCTGCACGTTGCATCCCCTGTCCATTTGTTTACGAAGTGAGCCACAGATGATTCACCGTCGATTGTCGGCACTGGCGCTCGTCGCCTCCGGTGCCCTCGTTGTCACTACAACGACGATGCTGCCCTCGTTCGCGGCCGACGCGGACCGCGCCGATGCCTCGTCACCGACCCTGGCCGATGCCACCTCACCGTTCACGATCATCGTCCACCTTGAGGAGGGGAGCGGCGACCCTGCTGCCAGGCTCGCCGATGCCAAGAAACGTATTGGTGACGCCGTCGCCCAGGCCTCGCCGGGTGCGACCATGGAGGTCGTGCGAGACTACACGCACGCTTTCGAGGGCCTCGCGATCAAGGCGCCGGACTCCGCGCTCTCGGCCATCAAAGCGACGCAGGGCGTGGCGGGTGCCTTTGTTGAGGGGTACCACGATCCGGTCACCGACCCCGACTTTTGGAGCATCCAGGGCGGGTACGGAAAACCTGCTGATTCGTCAGATCTGGGCGCGGCCTCGCGTATGACCGGTGCTGCGGCAGCCTCCCAGAGAGGCCAGGGGCAAGTCGTCGAGGTCATCGACACGGGGGTTGACACCTCGCACAAGGCCTTCGCGGGCGTGATGGATGCCGCCTCGCTGCGCCTCACGCAGACGGACATGACGTCCCTGATGACAGACCTCGGTGCTGGTAAGAACGGCGCATGGGTCAGCGATAAGATCCCCTTTGCCTACGACTATGGCGACGGTGACGCGAATGTGATACCGGGTAGCGAGGGCGGATGGGCATCCGAACAGGGCACGCACGTCGCGGCTCTCGCGACCGCCAACGACACTGCCTTGACGGGTGCGGCCCCCGGCGCACAGCTCATCGTCGCGAAGGCCACCAGGGGAAACACCTACACTGCGAACGACAGTGCCTTGCTGGCCGCCCTCGACGATGCGGCGGTGCTGAAGCCTGACGCGATTACCGTCTCCTTCGCGACGCTTGAGGGGATGAGCACTGACTCGGTCGCGCTCTACTCGCAGGTGTACCAGACCCTCAGCGATCAGGGCATCGTCGTGAACGCGCCGGCCGGAAATAACGAGAACAACAGCTACGCCAGTGACCCGGATACGGGGCTGCTCGGCTTCCCCGCGTTCTACCCTTCGACCCTGGCGGTCGCCTCGGTCGATGAACAGACCGTGGCGGAGCAGGGGTCGCAGCCGATCAGCGTCTCCGACTTCTCCGGCACGGGCGCGACCTACGACCTGCGCCTCAAGCCCGAGATTGCCGCCCCCGGCGGGGCCGTCATGTCGGCCAGCCCCGGGAACTACTACGGTCGCATGTCCGGCACGGCCGAGGCCTCGGCTCAGGTTGCGGGTATCGCCGCCCTCGTGCGTCAGCGCGTGGCGACCGATCCGGCCTTCGCGGGGATGAGCGCGGCGGAGAAGAACGCGGTGGTCACCAACTTCCTGATGGGCACTGCGCGCCCGATCCCGGACGCGACACAGGCCGACGGGACTTTCTATTCGCCGCGCCGCGTCGGCGCGGGCCTCGTGGACGCGGTGGGGGCCACGACCTCGCCGGTGTACCCGAGCGTGGTCGGAGCCGCGGACTCCTCGCGTCCCAAGGCTGATCTGGGCGACGGAACCGACGGGTGGAGCTTCCAGGTACAGCTGACCAATGTGTCCGACGCTGCCCACACGTACACGCTCGGCGGACAGGCCCTCTCCGAGAGCCTCTCGGGCATACTGTTTAGCCAGCACTCCACCAACTGGGCGGGGAAGGGGATCGACCTGACCTTCTCCTCCGACTCTGTGACCGTGCCCGCGAAGTCGAGCGTCACCGTGACCGTCACGGTGACCCCGAAGGGCGAGTTTGCCTCGTACGCGACGAGCAACACGCCCAACGGAACCTTCATCGACGGTGCCGTGACCTTCGCGAGCACGGACGGACAGCCCAACCTGACGGTTCCCTACCTGGGCTTCTACGGCTCGTGGGGAGCGGCGAGCGTCTTCGATCAGCAGAGCCCGAACAACCACAAGGTCGGCTTCGGCACAACACTCATGAGTAGCACCCTGCCGTTCGGGCAGTTCAACCCCTTCGAGATCGAAGACGAGAGGGCGCTGCACGACTTCAACCCCGAGGGCTTCGTCATCACGCGTTCCACGAAGGCTGGCGCGCGTACTCGTGCTGCTACGGGGACCATCCTCCTGCGCGCCGTCCCGTCCCTGACCTACACTGTCACGAACGAGGCCGGGGCGACCGTGAGCACCTACACGTGTGATCGCGCGGACAAGGCGTTCTACGACGACCACTGGCGCGGCATGCACAATGTTGAGTTCATGTCGCCCGGATGCGCTCCGGGCTTCGATGGCTACGACGCGGACGGTAACGAGCTGCCCGACGGGCGCTACACGGTGACGATTGAGGCCGCCAACTACGGGCCGTCGTCAATGACTCAGCAGACCAGCTACAGCTTCGCGGTGGACACGGCCTCGCCCGTCATCTCGAACGTTGCAATCACGGGCGAGGGGGATGCTGCGACACTGTCCTTTGACGTGACCGACGCCTCGCCGATTGCCGGCTTCGGCTTCAAGGCCACCCCGGACGGCGCGCTCACCCTGTGGAAGGAAGAAGAGTATCTGGGTCAGCGCGCAGATGACGGCCTCTTCCACGAGCACTATCACGTGAAGATTGTCGATGTCCGGAGCCAGCTCGGCGTCGATCCCGCAACCATCTACCTCTACGCGTGGGACTGGGCCAAGAACGAGGGGACGACGAAGCTGCCCTCCTCCCTCGTTCCC
>ERZ773212.793-NODE-793-length-15330-cov-10.130867_pt1 | contig 15330 bp, 16 predicted proteins | sample MGYA00581005_ERZ773212 | MGnify/ENA primary metagenome ERZ773212 (study PRJEB29015, sample SAMEA2738154) | human oral metagenome | biome: human oral; feature: human-associated habitat; material: saliva | place: China | collected 2196 ... | reverse complement strand
CGGCTTATCAGCTGGATACTATTGTTCTTGATAAGACTGGGACGATTACGGTTGGAAAGCCCAGCCTGACGGATTTATTGCCTTTGAGTGATTTTAATCGCTCTGACTTGTTGCGGCTAATCGCCAGTGCTGAGCAGCATTCTGAACATCCTTTGGCTCAGGCTATCTTAGAAGCTGCTAAAGAGGAGGGACTTGACTTACTGCCTGTCAGTCATTTTGAGGCCATAGTTGGACGAGGATTGGCTGCTCAGGTTGAGGGCAGACATCTTCTGGTGGGAAATGAGTCATTAATGAAAGAAAAGCACATTGACAGCAGTGCCTTTCAAGAACAGTTGTTGGAGCTATCCCAAGAAGGGAAGACAGCTATGTTTGTCGCAATAGATGGACAGCTAGCAGGTATTTTAGCGGTAGCCGATGAGATCAAGTCTAGCAGTCTGAAGGCGGTGCAGGAGCTCCAGTCTATGGGACTAGAAGTTATCATGCTGACAGGGGATCGTGAAGAGACAGCGAAAGCTATTGCCCAGAAAGCTGGAATCCAAAAAGTTATCGCAGGAGTATTACCAGATGATAAGGCCACTGCTATCAAGAACTTACAGGAAGCCGGGAAAAAACTAGCCATGGTAGGGGACGGTATCAATGATGCGCCAGCCCTGGTTCAGGCAGATGTAGGAATTGCCATCGGCTCAGGCGCCGATGTAGCTATCGAGTCGGCAGATGTAGTGCTCATGCATAGTGATTTGCAGGATGTGGTCAAGGCTATCAAGCTCAGCCAGGCGACCATCCGTAATATCAAGGAAAATCTTTTCTGGGCCTTTGCCTACAATACACTAGGTATCCCGATTGCTATGGGGTTATTGCATCTTTTCGGTGGTCCCTTGCTCAATCCTATGCTGGCTGGTCTGGCCATGAGCTTAAGCTCCGTGTCAGTTGTGGCCAATGCTCTGCGCCTAGGACGCTTTAAACTTTAAAATGGAAGAATATACGGAGGAATAAATCTATGAAACAAACAGTTCAATTAGAAAACTTATCTTGTCAAAACTGTGTTAAACACGTTACCCAGCACTTCCTATCTATGGAGGGAGTGTCAGATGTGACAGTAGATCTGGACAAGCAGACAGCAGAAGTTATTGCGGATAGATCCTTGAGTGTAGAGGATTATCAGGAGGCTTTGAGCAAAACCATTTATAAGGTCTTAGCGGTGCAGGATAGCTGAGCCAACTTGTAAAATAGGCTGAAAAAGTCTATAATATTAGTAATCATTTAATGGATAAGGAGAAAGCCATGAAGCAGAAAATAGTCTATCCTTTGTTATGTTGCTTAGCACTATCGACTTTGGCAGCCTGCTCTAGTAAGGCAGTTAATTCTACTCAAACGAGTTCGACTACTACTCAGGAATCTTCTCAAGTAGCTTCTAGCCAGAGTGTTGCAGAATCGTCTTCTTCTGCAACAAGCAGTCAAAGCTCAGCAGAAGTTAGTCCAGAAAAGACGCAAGAGGAGAAAAAAGCAATGGATATTTCGGCCTTGGTCAATGGAGACTACTCCAGTGTAAAAGGAACCTGGCAAAATGCTGCTGGTCATCAGCTGGTTTTTAATGACAAAGGGTTGGTTTCCGATAGCTATGAGCTGTACGGAGCATCTCTGACAGACTATGGTACTGCTTCTGGCGGTGTATACGGCGGTGAAACTGGTGGTTTCTTGCTAGAGTTCATTCCAAAAGGTGTCAAGCTTGCGAATAAAGAAAATTTCCAAGATAGCTCAGATGCCAGCCAAGATCGTCTGTGGACGGGAGTTGGGATGAATAGCTTTGATGAACAAGGTCAATTTTATTATCGTGTTACTAACTAGTCGTGTAGGATAGAAATTTTCTATCCTATTTTTTGTTTTAAAAGAGTAGTTAGTTAAAATATGATAAAAAATTGTGCAAACGTTTGAATAAATGCTTGAAATAATGATTAAAAAAGGATATAATATTTTTATGAAAGCGCTTTGAAACTTTTAGGGGCTTCAAGGGCAACTATTTTCACATAAAGTAAAGGGGAACTTATGGTTGAGTTAAATCTGAAAAATATTTATAAAAAGTATCCAAACAGTGAGCACTATTCTGTTGAAGACTTTAATTTGGACATTAAGGACAAGGAATTTATCGTTTTCGTCGGTCCGTCAGGATGTGGGAAATCCACAACGCTGCGTATGATTGCGGGTCTTGAGGATATCACAGAAGGAACAGCGTCGATTGACGGCAAAGTGGTCAATGACGTTGCGCCGAAAGACCGCGATATTGCTATGGTCTTCCAGAACTATGCCCTCTATCCACACATGACTGTCTATGACAATATGGCTTTCGGTCTGAAACTGCGCAAGTACAGCAAGGAAGATATTGACAAACGGGTGCAAGAAGCGGCTGAAATTCTTGGCTTGAAAGAATTCTTGGATCGCAAACCAGCGGACTTGTCTGGCGGTCAACGTCAGCGGGTTGCCATGGGTCGTGCCATCGTGCGTGATGCAAAGGTTTTCCTAATGGACGAGCCTTTGTCAAACTTGGATGCGAAGTTGCGTGTTTCCATGCGTGCTGAGATTGCCAAAATCCACCGCCGTATCGGAGCAACAACCATCTACGTAACCCACGACCAGACAGAAGCCATGACCTTGGCTGATCGTATCGTTATCATGTCAGCGACCAAGAACCCTGCTGGAACTGGCACGATTGGTCGAGTAGAGCAAATTGGTAGCCCACAAGAAGTTTACAACCACCCAGTTAACAAATTTGTGGCAGGCTTCATCGGTAGCCCAGCGATGAACTTTATTACTGTGACACTTGAGGGAAATCAAATTGTTGCCAATGGCTTGCGTTTGACAGTTCCAGAAGGAACACTGAAGGTGCTGCTTGAGAAGGGCTATGACGGTAAGAAATTGATCTTCGGTATTCGTCCAGAAGATATCAATACAGAAGCTGCTTTCTTGGAGACCTTCCCAGATTCTGTGGTTCATGCGACCATTTCTGTATCTGAGCTTTTGGGTTCTGAGTCTCACCTTTACTGTCAAGTTGGCGACAGCGAGTTTATCGCACGTGTAGATGCTCGTGACTACTCAGAAACAGGTGCTGGAATTGACCTTGGCTTCGACTTGAACAAGGCGCATTTCTTTGATTTCGAAACAGAGAAAACAGTTTATTAAAATATGAGTTATAAAAAAGATAGTCAGCAAGCCAAACGGAATGCATTTGGTCTACGGACTATCTTTTCTTTATTTTGCTTTTCCGATAAGAATGGTAGCTGCAATGGTCACTTGGGTGAGGTCAGTCCAGTCGATCTGGTCTTGCTCAACGTGAAAGAGGAGTGGTGTCATCGCTAAAAGAGCGGCTCTACTTTCGGTAGTCAAGGAGTGGCTAGACTCAACATTGATTTCAGAGATTATATCGAAGTGCTCTCGGAAATGCTGAATGACTTCTTGGTTAGAGTAATCCTTGTTACTGAGTTGAGCCGCGGCTTTTTGGCGAATTTCTTGAAAATGGTGCTCAGTGGGGATGACCTTGATGAGGAGGGCATTGTCAGACATGACTCGCCGAAATTCCTGATAATTGGCTGGAGAAAAGATGTCTAAAATGATGTCCATGCTGGCATCTTGTAGCGGTAGCTTGGCCAAATCACCGACGAACCAATTAACTGCGAAAGAGCCGTCGCTCTTGGCTGCCAATTGGATGGAATCTTTTGAAATATCGAAGGCATAGAAGGTTTTTTGGGGATGGGTTTCTTGGAGTTTACGAGAGTAGAAGCCCTCGCCGCAGCCAATATCTAAGACTGTTTTGGCGGTTTCTGAGCTAGCAAGCAAGTTTGAGATAGCTTCTAAGATAGCTTGGTAAAATCCAGCTTCTAAAATCAACTGCCGATTTTGAAAACTGGCCTTATCGTAGTCTTTGGGCTGCTTGATTTGAGGTGCTAGATTGACATAGCCAAACTTGGCTAAGTCATAAGAATGACGATGTTGACATTTGAGGCTGTTTTCCATCAGCTGCAGCTCTTCCTTGCAGATGGGACAGGCAAAAGCGGTCGCTGTGGCAAAACGCTGGAGTTTGGGTTTGAGGTTTGTATTCATAGTTTTAAGTCTAGCAAAAAAAGGACTGGATGGCAAATGCCTCCAGTCTGTTTTATTAGTATGTAAGGACGAAGTATTTCTTCTTACCACGGCGGATAACGGTGAGTTCATTCTCTAACTTATCCGCGTCGCTCAAGACATAGTCAAGGTCTTGGATACGGTCGCCATTGACATAGATGGCTCCATTTTGAACATCTTCGCGGGCTTGGCGTTTTGAGTTGACCACGCCAGATGTTACGAGGATTTCCACGATGTTGTGGTTTTCGTCTGCTTGTACTTGATAGTTTGGCACGCCACGAAGTCCTTGTTTGAGTTCTTTGACAGAAAGGTTTTTGATATTTCCAGCAAAGAGTTGCTCGGTAATGTTAAGGGCTTCCTTGTAGGCTTCTTCACCGTGGACAAGAGTCACGACTTCACGAGCGAGGATTTTTTGAGCCAAGCGTTCGTGTGGAGCTGCTTCAAACTGTTTGCGGATGTCTCTAATTTCATCGAGAGACAAGAAAGTAAAGATCTTCAAGAAGCGAACGGCGTCAGCATCCATCACATTCATCCAGAATTGGTACATTTCGTATGGAGAAGTTTTGTCAGGATTGAGCCAAACAGCATTTCCTTCTGATTTACCAAATTTTTTACCAGTCGCATCAGTGATAAGGGGGACAGTAATAACGTGGCCAGTCTTGTCAACTTTACGACGTAGCAATTCTGTACCTGCTGTCATATTTCCCCACTGGTCAGAACCACCAATTTGAAGGGTTACGTTATGTTCTTTGTTAAGGACAAAGAAGTCGTAACCTTGCATGATTTGGTAGGCAAACTCTGTGTAAGAAATTCCTGTTTCAATCCGTTTTTTTACGGATTCCTTGCTCATCATGTAGTTGACAGTGAAGTATTTACCAACATCACGGAGGAAGTCAATGAAGCTGATGCTGCCAAACCAGTCGTAGTTGTTGACCATGACAGCTTTGTTTTCGCCATTTTCAAAGTCAAGAAAGCGTGACAGTTGGCCTTGGATAGACTGAACCCAGCCATCAACGGTTTCCTTGGTTTGCAGGCTACGCTCTGCATCTTTAAAGGATGGGTCACCAATCAGACCCGTTGCACCACCGACGAGGGCATAAGGCTTGTGACCAGCTAACTGTAAGCGCCGGCTGGTCAAAATAGCCACTAAGTGACCTAAGTGCAGACTGTCTGCTGTTGGATCGTATCCAGTATAATAAGAGACCTGCCCTTCTTCTAAGGCTTTACGCAAAGCTTCTTCATCAGTCGTTTGAAAAATCAAACCACGCTCTTTTAGCTCATCAAAAATGTGCATAGTTGTCTCTCCTTTTCTAAGATAGCAAAGGATTTTGCCCTTGCTCAAGTATTTTTTTGTTTTATCCCTCTATTGTATCACAAACCCGACAAATAGCAATGAGTAGCCAGAAAATAATTCCTGTAAAAGCGCTAGAATTAGCTCTTTCTTGATATAATCTGCTGATGTTTGCTATAATAGTCGATAAGGAGAATCTATGTTGAAACCATTTATAAAAAAGTTAAAACAGTTTGGTAAGGGGGAGCCCTCACCTGCTAAGACGTCTAAGCCAAAAGGAGAGACATGGTCGGTACTGGATATTGTTTCCGTTATTTTTCGGACAGTAAAACTACTCTTAAATGTCGCTTTTGTATTTATCTTTTTTGGAATAGTATTGGGGGCTGGACTCGGATTGGGCTATGCCGCCAGCCTTTTTAGTGATGTCTCCGTGCCGAAGCAGGAGGAGCTGGTAAGTCAGGTCAATAAGATTTCTGGGATTTCTAAGCTGACCTATGCTAACGGAGAGTTGATTTCTGAAATCGATAATGATTTGTTGCGGATCCCAGTTGCCAGCGATGCGATTTCTGATAATGTCAAAAATGCTATCATTGCGACGGAAGATGAAAACTTTGAAACTCACAATGGTGTTGTGCCCAAGGCTGTTCTGCGGGCAACCTTGGGTTCTGTAGTTGGAGTTGGTTCATCCAGCGGGGGCTCGACCTTAACTCAGCAGTTGATTAAGCAGCAGGTCGTGGGAGATGCTCCGACTTTCAAGCGGAAGGCAGTAGAGATTGTTGATGCCTTGGCTTTGGAACGTTATATGTCTAAGGATGACATTCTGACTGCTTATTTGAATGTGGCACCTTTTGGTCGGAATAATAAGGGACAAAATATTGCTGGAGTGGAAGAAGCAGCTCAAGGGATTTTTGGTGTATCAGCCAAGGATTTGAGTATTCCACAAGCTGCCTTTATTGCAGGATTGCCCCAGAGTCCGATTGTCTATTCGCCCTATGCCCCTGATGGCAGTATGAAGAGTCCAGATGATATGGCTTTAGGTCTAGAGCGGGCTCGGAATGTTTTGTATAATATGTACCGTACAGGTCGACTGAGTGAGGCAGACTATCAGCAGTACAAAGACTATGATCTGACGCAAGATTTTAAGCCGACTGAGAGCCTTCAAAAGAGCTCGCATAGTTACCTCTACCATACAGCTTTTTCAGAAGCGCAGACGGCCATGTATCAGTATTTGATTCAGCGGGACAATGTATCCCAGCAAGAATTAAAAAATAATGCAACGGTTGAAGCCTATCAGGAATTGGCTCGAAAAGAGCTGAGCGAGGGTGGCTATACGGTTACGACAACTATCAATCATTCTATTCATCAGGCGATGCAGAATGCAGTTGCCAACTACGGTGGTCTCTTGGATGATGGGACAGGAATGGTCGAGGTTGGAAATGTCCTTCAGGACAATAAAACAGGAGCCATTATTGGTTTTGTCGGTGGTAGAGACTATAGTTCTAATCAAAACAACCATGCTTTTGATACGGAAAGATCTCCTGGTTCGACTATCAAGCCGATTTTAGCTTATGGGATTGCCATTGACCAAGGGCTGATGGGAAGCGCGAGCGTGCTTTCTAATTACCCAACGAACTTCTCTAGCGGTGAGCCAATTATGCACGTGGATAGTCGCGGGACAGGCATGATGGACCTGCAGGAAGCCCTCAATACTTCTTGGAATATTCCAGCTTATTGGACCTATCGTGCACTTCGCGAGAAGGGTGTGAACGTCCGAGGCTATATGGAAAAAATGGGCTACCATATTGACAACTACGATATTGAAAGTCTACCAATGGGTGGGGGAATCGAGGTTTCGGTTGCTCAGCACACCAACGGTTTCCAGACCTTGGCTAATAACGGTTCTTATCAAGAAAAGTATATGATCGAAAAGATCACAGCTCCTGACGGCAAGGTGGTTTATGAGCATAAGGCAAAACCAGTTCAGGTGTATTCGCCTGCTACTGCAACGATTATGCAAAGCTTGATGCGAGGTGTGCTCAACTCTGGTGCAACTACGACCTTTAAATCAAGGATTGGTCAAGTCAATGGTACCTTGGCAGGCGCAGACTGGATTGGTAAGACAGGTACAACCAACAGCAATGGTGATATGTGGCTCATGCTTTCTACCCCTCGGATGACCCTTGGAGGCTGGATTGGTCATGATGATAATACTTCTATGGCTGCCCTAACAGGCTACAATAATAATGCGGCCTATATGGCTTATCTAGCCAATGCTATTTATGAGGCGGATCCAGAGGCTTGGGGAATCGGAGAGAAATTCAATCTTGATTCGAGTGTTATCAAGTCGGATGTTCTCAAGTCTACTGGAGAGAGACCAGGAACTGTCACAATCAATGGCCGCTCCATCAATCTAAGCGGTCCGACCGTTCCTAGCTACTGGGCCAAGAATGGTGCTCCAACGACGAGCTACCGCTTCGGCATTGGTGCATCAGATGCAGATTATCAGAAAGCTTGGGGAGCAATTTTGGGTGGTACAACTGGCAATACCAATCGTAATAGCCAATGAGAAATTGCCTAACAATTAGAACAAAAGGTAGGGAATACTAGATGTCAGGGAGGATTTCTTCAGATACTATAGCAGCAAGTTCCGCAATTAGTGAATTAGTAGGAGTTGATACTTCAGCCTTCAGGAGCAATCAAGTTGAATTTGGTTATACAAGTGATATTGCTGGAATGGAAGCTGGTCGTCAAGCCTGCAATCAAATGTTGCAGGCTGTCAGTGACTTCAGTTCGGCCGTCTTAACTCAGGCTAATAAATTTCCAGAAATTGCTGCAAAAATTGAGAAACGCGATATAGAGCAGGCACAACGTTGGAGCAACTGATGATAAAAGATAAAAATCAAGAAAAACGTGAACAATTATATAAGCAAATCATCCAGCTTGAGAATCAAGAAGAAGATCTTTTAGTTGTCAAAAGACGTTACGAAGAGAAGGTAATGGATTTGCGTGCAGATATTTGGACGATAAATGCCCAAATAGAAAACTTGATAGATCCCGTATCAGAGACAAGCCATACCAATCGTAAAATATGGGAAGAAAACCAAGCCTTGCAACAAGCAATTGACAGCTACGTAGAGCAAGAGTTGGACAATGTTTCCAAACAAACAAGGAAAGTTCAGCAAAAATTAGATGAAAATCGAGAAAGATTGACGAAAGAAAGGAACTCTTTACCATGGGAGTAAAATACAGTGCATCGGAGTCCTCACAGCTGATGGAGGCCATGGCTAATAATATTCAAGTGGCCAATGAGGTGACAGACCGATTGTCTCAGGGATGTGACCACCTAATAGCCGCCCTAGACTCTGGAGAACTCATGTGAGCAGCCTATACAGCAGGTAAGGGCCTTTTTTCAGAAATCATCATTCCTGCCATTAAGAAGCTACAGGCTGCAGTGGACGACATTCAAACGGAGTTAAATTCATATAGGATTGCCGATGCTCAGGTATCAGAGTATGGCAACCTCGATCTGGATCAGCTGAAGAAGACAAAAGAATTGAGAGAGAAACAGCTAGCCTCTATCAAAAAGGCTATTGAAGCTAAAGAATCATTCTTAGAGCGGATGAAGTCTATTGCTACATTTAATATCGTTTCTCACATGGAGTCTCTGGTGATTCTTTCTAGTGCAGAATCGCAAATTGAATCACAAATCAAAGAGTTGGAAGAGAAGATTGAAAAGCTGGAGTTCTTTGTCGCTCAGGTTTCTCAATATTTCAGCGATAGTCTAGAAGTCCTTCGTCTAGCTATCCAAGGAGCCACACAACTAAGTGAAATCATTGTCGATAGTGATGGCAACTACTATGCGGACGGTGTGGACATGAATTGGGTCAAGAAGATGAAAGAGCAGAAGATTGAGACACATCAGTTGGATAAGAATATCCCAGTGACTAAAGCTGAGAAGGAAAAGAAAGTGATTGTGGATGATCTGCAGTCATCCTATAACATGGATGAATCCACGGCAAACGTACTCTATAAGCTCCAGCAGGGAATTTTGAAGAGGGCAAAACAAGAAGGATGGACTAATGAAAAAGTTATTTATGAGTATAATAGATTAGTTGCATCTCCAGTTTATGGGGTAAGGGCAACCTGGAGAGGTCTTGCGGGTGTTGTTGATGCCAAAAATACAAGTGATTTAGATATTATTTTGGCAGATTATGGTATTTCAGAGGAAGAACGCATACTCTTTAAAGAAAAAATTAGAAAACAGTATGAATCTAATCATAGTAAAGATTTGGCTCATGAAGCTATTCAAATTGCTAGTTTTACTGAGTTATCTTGGGGAGATAGAGACTTATCGAAGCTAGATGGTTGGAAGGGATTAAGCGCCCATATTATTAGCACAATCGGAAATTCAACTCGGATTGGAGATCTCTCTGTAAATACTGAAAAGTATGAAAGTTCCTTCAAAGGAGACATTGATTCAGGTAGATATGATGATGCAGATTTTAATTCAGATTTAGATGCTATTACTTCTTACGAAAGAATGATTTCTAAAGATGTAGAAACAAAAGATGTGTTTAAAGTTCAAGCAGATTACAATCATAGTATCCAAACAAACCAGATAAATCGTGTTGAAGAATTCTATACTGTGATGGGAAATGGGGATAAAGCTAACGGTAAACGGATGGTTGAAACTCTTATTGAAAATAATACGATAGGAGGCAACTTTATTAAATATGGCTTTGACCTCAATATTTTTATTGGAAAACCTAATGACAAGGAAGAGGGTTGGAAACAAGACTTCTATAATTACTTAGACAGAGGGGATGAGAAAAATGTCGGGACTTAAAAAAATACTAATCGTGATTGGTTCTGTAACGGTCTTAGTTGCTGGAATGAATTTTTATTTTCATGTTCAAAGCTACCAAGAACGTAGCCAACTAAAAGCTTCCTTTGAACAGAAGGACAACATAGCCGTCTTAGAACATTTAATGGCGTCAGAAAAGTATGCGTCTGACATCCGCAAAGCAGGCTATGTCGTTCCTCCCGATGGTGCTATTCGCTTGGATGGAGGAATTGAAGATATAGAGATAAAAGGAAGTTTAGACTTGAAAATTTCAAACCAAGGAAAGGATGAAGTCGCTGTTTTTTTTGAAACAACAGTAAATGAGGAAAAAATAGATGCCTACTATATTTTAGATAATCAATTAACCATAAAACGTAGATATTACTCGCATATTAATAATCAAAATAAAAATGAGAGTGTGACTATCCCCCAAGCCGAAGAAGAGCGACTATTAAAAATTGTTCAAAAAGAGCTTGAGGCTTTCATGGAAAAGATGTATCAGACTTTGTATGGATAGTTTGTTGTATTAGACTCAGGTGAGCTGACAGGAGCAGCCTACACAGCTGGTAAAGGTTTCTTTACAGACATTATCATCCCCAGCATCAAAAAGCTCCAAGAAGCGGTAGACGATATTCAACTGGAGTTGACCTCCTACAAAGATGCGGATGCTCAGGTCTCTGGATATGGTGATTTGGACCTAGACCAGCTTAAGGAACTGAAAAAATTGAGGGAAGAGCAGTTAGCTATCGTAGAAGCTCAGATTCAAGTGAGGGAGAACTGACTAAATCAAATCACGGACCTCTTTAGTCTCAATTGGGGGAAAGCCTTCTCTGAGAAGACCATCCTCTACAATACCAAGTCTCAAATCGAGTCGGGTATTCAGGATTTGGATAATAAGATTGAAAAACTAGAATTTTTTGTCTCACAGGTTTCCCAGTATTTCAGTGATAGTCTAGAAGTTCTTCGTCTAGCTATCCAAGGAGCCACACAACTAAGTGAAATCATTGTCGATAGTGATGGCAACTACTATGCGGACGGTCTGGACATGAGTTGGGTACAGAAGATGAAGGATGTGAAGATTGAGTCACATAAGCTTGATAAGGATATTTCAGTTACTCAGGCTGAAAAAGATAAGAAAAAAATTGTGGATGATTTGGTATCATCATACAATCTAGATGAATCCACGGCAAACGTACTCTATAAGCTCCAGCAGGGAATTTTGAAGAGGGCAAAGCAAGAAGGATGGACTAATGAAAAAGTTCTTTATGAGTATAATAGATTAGTTGCATCCTTTGTGCCAGATAATTTTGTAGCGTTTAGATATAAGGCAATCGCTGGAGTAGTTGAAGCGAAGGAGAGAAATCAACTGAGTAGAGAATATGGTCTTTCTGAAGTAGAAATCAAAACCCTTGTAGAAACTCTTCGCAATCAGCATAACAATCCAAATACTTATAAAGATTATGCCCATGAAGCAATTCAGTTTGCAGCATTTACTGAACAAAGCTGGGACTTGAATCTTTACTCAATTGCTCATGCTATAAGTGAGGTGGGGAATACTGCTAGAGTCAATATTTCGGGCAGCACAGCCTCACTACCTTATCCCATGGAAAGGTATGAAATTTCCTTCAAGGGAGATGTGGACTCTGGCCGTTATGGTGATACTGACTTTAACTCAGATTTGGATCCAATCAATAGCTATGAGCTAATGAAAAACGCGAATCAAAAAGATATTTTTAAAATACAATCAGACTATAATCAGGGAATTGGATCTAATAAGATTAACCGTGTTGAAGAGTTTTATAAAAATATGGGGCATGGAGATATCAAAGTCGGTAAAGATATTGTTCATTACATTGTAACAGATGGTAGTACAGGAGGCCATATGTTTATAACTCGTGGTCAGTCAAAGGAGGAACAAAAGAAGAATCAGGAAGCCTTTTTTGACTATTTAGAAAGAGGGGCTGATATAAATGTTCGTTAAATTCAAACGCTATAAATACCTGACTATTGTTTTGTCCTTACTTCTGATCCTTATTCCTTCCTATTTTGCTTATGATCGTTATCAATATGACGCATTTAAGCGTGCTTATGAACAAAAAACAATTTATGAACAACTAGATATTTTGATGAATTCCACTCGCTATGTGAATGCAGTCAGAAAAGCCGGTTATTCCATAGATGACTACAATGTAAAAATGATGGAACGTATTTCCAGCATAGAGACCAAAGGAGGTCGACCAGTAACTATTATATCTCCAGACGATGGAGTAACCATGATTACAGTTAAAAAGATAGGTACCACTCCTAATGTGACATCAACTTTTCAATTTAATAATGAACTAGAATTGGAATACGTGGGCTATATGAAAATAGATAGCACGTCACAAGAGAGAATTGAAGTTGATGATGAAACTACAAATAAGATAGCAGATGAGGTGAGAGCAGAGGCAAAAGCTATGCTTAAAGATATTTACCAATCCATGTACCCAAATGAAAAATAAAAATCTATCGTATATTGATGCGTTAATGAGTATTATTCAGATACGGAACGAGGCGAGTGCACTCGCGCAAGAAAAATTGTAGACTATAAATCGATAGAAGAGACTAAACAAAAATTTTTACAAAATTACTACTAGATAAAATATGTTGAGGAGGTGGGAATGCAATCTCATTTTGAATAACCTACTGAAAATCGGAGTGTGGAATATCTACAAAAGATTCGCCAAGTAGCTATAATTTCATTCTAAATATTGAAGCAGTCAATCAAGAATTGGAAGAAATGAGGTGATTGGATGAAGAAAAAACGATTATTCGTTTCGCTTTAGTGTACAGAATTGGGGAGAAGTAAAATTTAAAGATGTTTGGAAAACAGAATAGGGAAACTGATACCAAGGTTAGGTTACTTCAGAAATATTTCAAAACAAAACTTGCTCAATCTTTTTTAATGCTCATAGTTCTTATTTGGTCAGTATACGAGATTGGTGCGACTAGTTTAGCTAGCAACTCGGCCTTGACCAAGGAATTCATGCATAGTCGGTATGTTATGGTTTGGCCAATGGTAGATAAGAAGGCAACTCTTTATCACTATGCGGAAGAATGGACTAGTGACGTATTAAATGGAATTATGCATCTAGATTATGAAAATATTAGAATAACTGGTTTTCCTAGAAAATGGGATAGTGAAGTTGAAATATACTATGCTCTGTCTGAAGATAAGTATGCTGATAGAGTATATTTTTTCTTAGATGAACCAATATCCAGAGCCTATACTACTAGTTTAGAGCAAAATTATTATTTGATTCCAAAGAATGCAGCTGTTATTAAAGAGGAAACAGGCAAAACGGTTGAACAGTTAGGTCAAGAAGTGGGACATGCAAGGGAGGAGTTTTTGTCTGCTCTTGGTAAGATGAAAATCCTTCGTTTGGTCTATTTGATTCTTCGTATGATAGTACTGTTGCTATGTATCAGGTTGTCGGGTCAGCGGAGAAAATTGAAAGAGAACGAAATATTGCAGAATGGATAGAGTCCTAATATGATATGGGGTCTATAAGGAGATTCACAAATGACCTTGAAAAAACAATGGAATTGGAATTTAGGTTGTAGTTTATTGCTTGTTGGAGTTCTGGCAGCAGCTTTTCTCTTTTATTTATGGGCACAAAATCTTGGTAAATATACCTTACAACCTGGTCAGTCTATTAGTCTGAAAGTCAAACCTCGGACACAAGATGTGGAATACTATTCTGTATTAATTTTGAAGAAAAATGATAATAATAAGCTTAAATTATCAGGTTCAGGAGTTTGGTTTGAGGTAAATGGTGAGATTTTTTATGGAGTTGAAGAGCAAAAACTCTTTAAACGAAACTATTCAGTAAATGATAATGAAGAGTTACCCAACAATCAAAAAGGTATTCATTTAGTAAAAGATGGGATTGTTGTTAATTATCAGGGAGAAAAAGCTTTTGATGTCACGAATAACAAACCCTATACTATCACCATCACCAATGTAGACAATAAACCGGCTAAATTTGAAGCTCAAGTGGTGGATAAGTAAGGTAAAGCGTTGTCAACAACTTAGAATTAGCAATCAAGTAACAGACCTTCTGATTAAAAGAGCGTGACTGCCTGATAGTTATCCTAGACTATGGAAAATATACAGCAGGTGGACAATTTATCAAGCACGGGAAAAGATGGGATTTCTTATGGAAACCAGATACGGATGAGCATAAAAAATCAAAAGAAGATTTTTATGATTATTTGAAGCGAGGAGAAGATAAAAATGTCGGTACGTAAAAAAATAATAAGCATCCTACTTTTGATAATAACTGCTTTTGCCATTTGGTTGCTCTTTTGGCCAGATGATAAACCTGAACCAGATTTTTCCTCTGCCAATAAAATTGAATTACTGGCAAGTATCCTCGCAGGTAACAACGAGGATATTATCCGAGATGCTGGCTATGGAATTCCGGATGACCCAGTGATTCGCCGATGGGGGATAAATAAACTTAAAATATCTGGGAAATTAAACTTGGATGTACGCCCACCGACTAGTTTGGAAGACAGTGAGCTTCTAGTTCTTTTTTCTACTATGCTTAACGGTAAAGAAACAGATGTAGCGTTTTTCTTAGATAAAAAATTGAATTTAATTGATTCGAGTTATGAATCTATAGAGGAAAATGATACTGGGAAAAAAATTGAGATAGATGAGACTCAAGAAAAAGAGTTACTACATCAGGTTCAAACAGAATTAAATCAGTTCTTTGAAAAAATGAAAGAGCAGCTAGCTTCTAAATAGGAAATATAATAAAAGAATCATAAAATAAAGATTCGGAAGGCTGTTGATGAGCCACTCTGGGAAGAATTGGATAGGAAACATGAAGGATACATCAAAATCCAGGGTTAACATGTTCATGACGACGAGGAAGTGGATGAGAGCGACTTAAAATAAACATGCTTCTATTTCAAGATTAAAGATGAAAGTGCCCTGGAAATTAGATAAAACTACTTGAATTTTTACATAAATATGGTATAATGGTATCAATAATTTGTCGTGTGCTTTAATTGAAATATTGTCCGATTAAAGCTTGCA
>ERZ773212.786-NODE-786-length-15397-cov-4.469821_pt1 | contig 15397 bp, 9 predicted proteins | sample MGYA00581005_ERZ773212 | MGnify/ENA primary metagenome ERZ773212 (study PRJEB29015, sample SAMEA2738154) | human oral metagenome | biome: human oral; feature: human-associated habitat; material: saliva | place: China | collected 2196 ... | reverse complement strand
CACTGCCGTCCGTATCAGTCAATTTAACATCGTAAATACCCCCACTGATATCCAAGGGATATTCCGCTTCGGGAAATTCGCACTCTTCAAAAGAAGAAAACAGAGATTCCGCATCGTCACCTAGCATCGTAAAGGTTCGGTCTTCTAAAAACACCTTATTATTATCCACGTACCCACACCGCTGTATATGCGCCGTTCCGTCCAAGCTTATTGTCAATTGCTGACGAAATTCACCCCCGTCACCCAAAGCCTCTCCGTAAGGAAGACTCGTATCTATTTCTATTTTCCGGAGCATGCCGTCTTCAAAGTTTCCTTCCATGCCGTCACCTGCTTTACCTCTTAATCTGAGAAATACGGGATTCTATCTTGCCTTTAAATATATCAAATTTAAGTCTGACTGAACACCGTTATGTATGAACACGGAGAAATAAATCTCGGCGGTTTAGGACAACCGCTTCAGCACGTCTCCTATATCTGCATTGAGGCAAATGCTCCGCCTCGCAAGGGCCGCGGGGCAAAAAGCCTCGCCACGGTTAAGGCAGACATAACCAGCCCTATCGTTGTCCAATGTCATTTGCCAAAAAGGGTATTTTATAATGACCGGTGTATTACTGCCGACTCCCAACTCGAAGTAGAGAACATTCGCCCCTTCATATTTTTGCAAAAATGCGGCGTAGGTGGCTGAAGCTCTATCCCAACCTTCATCTTCCACAAAAAGATCGTCGGTCCGTAAATTCATGGCGACAGGCGAACCATCATCAGACCAACGGGGGATTAATTCCGTAGGAAGACGCAGGGAAAGCCGACCGTCGTCAGGCACTTGATAAATCCCCTTTTCGTCCTTAACGAAGCCTTGTGCTTCCACGGCCTTCATGACCCAAGTCTCATTATCACACGTCTTCTTGCCCTTCCCGTCGGCACGTTGAAACAGTCCGTAATCGCCTTGCGTATAAAAAAGCCGCTTTTTGTCGAAACCGGCTTTTTGGAAAAGGTGATCCACATTCGTTGTAATAACAAAATAGTTTTTATCTTTAACTAAAGAAAACAAGTCGTCATAAACGGGATAAGTCGCCGGCACATAGCGGTTAAAGTAAATGTGGCGTCCCCACCAGGCCCAACGAATTTCTTCGGACGGAAAGGGATAAAACCCTCCGGAATAGATATCATCAATACCGAACGCGTCGGCAAAATCGAAAAAGTATCGTCTAAACCGTTCATCACTATACGTAAAGCCGGCCGAAGTCGAAAGGCCGGAACCGGCTCCGATAACGATAGCATCAGCCTTTTCAAGTGCCGCCTTAAGCTCACCTATTTGTTCATCCTTACTTTTAGTATCGGCGACATGTCTATCCTTAAGCCGGGATAAGGTCTGTAATCCTTTTGATATCGTTTCTCTATAACCGTCCTTTTTGTATAAGGCCTTCATAATACATCTTGTCCTCGTCTTTAAATACATTAAAAATAACCCGTTCAATCCTACCTACATGTTTCTTTCTCCATTCTTCTACGGTTTGGACGGCAATTTGTGCTGCCCTTTTACCGGGGAAATGAAAGACGCCCGTTGAAATGCAACAAAAGGCAAGGCTATTAACCCCTTCACGAGCACATAAATCAAGAGTATTCGTATAGCAATCGGCTAAAGCCTTCTCGTCTTTTTCCGTAAGAGCCCCCGTAACAATCGGTCCGACAATATGTACGACCTTCTTTGCCGGAAGATTATATCCGTCCGTCAGCATGGGAATCGATGTCGGTTGTACATAGTTTCTCCCGAATTTTTCCTTCATTAGCCTCATTTGTCGATCACATTCTGCCCGCATTTGAACCCCTGCATAAGTTTGAATGCAGTTGTCAATACAATTATGGCCCGGCACAAAACAACCGAGCATAGCCGAATTGGCTGCATTGACAATCGCATCGACGGCAAGTCGCGTAATATCGCCTTGCCAAACGGACAGGCCGTCACAAATGACGGGAATATCCTTGAGGTCTACAATCCCTTTCTCCTCAGCCCGCTCACGCAAATACGCATCTTGGACATCCAATACTTCGGCACTCATAGGTCCGGGCATGCGGACATTCATAAGAGCTCGTAAAAATTGCCGTTTCCCTTCACGATCTGCCGGTACGCTGAGCTTTTCATATTCCTCGGACTCAGCCTTAAAACCCTCTATTAAAAAATCCAACCGTTCATCCTGTGTCATAACTGTCGCCTCACTTCATACTCACACCTTGACCTCAGTATAAATCCTTTGCTATGTAGCCCTATAGGAAGTACGCCTTTTACACCAATGTATAAATCTACTCAGTTTATTCTCCAACATAACCAGATTTATATATAACGGCGAGCCACCGATACTGCCGGGGACTCGCCACCTTTTATTGCTAATTACGACCGATTCAGCCGTTTCTTATTTCATTACAATATTCAGCAATGATTTGTAACTGTCAACGACGTCATAAATAACTTCGTTGTTACTAATCGCTCTAAAATGTTCTTTGGCACAGTGAATTTTAGATGACTCGATTTCTCTTAGTTGCATAGAGTCCATAGATCCCTTAGTTTCCGCTACAAAGTATATGTGCTTGACAGCTCCTTCGTAGAAAGCAATAGCCCAGTCCGGATTATAATGACCTACCGGCGTAGAAATGTAAAAACCGTCGGGGAGTTTCACGTATACGGCTACGTCACGGTTCTTATCAAGCTCCGTGGCAAACTCCCGTTCATTGGTTGAGTCATAAACAAGGTGGTCATACAAATGCTTTTCAACCTTCATGGCATTGGTATCCAACCGCCCCTTAATAGTCGGATCCGTAAATACTTCCGTCCCGTAGTTTTCATCTATAACATTATAAGTTATATGTTCTACAATGGCCGTCGCTTTTTCGTTATTAATAAGTTGTCCCGCCTTAAGAATAAACTCCTCAGGGTTGTATTTAAACTGATCAAAGGTACCCGGACGAATGCCTTGTAAGATTTGAATGACCGCCTTTCTAGTAAGCCCCGTCTCGTCAACCAACTTACCCACCAAATCATACTTCAAGCCCGATTCCGATACAGTCGCTGCCGCATATGTTTTTGACGGATCCTTCATAATTACCCGACCGGCTTCCAGTTCCGCCTTAGACTGAATCTCTTCCTTCATGCTTCCCTGTTCGACACGAATCAGAACCTTGGCAATGTGAAGATGGGCATCCAAAGAAATAATCGCTTTTTGCACTAGTTCTTTCGTATCGAAATCTACGACATACACGGATTTAGAATTAATTTTGGACCATAAAGCCTTAAATTCGGGCATGGCCAGCTTATCTTCGTCTACCTGCAGTTCCACATTGCTGCTTCGTGCATCCTCAGGTTGCATGAGCCTGCTGTCGTAAACGGAATCGACAATACCTATAAGATCAGCCTCATAGCCTCTAAATTCTTCGGCGACCTTTATCTCACCGTTAGCCTTATCCGTATAATACGTATCCGTAAGCTTTCCTTTTCGATCAACATATCCGTTAGAAATGAAATCATAGTGGATGGCTCCGGCCATTTCCACATCAATAGTAATCTTATGTCCCTCTTCATCTCTAACAGTCCTACCTACAAATAAATCGGCCGTAACCGCTCTCGGTCTATCAACAACGGCCTCGGCAATTTCACTCTGAAGCCCCTTGGCAAAGGTATCATAACTTTCACTGGCAATAACCGTAAGGACATTGATATTATGTACGTTTTTCCCTAATACATTCTCATCCATCCGCTCTCCGTCCTGATTGACACAAAGACGAAGACCGCGGCCCACTTCCTGACGCTTCCGAATATCGCTACCACTCTGTTTTAAAGTACAAATCTGAAATACATTCGGATTATCCCAACCCTCACGCAAGGCTGAGTGGGAAAAGATGAAGCGGACAGGCGATTTCTTCGGGTCTCTATCAAGCAGAAGTTCCTTATTCTTCATAATAAGGTCATACGCATCAATATCATCCGTTGTCGTTTCCTTGCGCCCTACTATTTTGGAATCAATCATTTTACCCTTCTTATCGATAGAAAAGTATCCCGCATGAGTGTCCTCGGCCGAAAGGGAATCTAAATACTTCAAATACTCGTCTTCACCGAACTTAGTTTGCAAATGCCCTACAATATCCTTGTATTCTTCTTCAAACATATCGGCATAAATACCGTTTACTGCTTTTCCTTCCTCATTGTATTGCCTGTATTTAGCAACTTCATCAATAAAAAACAGAGAAAGAACTTTAATCCCTTCGGCAAATAATTCCCGTTCTCTTTCTATATGAGAAAGAATAGTCTCTCTGATTTGGATGCGGCGAATTTGTTCCTCATTTACATTGCCTACCACATCGCCGGCATAAATTTTAATACCGTTAAGAAACTCTACAGAGTTATCTCGTCCGTCAATACGGGATACGACGAACCCTTGTTTATACTCTTCCATTTGATTGGAGTTGTCATATAAATTATATCCTTCAGAAATGGTTCGCGTAACTTTACGGATACCCGATGCCCCTTTGACTTCAAACTGTAAGGTAGCCGTAGGTGCCTTTTTTGATAGATTAATGCTCTCTAAATATACGTAGCTCTCCGTCGACGTACTACCCGATTCGGTAATCCCCTTGACAGCAATTTTTTTGACAAGACGCTTATTATACGCTTCCATAGCATCTAATCGATATACCATATTATACAGACTGTCGCTTTTATGTGTTGCCGAATATCGAAGGGTCATTAAAGGATTAAAGGCTTTCAGCCCTTCTTTCGTCTTCTTCCCTTCTACCGACTGCGGTTCGTCAATAATCACAATAGGATTGGTCTTGGCTATGATATCGATGGGACGTCGTGACCGGAATTCATCCAATTTCATGTAAATACGCCGAGCCTCTTGCCTCTTGGAATTAAAAGCCTGGGAATTAATAATCATGACATTAATGGAGTTATCGGAAGCGAATCGGTCAATCTCAGTCAATTGAGCCGAGTTATAAATAAAGAAACGTATTTTCTTACCGTACTCTTCGGCAAAATGTTCCTGCGTCACTTGGAATGTTTTATAAACGCCTTCACGAATGGCAATGCTCGGTACGACAACAATGAATTTACTCCACCCGTAATTCTGATTGAGCTCATACATAGTCTTAATGTATGTATATGTTTTACCTACACCCGTTTCCATTTCGATGGTCAGGTTGTAGCACCCTTCCAGCTTGTCGGACGGTCTGATCTGATTCTCTCGCTGTATATTTTGGATCTGTTCCAAGATGCGATGATTATCCAATTGCGGTACAATTCGATGATTGCCCCAGCCGGTAAACTCCTGATCCTCGGGCAATAAGGCTGCATACTTACCTGAACCGCTGTCTATCATATACGAAGGTGTCATATACGGCTGTCCGGCAAAAACATCTACAACAGCTCTTGCCGCATCGGCCTGAAATTTCTGATGCTTAAACTGTAATCTCACGCTAATGTCTCCTATATAACCTTTACCCGTGTGTCGGGCGACAGTAATTTAAAAATTTCTCCTACGTTTATCTTAGACGGACTGTCGGAGAAGCTGCTGTCTCGGAAAACAGCGCGAAGCGGCTTTTGTTTGGCAATATTTTTAATAACGCTATCAGGTATCTTTTCATCAAAACAAGCAATCAAGTCTCCGTCATTATAATTATGAACCGTACATTCCTCTATTTTTTTCGAATTATACGGCAAAGACAACGGCAGGCCCCATTCCAACAAGCAACCGAAAAGAAGATCCAAGTCCGTGCGATCTTCCTTCACATTGGACTCCATACGTGACAACAAATCTTGTGAATATTCAGAAGGATTATAGTACACATCCTTCATATTGCTATCATCCAACTTGAGAACACGAAAACCGATATCAAGACTGTCGGCAACTTCAGGATGTTCTTCAATAATTTTCCTTCCCGCACGGCGAATACGTTCCTTGCCGATTTCACAAATGTTTTTGTAACCAGCTTTGAAAGCCTCGCTCTTCTCGTCTGTCTCTTCCGGTAGCTGCACCATAATGAACTTGCGATGTTCGCCGTCCTCGGCATTCAGCTGCATGACGGAGTGTGCAGTGGTGGCGGAACCCGGAAAAAAATCCATGTAAATATCATTGCCTTTGACATTTGCTATTTTGATCATTGCGCGAATGAGCTCTACTGGTTTAGGGTTACTAAAAACATTCTTTACGCCAAATAGTTCTGTCATTTGGTTATTGGCCTCTTGGTTATTTCCGAATTGCTCATGAGGCCACCAATTCGTGGCACATTGTCCTTCTTCTTCGCGTTCGAATTGATAGTATTTCTTACGGGGCATGCCGTCTCCACCTTTTGGAAAATAAATTCTTCCTTCGGCAAGAAACTTTTTGTAGGTTGCTTCTTCGCCCATCCATTCACCTTCCAGTACTTTTCCAGTAGGTGTAACTATGGTATATTTGCTTCCGCTCTGATCAGATCCCACTTTCCACGGCTTGCTTGCCCAAGGTCCATTTGGATCGTTATCAGTATTGGTGAAAGATGCAGTGAGATCCAGCTTTCCTACGCCAACACTTTTCAAATAAACGCTGTTTTTGGCATACACGAGAATGTGCTCCGCTACAATACCTATCATTTTTTTCTTATCATTCGGCTGGTTGTGTCTTCTTCTCCAGTGAATATGACCTTCAAAGTTTTGCTTGCCGAAAATCTCATTGCATATTGCTTTCAAATTCTCTTGCTCATTATCATCAATAGAAATAAAGATACCCCCATCCTCACTCAGCAGATTTCTCGCCAGCATCAGCCGCGAATAGATCATAGAGCACCAGTCAGAATGAAAGCGGCCGTTGGAGTCAGTGTTTTTGAACATGCAGTTGCCGTCCTCATCCAGCTCGCCGGACTCGTCCGCGTATTCCTCGCTGCTCATCTTGAAGTCGTCATTGTAGATGAAGTCGTTGCCTGTGTTGTAGGGAGGATCGATGTATATCATCTTTACTTTGCCAAGGTAGCTTTCCTGCAGGAGCTTAAGGACCTCGAGGTTGTCGCCTTCAATATAAAGATTCTCGGTCGTGTCCCAATTCACACTCTCTTCCGGGCAGGGACGCAATGTCTTTCGAATCGGCTTATTGGCTTCTACAATAGATGCCTTCTTACCTACCCATGTAAACTCATAAGCCTCGTCTCCCGCAAAAATTTCAGGTGAAAGCATCTGCTTCAGCATTTCGAAGTTAATCGCCTTCTTCAGCTTCCCGTCCTTATCTCGGGCCTCTGTAATGCAATTAGGGAACAAGTTTCCAATCTTTTCGATATTTTCTTGAGTCACATCTATAGACTCCATTTTAAATTTATCTATCATTTCATTATCCATAAGTATCATCCTTATATAACCTTTACCCGCGTGTCAGGCGACAGTAACTTAAAAATTTCTCCCACATTAATCTTTGACGGACTATCGGCAAAACTACTGTCTCGAAAAACGGCACGAAGCGGCTTTTGTTTTGCAATTTCCTTAATAACGCTATCAGGTATTTTCTCATCAAAACAAGCAATTAAATCACCGTCATTATAATTATGAACCGTACATCCTTCCATGGTTTCTGAACTATACGACAAAGACAAGGGCAACCCCCATTCCAGTAAGCATCCGAAAAGAAGGTCTAAATCCGCGCGATCCGACTTTACATTGGATTCCATCCGTGACAACAAATTCTGAGAATACTCGGAAGGGTTATAGTACACGTCATTCATATTGCTATCATCTAATTTAAGAACACGAAAACCGACGTCAATTTCTTTTTTTTTCTTAATGAAATCTCCACAAAAAGATATCCTTTTCTTACCGATATCAAATATCGTTGTACTGCAAGACTCCTTTTTATCAATTTTCTCGGGAACCTGCACCAATATAAATTTTCTATACCCATTATCCTCAGCATTCATTCGCATAACAGCATCAGCAGTTGTACCTGAACCTGAAAAGAAATCCATTATAATATCATTTTCATTGCTAATTAGACCTACTAAGGTTTGAATAAATATTGCTGATTTAGGAAATTTAAAGATTCCTTGTCCAACAACTTTCTCCAACAATCGTTTGTCCGCAGATGTATCCACAAAGAAATAATTATCCGGCACACTAACACTTTCTTCTGATAAGTATGTTTTCAATCTTGGCGGATTATCCCCTTTTCCATACCAAAGAAGATTATCTTTCTGAAGTCTTAATAATTCTTCCTTACTTTTTCCCCATCCTCTTTTGGGAATAGGACATTCTTTACCTGTATCAGGATTTATTATAGTAAAATCTCTAGGCCCATTGTCTCTAGACAAATTATCATCAGCGAATACTCCATCTTTATCCACTTTATTCCATCTACTTAAATGGGAGTATTTAGGTCTAGCATATAAGTCTTGCAATTCTTCTCTAATCTCATCATAGTTAGCGCCTTCTTTATACCTTTTTTTAAAATATCTATTAATATCTGCTGCTCCTTTCTTTTTTACCTTCCATTTACCGGTAACCCGCTTAAAAGTAGTATATTCTTTTGCATATACAAGACAATATTCAGTAGTGACCCCAATATAATCACTTTGGTTTTTCGGACTATTATTTTTTACTACTAAAGTAGCTATGTAATTTGATGAACCAAAAATTTCATCACATATATTCCGCAAATCCATTGATTCATTATCATCTATAGAAATTAGAATTACGCCGTCATCCGTTAAAAAATTCCTTGCCAAGAGTAATCTTGGATACAACATAGAGCACCAGTCAGAATGAAAGCGACCGTTAGCATCTGTATTTTTGAACATTCTATTTCCACTCTGATCTATCCCTCCACTTGCATCCATATATTCTTCGCTGGTCATCTTAAAATCATCATTATATATAAAATCATTCCCCGTATTATATGGCGGATCAATATATATCATTTTTACCTTGCCGAGATAACTTTCTTGCAAAAGTTTCAAGACTTCCAAATTATCTCCCTCAATATAGAGATTCTCTGTCGAGTCCCAGTTCACACTCTCTTCCGGGCAGGGACGGAGAGTCTTTCGAATCGGCTTATTGGCTTCTAAAATAGATGCCTTCTTACCAACCCACGTAAACTCATAAGCTTCGTCTCCCGCAAGAATCTCAGGTGAAAGCATTTGTTTTAACATTTCAAAGTTAACGGCTTTTTTCAGCTCTCCGTTTTCATCTCGAGTCTCCGTAATACAATTAGGAAACAGAGCTTCAATTTTTTCAATATTTACTTGAGTCATATCGATTGACGCCATCTTCATCTTATCCATTACAGTCTCTCCATCATTCTTCTTAACCGCTTCAACTCACTATTCAGCTCTACTTGCTTGTTAAACTGTTTCTCCCGACGTACTTTTCCTTCGAGAATAGCTATCTCTCGTTGCAGCTTTTGTTTTTTCTTATCCCGTTCTATAGAATACTCCAAAGATTCACCCGACGTCTGTGCTTCCAGCGCTTTGCCGCCAATCTGTCGTACATAATTTTCATAAACCGTGTCGAGGTTCATCCCTTCAAGATTAAGCCGCAATTTCGCTTCAGGTAGCCGGTCCGTATGGTAATAATCATGGACTTTAAAAGCATTATTCCCCGTTTGGGCTTTTTCTTTATGAGCAATCCATGCCTGATATTCACCCTTATATTCTAATAGAAAAAGAACATGATAGTATACTTGTTTATCTATCTGCCGAAGTAACTCGGTATTCAGGTTTGACGAGTTTAACCGAATCTCAAATATTTGTATTTCCGTAACGGTATTGCCTTTACCTAAATTCATCGTATCATCTGCTATTTTATTTCGCCAATATATACTGTCAACCTGTTCAGTCAACACCCGTTTTAACATCGGTGTTAGCCGCATATTGTTATGCAAGGCTTGTTTAGGAATTCGCTTATTCACTTCTGTTGTCTTAGGTAGTCCCAGCATCGTATCTCTCCTACCGGTCTTTCACAACCAGAAAACAAATGAGTTCAAAATCATTCAATCCTTTTACCGGGGTTCTAAGTGCTGTCGTACCGCCTTCAGCAAACAAACTGTTAACCTCGCTTTCATCTTTATCAGATACAATCGATTTTATAGTCTCACTGAGGAGTGCCGACACGGCACTCATATTTCTACCATCATCCGTTTCTTCATTAAAAGGCTGATACAATTCACGTATAGGTTTATCTTTTCCTCTGCATAAATTTCTGACCGTATCCAATAACTTCTTGGGTGCCAAATAGTTGCAAATAATCTCTCCATACATATCAATATACACCATATAAAAAGGATGAATACGATTTTGATTGTCTATATTTACACTGCTATTCACGTTTCTAAGCACGAAAATAACGCCCTGCGGCAATTCATCCGTTGACGGTACAACGGCATGCATGCCTTTGGGGTTCTTCCCTATATCACCGTGTTCTTTAACATACTCTAATAAATCCAGCCTAAATTCATTAAGTCCTAAATCCATAATGGACACACCCGTAGACATATCCTCTATATCTACAGCTTCTTCTTGTAACCGCTTTAACTGCTGCTTCCGATATTCAAGATCCCCTTTTTCTTCAGGACTGATAAGATTATCATCACCCGTTGAGGCCATAATGGAAGCTTTCATGCGCGCCTCTACACGACTTTTTAAATTAATATACTCATCCAAGCTTAAATCAGGCCAAAAATTCACTAACTGAATATACTTATTTCTACTGCCGATACGGTCGATTCGACCAAACCGCTGAATAATACGCACCGGATTCCAATGAATATCATAATTTATGAGATAATCACAGTCCTGCAAGTTTTGACCTTCGGAAATACAATCCGTAGCAATGAGAACATCAATATCATTCTTACTATCGGGCATCAGTAATTCTCTATCTTTAGAAACCGGTGAAAAACACGTAAGTATATTATTTAATGTACCTGTAAGGCCTTTGATTGTAGTTTTACCGTCAATGGTACCTGTAATAACGGCTGTATCAATTCCGTATTTATCCTTCATAAATGAGCTTACATGCTCATATAAATATTCTGCCGTATCGGCAAAGGCTGAAAAGACAATAACTTTTTTGTTTGTCCCGTTAATAGGATTTTCAACCTTATTACCAATGAGTTGTAACAGTTTTTGCAGCTTACTGTCATATTCAGGCGTAATTTTCTCAAGCTTTTGTATCAGCTCTTTCAATATTTGTGCGTCAGCTTTCAGCTCTCCTCGCCAGCTCTTATAATCCATGTCAGCCAGGCTGATTTTTACCTTTGTGCCGACTGTTAAATTATCTGTATTGGCATCTTCTATATCCCAATCTTCAGTAGCATCGTCTACAGATAATTCCGAATGTCCGTCACGCTCAAACTGATTTATCGTATTGATGGTACTATCAATCAATTCTTCCATTCTTAGTAATGTAAGTCTGAACGAGTTTACGGAGCTTTCCAATCTTTTTAATAAATTGATAGCCATTAACTGGCGAATGCCTTCTTCACGACCTCGTTGCGTCAAATTCCCGCCCTTATCAGCTATCAATTCCGCATACTTGTCCCTCTTACTTTCAAAGATGTAGTTGGTCGGTGTATAGACGCTTAAATTCAATGAACTCAGTTGTGAATATATTTTATTATAATTAATGTCAACAGGTCCGTTAGTCAGCTCCGTACGAACGGATATGGGCTTTTTCCGTTCAGGAAACTTGCCGATTTTAGCCGTATCGTAATATTTTTCAATATGCTTCCGAGACCGAGCAATAGTCACACTGTCGAGTAACTCAAAAAAATCAAAATTCAGCATGGATAATAATTTATTCGTCGTTCTTTCTTCAGGCTCCAGCTTGCTCCATATATTAAAATTTTTCTGAGCCGATCTGAATATTTCATCTATATCTCGCTTAGTCCCTAACTTTTCATTGATTAACGACGTGTCCCCTTCATAAGCAAGAGCCAATTGGTTCTTTAAGTCCGTGAAATTATTATTTACAGGCGTAGCCGATAACATTAAGACCTTTGTCTTAACACCGGCCTTAATAATTTTCCTCATCAATGTTTCATAACGATTTTCAGCCTCTTGAAAAGCGGCTCCATTGCGGAAGTTATGTGATTCATCAATAACGACAAGATCATAATTTCCCCAATTCAGTCTGTTCAGATCAAGTCCGTTTGAGAAACCGTGGCTTCTGGATAAGTCTGTATGAAATAATACGTCATAGTTCAAACGATCGGATGCAATCGGGTTGTTAACATAGTTATCCTTATATGTATTCCAGTTATCTGCCAGCTTTTTGGGACAAAGCACTAAAACACTCTTGTTCCTGTTTTCATAATATTTTATGACAGCCAAGGCCGTAAAAGTCTTACCTAGGCCTACACTGTCAGCAAGAATACAACCGTTATACCTTTCTAATTTATTAATAATCGCCAATACGGCATCTTTCTGGAAATCATACAGCATACTCCAAATGCGACTTTCCTTAAATCCCGTTGCTTCATTCGGTAATTCATCTTCTGAAATATCATCTAAAAATTCATTAAATATATGATAAAGAGCCATGAAATAAATCAGCTCCGGAGAGTTCTCATTATACGCATTAGCAATAGTTTCGATTACCGTATCCGTAACGGTCTGCAAATCTGTCTTATTGTGCCACAGCTCTTCAAATGTATCCAGATGAGACTCGGCCTCAGACGCAGGCGCAGATAAACGAGTTACTATATTATAAAGATTATTCCCTTTTTCACAACCTATATCTACAGTAGTAAATCCCTTCATAGGCGTATAAGCCAGCTTATTCTCCTTATCGGCGATTGAAAGAAACGGGTTCATATGATTTCCTGTTATATTTGATTTAAACGTAGCTTTTCGGCGAATCCAGTCAGCACATTCTTTAGCTATAGACTTCTGAGTCAATTCATTACGAAGTTTCAGTTCGAATTCAGTACCGTATAGACTGTTTTCTCTGTTCATTCGAGGAATATAGAACTCGCGCTTCTGTCTATCGGCCTTCTCTGTCGTAAACGTCGGCTCTGTAAAAATAAATCGAAATTCATCCACCGTTTCCAGCTGTTCCTTTAACTCTTTATAGGCATACATAGAAAAACAAGCTGCCGCAATAGATATCTTACTTCCTTTTGTAATCGTTTGTCTCAGATCATCTCGAACTATATCCGTAACATTATTAAATACCTTGGATTCCACTTTTGCACCGCCCCATATGGATACACGTATCCCATCGTATTGTATAAAAACGATAATATTAAGTACATATTCGTTACATATTATACCATTTCTCAAAATTTTATGCGTGCAGTAGTCCATTCCCAACATATATCGCCCTTATATATGCTTGCTGAATTTCCTTTTTATCTCCAACACGATAACCGGGAGGTTTTTCACTTACGGATTATTATTTATCTCTCTCTACTGCGTTTAACTACAACCTTTTAACTTCACATTCCGTACGCTGCATACCACCTAGTATTTACGTTTTAGTTCGCATTATATCCGTGCTTAATCGTATCTAAACAGTCTTTCCAATATTTTTCGCGTTTTAGAATTTTATCGGCATCATAGGACAAGTTGAAGTGTTCCAACAGCGTAAATGTAAAGTGCTTTTCAAAATATTCTTTATCGCATGTTTTGTCATAAAGCTCTCTAAGTTTTTTATTACCACCATGTTTACTATTCAGATAGTCTCCCCACCGTTGTGCAACTCCCTCTTCTCCCGTTGCCGAACCGATATACAGTTTCCCGGTATTAGTATCTGTCAAGCAATATACACCCGCAACTTTCCTTAACGCTTCATAATAAGAAGGTAAAATTTTGCCGTCGAGCATATCTTTGAATTTACGATATGACAAATGGACATTATCATATCCTTCAAATACTTCGTCATTATAAAGATCCGGCAAAAGCTCCTTGATAGCCGCTTTCTCAATATATTTCTTCATTTGAAATGTATACCTACCACGAGCATTCCCCTTTTGGCATTTAATAACAAGTCTTCCGAAAAAAGGCTGATACTGAATCAATATTCTCGTTTCCGCTCGTTCTGTTGAGATGCTTCTAATTTCCGCAGCCGAAACAAAAAGCCACTCATCATCTTTATGCAGCCGTACAAAACTAAATACCCATTGTCCTATATTAAAATTGTCTTGTTTACCGTATTTGACCCAATAGGAGCAATCTTTACAGGTTCCGGCTAATTTATCTTTTTTATCATGCATCAGCCATCTGTCAAGATAAGGTTCTTCCCATTCGGTGTTCTTTCCCGCTGTCATCTCGAATTCAATTTTTCCGTTTCTGATTTTCTTTTTATCTTCATCACTGGCATTCATTTGTAAAATATCGTATAGCATTATTTCTTTAATCATCTTGCTACCTCCATATAATATTTGTCATCAGTATGTTGTCACCGAAATCATGTCGTAGTCTCTTTCAGTCGCACAGTCCTCATCATATATTCGCTCCTATATATGATACAAGGATAGAGATCGACCACTATCTGAATCTCCGCATTATATTCTTCCGGACGATGACCATTATATTTAACATACCAATCAGAGCTTAGATTTTTGGGCAAATTTTTCCTCATAGATATCCGTCTGTCGTAGTTCTTCGGTAACTTCATCCTATCTCAACTCCGGAAATATGTCGTATTTTCTATATCTTTTAACACCTTTTTCATGCAATTAAAGATATATAAATTATCTATATCCTCTAAAGAGCACGGTATTTGAAGACTCTCTGCACTTACTATCATTTCCATAAAGAATTTTTCAAGATTTATTCGCTTTTGAATACACCTCAAACTATGTAAAAAAACAGGTATAGGTAGCATTGCGAATCATGAAATTCGAAGATTTTTATTACTATCTCCCTATCATTAATCCGATACTTTTACCGTGGTTCACTCTCTATATATAACCGCCAAAACCACTACAAAACACTCTTTCATCAACTACTTTAATTAATCCACAGTCATATATAAACAGAAACATTTATTACACACAACTGCCATGATTTTCCCGGTTTTGTTCAATACGATAGCCCGTAGGTATCCTTCCTACGGGTTATCGTTATTTACGCTCACACGTCCACTGCGTAATTTATTCAATTATTAAACGCGTATATCCCCTTCCGAATACAGACAAGCCTTTCCAACCAAGGTAATTCGATCGCCCTGTACACGGCAATACAAGGTGCCATCAAGGTGAGAAGCTGAGAAATCCATTTCGTATAAATCACTGTTTCTTCGTATGACCAATTCGCCGCTCAGCGTATAAAAACGAACTTCTTCGTTTTGCTACTCATAACAATTCATTCTATCACTTGCGTATTCTTTATATCCCGAAAATTTCAAAAAGTATACTGCTTTTAAACTTTCTTACGGTCCTGAAAAAGAAATAAA
>ERZ773212.782-NODE-782-length-15453-cov-4.620405_pt1 | contig 15453 bp, 14 predicted proteins | sample MGYA00581005_ERZ773212 | MGnify/ENA primary metagenome ERZ773212 (study PRJEB29015, sample SAMEA2738154) | human oral metagenome | biome: human oral; feature: human-associated habitat; material: saliva | place: China | collected 2196 ... | reverse complement strand
TAAGCATTCGCACCAAGTGTGCTGGAGCTTAGCACCACATGTGCGCAGCGTGAACACATTGGTAATAAGGGACTATCAAGGCTTGTGATAATCATTAAATGCATGGTAAACCATTAATGACTAATTTCTGTAAAAACATCCTCCTACAGCATAGTTTACTCACTTTGCCTACCAAATCCATCTCTTTTCCCTCACATCTGCAGCAAGCATCCTGTTGTACTCCCCTCCCTTCGGAGGGGTTGGGGGAGGCTCTACACCCTAATCTTACCCACTAACTTTCTTTGTTTCCCATTTCCAATGATAGGTGCATGGGCATCTTCTGGGAAGAAGATGGTGAATTGTCCTGGCTTAACACGGAAGTACTCCTTTGCTCCTTGTGTATAAAAGCCGCAATCTCGCTCAGGATTATAGGCAATATCAGGCTCATCTAAGTCAGATAAAGCTGTCCAACCCATTGTCTCATCCTGCAATAAGGGTACTTGAATATCAATATAGTTCTTGTGGAACTCTAATCGTTGCGCTTCTTTACGCTTCAGTTCTACCTCGTCTAAATTGATGAAGAGGTCGTCAGCATCGAGGGTTATGCGTCCTGCTTCATGTTGACTGAAATCATGTTGGAGGATATACTCTAACATTTCCTTCACTTTTGGATGTAGGCCGTAGTAACGATGGCATGCGGTCAAATCTGCTATTATCATCTTCTTGGATTTACTAAATGTTATAGAAAACTGCTGCAAACATACGTATTTATTTTCTGAAAACAAAGAATTAGCCTGTAAATAACGTGTATCTGAGAAATGAAAAAGGGGTACACAGCGCGTGTACCCCCTTTTGATAGGATATCTACAGATAGACGTCTTATCTTTGTGTGACGTCGTCTGACAAGTTTTATTGGTTGTAGCAGAGCTCAAGCGAATAAAATTCCGTCTTGCAAACTTATCCCTTACTACTTTCCCCAGCCATTCTTAGCATACTTAGGGTTGACAGAGAACTCCCCTGCCCCTACGTCAAGGTCTCCGCTGTTTGGTACTCGGTATTGCCCCCATGCACATGGTTTAGACTTTTTAGTCTTGTTGCTTGTCCATGTTCCTGCATATTGGTTATTACAATAGGAGTCCGAATGACTATCAATATCGTCATAAACGAACTTACCATCATTGGTTTCGTACCAATAGAACAGCAGATAACCAGTGAAGACACCGCTTCCCGTTTGGCTGGTTTCTTCTTCTAAATTATATTTCGCAATACTACACCCACGACGCCTGAACTGACCCTTCATAGAGTCGTCCACACCATACGTGGGATGCGTAAATTCCCTATTCTCAACAATATCAATGGTTCCACGGAAGTTACAACGATTGTTCTTGACAATGGTAATGCCGCTGACATCATATTGATTATCATCTATTCGTTGTACTTTTTGAAGGTCTATCGAGAATTTCTGATAGTCCGTTCCGATATAACCAATGTATGGAACGCTCTTGTCAGACAATATATTTGAGAAGTCAGCCTCAGCACTTGTATTCTTACTATCACTTACCATAGAAAGAATCCACTTCGGAACATTTGCCTCCGCCTTCTTTTCTTGGCAACTCGCGAAAGGTAATACCATCAAGAGTAGTGCTAAGTAATTAAACAACTTGCTCATAATATTCTGATATAAACATAATTATAGGGAGCGAAGACCTTATCAAAGGAAGTGTATCTGACCGATGAAATAGAGTAGGATGTAACCCAAAATGAGAGAAACAATACCACTGGTCAGACCCACCTTAAGCATATCATTCTGCTTCACAAGTCCTGTTGAGTAAGCAATAGCATTCGGTGGCGTAGAGATAGGGAGACACATAGCAGTAGAAGCAGCAATGGCAATACCGATGAGGACAGTACTTGTACCGCCAATACCACCGAGTTTGTCACCCATACCACGGCATACCACAGCGAGGATAGGTACTAACAGCGCAGCTGTTGCTGTGTTTGAAATGAAGTTAGAGAGGAAGTAACAAATCAAACCAGAGATAGCAAGGATAACGATAGGACTCCAATTGCCAAATGGAATACTCTCAATAGCAGCATCTGCCAAGCCTGAACCGTTCATTCCCAAGCCAATAGCAAAACCTCCAGCAACCATCCAGATGACACTCCAATTAATCTCCTGCATATCCTTTGCAGTGATAACACCAGTGATAGCGAAGATTGCCATTGGAATCATTGAAACGGTGTTAGTGTCAATACCTGTAACATCCTTTGGAATTACCCATAGAAGGATTGTTACAATAAAGGTTATGATAACCACCCACATACGCCATCCACGGTGTACCTCACCATCAATCTTCAGATGAATAGTCTTCTGTGTGAATGGGAAGAAGTAAAGAATAATTCTCCATGACAACAAAAGCAGAACTATCACAAGCGGTGCCATGAAAGCCATCCAGTGCATGAATTCAATATTCATATTAAGACCAGCTGGGTCATTGAGATATTTAAGAGCAATAAGGTTCGGAGGAGTTCCAATCGGTGTTCCCATACCACCGAGGTTGGCTGCAATAGGAATAGACATTGTCAAGGCAATACGTCCCTTACCATTAGCAGGTAGCGCTGCAAAGACTGGAGTAAGGAAAGTAAGCATCAATGCCGCTGTTGCAGTATTTGAGATGAACATTGAGAAGAGTCCTGTAATAAGCAGGAATCCCAAAAGAACATTCTCACTCTTATTACCAAAAGGCTTAATAAGATTACGTGCCAAGAGCGTATCAAGTCCCGACTTCGATGCAGCTATCGCTAAGATAAAGCCTGCAAGGAAGAGCATGATGATAGGGTCAGCAAAGGATGCCATGATTTCCTTTGAGTCAAGTAACTCACCTATACCGTCGCCTTTGAAGACTCCAAAAGCGTTTTTGGATACGGTGACGCACATGATAGACATAATACTCAGCGACGTTGCCCATGCAGGGATGCACTCTGTTAGCCACGATAAGGTGGCAAACACAAAGATTGCAATAATGCGTTGCTGTACTACGGTCAACCCATCAATGCCAAAGCTACTTGTGGGAAGATTCCAAATAATGGCTGTAACCACGATGATGGCTAAAAGTTCCCAGACTTTCTTCATCTCAATGTGGCTACTAAGTTCATTAGACTTTTCTTCTGCCATGGTGTTAGTTGTTTAGTTTAATAGATTTAGATTGTTTAATAAATTTGTGGGCTAAAGTATAAAAAATATTCTTATCAAGCAAAAGAATCTTTCTTTTTTTGTATTTTTGCATGATAAATCTTTGTTTATGCGGCAATTATTAGTATTTACCCTCTCCGTTTTATTGTTTTTATCGTGTGGTAATCATCAAAAGCAAGTGGCTGATAAAAGCGAGAAAGGAGAGAAAACAGAACTACAGTATGCTCGAAATATTACAATCGAACGTACGAAAGATTATGTAATTGTACGTTTGTTGAATCCTTGGAAAGCGGGAACCGTTCTACATACTTACTACCTTGTTGAACGCGGAAAGGATGTAAACGTTCCTGACGACGGAACAAAAGTGGTCATTCCCATTCGCAAGAGTGTTATCTTCACGACAGCCCATGCAAACCTTGTTGAGATGCTTCATGCACAGAAAGCGATTGCTGGTGTTGCCGATTTGAAGTATATGATTATCCCAGATATTCAGAAACGCGCAAGAATAAAGGGTGGCATTGTAGACTGTGGTGATGCCATGAAGCCTGATGTAGAGCGAATTATAGATCTAAACGCAGATGCAATACTACTTTCTCCCTTTGAAAACAATAGTGGTTATGGTCGTTTAGAACAGATAGGAGTACCCATAATTGAATGTGCCGACTACATGGAGCGTTCTGCTTTAGGGCGTGCTGAATGGATGAAGTTTTATGGTATTCTCTTTGGGCGGGAGCATGAAGCCGACTCTTTATTTGCTGTTGTTAAACAAAACTATAAGTCTTTAAGCCAAAAGGCAAGTCAAAGTAAGGTGACTCGTAGTGTCTTACCTGACAGAAAAGTGGGTGCTGTGTGGTATCTACCAGGTGGCGAGAGCAGTGTGGGTTTACTATATAAAGATGCACATGGACGCTATGCTTATTCAAATGATAAGCATAGTGGAAGTCTTGCAATGCCTTTTGAAACAATCTTGGATAAGTTCGCACAAAGTGATTTTTGGATATTAAGTTATAATGGTAATTTCAATCGCCGAGTTTTATTGGCAGAATATCAAGGTTACGCAAAGCTAAAACCTTATCAGACAAAGGAAATATATGGCTGTAAGGTAGATAGTAAACCCTACTTTGAGGAGGTCAGTTGGCGTCCCGATTGGTTGCTCTCAGACTTGATTCAACTTTTCCATCCCGACTTGAAGATTGCCCCACTGCGTTACTATCAGAAGTTAGAAGATTGATAGAACCGAAACGATAAGATAATGAAACGGAATATTCTTCTTTTTATATGCTTAGCAACAAGTATCCTACTTCTATTTGGACTGAACCTTACAACTGGTTCTGTTCAGATACCCTTTGCTGATATCTTAGATATTCTGTGTGGTCGTTTTACAGGAAAAGAAAGCTGGGAATATATTATTTTAGAGAACCGACTCCCTCAAACACTCACTGCCATACTTTGTGGAGCATCGTTGTCAGTTTGTGGTTTAATGCTTCAAACAGCCTTTCGCAATCCTTTAGCAGGTCCAGATGTATTTGGTATCAGTTCTGGTGCAGGCTTAGGTGTTGCCTTGGTGATGCTATTGTTGGGTGGGACTGTCTCTACTTCTATCTTTACTGTTTCAGGCTTTCTTGCCATTCTTACCGCAGCTTTCGCTGGAGCAATCGCTGTAACAGCACTCATCTTGTTCCTTTCCACTTTAGTACGCAACAGTGTTTTATTACTGATAGTGGGTATCATGGTGGGATATGTTTCTTCTTCCGCTGTTTCTCTTTTGAATTTCTTTGCATCGGAAGAAGGCGTGAAAAGCTATATGGTATGGGGAATGGGTAATTTTGGAGCTGTATCAATGAATCATATCCCTCTTTTTTCTATTCTCTGTTTAATAGGTATTATAGCTTCTTTTTTATTGGTAAAGCCACTGAACATCCTACTCTTAGGACCACAATATGCAGAGAGTTTAGGGATTAGCACACGCCAGATTCGCAATATACTATTAGTAGTCGTAGGTCTGCTAACAGCCATCACAACAGCTTTCTGTGGTCCTATTTCATTTATCGGGTTAGCTATTCCACATATAGCCCGCCTCTTATTCCGTACTGAGAATCATCAGATACTTCTTCCAGGAACAGTGTTGAGCGGTGCTGTAATCGCTTTACTTTGCAACTTCATTTGTTATCTTCCTGGCGAGTCAGGTATAATCCCACTTAATGCTGTCACCCCACTCATCGGCGCTCCCGTTATCATTTACGTGATTATTCAGCGCAGGTAATTGTCAACCTATCAGATATTAGTAAGAAGTTATTATTACTTTTCCTTTGTATTAATTCCACTATCATATTTGTTGCTTTCAACTATTTTTCTTAACTTTGCACACAAATTAACCCAAAAACTAAAACTACGGCGATATATGATGTGGCGTAATAGCCACGACCGTATCATAATCAGAGGTGCATTTAAGCATATAAGATTGGTAACTCGTAGTAGGATAATAGTAGAAAATTAAGCCATTCAAATTAAATGAACAAGAAGGAAAAATCAGAACGTAGTCTGTACGTAAAGCCAGAATGTAATTTGTTGAATACAAATATAGAATCAATTTTGCAAAGCGTCAGTGGTAATGCTGGTCGTATTAACCCTGGTCAAGGTGCTGGTGATGCAAAACAATCACCTTTCTGGGAAGATGAAGATGTAGTGAGTGTAAGTAATAATTGGAGTGAATAAGTTATTTACATATAAGATTAACCACACTTAACGAGTAAAAAATAAATAGAGATATGAAGATTAAAACTATACGTTTGATGTTGTCATGGGTAGGTTGTGCATTGACAGGTGCTGCATTAATTACCAGTTGCTCAAATGAAGATATATTGCAAGGCTCACAGGAAACACGTAGCAATGTTGAGGATTCTATAACATTCAGTGGTATTTCTCAAGAGAGTGCTGCAACGCGTACAATTATTTACGACCACACAAAGGGGGGCGGTGCTTCTGTTATCTGGAAAGAAACTGATAACATTCTCGTGAAAGATAATTCTGGACAGTGGCGCCAGAGTGCTACAGCTACTTTCCCTATCGCATCAAAGAAGTCGAATGCATTATTTAAACTTGCTGGTAGATATACCGGAACGACCCATGATGTAGTTTATACGAACAAGGCTTTGAAAGGCTCACAGCCACAAGTGGAGATTAAGAACAAACAAACACAGTCTGCTCCAAACAACTTCGACCACGCTGGTGAGTCGGGTGACTGTGGTATTGCAACCGCTACAAAGATGGGTAATGATTATAAATTTACCCTTGAACATAAGGCTTCTTACATCTGTCTTATCCCTCGTTCAAGTAATGCTTATGTGAATCGTAGTAAGATTATAAAGATTGAAATCTCATCAGAGGATAACATTGCTGGTGTTTACAATATTGCAACAGACGGTACACTCTCACTTGCTTCTGGCGGTTCAAAGACCATCACACTTACAACAGGAAGTGGTTTTGATATTGACAATACTGCTGCTGACATGAGTAAGAACGCGTCTTACGCCGTAATTGCTCCAGGAACACACAACCTTCGCATTCGTTATTGGCTCCGTAACACAACAGATAATCCTAAAGGTTCTATTGATGGTACTGTAACCAAGTATGTTACACTTACTTTTGTTCCGGGTTCAATACATGACATTACCGCAAATCTTAACATCAACGACTTTGGTGGTACAAACTATTATCTCTGGGATGCAAAGAAGAACTTCTGGGATGGACATGAATGGAACAGTGCTGACCCATGGCAACCAACGAAATTCTTGACTACAAGTAGTCAAAATTATCCACTACCTGGAAGCGATAGTTATAATCGCCCTCGTACAGCAACAGGACGTCTTGATGCTACAACCGCTCATTTTGCAGCTCTCCCTAATGCCAATGAGATGGCATGGTATGTGCTGAAGGGTGATCCGCATTATGATGCTGATGAGCTTTGGTCAACAATGGGCTATCTCTATAAGGGTGGTATGTGGTTTAAGAAGAAAGCCTATATTGCTGGATTCACTGACAGTCATCATCCAGATAACGCTTCGACTGATTTGCGTGACACTTATACGAGAGTTGCAAAAGCGGCTTCGCAGCAACTCCCTGTTATCACAGAGATGAACCAATATTTCTACCTTCCTTTCTTAGGCTATTATAGCACGGGTAGTAATAACTATAAGTTCCAAGCTGCTGGTGTCACAGGTTATTACTGGACATCAAGTGCTGTATCTTCAAATCAAACGGGTAGCTATGCCCTAACAATTAATAAAGGTCTTGCAGCTTTACAAGACGTTTCTCCTTCTAATGGCATGATTATTCAGCCATTCGAGTAAGCTTTATAATTGAGAATATAGAAAGAGTTAAGCCAACAACCTTTATGTCGTACAACTTAAGCTACGATATTAGAGGTTATTGGCTTAACTCTTTTTTGAATGATATGGTTATATTCAAATTACTTTAGTTCTCTCGAAACATCAATAATAAACTAATGCTATTATATAATAAGACATACAGGACAACGCTAAGTTTGCAACAAGAAACGTAAGTTGCTCTGTTTGACATTTCTAAGCTCTTAAACGCAAGTGGCAAAGCTTATCACCCTCTAACTTTTGAAGACGCCTTTTGTCCTAATTTTTCACATTTTGAGTTTATAAAGACCACCAAACAGCTTACAAACAACGCCCTTTTGACTTGCAAAAGATGCCCTTTAAGCCCCTTAGTAACGCCCTTTTAAACCCTTACAAAGCACCTATTGGAACCCATCTTTACAACTATTTGATAACAAAGAACTTACGCAGGCTCTTAAGCAACCCATTTTTTCACCCATCCCCCACGTTTACTTTGCATAGTTTGTCAATATATTTTGATGAGTGGTGGGTGTTAATGGTTTCTATAAAGTTCATTGTAAATCCACACATCATCATCACCCAACATCCAATCCCTCATATCATCAACACTCAACACCCAACATTCAACATTCAACCCCATTAATTTCATAATCTCGTTTTTTTTATGTAAGTTTGCGGTAAAATAGATAAGGGATGAGAGGTGTTAGGTGAGAGGTGTTGATGATTACTAAAATCTACACATCATCAACACCTATCACCCATCACCCACCAATATTATGAACATGAAACAGAATCTTAAAAATGTTGTGCTTGCCGCAGGACTTGCCTGCACAGCACTTACAGGTCAGGCACAGAAAGCAAGACCTAAGACCACACAGACGGTCAGCAATTCGCTTATGAAACAGAGTACGCTACCTTTCAACGCCCCTGATTTCAGCCGTATCAAGGGTGAAGACTATCTCCCTGCTATCAAAGCGGCTATCGCTGAGCAGAGAGCTGAGATAAAGAAGATTACGGACAATAAACAGAAACCTACCTTCGCTAATACTATCTTGGCTTACGAGCGGAGCGGAAAGGACTTGGAACGTATCTCAAATATCTTCTATGCACTCGTTTCGGCTGATAAGACACCTGAGATTGGGAAGGCACAGGGAAGTATTGTTCCGCTGATGACGGAGTTTGAGAATGAGGTGAAGTTTAATCAGAAGTTCTTCCAGCGCATCAAGTATGTTTACGACCACGAATATAAGACGCTCAAGGGCGAGGATAAGAAGCTATTAGAGGTTGTCTACAAGGACTTTACTCACGCTGGCGCCCTCCTTCCAAAGGAGAAGATGGCTCGTATGCAGGAGATTAACAAGGAGTTGGCAAAGCTTCAGCAGGACTTTGGCAATATGCTTCCTAAAGCCGCTAACGAGGCAACAGTATGGGTCAATGATGTAAAGGAATTGGCGGGTCTTAGCGAGACGGATATTGCTCAGTGCAAGAAAGATGCTGAGAGCCGTGGAGGGAAGGCACCTTACTGCATCGTGATTACGAATACCACTCAGCAGCCTATCCTTGCAAGTCTTGAAAACCGTGGATTACGTGAGCGTGTCTACAACGCTTCTATTCATCGTACAGACGGCACTGGTGCTTACAATACCTTCCCTGTCATCGTGAAGATAGCTCGCTTGCGTGCGGAGAAGGCTCAGCTAATGGGTTACAAGAACTATGCTTCTTACTCGCTTTCAAAGACGATGGCGAAGAATACGGATAACGTCTATGCCTTCTTGCGTCAGATGATTGAGGCTTACAAACCTAAGTCAGAGGCTCAAACAAAGGCTATCGAGGAGTATATGAATAAACAAGTGAACAAGTTAACGAGTGGACAAGTAGACAAGTTAACGGCTGAACAAGTTAACGCAAGTAACACGTCTACTGGTCAACCTGTCAACTCGTTCACTCCACTTCAGCCTTACGATCGCTTCTATTATTCGGCTAAGATGAAGAAGGATCAGTATAGTTTCTCAGATGATGACGTGAAGCCTTACTTCAATCTTGACTCGGTACTCGTGAACGGTATCTTCTATGCGGCTCATCGTGTCTACGGACTTAGCTTCCGCGAGCGTAAGGATATTCCTACTTACCACAAGGATATGAAGGTGTTTGACGTGATAGATGCTGACGGCAAGCAATTGGCTCTCTTCTATTGCGATTACTTCCGTCGTCCAACAAAGCGTGGTGGTGCGTGGATGAGTGCCTTCCTCAAACAGAGCTCAGATAGGAATCAAAAACCATTAATATATAATGTATGTAACTTTGCGAAAGCACCTGAGGGTCAGCCAACGCTCCTTACCTGGGATGAGACTCAGACGATGTTCCACGAGTTCGGACACGCCCTACATGGTATGCTTTCTAACTGTAAGTATAACACGTTGAGTGGTACTGCCGTATCACGTGATTTCGTGGAGATGCCGTCACAGTTTAATGAGTCGTTCGCAAGCATTCCAGAGGTGTTCAACCACTATGCACGCCATTACAAGACCAACGAACCGATGCCAGATGCCCTGCGTGAGAAGATGTTGGGTTCGCTTAACTTCCTTTCGGCTTATGCATTAGGCGAGAACCTTGCTGCTACCTCTGTGGATTTAGCTTGGCATTGCCTCTCACCTTCTGAGGTTCCAACAGCCGAGGAGGCTCCAGCCTTTGAGAAGAAGGTATTGGCTGATATGGGTCTGCTCAACAATCAGATTCCTCCACGTTACTCTACTTCTTACTTCAACCACATTTGGGGTGGTGGATATGCAGCTGGTTATTACAGCTATCTGTGGAGTGAGGTATTAGCCGCAAACATTGCTGATTACTTCGAGGCTCACGGTGCACTGACACGTAAGGTGGGTGATGACTTCCGCCAGAAGATTCTCTCACGTGGTAATACACGCGACTTGATGCAGATCTTCTCTGACTTCACTGGCCTCAAAGCTCCTGATACAAAGGGATTGCTGAAGGCAAGGGGGATGTAAGAAAAGCCCCCTCCGACTCCCCCGAAGGGGGGAGAGACAAACTTGCAAGTTCTTTGCTGAGATGTGTGGGGAAGGGTCGAATATTCACCCTTTTGTGTGCGTATAGGCACTCCTCCCCTTTCGGGGAGGTTGGGTGGGGCTCCCCCTTACCCCTCCCCGAAGGGAGGGGAGTGATTACCGTCACTTGCCTGAAAGTAAACAGTAATTTACAGATAATACTTCTCCAATTAATAGCAAACCACAATGAGCAGAACATACTACTCCCCTCCCTTTGGGGGAGGGGGCGGGGGAGGGGCCAGTTGGGTCCGCCTCTTCTTTTTCATTCTTCTCTCTCTTCTAATCCTCAACTTTGGGGTAAAAGGCTATTGGAAGATAAAGTCCTATTCATTCCAAAGCTATTTCAAAGATGTATGGGAAATCTGTCACGAAAAGGGGTATAACGAAGATTATTGCATCCTCGTAGACTTTTCACGCCCATCGGGTGAGGACCGAATGGCTATCATCGACCTGAATACGTTGTCCGTACTCGACACTGGTCCCTGTGCACACGGCAAAGGAAAGGGTAACAGTGCGTGGAAACCTGTTTTCTCAAATAAGGAAGAAAGTAGATGCTCAAGTCTCGGAGCTTTCAAGACTGCAGAGAAAGGCTATTCCGCTACTGTCGGGTTGCGTTTTGCCCTTGATGGGTTGGATGCATCAAACAGCAATGCAAGACGAAGAAACATCCTCATCCATAGTTCCCGATACGTGGGCATTATGCACCATCTCACATCTTATCTCCCACTCTCCGATGCTTCGTGGGGATGCTTCACAACAAGCCCTGCTATGCTGAAGAAAATCGAAGCCCTTTGTGACAAGAGCAAGAAGCCTATCCTGCTTTATGCATATAAACAATCTTGACAAACAAAAAGATTATAATGGAACTGAACCTGAAAAGAACCCTGACTTGTATAATCCTGACTGTGTTCACCACTCTCAGCACACATGCCCAGACCTTATGCGTCATTGATGGCACACCCCTACCCGACACCCTTCTGCACGTTACCATTGACGAGATGCGGTCGGATTCGGCCAAAGAGATTGTGGCAAAAAGACTGGGACTTATTCCGCCCTACGCCATCGAGTCCATACAGATTTTCTCAGCAGAAGAACAAATAAAGCAAAGGAAGAACATCACATTCTGTAAAACGCCAAGAGATATTGTCTTCATAAGAACAAATTCCTTTGCTGAACTCCAATGGATTCTGAACGGCAAGATAATAAACCCACGAAAAAGACTGACCATCATTGATTACAAACTTTCACCCCAACGTATAACGGAGGCTTTGCCAAGGCGTATTAAGCCCACGGACATCCTCTCTGTCAACATCATTACTTATATAGACGATCCACGGCAAGAAAAACATCCGACAATCGTGATTAATACAAGACATAAATCTGTATCTAAAAGATGAATAGACAACCACCATACAACAAAAATAACGAGCCTAAAAACAATAGCGAACCCTCAGCAAATAGGGCTCTCCCCTTTACTTCCCTTCGGTCAGTGACCGTTGGTTCGGGGGAGCCGGAGGGGGCTTCTGGTGCTTCCTTCATCTCCCACTCGCTTTCCCTTCCCCTCCAAAGCGTATCAGCTGTTCTCACCTTACTTAACGAGGGCTGTACGATTCCCTTCATCTCCCGTTATCGTAAGGAGCAAACGGGGAATCTTGATGAGGTTCAGATAACTGATATCAGCGAACTTTATGACCATTTGAAGGAACTCGGAAAACGTAAGGAGACCATACTCAAGACCATCCGCGAGCAAGAGAAACTTACACCAGAATTAGAAGCAAAGATTCTCGCTTGTATGGATTCCACAGAGTTGGAAGATATCTACCTACCATATAAACCCAAACGCCGTACACGTGCGCAGATTGCCCGTGAACAAGGATTGGAGCCATTAGCGTTGGCAATAATGAGAGAAGCCCAAAAACCTACAGCCCCCTCCAACCTCCCCGAAGGGGGAGGAGACAAACTTGCAAGTATTTTGCAGAAATATCAAGGAAGAGCCAAAGAATCTTTATCCTCTCGTGTGCACATAGGCACTCCTCCCCTTTCGGGGAGGTCGGGTGGGGCTGTAGACATCATTGCCGAGATTGTTTCCGAGAACCAGCAGGCACGCAATACCGTCCGCACAGCTTACCAGCGTGGGGCTGTCATCACGTCAAAGGTCATCAAGAAGATGAAGGATACCGACGAGGCTCAGAAGTTCGCTGATTACTTCGACTTCTCCGAACCTCTCCGACGATGCAATAGTCACCGTCTGCTCGCTATGCGTCGTGGTGAGGCTCAGGGTATCCTGCGTGTGAACATCACAATCGATGGCGAGGAATGTATCTCACGCCTCACCCGACAATTCGTGCGTGGACACGGAGTTTGTCAGACCCTCGTCAGCCAAGCCGTTGAAGACTCCTTCAAGCGTCTTATCAATCCGAGTATTGAAAACGAATTTGCTACCTTGAGCAAGGAGCGTGCCGACGAAGAGGCCATCAAGGTCTTTACCGAGAACCTCCGCCAGCTTCTCCTCTCTCCCCCACTCGGTCAGAAACGTGTCCTCGCCCTCGACCCCGGTTTTGCCAACGGATGTAAGATTGCTTGCCTTGACGAACAAGGTAACCTCCTTCATCACGAGATTATCTATCCGCATCCACCTCGCAATCAGGTAAGACAAGCCACCGAAGCCCTGCAGAGGATGATAAGCACATATAAGATTGAGGCTATTGCCATGGGTAATGGTACGGCAAGCAGGGAGAGTAAGGAGTTTGTGGAGAACATAACGACCGAAACTACAACTACGACCAGCCCCTCCCCCTCACCCCTCCCCCGAAGGGAGGGGAGTGATTACCGTCACTTGCTTGAAGAAAAACAACAGTTTACAGATAATACGTCTCCAATTAATAGCAAAACACAATCAGCAGGACATACTACTCCCCTCCCTTTGGGGGAGGGGTCGGGGGAGGGGCCAGTTGGGCCAGTAGGGTCCGCGTCTTCCTTGTTCATCTTCCTTGTCTCCGAGGACGGCGCATCTATCTACTCCGCCTCACCCGTAGCTCGCGAGGAGTTCCCCGATGAAGACGTCACCACCCGCGGAGCCATATCCATCGGCAGACGATTGATGGACCCACTCGCTGAGCTTGTGAAGATTGACCCGAAGAGCATCGGTGTTGGACAATATCAGCACGATGTCGACCAATCGAAGCTCAAGCACTCCCTCGACCAAACGGTGATGAGTTGTGTTAATCAGGTGGGTGTCAACCTCAACACGGCTTCCCGTCACTTGCTTACATACGTCAGCGGACTCGGTCCTGCCCTTGCGCAAAACATCGTTGATTATCGTCGTGAGCACGGCCCCTTCACCTCACGTACCCAGCTCAAGAAGGTGAAGCGTTTAGGTGATACAGCCTTCCAGCAGTGCGCAGGCTTCCTCCGCATCCCCAATGCCAAGAACCCACTCGACAACTCTGCCGTTCATCCCGAGAGCTATCACATCGTTGAACAAATGGCGAAGGACTTGAAATGTACGATAAAGGATCTCATTGGCAATAAGAAACTCTTGGCAGAAATTGATGTCAAGAGATACCTCACCCCCCAACCCCCTCTCCGAAGGGAGAGGGGGAGAGAAGCCTCCCCCAACCCCTCCGAAAGGAGGGGAGTACCTATGCGCACACGAGAGGATAAGGACGCTTTAAATCTTCCCCAACACCTCAGCGAAGTATCTGCAAGTTTGTCTCCTCCCCTTTCGGGGAGGTCGGGTGGGGCTTTAGGGGCCACCCTCCGCGACATCCTCACCGAACTTGAGAAGCCTGGGCGCGATCCCCGTGGAGAGGTTGAAGTCTTCGAATTCGACAAGAATGTCCATACCCTCAACGACCTCATCATAGGAATGGAACTCCCTGGCATCGTGACGAACATCACCAACTTTGGCGTCTTCGTCGACATCGGTGTCCATCAAGACGGACTTGTCCACATCTCCCAGCTCTCCGACCGCTTCGTCACTGACCCCACACAAGTCATCCGCCTTCATCAGCACGTCCGCGTCCGTGTCGTCGAAGTAGATATGTACCGCAAACGTATCGGGTTGAGTATGAAGAATATAAAACAATAAAAACAAATGAATCTGACAAAGAAAATCCTTGTTTACTTAGGTTGTATCGCGTTTACCGTCTTAGGCGTATGGCTCCTTACCGTAGAAGACCCCACCACAACTTATCCACTATGGACAATAAGAGTTGCTGGCATCCTCTCCATCATCTTCTTTGGTGGTGGCGGTTTGTTTATGGCTTATAAAAAGGTAAAACTTCTCATAAACCATAAGAAAGAAATAGAATTTACCGATAGAGGTATCTCTATCTGCGGAGCTGAGGAAATATTATGGAACGAGATAGCCGACTTCTCCCTAATACGTTTTAAAGGCAACAGGTTGATAACCATTCAGATGAAAGACCCTGAAAAGGTTATCGCAAACGAATCTTCATGGATAAAACGCAAGACTATGGAGTATAACCTCAAGACTATCAACGCCATTTACTCCTTTCCTGCCTATATGATGGATGGGCGAGCTGAAGAAGCACTTACGCTGTGCAAGCTGAACTTGGCAAAACATAAATAATATAACAAATAACCCTATTTAAGCCCTCCTCCCTTTGGGAGGGATTGGAGGTGAGTATTAAGCTATGCATGACATTATTGGAGGCTTTATAGGCTTAACATTGGTTCATATAGGTGCTGCACTTCGCTTCGTCTATCATCGCTTTATTATCAGAGATAATTATAGTTATCATTCCCTGATAACTGAATCACCAGTATTTGATTGCTCCAAAGAACCATATAAGGAACAATTCAAGAAATGGAAACGGAGGCAAACTCAACG
>ERZ773212.778-NODE-778-length-15477-cov-3.529763_pt1 | contig 15477 bp, 8 predicted proteins | sample MGYA00581005_ERZ773212 | MGnify/ENA primary metagenome ERZ773212 (study PRJEB29015, sample SAMEA2738154) | human oral metagenome | biome: human oral; feature: human-associated habitat; material: saliva | place: China | collected 2196 ... | reverse complement strand
AGCCGGCGGGTCAGCGCACGGCTACCTCGGTGCCACTCCCGCCTCCGCAACGCCGGCCTCGCCCCCCCATTCACCAAGGCCGCGGCTTTTTTCGATGCGTCGCACTCGACTATTCGGCAAGATTGCGTATATTTGCACAGGCGCGCACGGCGCAGGCGGGAAAACCATCGCGTTTTTGCGCCGAAACGGGGAAGCTCCGCTCAATAACAGGGGCCTTTCGGCTCGCTCCCCCGCCTTTCGCCCCTCGCAGTCGCCCCGTCGCCCCACCCTCCCACAGTCCACCGCCTATGAACTCCCTCTTAGCCCGGTTGCGTCGCTACTTCGTTCGTCGTCAAGACGACCGTCGCAACGAACGCGCCGAAGACTTCCTCAAAGCCCTGCTCGAAGCCGGCGGCACCCTGCCGCGCTCGGCATGGGACGGGCTGTTTGCCCAGCTTGCCCTCGAGTCCGACACGGCCGCCCAGACGTTGGGTCGGCTCGCCCTCGAGGGGCGTGTCGACATCACGGCCGAAGGCGTCGCCCTCACCCCCACGGGTCGTCGCGACGCCCTGGCGCTGATGCGCGCCCACCGCATCTATGAGCAGTATCTGGCCGAACACTCGGGCTATGCGCCCGCCGAGTGGCACGAACGTGCCCACCACATGGAGCACCGCCTCGATGCGCGCGAACGCGAGCGCATGGCCTCGCTCCTGGGCAACCCCCTTTTCGACCCCCACGGCGACCCCATTCCCACCGCCGGGCTCACCCTGCCCGCCCTGCCCGCCGGTGCGCGCGACACGGCGGCCGAGGGCCTGCCCGAAGCAGGGACGTTGCTGCGCGTGGTGCACATCGAAGACGACGACGCGCGGCGCTTTGCCCGCATTGCCGCCACGGGTTTGGCCAAAGACGCCGTGGTGCGCGTGGCTGCGGGCGCGGAGGGCACCTTTGCCTTCGACTATGAGGGCGAACACTTCGCGCTGCCCGCCGCCGACCTCGCCGCCATCGACCTCCGCCCCCTCACGCCGGCCGAAGCCGCCGAAGTGCCCGCCGATGCCTTCCGCATGAGTCGGCTCGCCGAGGGGCAAACCGCCGTGGTGGCAGGCCTTTCGCCCTCGTGCCGCGGTGCCTTGCGCCGCCGACTGATGGATCTCGGTTTCGTACGCGGCTCGCGCGTGTCGGTCGGCATGCGCAGTCCGCTAGGCAACCCCGTGGCCTATGTGGTGCGCGGCACTGCCATCGCGTTGCGCCGCGAACAAGCGCGCCAAATCATCGTCACTCCGTTATGAAATCCCCCTCTTCTTCCTCCTCCGCTCCACTTCCGCACGCTGCCTGCGCCGCGTGTCCCACCGCTTCGCTCCACTCCCTGCGCCGTCACGGCGAGACGGGAGGCGAAACGCGCTATGTCGTGGCCCTCGCCGGCAACCCCAACACGGGCAAGAGCACCGTTTTCAACCGCCTCACGGGGCTCAAACAGCACACCGGCAACTGGCCGGGCAAGACCGTGGGCAAGGCCGAAGGCTTCTTCGACTTCGGCGGCGAGAGCTATCGCATCGTCGACCTGCCGGGCACCTACTCGTTGGCCTCCACCTCGGAGGACGAGGAGATCGCCCGCGACTTCATTCTCTTCGGTCAGCCCGATGTGACAGTGATGGTGGCCGACGCCACGCGCCTGGAGCGCAACATAAACATGGTTTTGCAGGTGCTGCAAATCACCGATCGGGCGGTGCTGTGCGTCAACCTCATCGATGAGGCTGAGCGCAACCACATCTCCATCGATCTCCGGGCGCTCTCTCGGCGTCTGGGCATCCCGGTGGTGGGCGCCTCGGCGCGTTCGGGTCGGGGCATCGGCGAACTGCTCGAAGCGGTGCGCGCTGTGGCCTCGGGCACCTTCGTTTGTCGGCCCCCTCGCGGCTTCGATCTGCCGGCTGATACGGCCGCCGAGGTCAATCGCCTCACCGCGGCGGTGCGCACAGCCCACCCCGAACTGTCCAACGCCGAGTGGATCGCCACGCGCCTGCTGGAACGCGACGAAGGCGTGCGGCGCGCCTACGCCACCCCCGAGCTCAACGCCCTGGCCGACGAGATACACCTGGCCATCGGCCACAACTTCCACGACCGCTGGATGGAGCAGATCTATGCTCGCGCGGGCGAAATCTGTGCCGCGGCCGTTCGGCGTCCCGGCGGCGAGGGGCTCTTGCCGCTCGACGTGAAGCTCGACCGCATCCTCACGCATCGCTTCTGGGGCTTCCCCATCATGCTCGTGTTGCTCTCGCTGGTGTTCTGGTTCACCATCATCGGCGCGAACTACCCCTCGGCCTGGCTCGACTCGCTGCTGGTGGGTTGGGGCCACCCTGCGCTGCGCTCGGCTTTTGAGGCCATGCATTCGCCCGAATGGCTCACCGGTCTGCTCGTCGACGGGATGTATCTGACCACAGCTTGGGTGGTGGCGGTGATGCTACCCCCGATGGCGGTGTTCTTCCCCTTGTTCACGCTGTTAGAAGACTTCGGCTACCTGCCGCGCGTGGCTTTCAATCTCGACGAACTCTTCCGGCGTTCGGGGGCCCACGGCAAACAGGCGCTGACCATGAGCATGGGCTTCGGTTGCAACGCGGCGGGCGTGGTGGCCACGCGCATCATCGACTCCGACCGGGAGCGGCTCATCGCCATCCTAACCAATAATTTCTCGCTCTGCAACGGTCGTTGGCCCACGCAGATCCTTTTGGCCACGCTCTTCGTGGCGGCGGCGTTTCCCCGCGAATACGGTCCGACGGTGGCGGCGGTGGCCGTGATCGGCGTGCTGGTTTTGGGCATTGTGCTCATGTTCGCCTCGTCGTGGGCGCTGTCTCGCACCGTGTTGCGCGGCGAAGTGTCGACGTTCCACCTCGAATTGCCGCCCTATCGTCCGCCGCAGTTTTGGCAAACGCTCTACACCTCGCTCATCGACCGCACGCTGATCGTGTTGTGGCGCGCGCTGACGTTTGCCGCCCCCGCCGGTGCGGTGATTTGGCTCACCTGCAACATCGAGGTGGGCGGCGCTTCGATCGCGGCGCACCTCATCGGTTGGCTCGACGCGCCGGCGTGGTACATGGGCCTCAACGGGATCATTCTGCTGGCCTATTTGCTGGCCATTCCTGCCAACGAAATCGTGATGCCCACCATCGTGATGCTCACCCTCATGGTGTTGGGGCAGGCCGACGCGGCGAGTGCGGGCGTGCTCACGGAGGGCAGCGCCGAACAGACGCGGCAGATTCTGCTGGCGGGCGGTTGGAATCTGCTCACGGCGGTGAACCTCATGCTCTTTTGTCTGCTGCACCACCCGTGTTCCACGACGCTCTACTCTATATATAAGGAGACGCGCTCCTGGCGCTGGACGGCGCTCTCGGCGTTGCTCCCGCTTTCGCTCGGCGTGTTGGTCACGGTGATCGTGGCCACCGTGTGGCGCTGGGTGCAATGAGCGCAGTGTTGGCTTACCCACGCGCGGTGTCGGCGTGAGGTGGGCCGCCGCGTGTGCCCCGCCCGCTGCTGTCGTCGGTTGCTTTCCGTCGGTAGGCAGCGGGCGGGGTTTTCGGTGGGTGCGCACTGCGATTTCGGCGCGCAGGGCCGTGGCGGGGTTGCCTTTTCGCCCCGTGCGGCACTGCCCTGCGCGCGTTCGCTTCGAGCGCCTGCGCACCGCCCGCGACAAGGCGCGACGAACGCCCCGCGCTTTGCACAGAACAATTGGCAAATGCCGCGCATTCACACAATAAAGTCTAACACGCGAGAAAAAATTGGGGGGAAATCGTGCACAATCGGCCGACGGCGCTTATATTTGCCGTGCAATCAACGTCTCGTGTCCCCTTCGGACACACAACTACCTCAATCCGCGTTGCTCCGGCTGCGTCCGACTTAACAACTGTTCCCCTCATTCGAACACAGACTTTCGTGCAGTTGCTCGACGGTCACGCGCTGTTCCGGCTCGCCCACGCCTCGCGATCGGGACGCCTCCAACCGAGCACGCAAAAAAACCTACAAACGGCGTATGAAAAAACAATATCTCTCTGCATTCGCCCTTGCGCTCTTCGCCTCCACGGCCTTCGCGCAGACCAACCCCGTTCGCACTGTCGCAGAAGTGGCAGTACCCACTGAAAACACCACGGGCAAAGACGTATTCATCGTCTTGGGCAACAACCTCGCCGCGCGCATCAACACCGACGGCGGACAAATCACCGGCCAGGCCGCAGGTTCGCCCGTGCGCATCGTGACCGTCAATGCCACCAACCACGTTTACAAGATCTACGACGTGAAGAGCGGCAAGTGGTTTGCCAACAAAGGCGGTGCCACGGCCCCGAAAGACGACAACCAAGTGACCCTTTCGGACACCCCCTCCGAATGGTACATCTATAATAACAACAACGGCGACGACGCCACGCTGCTCGACATCGCGCCCAAGGTAGGCAGCGCCGCCATCACGGACGGCACCATCGCTTCGTGGAACTTCTTCGCCGGTTATGCCGCGGGCAAGCACGTGGGCTACTGGGATGCCAACGACGGCAACTCCGCTTGGCGCCTGTATGATCCCAAGGCCTTGGTGAAATCGAGCGTCGCAGCGCTCGCCGCTGTGGATTCTTCGGCTGCCGCCACCGCCAACAACGCCATCGACGCCGCGAGCGACGAAACAGGCTACGCCGCAGCGCTCAAAACTTTCCGCCAAGCCCTCGACGGGCACCAAGTGCGCTTCGCCAACACGGGACGCGGCGCGAAAAACTACCTCACGCTCTCGACGGCCTTCACCGCCGGTGCCACCGAAACCGTGAATGCAGAAGACGTGTTCGTGCTCAACTATCACGCCGACAACGACAATTTCTCGTTGCAACACGCCGTGACGGGCCGCAACTTGGGCAATGTGCCCAATTGGAACCAAGCCATTCCCTCCACCACGAGCGATGCCACGCGCTACGACCTGCAGTCGAATGACAAGAACAACACGATCTCGCTGCGCAACGTGAGCATCAACGCCGATAAAAACTATCTGCACCTGGCCAGCGACAAGGTAAATGTGGTTCGTTGGGAAGCCGGCAGCGGAGACGCCAACAATGCCTCGACTTGGACGATCGAAAACGCCGACGACATCGACGACAGCGCCCTGCTCTCCGCAGCCCAACGTCGTTTTGCTCTCCTCCCCACTCCCGGCGACCTGGGTGAGCAACTGGGACAGCGCACGTTTACTGACGAAGTCGACGAGCTCGTAGATAAACTCAATGATAACGAGGCCCTCACGCTCGAGGAATATCAGCAACTCCTCTCGGCTCACGCCGACAACCGGTTCTATGAACTGAATATGCCCAAGAAAGGCATGTTCCTCAAGATCAAATCGAACGACGGCTCGCGCTACGTCACGGCAAACGGCGCCGCCGACGGCGCTTGGCAGCTGAAAACCACGACCGACAGCACCGACGAAGGCACGATCTTCGGCTACGACGGCTCGCACCTCGTGTCGCTTTCCACCGGCCGCGCCGTGTACTTGAGCGGAGGCAGCCAAGCCAAGCTCGCCGACTACGACGAAACGAATTTCGGCACCGTGGAATTTGGCACCACGCCCGACAATAAATATGCGGTCTACGTCAAACAAGGCGCACAAACGGCCACGATGCACCTCTGGCAGGACAATCGGAACGCAGTTGACGGTTCGGGCAACAAGAACACGGGCAATGTACTCACGCACCTGCAGCTCGAAGAAGTGGAATCCGTGCCCGTTCACCTCAACACGGCCGGTCTCGCCACCTTCACTCCCGCTTATGACATGGTAGTGCCCAACGGCGTGGAAATCTACGTCGCTTCGCAATACGACACCGCCCACCAGCGCATCATCCTCTCGCAGCTTGAGGGCAAGGTGATCCCGGCCGACACGCCCGTGCTGCTCTATGGCCCCGCTTCCACGACGATTCAGCTCACTTACTCCGATGAAGAGGACGGCGCCCCCACGGTCAGCGTCAATGCCTTCCGGGGCAGCTTCACTCCCTCGGCAGTTCCTGCCGGACAAGAGGGTCGCGTGCTCAACGAGCGTGAGTTCATCAAGGTCAAACCCTCCTACGTTCGCGGCATGCGCGCCTTTGTGAGCGCCGCTCCCTCGGCCGGCACGCGCACCGCCCTGGCCTTCCCGGGTGTGACCGCCGTCGAAAGCGTGAAGACCGCCTCCGAAGCCGAAGCGCCCATCTATGATTTGAGCGGTCGCCGCGTGACGAAGCCCGTGGCCGGACAAATCTACGTGCAAAACGGCAAGAAGTTCTTGCAGCGCTAAGGCCCTTGCGCCCTGTGGCGCCCAACCCCACTCTATGAACCGTGAGACAAGTAAATGCCCGACCCCTTCGCGCATTTACTTGTTTCCGCGTTCATCGAAACCGCATTCAACAACGAGAATATATTCAACAACTAAACTCAATCATCAAGATGAAAAAGTACACAACTCCCGTACTCACGCAGTACAACACCGCCACAGAAGGCCTGATGACGACCATGAGCCTCGGTGCCGGTAACAACGATAAGACCACTACTCCCGGCGGTCCCCAAACCTTCGAGAAGCAGTTTTCGATCTGGGGCGACGACCAATCCGCCGACGAAAGCGACGACATGGACTTCAACAGCACCGGCATCTTCTAAAAGCTGCCGCACGGCGTCTCTCGAGACGCCACGCTCGCTCCATTGCAGCCCGCTCTGTGCGGGAAGCCCCCACAGTGGGACTTCTCGTCGGAGCGGGCTTCGTCGTCTTTGCGCGGCAAGGTCGACGAGGCCACGCTGCCCAAGTGCATCGCTCCCGCTGCCGAGGCGACAGCCCGATCGCGAGCACGGCCACACCGCGCGGCAAGGCCAAAACAGCGTGCCGAGCGCACAAAAAAACGCGCAGACCTGAGCGGAAAGTAGGCTACTTTCGGCTCAAGTCTGCGCGTTTTTTCACCTCCTTCGCGGTTCGTCGGGTGCGTGGCGGCGCGAAGGCGGCGTTTCAGTCCACCTCGTCGTCGTCGTCGCCCCAGGTCCACACGCCGTTGCGCAGTCGGGCGGCCTCGGTCGGGGACTTCGGGCACGTAGCGGTCGGCATCTCGGCGGCCGTGGGGGGCTCGGCAGCGGCGGCGAGGGCATTCCGCGGGGCGTTGGGCCCTTCGGGTGCAGCGGCCGCACGTTCGCTCACACAGGCGGGGGCATCCCCCTCCGCATCGAGTCCTTCGGCGGCGAAACAGGGCATCGGGGGCGCACCGATCGGGCGCTCGTCGGCAAGGGCGAGGGCCGCGTCGTCGGCAGTGGCATCGCGCGTTTCCCAGTCGCCCGCAAAGCGCTGTCGAGCCGCCTCCTCGATGCGGAGGAACTCGGGCGTGTTGTGGTAGGCGGTGTGTTTGCGCAGCATCTCCTCGAAGGGCGCCACGGCATGGCGGTAGGCGGCGAGTTCGTTCTGCTGTTGCACGGCGTGGCAGGCCAGTTGGTTGATTTCGCGCTCACGTTCGCGGCGCAGGTTGTCGCACACCACCGCAAGGAGGGGGCCCAGCACCACATCCACCAGGTCGTGACCGCGCATATAGAGGTAGGTCTTGTCGGGTGTCACGCCCAGTTGCTCCAACTCGTCGCGCAGGGGCTTGTAGGTGGCGCGTGCCTGCGGAAAACGGCGTTGCAGCGTGGCGATCTGGCGGTTCACGCGGCGGCGGAGGGCTTCGATCATGCGTTCGGGGTGGTGAAGTTGCACCTCTCGCAGCTCGACGGTGCGCGCAAAGTCGGTGAGCGAAAATTGGGTGTAGGCGCCGTAGCGATAGGCCCACACGTTCCACACCAAGAGGGGGTGGACGGTGCGGGAGAAGGCTTGGAGGAAGGCGCGGAAGTCGAAGAGTTCGCGATCGTTGAGCGTGGCCATGACACACACGCGGTGCAGCACCTCGGCATGGCACTGCAAATTTTCGATGGCGTAGACCCCGGTGTGCAAAACGTGGGGCGAGCGGCACACCATGGCGCTGGTGGGGGTGGCGCCCTGCATCAAAACGTCGTAGTCGGCGTCGACACAGGCAATCATGTGGGGGCCGAGCCGGTTGGCCAAGGCGATCTTCTTACCCCGGCCCAGGGTGATGCGCGAGGGGAGGACCACTTCGAACTGCACGTGCGGGGCCGCGCGGGTGAGCACGTCGCGCCAGAAGAGGATGTCGTCGTAGCTCTCGACGTAGGCCACGGCACGCGGTCGTGCACGCCGGCCTTCGAGGCGGGAGGCAGCGGCGATGTAGGCAGAATTGAGTTGGGCGGAGAGGCGAGACATGGCAGTGGGGGGCGAAAAAGTGCGGGACACGAGGGCAACTTGCGCGACCGGCAGTGCGACACGGGCGGGGCGGCCGAAAAAGCCACCGGCGGCGAGCGCCTCAGCGGGTGATGTCCTCGATTTCGGTGACGTGGTCCTCCCACCCGTCGAGGATCACAGCGGGCGAGTGGGTGGTGAGAATGATTTGCGCGCGGGGGTTGAGCGCACGCACCATCGAGATGAGTCGCTTCTGCCAATCGAAATGGAGACTCACCTCGGGTTCGTCCATGAAGAAGACGGTGGGCCGACGGTCTTGCACGAGGGCAGTGAGCAGGAGAATGAGCATTTGCTTCTCGCCCGAGGAGAGCACGTAGGGCGAGAGGGGCTCATCGTATTGGAGGAAGCGGAGCTCGTTGCTCGAACGGTCGAGGTGCTTGCCGGTTTCGCTGAAGAGGTCGTCGATCAGGTCGCGAAACTGCGTCTTGGCCGCGGCGGCTTCGGCGGCTTCCTCGCGCGCGGTGTCGCTCCCTTCGGTGAGGAGGGCGATCATGCGGTTGCCCACGTTCACTTGGTAGTCGAGATAGCGGCGCTGCAAGCGGTAGAGTTGCCAGTCGAGTTCGGTGACGATGGCCCCGTCGGCGAGGGTGGCGATGCGCTCGGCGGGGAGGATGCGGCTGTCGACGGAGCGAACGAGATCGTAGCGCACGAGTTCGGCGTCGTCGGGGGCGAGGGTGAGGGCCACATCGTCGTGTTGTCCGCCGCGCAGGGTGCCGGAGGGCGCGAGGTGGGCGGCGCGCTGCACGAGGCGGGCGAGGATGGTGCTCTTGCCGGCGCCGTTTTTGCCGCTGAGCACGTTGACATCGGGCCGCAGTGTCCAGTCGATGGGCTTTCGCCCGTTCCAAAGACTGCTGATCTCGATGCGTCGGATGTGAGTTGCGTAGTGAAAATCCATGTGCCTGGGGGTTTTGTGACCGCGGGGGGCGGTGTGCCGACAAATATAAGCATAAAAGCGGAGCCGATCGCCACCTTCGGTCGCCAAAAGGGAGGGGAACGTCGATTTTCGCCCCATTTTCGTCGGGGCGTTTCGCTTTGTTGTGAAGTCAAGCGCGACGTAAGTGCATGACAATGGGTAACTTTGCGACACAGAATACGAAAATACGACGGTCTTTTCGGCTTTGCGATTGACAAAGTGCAGCCGGCCGCCCCACAGACTTAACGATTCCTCCCCATGAAGAAGGTACATTATCTCCCCCTCGCCCTGCTGTTGGGCGCCGGCGTGGCGTTTGCCGCCCCTCGGCGCGTGATCACGGGCACCGTGGTCTCGCAGAAAGACGGCCGGCCCCTCGAGTTGGCCACCGCTCGCCTGGTGCTGCGCGCCGACACCACGAAGTTTTTGGCCGGCGCCGTGACCGACAGCCTCGGCCGCTTCCGCATTGTCACCGACACCACGGCCGCCCTGCGGCTGCGCGTGGGCTTCGTGGGCCTGCGCTCTGCGGGGCGCGACGTGAACTTCGCCGCGGGCGGGGCCGACAGCATCGATGTGGGCACCCTGGCCCTGGCGGGCAACGACATGGCCCTGCGCGCCGCGGTGGTGAGCACGGCCGCCGCCCGCGTCGAACAGCAGGGCGACACCACCGTGTTCAACGCTTCGGCCTTCCGCACGGCCGAAGGCTCCTCGCTCGAGGCACTCGTCAAGCAACTGCCGGGGGCCGAGGTGAGCGACGACGGCACGGTGAAGGTGAACGGCAAGACGGTGAAGGAATTTCTCATCAACGGCAAAGACTTTTTCAAGGGCGACACGAAGGTGGCCATGAAGAATCTGCCCACCAACCTCGTCTCGCGCCTGAAAACCTACGACAAGAAGAGCGACTACGCCGAGCAAACGGGCGTGGACGACGGCGAAGAGAGTTTTGTGCTCGACATCACCACCAAACGTGAGCTCAATCAGAGCCTCATCTCCAACCTCGACCTGGCGGGCGGACGCGACGACAAGGGCGACGGCCTCTACTCGGCCAAACTCATGGGCATGCGCTTCACCGACCGCTCCCGCGTGGGCCTCATCGCCTCGCACAACAACGTGGCCGACCGCGGTTTCGGCGGTCCGCGGGGCTTCTGGGGCAACAACGCCGGGCGCACCACTTCGACCATGGCGGGCACCGACTTCTCGTGGGACAACGGCCGCAGCAAATTCGAAGCCGGCCGCCTCGAACTGGGGGGCAACGCCATCTACTTCCGCAACGACAACCGCACGGAGACCATCTCGTCGATCGAAAACTTCGTCACCGCCACGCAAAAAGGGAGCTTCGACGCGGCCCACGCCGACAGCCACGGCCTGAACCAGGACTTCCACGCCCGCCTGCGCCTGAAGTGGAACCCCGACTCGCTCACGCAACTCTCTTTCCGCCCGAACTACGACTTCAGCACGGGCCGCACGACGCAAAACTCGCGCTCGGCCTCGTTCGACACCGATCCCTTCGCGCGCTACGGGGTGAGTGCCGTCGACGACGTGCTGGCGCGCGTCCACAAAACCCGCTTTGTCGGCGACACGGTGCACGTGGCCGACGATTTCCTCAAGAACGTCAACACGCGCTACGACCTTTCGCGCACCACCACCCACAAGGTGGAAGGCGAACTCAACCTCACGCGCCTCATCGGGGGGCGCAACGGACGCAACATCGCCTTCGAAGCGCGCGGCGGCTACACCACCACCGCGGCCGACGCCTATTCGCGTGCCGACCTCTACAAGCGCGTGAAGCCCGACGCCGCCGGACCGCGACTGGCCGCGGGCGGCACCCACCAGTTCTCCGACCGCCCCTCGACGCAGTGGAACTATCGCGTGGGCCTCTCCTACGTGCAACCGCTCGTGGGCAAGCTCCTGCTCGAAACCCGCTACGGTTACGAACACAAATACACGTCGGGCGACCGCACCCTCTACAACCTCCTGAGCCTCGACGGCTACAACACGCTGAGCGACTTCCTGAGTGCGCACACCGGCTTGGGCACGATCTCGCAACTCTACGTGCCGGGCTCGTCGAGCACCCTCTCGTGGCTCGATCCCGCCCAACTGCTCAGCCGCCTCAACGCCGACGACGTGCAAGCGGCCGTGCGCGACGCCCAAAACTCGCAGCACGCCACCTATCGCTACGACAACCACCGCGTGAACCTCGGCCTGCGCTACAACGTGGGCGCCGTGCGCCTCTCGGCCGGCGTGCAGTTCTCGCCCGAACGCACCCGCCTGCAATACGAGCGCGCCGCCATCGGTCGCATCGACACCGTGCGCAATGTGCTCAACTTCGCCCCCAACGTGCGCCTGCGCTATGCGTTCTCGAAAACCACCAACCTCGATTTCAACTACCGCGGACGCTCCTCGCAACCCTCCATGACGCAGCTCATCGGCGTGGTCGACAATGCCAACCCCCTCCGCATCTCGGTGGGCAACCCCGGGTTGCGCCCCGTGTGGAACCACGAGATGCACCTCTTCTATAATGCCTACAACGCCGAACGCCTGCAGGGTCTCATGGCACACGCCGACCTCACCCTCTCGACGGGCAACATCTCGCAACTCACCGTCTACGACGACGTGACGGGCCGCCGATTCACCCGCCCCGAAAACATCGACGGCAACTGGAACGCCGCGGCCGGCCTGACCTTCAACACGCCGCTCGATCGCGCCAAGGTGTTGAACCTCGCCACCTCGACCGATGCCAACTTCACCCGCTCGGTGGGTTACGTGGCCACTTCGGGCGCCGCCTCCACCCTGCCCGACGCGCCTTCGCTGCGTGAGGTGAACGCCCTCTTCGCCGGCGTGCATGCCGACAAGAGCCGCACCGCCGTCACCGCCCTCTCCGAGCGCCTCGATCTTTCTTACCGCCGCTCGTGGTGGGACGCCACCCTCAACGGACGCGTGGCCTACCAGCACTCCAACTCCTCGCTGCTCACCACCGGCCGGCTCGACACCTGGAGCTTCGCCTACGGCGCGGAGGCCAACTTCACCCTGCCTTGGGGCATGACTTTCTCCACCGATCTGCGCATGACCTCGCGCCGCGGTTTTTCGACCTCGGCCTTCAACACCAACGAGCTCGTGTGGAACGCCTCGCTCTCGCAGTCGCTGCTGAAAAACAAGGCCCTCACCCTGCGCCTGGAAGCCTTCGACCTCTTGGGCCGGCAGAGCGAGATCACGCGCACCCTCACCGCGCTGGCACGCACCGACTCGTGGACCAACATGCTCAACCAATACGTGATGCTCCACGCCATCTATCGGCTCAACCTCTTCGGCGGCGCCAAAATGCCCGAGCCGCCTGAGGGCCGCGGCCCCGAAGGTCGCCCCGGCAGCAAGTTCCGCCCCGTCATGCCCCCTCCGGGTGGCGGACACGGTGGCCCCGGCGGTCGAGGCCCGCGCTTCTGACCCGCGGCACGCTTGCGCCCATGGCCACACGCACCCCGCTTGCACCTTCTCACGGTGCAGGCGGGGTGTTTTGCGTGGAGGCGATCGACCGGGCCCGAGGAGGGCGGCGCCCCACCGCGGGGCAAGCACGAGCCGCTTCGGCACACGGCGCGAAACGACGGCACCGACCGCCGACGCCGAGGCGACACTCGGGCGGACGGACACGCCTTGCCCACCGACGGAGCCCGCGGTGCTCGCAAAAAAGCGGCGACCGGCCGACGAATACCCGCAGCTTTTGTGCCATAATGCCCCGCTTTCTTCGTCGCGGCGGGAGCGCGGCGGCAAAAGGCCGAAAAGCAGCGCGAAACCACGGGCACAATCGCCGAAAGGACGAAAACATTAACTTCTCATCGCCGAACCATCAGCAAAAACACGTTTTCACGCCGTGCTCTTTCGGGGAAATGCAGGCCGAAATTCGCACATTTCGTCGGATTAGGAGGAAACAGGAGGCGAAGAATTCATTTTATTTCAAGGCTTCGCGAACGAAAAACAAAAAAGAATCGACAACGCACAAGAGGCTGCGGCGCAAATTGTGCATTTTCACGCTTCGACCCACTCACTTTGTCCACTCGTCCAACGATTGCCCGCGTCGACGCTCAAAATCAACGATTTGCCCTTTCGATTCGTGGGGCACAATGGGCAAAGGACGCACGCTTCGGGTGCGCAATTTCCCGTTTTTCGTGCAAGTTTGACGACAAAAAGCGGTTATTTCACCTCCGAAGGCCGTTAATTCCATGCTAAAAATTGGTCAACTTGCAGTTTATTCAGATATTTGTGGCAGCAACTTACCGGAATGTGCGGTCGCCGTCGCCGCCTCACCCCCTTTTCCTCACAAACGTCAAGATGAAACAACCACTTCCCCCTCCCCTCCGTCTCGCCACCCCCACCCTGCTGCGCCGAAGCATGGCGGCCCTCGTTGCGCTCCTCGTGCTGCTCCTCAGCCTCCCACAGCGTGTGGCGGCGCAGGGGTGCCCGACGTTGGACACGGGCGACTTCACCGCCACCCTCATAGCCGCCAACAGCGACTGCCACACCCCGGCTCGCCTCTCGGTGGTTTACCGCAACGCCGTGGCGGGTTTCACGGCCATGACCTACAGCGTGTCGAAAGATCGCACGACCTGGGGCACACCGGTGGTGACACCGCGCCCGGGTAGCGAGGCCGTGCTGCCCCTCGACGGGTGGAACGAAGGCGACCCCATCTACATTCGCGCCACGGCCACCTGCGGCACACAGCAGCCCCGCGTGGTGCTGCCCAAAATCATCTACCACGTCAAGACCTCGGCCGATGTGCTGGCCACGCCCGTGGTGACGCCGGCCGGCGGCTGCGAGGCCACGGGCGGTGCCGTGAGCCTCAGCTTGACGGGCGTGAGCGGTTTCTCGCGCGTGCAGTATAAGCTGGAGCGCGACCCCGTGCGCGCCGGCCAACAGGCCGTGCCGGTGGGCAATCTCACGGCGCGCAGCCCCTACCAGCAGACGCTCTTCTTCAACCTCTCGCCGGGCCGCTACACGCTGCACGTGCGCGCCACTCCCGGCTGCACACCCGCCGCGCCGGGCGCTGCGTGGAAAGACGGCGCCTACGAGTGGGAACAGCCCATCGACGTGGAGCACTTCTCCGTGATCCCCACCCCCATCCTCACCCGCGGCACGTGTCCGGGCGGCGTGACGATCAATGTGGCCAAAGTGGTGGGCATCGGCGGTTTGCGCTACGAAATTTGGAAAAAAGGCCAGCGAGCCGCCGGCGCCCCTGCGCTGCAAACGGCCACGGTGACCTATCCGGCGTTTGCGCACACCTTCACCGGGCTGCCGCTCGGCGACTATGAGGTGCGAGCCACCTCGACCGACTGCGAAGCGGCGGCCACGAGCTCGTTTTCGGTCACGCAAGGCGAGCTCGTCCAGCCGCAAGTGACGATCGTGCGCCACACCTACGCAGGTTGCGCGGCGGGTGTGATCGAAGTGTCGCTGCCCGGCACCACAGCGGCCTGTCCGGTGAACTACACCCTCACGCCCACAACGGGCGGCACGCCGCAGGTGCGCAACAACGTGACGACCGAACGTGCCCAATTCACGGGCCTTGCCGCCGGCAACTACACGCTGACGGCATCTTACGGTGGACAGACGACCACCGCGCCCGTGGAGATCAAGACGGTAACGCCGGGTATATTGAAAATTAAACCCACGTTGGCCGACACGTATTGTAGTCCGACGGGGGAAATGGACGTGACGCTCGAAGGCGGCACGCTCGACGAACCGGCCACGCTGACACTCTCTGTCGACGGCACGGCGGTGCGCTCGGTCAACTTCAATGCAGGCGAAACATCGAAACACATTGAGGGGCTACTTCCCGGTGGCTACACGCTTAGTCTCCGCACAGAGTGCGGAGCGACCGTGACGACTACCGCTGCCATCGGTATGAAAAATGCGCCGATGATACTTTTTACGCAGTATAGCTACAACGTTATCGATTTCTGTCAGCCGCAACCGATGTCAAGAATGTCATTTATGATCGATTTCTACGCGAAGAATGACTTGGACAATGATCAGAAGAAAGAAGCGGTTCGCAATTTGTTTACGGGAGCGACCTATACGGTGCGCGACAAGGACAAGGTGCTCGCCAGCGGACCGATACCTGTCGAGGAAATTCTCCAATCAATGGACTTTCTCGGCGTGCCGAAATTTGATCTCTTGCTTCCACTGAACGAAAATCCTCTCACGTTTTCCGCTCAACTACCTTGTGGCTACCCCACGCTTCAGTCCATCTATCGTCTTAATGAATTCATAAATATGGGGGCTTCCGCTGTGGCAAGTAAAT
>ERZ773212.764-NODE-764-length-15668-cov-9.297893_pt1 | contig 15668 bp, 7 predicted proteins | sample MGYA00581005_ERZ773212 | MGnify/ENA primary metagenome ERZ773212 (study PRJEB29015, sample SAMEA2738154) | human oral metagenome | biome: human oral; feature: human-associated habitat; material: saliva | place: China | collected 2196 ... | reverse complement strand
TCTAATACTTGTTCTTTTATCATGTTTATTCTCCTAACTCTATATTATTTTTTTAATACATGGCTTATTAGTTTATATGGTTCTCCTGAAAAGATATATAATCCTATTATTACTAGATTTATCGTTATGAACCAACTAAGAACTTTATACCATGTTTCATTTTTATTCTTCTTGTAAAATTTACTTTTCTTTTGGTAATATTCAAATCCTGCCATTAATAAACCGTGGTAGAATCCATATACTATATAACTTATAGTTAGACCATGCCAGAATCCCATAAGCACCATATTCACCATGTAAGCATACATCGCTGTATTTAGTCTCTTCTTAAATCTTTTCTTCTTTGTTGCTTCCATAAAAACTCTTGAGAATACGAAGTCTCTTAACCATGTTGATAATGTTATGTGCCATCTATTCCAAAAGTCTTTTATATCTATACTTAAAAATGGTTTATCGAAGTTCATAGGTGTTTTTATCCCTAAGATATTACTACTTCCTACTGCCATTAAACTGTATCCTGCAAAATCGAAGAATAGATAAAGTGTATATAGATACATGTATTTTATCGAATACACAAAGGCTCCGTGATTTGTTAAACCTACTAGATAATGATAACTAAGTGTTGAGAATACTACTTTGTATAATAATCCCAATATTAATCTGTATATTCCTTCTCCTGCTAGTTCTAAGTATTCAGCTCTTGGCATCTTTTCTTTTATATCACTCATGAATCTTCTACTTCTATCTATTGGACCTGAGCTTACTGTTGGGAAGAATAATAGGAATTGTACATATTCTACAGCACTGATTTTTTCTTTTATTAAACCATCTGATATTTCTATCATAATTTGTATTGTCTTAAATGACATATATGATATTCCAATAAAAGCTAATAAATGTAAATTCGTTACCGCAAATATTTTATTTATTGCTAGTGGTAATATTGATAATACAACTAAGGTTTTTAGGTTCTTTTTACTTTCTGTTTTTTGTGCTATTAATACCAATATGTATTCATATAGGATAAAACCTATTAGGTACACTATCATTATTGTACTTTTTCCATATATAACTACGGCAAAGATAATCGACAACGCTAAGATGTAATACTCTATTCTTCTACCTAAATAGTTTATTATAAATCCTATAATTAGTGCTATAGCTAAGAAAAAGAAGAATTCTATTCCTTCAAAGTAGCTCATTTTATACTAACTCCTTTAACTTTTTCTTATCTATTTTCCCATTATTGTTTAGTGGCATTTCTTCTAGAAATACTATTTTTTTAGGTATCATATATTCCGGTACTAATTTTTTTAGTTCTTGTTTTATCTGTTTAGTTACTTCGAAGCGTTTTTCTATCTCTTCGTTATATACTATAAATGATGTTAGTGATTTTACTTTTCCATCTTCATAACTTGGTACCGTCGCCGCTTGTCGTATTTTTTTGTTTTTAAGTAGATTGTTGTCTATATCTTCAAGTTCTATTCTATGCCCATGAAGTTTTACTTGGAAGTCTATGCGTCCTTCACAAAACAGCATACCATCTTTGAAATATCCTAAATCACCAGTAAGATAACTTCGTTCTTCTTTTCCATCTACTTCTCCTACGCCAAATTTTTCATTTGTTATAGCATCATTTTTGAAATAACCTTTTGCGACAGTATTTCCTGTAATTACTATCTCACCTTTACCTTCTTTATCAGGATCAGCTAAATGTACTTTGGTCCCCCATTTCACTTCTCCAACCGGTAGGTTCTCAAAGTATTTTTTATTCACTCCTTTTGTTATTTCTACCCATGTGACCATTACTGTTGATTCCGTTGGACCATATGTATTTATAACTTGAGCATTTTCAAAGTTTTCATGGATTTTTTCTACTGTTGTACTAAATAGTTTTTCTCCACAAAATACAAATTGTTTTACTTTTGGCATTAAACTTTGATTGAAGTTTTTATCTATAAAGCACATTTCTATAAATGATGGTGTTGAAATCCATATTGTAGCATTTGATTTATTTAGTTCTTCAAACATTAATTTGAAGTTTTCTTGATGTTTTTTATCTATTTGTACTAAAGATGCTCCTAAATAAATACTTGGCCACAATGACATTACCGATAGATCAAATGAGAATGGTGGATGTCCTAAAAATACTAGTTCTTCTTTTTCATCATAATATCCTGTATACCAATGTAAGAAATTATTCAAGTTATTGTATGTAATACACACACCTTTTGGCTTTCCTGTACTTCCTGATGTAAATATAATATAGAACAAATCTTCATCTTTTACGTAGTGTTCTTTTGAAATAGTATTTTGAGTACTCGAGATTATTTCTTTAGCTGACTTAACATCTAGCATTTTTCTAGTCAGTTCTATTTTTTCCGTGACAAGTACTAGTTTTGATTCTACTGTTTCTACTATTTCTTCCACTCTGTCTTTAGGTGTGTTTATATCTACTGGGCAAAATGCTCTTCCTGATTTCACACACGCTAAAAAGTACACTAACATAAACAGATGTTTATGCCCATACACTACTATAGGATTTTTATCTTCTCCTAGTTTTTCTTCTAGATAAAACGCAAGTTTATCCGAATATTCTATTAAATTTTTGTATGTTAAATTTTCATCCTGATATATATTATTAATATATACTTCTTTAGAACTATTTTGATACTGTTCTAATTTTTCAAAAAAAGTTAATTTCATATTTATCTTATCCTTGCCTTTATCGTTATTATTTATTATCTAATACAATCTCTTACTTCTACGAAAACATATATGAAAAGAAGCTACTATTTTACTTATACTATTATAATATAAATCTTATCAAATGTAATTAAAATTTAATAAAAAAATAAAAAAAAAATAGAGATAATCCAATTAATGCATGTATTTTAGTAAACATTTTATCGAATTATCTCTAATATAATATTTTTTTCTTTAAAAGATTCTAATAATCGATTAAAAATCTATTCTTTCAACAACTTTTCTTTTAATTCTTTTGGTTTAAGACTAACCTTATTTTTATAATCTAATCTTGTATCGCTATTAGATGCAAATTTAAATAAAGTTTGTTTTTCAGCAAGATACTGATTATCTACTTCATAATTTTTTAGTGAGTAATCAAATGAAAATATCTTCTCTAATAAACACATCACATTGTGAAGATTTTTATTAACCAATCTTTCTAATTCTGGACTAGTATATGCTTTGTGTGCATCTGCTCCATGAATAGCGCCTTTCTTCGTAGTTCTAACATACATAACTTCTGGTGCAATTTCTAAAAAGTCTTCTTTTAATATTAAATCACTATTTGCTAAACCTCTTAACCTATATGTTTTTAAATCCTTTCCTAACTTGGCAATTTCTCTATAAAAAATTCCAAGAATATCCTCAGATTTTTTATCAAACATCAATTCACATGCTAACGAGTATGTTAAAATTTGAGAAATAAATCCTAGTTCTATACTATCTAGTGTAAAATCTGTTTGACTACTCTTATAGTCAATTATAGAAATATTTTTATCCAGAACATCAACCCTATCTATTACACCGACAAATCTAATAGGTGGAATATTATATTGTTGAAGTAACTCTTTCTTATTAATCTCACCAGTTTCAATATTTTCACACGTAATAATATTGTCTTCTATCTCTAAAACAAATGATTTTTCTAAGAATGTCGGCATAAATTTTGTTAAAGCAAAATATTTTATTTCGATTGCTATAGCTATTTCTAACCTTTGAAGCATATTAATTAATAGATATTTATAAGTATTTAATAATTCTATTAATTTTAGAGTTTCTAATATATCTTTATTGTCACTATTATAAACAACTTCTCTTACAATTTCTTTTATTTTAAATCTCCTTGCAATATCTTCATCTTCTTGAATGTCTATATCAATCTTACTTCCACATTCAGCAATAAAATTAACAATTCTTTCATCTGCCATCACTGCATGGAAGAATCTTCCTGAAACAAGATTATCAATATCTATATCTCTTTCTTCTGCTATTCCAAGAACTCGCTTAATAAAGAACTGATATGGATTTCTCTCAAAATCAGAAATTTTAGAAATACTAAACTTAGAGAAAGTCTCTTTTTTTTCTTCTAAAAATTCATTAACTGTTTTTGAATTAAGTTCAAACTTGTAATCTCTAATTATTTTAGCTAAATAATTTTTAATACTATTATCCTTAGAAAAGAATATTCTGTCATTTAACTCATCAAGTACTTCATAGCTTTCAAAATTTTCTGAAGGAAGAGACATTTGATAATTTTCTAAAAATTTAATCATTAACTCTACTAACACTTCTACTTCTTTAGTCTTACTATCTTTTACTTCCATAAATCTTCGATAGACTTTTGAAAACAAGTAATTAAATTCTTTCTCCGAAACAATTTCTGAGAAATTTTCTAAATAATAACTATAATCTGAAATAGAAAATTCTAATATTTTTGAAGTTTGTTTTTCTTCTAATTGTGGAAACAATGATTTTACTGTACTCAAATATGGAGAAGCAAAGTTTTCTTTAAAACTTTTATCCAATAAACTATAACATATAAATGTTTTCTCTTTAGCACGAGTTAAAGCCACATATGCTACAAATTCTTCATCAATAAGAGCCGCTTCTTTAGTTGGAGATAAGAAGATATCCCTTAAAATTAGTTCTTCCTTATCTTTATCGTCTATTAATCCTGTACTCTTCGATACTGGTAATACATCTTTGTTAAATCCAATAACAAAAACAACTTTTTTATTTTCCACCTTAGCTAAATCCATTGTAGACATAATTATAGAATTATTTATCTCAGGTATAGAACGGTACTTAATAGTAGTTAATCCAGTATTAAATAGTGTTACAAACTTTTGATATTCAAACTTATCATTACCAAAATTCTCATTTATATCATTTATATATTCTAAGATTTTTTTATAAACCTGTCTATCGATACTATCGACTTTCAACTCTTCTATATCATCATAATCTCCATCTTCTTTATCGAGATACATTCTGATTTTACAATAATCAAATACATCAACTAGTTTTTTCACATAACGTTTAACTTGTAGGTTATCTTTCATAGATACTTCAGAAACCTTAGCAGAGAGTTCTAATAGTACTTCTTTACAAATTCGTAGTTGCTCTGTTGAATATTTAATTGTTTTTTCAACAAAATAATCTTTTAAAATATCATTAGAAGAATTTACTAATTTCTCATTTAGTATGTTTTCAACATCATCTACAGAAATTACTCTAACTTTTTCTAACAAATCATTATAACTAAACTTAGTAGTTGATGATACAACTAGCTTGTTCTTAGAAATTCTTTCTTTGATCGTATCCACGTCTAATTCTGTTATTAACTTTTCTAATTGTTTTTCATTAATGCTTGTATCATCTAATAGTATATGAGAAATAACTTTTTGACGATAAATATTCTCAAAGTTTGTTAACCTAGTTTTTAGTAAGTTTAATAATCTAGTTTTAAAGTTTCCATCATTGAAATTTAGTACTTCCTGAATAAATTTAACTAAACGATGATTACTTGTCTCTATATTTTTATCTAAATGGACCTCTAGATTATAATCTTTAAATATATTTATATAGTTTTCATATGTATTATCACGATAAAGAATTGCTATATCATTATGATCAACACTTTTTTCTTCTTTTAATTTTACTATTTCACGCGCTACTTGTTTAACTTCTAATTCTTTATTCTTAGCACAAATAATTTCAATGCTATCATCAGTCTCATATTGTGCAGTAAAATTTTTATAATATTTCTCAGCAAGAATACTATTAGAAATCCCCGTGAATCGTCCATTTTTATCTTCTAGTATACTATAATTCTCTACTATACTATCCTTTATATCAAATTTTAATACACTAACATCTTTATTTTTGATAAAGGCTACTAATGAAAAATTAACATCTTTGTTGTTTTTCACGATTTCATTCATACTAGCAATAATTTCATGAGACTTTCTGAATATATCTAGTTTATATTTTTCTTTACTAAATAAATCTGAAAGATAAAAACTATTATATTTCATTTTTTCTAATTCATATCCTTGAATCAACTGCAAAAGGTCGAAGTTAAAATATCTATTCGCATCACTAATTACACTTATTATTAATTTTTTAGATTTCTTAGCTAATTTCTCTATATAATTATACTCTTGAGCTGTAAAGTTATAATAAGCATCCACATAAAATATATAATCACTTAAGTCAACATATTCTAAATATAATAACAATTCAGTTATATAATCTACTTTATCAAATGTACTTTGTTCTTTTAATAACCTTGTGTATTCTACATATATTTCTAAAATTGCCTCTAGTTTTTCATGATGACTCTTTTCTAGAAGAGTATTTTTTTCTAAATACTCTTCTAAAGTATTTATACTTACAGTATATTCCTTTAACTCATTTATAATCTCTTCTACAACTTCTATAAAACTCACATCTTGTAGAATTCTTTTCACTAAAAAATTCTCACTATTATCTAAGTTTTTTGCAGCTCTATAGAAATAAAATGGTTTAATATTGTCACCTAATCTCTTAAGATTGTCTATTCCAAGTTGTTTAGCTAGTCTTCTAGTTAAACTCGAGAAATTCATAACATCAATATTAAACGTTCCTCCGAATTTATCACATAAGATTTTTTCGAAATTAAAACTGTTCTGTTCCGGAGTCAATACTATTATTTTATTGTCTTTTCTATTTAAATCTATATCCTCTAATATATAGTTAGTTTTTCCAACACCACTTGGTCCTACTAATAATTCTAAATTCATCGTTTCTCCTTTCTTATATTATTTCAACTTATATTCCAGTCATTTTGACTTTTGCATAATTATCTTTAGTGTATACCTCAATTTTCGGTCTAATTCGTTCTTTAAGTTCACTAACATGAGATATTATACCTATATTTCTTCCATAAGACTGAAGCTCTATTAATGTTGTTAATGCAATATCTAAAGTTTCAGCATCCAATGAACCAAATCCTTCATCGATAAAAATAGTCTCTAGAGAGATTCCACCACTCTCATTTTGTATTACTTCTGCTAATCCTAATGCTAAAGCTAACGAAGCTAAGAATAATTCTCCTCCAGATAAAGAACTTATAATACGTGTACTATTTAGATAAATGTCATGTATCTCTATTTCTAGACCTTGCAATCCTCCACCTTTAGATTTTTCTTCACGTCTAATAAATCTGTAGCGATCATTTGTCATTTGTAGCAATCTTTTCGTTCCAGCAACAAGTATCAAGTCTAAATAATATCCTTGAACATACGTTTCTAGTGATTTTCTATTTTCTGTTTTTCCACTAACAACATCACTTAATGCTATTATTTCTCGTGTATCTTTAGACGTTTCTAATAATTTAAGATACTCCCTATGAATTTTTTCATATAATTTTTTATTATTAGATAATCTCGTTGTAAGAATTGCCATTTTTTCTATAAAATTAGAAACCTCATCTTCTATATTTTGCAATTTCTCGTGTTCTTCTTCTAAATCAGGTTTTACTACGTTCATTAATTCTTCTTCAAGTTGTTTTAAAGAACTTAGTAATATCTTCTTAGTATCTTCAAATTCATCAATTTGAGTTTGATATTGTTCTAATTTTTCTAATTCTGTAATATTTTCTTTAGCTTGTTCTAAAGAACTATAGTATTTACTAAGTTTAGAATTCATAAAATTCGATATTATAAATTCAATCCCTTTTGTAACTTCTAATAAATTATCTGCATTATTTTTCTGCTCAGTTTCTATTTTTATTTTCCTGATTTGCAACTCGTTATTATTTTCCCGGAATTTATTATAATTATTATCAAATTCATTAATTTTAACTATTTTATTTTCATAATAATCTTTAAAGTCTTCTAACTCAATATTTACATTATTTTCAAATTGATCAATTTTATTTTTAGCTTCCAATTGTTTTTGTTTTAACTGATCCTCATCTTTTAATAAAATCGACAGATTTTCTATCTCTTTTTCAAAGTTTTTTATTTTAACTTCCGATTTTTTTAATCCGTCAACCACTTCTGTTAAATTAATAGTTTCATGTTTTAATTCAGCTTCTAATTCAGTTAATTGTTCTACGGCTTTTAAATTAATAAAATCTCCTAAATCCTTTACTGTTGTCGTTAACTTTTGAATATCTTGTTCATCTTTTTGTAAAAGAGTTTCTAATTTTATTACTTTTTCAGTAACATCTTTTAGTGATTTTTCTATATTATCATCTACTTCTACAAGTGTAGTTATCTCTGGAAGATGCTCGATCTTCTGTTTACAAAGTGGGCAATCGTCACCCTCATGCAACTTCACTAAAAAGCTATTCAATACTTCTTGTTCTTTATTACTTTTTAGTAATAACACATCTCTTTCAATTTCTTCTTTACTTACCTGCAACTCTTCTAAATGTTTTTTTGAAGCTTCATAATTAAACTTTTTATCATTTAATTCTGATGATTTTTTTTCAAACTCTTTTAGTTTTTCTACTTCTTGTTCTTTCTTCAAAATCTCTAGTTTTAACTTTCCTATACTACCATCAAGAATATTCTTTTCTTCATTCGATTCAAAATAGTTTTCTTTTTCAATTTTTAAACTATCTTCTATTTCTTTTATCGATTCTTTTTTTAGATTTAGTTCTTCAAGTTTATTAGTAAATATATTTATATCACTTTTAGCCACTATCAGTTCATCAATATTGTTATAAAAGAATTTTAAATCTGATGTTTCTTTTCTAAGTGATTCAATTTTGTCTTTCATTGAAGTAAGTTTAGTTTCTAACTCAGTATTCTCAGCTAAATCTTTCTTATATCGCTCTTTTTCATCTAGCAGAGATTTCCCTTGTTTTGTTAATTGAAGTTGTTTATCTAATAAACTTACATATTCTGTTATTTTATCTTTGCTTTTTTGTAACTCCGATAACTTTTCTACCTCCGCTTTTAGTTTATTGAAGTAATCATCTTTATTATTTAATTCATCAATTTTCACCTTATTATCTTCAAGTTTTAAAAATTTATCGTTCAGTTTACTTAATTCTATAAAATTCTCTTTTGATTTTATAAGATCTTTTTCTAATTTAGCTAATTCTTTTTTTTCTGTTTCTATCTCGTCTTCTTGAGACAAAATTATTTCATTAATTTCTTTAAAATTCTCATCTTTTAAAAACTCAAACTTTGTTAATTCTCCATCTATATCAAACTGTTCAAATCTTGTAATTAATTCTTTTTCTTTTTGTTTGTTATTACTATCTAATTTTTTTGCTTGTTCTTGTAATTGATCTACAAATTTTTGATAAAAATAAGTATTAAATAACGACCTTAAAGTTTCTTTCTTCTCACTTGATTTTGATAATAAGAATTCTTTAAACTTACCTTGAGGTAATATAATAATTTGACAAAATTGTTTATCATCTAAACCTATTAACTCTTCTACTTTTTCTTTAACTTCTTGCTCTTTTGTTGCAATAACTTCTAATTCTTCATCATTATATTTCATTAAAGCAACTTTCCCAGAAGTTAAATTTTTATTACCAGTCTTCAGATAAGCCAAAGTTCTTTCAATTCTGTACCTCTTTCCACTTAATTCAAAGTCAAAGTTCACCTGTGTTTTATCTTTATCGCTAGCGGTTTTCGTCCTTAAAGAAGATATATCTTTACCACCTGTTGTCTTATTGTATAATGCATAAGTAATAGCATCAAAAAGTGTAGATTTCCCCGAACCTGTTTTTCCTGTTATTAAAAATATAGGTTCATTTATTATTCTATCCCATTCTATTATTTCATCTTTATATGGACCAAATTCTTTTAATTCTAATCTAATTGGTTTCATCTTGATTCACCTTGTCTATAATATTTACCAGCACTCGTTTTTGCCCTACCGTTAACTCACTACCTGTTTGTTCATTATAAAATCCTTCTATCAATTCTAGTGGACTTTTAGTAAACATTTCTTTATCAAATTTAATTTCACTATCACTATTATTATTTCTTTTTTGTTTAAGTACCAAAGTATTTGGATAATACTCTTTAATTCGTGGTAAAGGATCTGTCACACCTTCCATGCCACTTAATTCCATACTGAAATAATCATTTTTACAATCAAAATTTTGTTGAAATACTTTTGTAAATACCTCTTCATATGTTGCACTAATATTATGTAATTTACGTTTTTGTTCCAAGGAAATAAACTCTTCAGTAAAAATTTCTTTTGTTAATTCTACTAACCTCATACCTTTTGTCTGTGTTGCTTCAGAGAATGAATAAGCCATTGGACTACCACTATATTTTATACGTTCTTCTTTTATAGCATTCGGATTATGAAGATGACCTAGAGCTACATAATCAAATTTTTCAAAAATTTCAACTGCTACATTTTCAACAGTTCCTACAGAAATTTCTCTTTCAGAATCAGTTTCTAGCCCTCCAGATACAAAAGTATGAGATACTAAAATATTAGTTTTACTCATATCTATATTTTTATAAATTTCATCAATTACTCTTTTTGTCGCAGAATTATGAGTTGTAAGTGTAGCATCCTCAAAATATTCTCTTGCTTCAAAAGGTTCAAAATATGGTAATAAATATATATCCGTATCTTCAATGGTAATCTTATCAAATACTTGATTTAATCTTGTGTGAAGATAGAATTTATGTTTACTAAACCAAGCTTCTCCTATAGCTAATCTCTCTCTACTATCATGATTACCACTAATTGCAAAAATTGGTATATTGCATTCTATGTTAATTTTTACTAGGAGTTCCTGTAAAAGTGTTGTAGCTTCTTTACTAGGAACACTTCTATCATATAAATCACCTGCAATTATTAGAAAGTCAGGTTTAGTCTCATCAATTTTACTGATCAAATTATTCATTACATATTGTTGATCTTCTAATAAATCTTTTCCTTGTAATTTTCTTCCAATATGCCAATCTGCAGTATGTAAAAATTTAACCATATAATCACCTTTTTTCTATAAATTATCTCTATTATATTATAGCTTAAAACGAAATAAAATAACAGAGAACGATAAAATATTATTAGATACACTTCTATAACTAATATGAAAAAAAGAGCCGTGTATTGCTACATGACTCTTTAATATTATAAATTTGTAAAAATAGTTTAATAGGTATTTAATACCTATCGATATTATATATTAAATTTATTAAAATTAAAAGCGATTTCCTAATACAAGATATATGTTATTCTATATTATAAAAAAGAAGGGAGCGACTCAAAAATCGTTATTTTGTTGAGTCACCCCCGCACAGTTTATTAGATTTCTAAAAAGCTTTTATAAAGCGAATTTAGATATCAATAAACCACTGCGTCTATGAGTTATCATATACACTTTGTTAAAATTTAGGACTTTTAGGTCAGCTCCCAAGAAATATAAAATAAATTTAAGTTGTCATAACATAGACTTAATTTGGTTGAATTCTTTTATCAACCAAATTTTTTATAGGCTTCTCTAGTACATTATTTTCTAGTTACTTACTCTCACCAAACTCTTATTTTCTATTCTATAAATTTTCATAAATGAAGATAAATTTCCTATTTTGTGTGAAATTAGAATAATAGGAATATTTGATTCTTTCAACAATCTTGATATACTTTTCTCACTTTCTTCATCAACATTGGCGAAAATTTCGTCCAATACTAAAACTTTATTTTTTTCAATAAGAGCTCTTGCTATACCTATTTTTTGCAGTTGTCCTGCTGATAAGTTAATTTTTTCTTGTGTATCTAATAAAGTATCCAAGCCTTTTTCAAGACTAAGAATAAAATCAGTTATTTCTAATTTCTCTAATATTTTAAAAATATCATCATCGCTTATTTTTCTTCCAAGTGTGATATTATCTCTTATGCTTGTATTAAATATTTCTATTTTCTGAGGAACATAAGAATAGTATCTGCTATTATTTTTATTACCGTTAACAATTATTTTTCCAGATACTGGTTTATAAAAATCTAGTAGTAATTTTATAAATGTACTTTTACCGCTACCACTTTCCCCTATTAGTAAAATTTTATCATTACCAGTTAATCTGAATTTAATATTTTCTAGTATCAATTCTTTGTCATAACAATAGCTGACGTTGTTAAAATAAACTTCTTTGAAGTCATCTGTAAAGTTATTTTGTTCTACACGGGCGTTTAAAAATTTTTCTGTTCTATCAAACGACACTTCACTTCTTTTAAAAGCTACAAAATGCGTAGGTAAATCATAGAATATCCAAGTGAAATTTTTATTTAATATAGAGAATGCTATAAAGCCTCCTATTGTAAGTTTATTTATATATATTAAATAAAAACTAAAACATAATGTTAGCACATCAAAAAGTAAGCCAAACGTAACGCTAAGTGCCATCATTAAATATTGAAGTTTTGTGTTTTCATATTGCGCCGAAGTAAAATCTAAATATTTAGATTTTAACGAAGTCATTAAAAATTTTTCTGAATTTAGACTATTTATAAGTATTTTACTATTAAATATTTGTAAAAGTAACGTATTGGATTCTTCTTGATTTTCTTGTCTTTGTTGCCAACTTTTTTCTAATTTTTCATTAAAATATTTTGGTATAATTACTGCAAAAAATGACAATAATAGTATTAATAATGTAAGTGGAATAGAGGTGAAAAATCCAAAAACTAAAGCTGAAATAAATAATGTACCACCAGCTATAATGCTAATAATTGAATTAACATTGGCCTCAACTACTGTCGGTATATCAGATATAAGTTTATTTAAAATTTCTCCGTCTGTATAACTTTCCAAAGTTTTATAATCATCTTTAGAAAAAGAATCAACTACTCTAGTTCTGATTTTTTGACAATAACTTAAATTTTTAATTTTAACAAAGTAATTCATAATATAATTAATTAATGCTAAAATTACGCACATAATTATTAGTAAATATGATAATTTAAAAGTATTATCTATATTAGAAATACTTGTATCTAACCCTGCTATTTTCCTTGCAAGGAAAAATTCAGTTATCGATATAATAACAGTGAGTAGCCAAAATAAATATATTTTTTCTATTTTAATTAAATCTTTTTGAATTTTAAATAATCTACTAAACATTTTACTCACCTACTTTCACTACATTATCCTGTTCTTCTATAAAATCAAAAGTATGACTTATTATTACAATTCCAATGTTTTTATTTAATTTTCTTAACAGTGTTAATATTTTTTCTTGATTATCTTTATCTAAATCTGAAAAAGGTTCATCTAAAAATATATAATCTGCTTTTTGTAGTATTGCTCTCGCTAATGACAATCTTCTAAATTGACCTAGTGAAAAGCTATTATCGTTTATAAGGGTATCCAAGCCCTCTTCTAAACCTTGCACTTTTTCCAGTAAATTTACTTTTTCTAATATTTCATAAATTTCTTTTGTTGAGATATCTTTTCCAAGCGTTAAATTATCTTTTATCGATAAATTATAAAACTGACTTTTTTGTGGAACGTAAGAAAAGTTTAGTTCAGCAGGATAAGTTATATTTCCATAATTAACTGGCAGCAATTTAAGAAGTATTTTCATAAGTGTAGTTTTACCTGAACCGTTAGCTCCGACTATATAATTAATTTTGTCATTATATATCTCAAAATTTAATTTTTCAAAGACAAAATTTTCTTTCTTTGGATATTTGAAAGATATGTTTTCACCTAAAATGTTTTTGGTAGAATTTGTATTAAATGTATATTTATTCTCATCATTAACTTTAAGACAACCGTTAATTCTTTCAATAGAAGATTTTTGTTTTATCATATAGGATACAATAGCTGGAATATCAATAAATTGATAAACGATAGATCCTATCCCTACATTCCATAAACCTACCATTTCAGGTTCTGTTAATTCTCCTTGATTTACTAAAAAAACTCCTCCAATAAAAGTTGCCACTTGAATTAAATAAATTCCACTGGTTAATAATGTTTCACTTTGAGATAATACGCCCGATAACTTTCTGTAATACGTAGCTTTTTCTTTATAAAAATTATTATCTCTATTTTTTATCCAAGAAGTTATATTGAAAACTTGAAGTATAGGAATATTTTTTATCAATTCTTCATAAAAACTTTTATGAATATCATCTCGAGTTTGAAACTCATATCTAAAGTTTGAACCTTTTTTATAAATATTTTTTGTTATAAGATAAATAACAGCTCCCACAACAGCATAAAATAAACCTACTTTAACCGATACTACAAAAACATATATAAACCCAAATGCAATCATTAAAATAAAATCAATAAGAGGAAATAATCCATATAGTAAATAATCTCCTAATATCAAAACATCTTCATTAACTACATTTAAAAATTCCCCTGATTTTAAAGAGTTATCCCTAGACTTCAAATAATTTTCTGTTATTCTATAAGTTAAATTTTCTATTATATATTTTTTAATTTTCTCTAATAAAATATTATACACATAATAAATTAAACCGTAGAAAGCTACAAAAACTATTAATATAGTAGATATTAATACTATACCATTTAAGTCTTTTTCATGAACTTTTGTTAATATAAGTTGCATACCTAAAGATACAATAACATTGAAAATACTTAAAAATAATTTATAAAAAATAATCTTTGGATAACTACTTTTCGGTATCATATTTAAAATTTCTTTATTCATATTACCACTCTCCTTTTAAATTTATAAATAATGATAATCTTCTCATAATTTTATTATATCATTTTTTCAGACTATTGTTATGGTTTTTTTGAATTCATATATAAATATTCTGTTTATTATATAAATTTTTCTTTTATTTTGAGTGTGTTTTGTGTATAAAATAGGGAGGTATTTTATTGGTATTACTGATTTCATCATGTATTCATATTTATTAAGTTTTTTATAAAAAAATTTTCAATATTAATTATAAATATATTTGATAGTTAAATTTTATTAAGTGTTATTCTATATTATCTTGATTGAATAAAGTATATCCTTTCTTGTATTAAAAACTCAACTATAAAATAATATATGATAACTCAGATTTCTCGTATTATTTTCATTATAACTTAACCAATTATCTATTATTAATTTGAAAAATTAGTTTATTGATTAAGATATCGAATAATTTTTCTCTAAAATAATGATAAAATTATGTATAAGTAGTAAAAATGGAGGTAGTAATTATGAATTTACAGAAATATATTGAAAATAGGTTTTATGATAAAATTTTGGGGAGAGTCAAAAATATATAATTGAAAATAGGGAATGTTTAAACGCTATGTAACTAGAAAAGAAGTATTAGGTTATATATTACTGAATTTACAGCTAGCTATGAGAGTGTACATGAGATAAGAGAAGCTATTAAGACTAAAGATTCTGTAGAATTAGAGAAGTATATAGATATGGATACTAGAGGCGTATCTAAAGCTATAAATACTATGAAAAAGCATAAAGAGTATATGCTTAACACTGTAAAATATGAGTATTCTAATGATCCATTAGAAGGATTTAATAATAAAATAAAACTACTAAAGAGAGTATCTTATGGATATTCTAGCTTTAGTAATTTCAGATTACGCATTTTAATTATGTCTAGATTATTTGTTTCTGAATATAAAAATAATATTAAACTTAGTGAAAGTAAGAAAAAATCTA
>ERZ773212.762-NODE-762-length-15711-cov-10.102517_pt1 | contig 15711 bp, 9 predicted proteins | sample MGYA00581005_ERZ773212 | MGnify/ENA primary metagenome ERZ773212 (study PRJEB29015, sample SAMEA2738154) | human oral metagenome | biome: human oral; feature: human-associated habitat; material: saliva | place: China | collected 2196 ... | reverse complement strand
GCGGGAATCGACAGGAGCGAGGTGAAGGCGAAAGCGTGCGACTTGACCCCCAGCAGTGAGATGGTGGCACCACCGGCCACAGCCGGTACAAGGATGAGGGGAATAACTCGCTTGTAGCGCAGAACCACACCGTAGAGGGAGGGCTCGGAAATACCGCCGAGCAGACCGGACATAGAAGCACCCACCGCAGTCTGGCGAAGCTCCTTATTCCGTGAAGCCCTAATAGCAACACCGGTTACCGCGCCGAAGACGGCGAAGTTGTAAGCACCCATGGGGGACTGGATGAAGTCAGTACCCAGGGTCTGCAGGTTGTTAATCATCACGGCGTTCAGCGGCCAGTGCAGGCCCAACGGAACCATGAACAGGTACAGACCTGCGATTAGCGCACCCACAGCTCCCGGTGCTACATCGTTAACATTCTTCAGGAAGTCGGAGATACCCATAGCCACGCCAATACCGATGGGGCCCACCACGAAAGCGGTTACGGGCACCAGAATAATAACGGACAGCATGGGGACGAAGACCATCTGCAGCATATTCGGAATGATCTTCTTCAACAGACGCTCCAGAGGCGCCAAAAGGGCAACCGCCAGCAGGGGCGGGAACACCTGACCGGTGTAATCGTAGGCGTACAGCGGCAGGTGCAGACCCATAATGGATACGTCAAGCATCTTAGTAGCCGGGTCAGCAAGTTTGGTGAGGCTCTGGAAGGTGCTGGTCATCAGCGCCGCCGGAATAGCAGCACCAACCCACATATTCGCGCCCAAACGCTTTGCGGCGGTTGCGCCAAGCATAATGGGCATGAAGTTCAGCACCGACAGAGCGGCAGCCTTGAGGATGTACCAGAAAGCGAACTGCTTCATCCATTCGGCTTCGAGTGCCTTACCGGCGGCTTCATCGGAAAGTCGCGGACCGTTCACAATATCGATGTTCACGCTCTGGCCGGTCAGGTCGGTGTATTGACCGAAGAAACCGAACTGCTGCAAGAACACGATCAGGGTCAGAATCATGGAGGTGCCCAACAGCGCCCACAGCAGGGGACGGAAGGAATCGGAGAGCACATCGAAGATATTGGTGAGCCAGCCAGCCTTCTTGCCCTCGGAAGCCTTCTTGGAACCAGCATTATCTTCGCCAAGGTTCGCCATGCCGGGCAGGGTCTGCATCTCGTTGTAGACCCCCTCAACACGATCGCCGAGCACGACCTGAGTCTGACCGGACTGCTCAATGACCGAGAGCACCCCGGGGATGCTCTTAATCTGTTCCGTATTGACCTTGCTCCTGTCGGCGGGAGTTACGCGCAAACGGGTTGCGCAGTGCGTAAAGTGGGCGATATTCTCGGAACCGCCAAGTCCCGTCAGAATCTTCTCGCCAAGTTCGTGGTTTTTCACGTTGTTATCCTTGCACGGTGAATAGTGTGTTAGGGATGTTACCGGCGGCATCCTCAGAGCAAAACGCCCCGAGGGAAACAAAAAAGACCCGAGCTGCATGCCGCCGTACCGTGATGCATTAAAGCATCGTGGGTATAACGATGAACCCTAGGGAATCTATTCCCTCAAGGGATTCAGCAACTCAGGTCTTGCCTGCCTTACCAGTAACAACCCTGTGTTCTATGGTTGTGTGATTCTAAGAATCACAATATCTGCATGTAACTTTAGGCTTAAACCTGCGCGAGCGCAAGATGAGGTTTTGAAAGTTCAGAAAGTGTAAATTGTGCCGTTCAGGTATGCGGCGGTTTTTACGTTACGGCGGGTCAGAGCATCCGAAAGAGTTTAAACGCCGAACCGGTGCCATTCTGATATTACGGCACCGGTTCTTAGACGACTGCTGAGGGGAAGATGCGATCTTGAGCTATTTCGTCGCGGAAGGGAAGAAGCTCAGTGAAGCCACCTCAAGCTCGGGGTAGCTGCGTTTCTGCCAGCGGCGACTACGATGCGCGTTCACCTCAATCAGCACGGCACCCAGTACTCCGGCGCCGATAGAGAGCATAAGAAGTTCCGTCGACGGCATCTCAAACTGGTGATACTTGACGAGAAGCGGTACCAGAAGGGCTGCGAAGAAGATACTCAGAAGCCCTCCGAAGAGAAGCATTCGTGCGGTATTGAGTGGGCGTGCTACCGCTGCCAGATTCCACAGCCCCATAATCACCAGGGTGATAAACGATGCCGTTTGAACCTGTCGTATATCCCCTTCCGGACGGAAGATAAACAGCGCCGCCAGGTTTACCAGAACCAGCATCGCCACCACGATAATAGAATTCGGAATCGTGTAATTCAGCACGCGGCGCAAGAATCCGGGCACGTACCGGCGCGAGTTCGGCAGCAGCGCCAGCGCGAAGGAGGATGCGCCCACAATCAGGAAATCTGCGGTCGAGTATTGGCGGGGCAGGAACGGGAAGATCAGCCCCATCAGACCGAAGACCACACCCAACAGGATCGCAAAGCCGGTCTTTGTTAGGAACAGGTTTGCCACCATTTCGATGTTCGCAATCACCTGGCGGCCCTGTTCCAAGGCAGCGGGAAGCGAAGAGAACTTGCCGTCCAGAAGCACCAGGCGCGAGACGGCTTTCGTCGCGGGTGCAGCGTTACCCATCGCAATGCCGAGGTTGGCGTGTTTGAGGGCGAGCGCATCGTTAATACCGTCGCCGGTCATTGCCACGACGTGCCCTTGCTCTTTGAGCGAGATCACCATGTTCTTCTTCTGCTCGGGCGAAACGCGACCGAAAATATTGTGGGTTGCGGCGGCTTCGGCGAGTTCGGGGCCGTCTTCCGGCAGGGTAGAGGCATCAATCGCGCCCGCAGAAATATCCATGCCGGCGGTCTTCGCAGCTGCCTGCACGGTGTACGGGTTATCGCCTGAGAACACCTTGAGGGTTACGCCCTGGCGATTGAAATAGTCCACGATTTCGGGGGCATCGGAACGCACATTTTCGCGGAAAATCACGAAGAGCACGGGGGTATGGTCGGCGGGGATGTGCTGCACCGGGTCTCCGTCATCGTTGCGTACCACGGCGGATGCATGCGCGAGTACCATCGTGCGCAGACCCAATGATGCGAGTTCACGGGCCCGCTCACGTTCCTCGGTGCCCTGGTTCAGCAGAGCCTCGGGAGCGCCGAGAAGCCAGGCTCCCGAAGACTTAAACTCGATAGCACTAAAGCGTAACGCCGATGAGAACGGCACAATGCCGCTGACCTGCTCGGTGGGCGCCTGTTCGAACCCGCCGGTGAGTGCTGCTGCGGTCGGATTCGCGTTTTCATCATGACCGAACCATGCCAACGCCTGGTCCCAGCCCTGCGGCAGGGATGCGCGCCACGCCTGATTTTCATCGGGTGCTTTTGCCTCGGCCGGAGTAGTCAGCGGACGTACCGAATCGAAAATCACGCCGCCCTCGGTCAGGGTGCCCGTCTTGTCGAAGCACACCGTATCCACGCGGGCGAGCACCTCAACGGCGGGCTGTTCCTGCACCAAAATATTGTGTTTACGTCCCAGAGCCACAGCCGCCGCCGCGAACGCCAAGGTTGTCATGAGCGCCAAACCCTGCGGAATCATAGATGCTACTGACGAAACTACCGCAATAGCAACGTTCTCCCAGAGACCGTCACGATTGACGATCTCAAGGCCGCCTGCCGCGCGCACCTGGCCCCACAGCACGATCGGGATAATGATGGCAAGGCCGAAGGTAATCCACCGCACCACGCGGTCGAGCGCATCGCGAAGCTCAGACTGGATGCGCGAGAACTGACGGGCCTCATCGGAAATTTTACTTGCACGGGACTCGGAGCCCACCGCCGAGAGCAGTACGCGCCCGGTGCCGCCGAGCACGCTCGATGCCGAAAGTACCATATCGCCCGGACGTTTCGGAATCGGGTCATTCTCGCCGGTCAGCAGGGATTCATCCAGCTCTAGCGAATCGGAGGTAAGGACCACCGCATCCGCAGGAACCTGGTCGCCGCGTTTTAGCACTACCACATCGCCCTCAACCAGGGACTCCATAGGAACCTCGATCATAGCGCCATCGCGCACCGCCGTGATCGGGGATCGGTCAAGCAGAGAGATACGGTCGAGCTCAAGCTTAGCCTTGTACTCCTGCACAAAACCGATAATCACATTCGCCACCACGGCGAACAGAAAGAGCAAATCAGCCCAACGCTGGTACAGAATCACAACCAGACCGCACAGCCCAAGCACCAGGTTAAATACCGTAAATAGGTGTGCCCGCATAATGCTCCACAAGGTGCGGGAAGACTTATTATTCTGAGCATTGACCTTACCGGCGGCGGTGAGCTTAGCAACCTCATCGCTGCTGAGCCCGTGAACAGCAAGCTCTTGAGAACCGCTGTGTGCCTGAGCAGAATATTCGGGAACATAACCGGAGGCTTCAGACAGCATTGTCTTGTGCTGGTCAGAACTCATGGATGGGGTACTCTCCTTCGTGGGGTAGGGGAAGAGTAATACATACGGTTTGGGCTGCACCCGGGCGAGTTCAGACTTCTTATCACGAGAAATAACCCTGCGCCGGGCATTACTTTATTCTAACAAGTAACCATGGCACAGGGCTTATATGCCGAACTGGGAACATACTGAGAATCCGTCGGATACCGGCATGAAATATTCGGGGTAGCAGCCCAGAAAAAGGACGACTCAAAGCACAGTGCCGCTCTATCGCCGCGGCAGAACCAGAGGCCGCTTCGTCACCGGATGCTCCAAAACCTCAATCGGATGCTGATACACACGGCTCAGCCGCTCCTCGGTACACACCTGAGCGGGGGTACCGTTGGCAGCCACACGACCCCTATCCAGCAGCACGATCCTATCCGAATACGCCGCCGCCACATCTAAATCATGCAGAACCGCTAACACCGCCGTGCCCTCAGCGGCAAGCTCCCGGCTCATCTGCAGAGTCTGTTCCTGATGCTTAATATCCAGCGCCGCCGTAGGCTCATCCAAGAGTATTAGGGGAGTCTGTTGCGCAAAAATACGGGCCAAATGCACACGCCCGCTTTCGCCACCCGAAAGGGTTGTCACATCGCGATTTGCCATCATCTCTGTATGCGTGCGCGCCATCATCTGCTCGATCACGGCGTCGTCCTCATGCGCACGCTCGGTACCGCGCCACGGGGTGCGCCCCATCGCCACTACCTCGTGCACCAGGTACGAAAACGCCACCTGAGTTTTCTGCAGCAGCAGGGCACGCAGACGCGCAAGCTCAAGATACGAATACTCACCCACCCGCTTATCCTTGAGCAGTACCGCGCCGGAATCAGGCTTAATATCGCCCGCAATAACCCCCAAAATCGTGGACTTACCGGCACCATTGGGACCGATGAGCGACACAACCTCGCCCGCCTGAACCTCAAAAGAGACATCCTCTAAGATGCGCCGCCCACCCACCGACAGCGACACCCCATCAACAATAAGCATTAAAGACCTCCCTTCCCCATCGAACGGCGCAACAGGAAGAAGAACGTAGGGCCACCCACGAGCGCCGTAAAAATACCGATCGGCAGGTCAGAGACCGGGATGAGAGTGCGCGCCCCCAAATCGGAAAGCGCAATTAACAGAGCCCCGCCCAGTGCCGAAGCGGGCAGCAGCAAACGGTTAGACGGTCCCAAAATAAGCCGAAGCAGATGCGGAATAATAAGCCCCACAAAGGCAATAATGCCCGCATGAGCCACCGCCGCACCCGTCAAAAGCGCCGTAGCAGCAATCGCAACACCGCGCAGACGCTCAACGTTCACCCCGGAATGCTGCGCTGCGCGCTCGCCCAGCGCCAACAGATCAAGTTTGCGTGAAATCATCAAGCACATGATCAACCCCGCCACGATCACGAACCACACGCTGGCAAGAGCCTTCCACGTAGACCCGTTGAGCGATCCCATCTGCCAGAAGACGATGCGGTCGCGGCTGACATTATCGGCCAGGTACAGGCAGAACGCGATTGCGGCGTTTGCCACCGCCGTTACCGCAATACCCGTCAAAATCATGGAGAGAACTTTCGCCCGACCTGAGGAACGCGAGAGAAAATAAACCAGTGCTGTTGCCGCGAGGGCACCGCCGAAGGCGAAAGCTGGAACCGTGTAAATATCGAAGAATTCGAGATTGAAAACGACCGCTACACATGCTCCCACCGCGGCGCCCGAAGACACACCGATAACCCCGGGCTCGGCCAGAGGGTTGCCGAAAACCGCCTGCATGACCGCGCCTGAGCATCCCAGGGCAGCGCCCACAAGTAGCCCCAAAAGCACACGCGGAAAACGAATATTCCACAGGGTGCTGTCTTCAAGATAAGCGGTCGGATCCTTGGGAATCATACCCAGGCGGCGCCCCAGCGAAGCCACCACATGATCGGTCGGAATATTGTACTGACCTAACCCCGCAGACACCACGGTTATGACGATCAGGGCAATACTCAGAAAGCCAAAAGTTGCGAGAATACGGATGCGGCGTTTGCTGCGATAATCCGCGCTGCCGGGAGTCGCCGCATCAGTGCGGTTGGACGAATTCACAGGTGGAGCCTCTTAATGCTGGGGTGCGTAGATAGCGCGGGCTAGGGAAAGCAGAACGGCGGGGGTGTTCGGACCGTAGGATAGAATCTGCCCGTCGTTCATATCAACCACGCGCCTGCTCTTTCCCGCGTTCGTTTCGGCAACGCCCGGGCGTGCCAAGAATCCATCCAAGCCGCCGGTGGATTCCACGCCGTGAGTCATAGTCAAAATGACATCCGGGTTCACCTTGAGCAGCGCCTCGCTATTCGCAGGAACAATGTTGCGCGCTCCCTGCTCGGAAGCCACATCTCTGCCCTCAAGCGCGGCAATCAGATCATCCGCGCCGGACCCCTTACCGAGAATGAAGAACACCCCGGCATTACCACGCACGTACAGGAATGCCATCGACAATTTCTTATCGCCTTCAGGGGCAACTTCTTTGATGGTATTCAGGGCATAATCAAGGTCTTTCTGCACGCGCTCGGCAACCTTATCGCCCGCCTCCTGCACACCTAAAGCCTGTGCCACAGCCTTGAGCTGGGGAATGATCTTATCCATGCGCCTCTCATGGTCAAACACCACCACAGTCACGCCCGCATCGCGCAGTTGTTCAACAACCTCTTCGGGACCATTGCTCTTATCCCAGAGCACAAGGTCGGGGTTGGTCGCGAGAATCGCATCCGCGTTCAGATCGTGGCCGTTCTGAGTGACGAGCGGCAGCTTCGCTAACGAAGACTCGGTTGAAGACGTCACACGGCCGACCAGACGATCACCCAAACCCAGCGAGATAACCTCTTGCGCGAGAGTGCCATACAGGTCAAGAGCCAGGATGCGATTCGCCGACTTAACAGTCACCTCATCGCCCTTGAAATCCTTGAAAGTCACGGGAAGCTGCGGGGTAGGAGTCTCAACCATCGGCTGAACTTCGGGGGTGTTCTTCGCGCTGCTGGGACCCGTCAGCGATTTCGGGTCGGAAGAAACATTGCTCTTGAGCTCCTGCGCAAGATTCTCAAGCTCAGACTTGGTGGTCTGTTCATCAACCACGGAATGCGAGGATGCGCTCGTGCTGCCCGGATTTTGGGTGCCGATACCGCATCCGGAGATAAAAAACATGGATGCCGCTAATAGTGCGGCGGTAACCTTCTGCGATGCGCTTGCTCTGCCGTGCCGGTGTTTGGGGCGTGTTGTTGCGCCGGGGTGTGAGAGACGAAAAGCCATATGAAGAGTTCCTATCGGCTAAAACTGTGAGTGTAGGTATTCGTGATGAGAGCGTGTGCTTAGGGTGAGGGTGCGGGCAGTCGATACTACCCGCACCCTGGCGCATCCGGTGAGTTATGAGGTGCGGATGCTGCACCGAGGAATAAACCCGAGCCTAAGAACCGCCGCATATGCCGGTGGTTGATAGGCCGATCTTAGGTTTATTCGGAGCGGTCAGACATCCTGGAGGACTTGCGACGGCGCGTGTACAGTACGGCACCAATACCGGCGATCAGAGAGACCAGGCCACTAGCAACCCCAACCTCTACACCGCTGGCACCGGTATGCGCCAGACGACCATGAGAGCCGCGTGCGTTGAGGGAATCGCATCCCTGACCCTGATATACGGTTTCGGTCACAGTCTGGGTGGCCTGGGTTTTGGTGTTGCCCGCGGGCTGTGCGCCCGAAAGCGATGCCGAGAAGCTCAGCGGAGCCATATCCTTACCCGCCTCGTAGAAACCTGCAAACGCTTTAGCACCCTCAGCGGTAATGGTGGTGCCCGCACCGCTGATGGAAATCTTATCGCCAGAGACCTGCAAACCGTTCACATCAACGTTGAGCAGAGCAACTTCACCGTAATTCTGCGATTTGCCGTCCATATCGTTGCCGACCATCGTTGCGTAGAGAACGGCGGTCTTGCCGTTGATCTCCAGACGCGGGTTTGAGATGGTAGTGTCCAGAATTCCGTGGTGTCCGGTGAAATGCACCGAGCCGGTGAAGGAAATCGAGCCCTTACCATCCTTGAAGGAACCCGTGCCCTTCGCCCACTGGAAGGCGTTATTGGAATAGGTGGTGCCGTTCAGATCCCAGCTGCCGTTAGCGATGCCGCCGCGAATGTAGTTGCGGAAGGAATCGCGTACACCCCACCCGAGGTCTGCGCTGGCAACCTTACCATCTGCGGATGCGGCCGGTGCTTTGTTCGCTGCCTTAACGGGAACCTGCTTGGTCACGGTCACCGGGGTGCAGACGGGCTGGGCGGGGTTCTTCGAGACGCTGCTGAAGGAGCCACTCTTACCGCCATTCGGGTGTGCAGCCGGGGTGGAGCCGTTATGGGAATGGGAGGCACTGCCGCCGCCATTGTTCACGGAACCGCCAAAGTTCGTGCCGCCAATACCCGCATTCGCGTTATTACCTAGGTTCGTCGAACCGCTGCCGGTGTTAGAACCCTTAACCGTGGTGTCGGTAACCTTATTTTCCACCAGCTGAGAACCGAGCTTTGCGTTGAAGGAGAGCGGAGCCATAGCGCGCTTGTCGGCGTCATTGTACTGCCCAGCGAAGATCGCCTCGGACCCCTCGACTGTAACGGTAACGGCTGCATTCTTAGCCGAGAGCACGTTATTCTCTAAGGTTGCACCGCTCAGATCGACCTCGGCGAGTACAAGATCTTTGAAGGTGCGGTTTTCGCCCTGCATGTTGAGCGCTTCGGCGTCGACAACCAGGTATCCCTTGCCCTCTTTGATGACTAGACGGGTGTTCTCGAAGCTGCTGTTGAGCTGGCCGTGATGCCCGCTAATATGCACCTTGCCCGCGAAGTTGATCTGACCGGTCTTCGTTGCCTCATCGTACGAGCCGGATGCGCTGGTAAAGTCGAGCCCGCCCGCCGCGTTCTTCGACAGACCCTCGACGGTGATGTTACCGCGCGCAATGGTGTTGAGGTAGTGCAGGAAGGAATCACGAATATTCCAGGTCAGGTTGCCGGATTCAATAATGTGCCCTTGACCTTTCGGCACGTCGGTTCTCGGTGCTGCATCGGTAGCCGGAGGCTGAGCCGGTGCAGGCTTAGCGGATTCCGAGCTTTGTGAGGGCTGCGGTGCCGGTTGAGAGCTGGGTGCTTCGCTGGGCTTTGAAGGGTTTGAGACAGGTGCCTCAGAAGTCTGAGAGGGCTGCGGTGCTGGAGCCTCGGAACTCCGTGAAGGCTGCGGCTCTGGCATTTCAGCAGGTTTACTTTGCTCTGGCACAGGCTGAGATGGCTCAGGAGCTGGATCGGCAGGCTTGCTCGTTTCGGGTGCAGGCTGCTCGGGTTGAGTCGGTTCCGGGGTCGGATCAGCAGGTTTCTCCGGCGCTGGTGCCTGCTTGGTAACGAGCTTTGCGGAGAATGCCAGCGCATCCAGCTCTTGACCTGCCTGGTAGAACCCGGCAAACACCGAGGTCGCTTCTGCGCTGAGTTTCACCTTGGTGGCATCAGATGCTGCCAAGGTCAGCTGCCCGCCCTCGTTTTTCAGGGAGGAAGCATCGAAAGTACCAATCAGCGTGTGATCGTGCTGTACGGGCGGGTTCGGGGTGGTGTTGCCGTTATAGGGGCGTTCGCTGATATTTGCGTATAGGCTGCCCTGCCCGTCTTTGATGACAAGTTCCAAGTCGCTGATAGTTACTTCGAGCACGCCGTGGTGCCCGGTGTACTTCACGCTGGAGCCGGTGAATTTAACGTGGTACGAACCGTCTGCCTCGACAGTACCTTCAGCGGCGGTGAAGTGATAAGAACCATCCGCATTGGAGGTAGCACCGGTTAGCTCCTGCGAACCACCGGCGACAGGACCGGTGATGTATTTGCGGAATGAGGATTTGACGCCCCAATCTACGGATGCATCCTGCAGGCTTTGTAATGCGGCAACTGGCGCCTGCTCAGAGACGATCTGCGCGGTCGGTGCGGGTTGGTTCGCTAGGGCGGGAGTGGCGGCGATGCCACTGAGGCCAACGGCGGCAGACGCTAGAAACGCCCATGAGCGCTTCGCGTTATGCGACATAGACATGTGTGTCCTTTATTCGTGGTTTTAGTAATGAGCAGTCTTAGTCTAGACCTATTAGATAAGACTTGTGTAGCTTAATTGTAGTACTTTGCTTAATGATGAGGTTCCCCTTAATAAAATTTTTTGGCAGCGGTGTTGCAAAACCAAAAATTTAGTGACACTATGTCATTTATTGATTTGGTGACACTGTGTCATCAAAAATATTCATGACTCTCAACTCAATCAGGAGGCGTTCCGTGACCGCCATTATTACCCCCGAAACCATCTCTCCCGATGCTGTCGAACAGCGGTTTTCGGCCCGGCTAAAAGCTAGCACCAAGCGTGTGCATGATAATGCCGAGCACTCTACCTTTATGGAAGATTTGATGGGCGGAAAACTCGATACTTCCGCGTATTTACGCCTCATCAACCAGTACACCTATATCTATGAGGCTTTGGAGGAAATCTCTCAGAATCTGCGTGAATCCGGTAACCCACTGACCGATCCTTTCACGCTGGAAGGGTTGGATCGTACCGCCGCGATTCACCATGATATTCGTGCTCTAGGGCAGACCGAGATTGACGTCCCGTTGCCAGCGACTATCGAATATGTGGCGCGTATTAAGGCGACCGCGCAGGCTTCCGAGCGGTTCTTGGCGCATCATTATTTGCGCTATCTAGGAGATCTCTCGGGTGGGCAGGCGGTGGCGGCTCTGGTGGCGCGCCATTACGGCATTGCACGGGATGCGCTGACCATGTACTCGTTCCCGCAGCTTCCTAAACCAAAGGTCTTCAAGGATGAATATCGGGAGCTTCTTGATCGCGCTCCTTTGAGCGAAGAGCAGCGGGAAGCCCTGATTGACGAGGCTATGGAAGGATTCCGTATTAATGCCGCGCTCTTTGCTCAGCTAGGCGAACAGAGTGGCCGTCTGTAAGCATATCGATAGATGTTCAAAGTTCCCGTTTGAGGTATATCGGGACCATTTGTGACAGATTGTTACACCTGTGTAGGCAGCGCCTCAGAGTGTTTATTATCACTGAAAAATATACGTAAATAACCGTTATATGACGTTTGTATGACAGGTTCACATGCGTGCCTGGAAAATCTCCGTGTGACGCGGACATATAAGGATGCGGTGGTTCCCCAGAAGGGCAAACCACCGCATCCTTCGTTACAGAGGCAGTATCTCTCACGTTAGGGAAGAAGCGACAGCCTTCGGTTCTTCAAAACTTTTGTCAGCTGTTTCAGACGGTGGGAATCGAAAGGCAGCTCTTCCTGAGCCTGTTCCAGCATGCTCTCGGTAGCGGAAAGAACCTCGCGAAGTACTCGGTCAGCAATTTTGGCAGATATTCCTAGTTCATGAGCAAATTCAAGGAACTTGCGGCGTGATAGTCCATCACGTTTACCGCTGAGAAGAATCGCCATGTTTTTATCCCCATAAGGTGCCGTAGACGGAATGTCGTAGATGGGCGAGAGCTCGTATTGTCCTTTACGGTTTTCTACGATTGACAGATTTTTAGCGTGTAAATCCCCATTTCCGGTGAGCCATGCGTAGACAAACTGCCGAAAAATTTCGGGGGCGGCAAGGCGGGGCGAAAAGACCTGTCGAAGAATGGCATGGGCACTTTGCTCAGCCGTCAGATTATACTTATCCGCTGGATAACGGTTATTGAGCTGGCATGCATCTTCAACGGCAAGGCGGTGGGCCATTCCATGCTCATCTACGTAGCGGTCAAAACGACGGATAAGGAGCCCGGGGCGCCCAGTAGCATCATGTACAAGACGGTGAGAAACAACTCCTGGTGATGCATGTATTCCGTGGGCTATCGTGAGAAAAAATGCTTCGTTTTCCACTACGTGCGGGTACTCGGGAGGAGAGACTTTAAGAAGATAAAAATCTTCGTTACTTTGCAGCGGGATCGTAAGCATTTTTCCTGAAACTTTATCCTGAACGCCCGGTATAGAGACAGGGTCTATAACGCTTTGCTGAGTGATAATTTCTGAAAACCTAATGTTGTGGAAGTTTTGGCCCTGGATAATGTCATGCCCATCGGGGACGACAAGCTGGGCGGGCTGATCACCATGAGGTACCACCTGCACATCCCCAACAGTATCGGCTCCTACTGCAATCAACATGCGGAGCTCGTCGTCCGAGGATACTTTGAGATGCTGACGCAGTCCGGTAAGCCGACGGCCCTCAGGAAGAAGACCTGTAAAGAATGGTGGTAACGCACCACTCCCGTACAGGTATGCTTCCGCGCGTATGGGGAGGGTAGAGGATATAGGTTTGCCGTCGGACTCTATGTAGTTTTCGGCATATGTGTACGCTGTATCGCCGTGGTCTGTTCGGGAAAGATAGCCAGCGATGTTCCCCTTTTTATAGACGTCTGCAAGGATTTCATGCATTAGCGCTCCCGAGGGATGAGATCGATGCCGAGGGTGTCGAGTACGGCGGTTACTTTGTCAAAGGCGATAGACTCGCGCCCTTTTTCGAGATCGCGGATCGTGCGCTCCGAGACTCCGGCAAGAAGCCCCAAATACTCCTGCGTAATCCGAAGTTCGCGGCGATGCTCGCGAACGATCTGGGCGAGCGAGCCCTTTAAGTCCCGTGGCACGAACGCATCCTTTCCATGAGTCTGAAACCCTATAAATCGGCAAAATAGTTCCGAATTTATGCCATTATGGCATGAAAATTGGTGAAAACACTATATTTCGGCAATATTTTGCCGATATATGTAGTTTTAGGGAGTTAGAGGGAGGAAAACCACGCTTTTCGGCAGAATATTTCCGATTCTCAGGCTCCCTGACACCCATAACACGGATGCGATGGCTCCCCAGAGAGGGGGAACCACCGCATCCTTTGTTACCATCGTATGCGCGTTTTAACTCAACTGCACATGACACTACCTGCTGCTACGCGGCCTGAGGCTCGGGTTTAGGACCCGCCGTGACCGCGCGATCGCGATTCTGCGCTATGCGCACGGCCGGGGTGAGCGCAGAACCTGCCCAAAGAGCCATGACCGCATAGAGACACAGGATAGGCACGGTCGAAAACAACAAGGCATACTGCGCAAGATGGTTGAGACTATTGAATCCACCGCCGATAGCGGCCCCCAGCCACATAGGCGAAATATATAGACCGATAAACGCCACCCACGTCAAAACACGTGCGGTACCGGATAACCAGGCGGGCAGATGCGTGAAAAACAGGGGGAAAGCATCAAGAACAAGCGTCATGATAATCAGCGGGAACATGACGTTATGATGCGACCAGCTGATGGGGGAGATGCTCACCATCAAAAACCCGCCGACCGCCACCTGAGATAGCACAAGATTACGGCGAATAAGCTGGTGCAGAAGCAGCGCACAGAGACCGATCGTAGCAAGCGCAAGAGCGTAATATACGGGCCTCAGAGTGGGCTCGCGCAGACCCAGGTGCATCAGCCAGCCTTGAATCGAAATATTATCGGCGAAGTTGATACCCCCAACGCGGCCGGAATCCGAAACGGCGCTCGTCCAGAACGTAACTGCCTGCTGCGGAAGGAAGATAAACCCAAGAAGAATGGTCGTGCCGAAAGAAGCGCCTAGGGTAAGGATGCCGCGCCAGTCTTTGCGCATGAGCAGAATAAGGCCGAAGGCAAGCGGGGTGAGCTTAATACCGCCCGCGATGCCGATAAGCGCACCCCGGGGAATGCGGGTTGCCGGTCGTATAAAATCGGCAAGCACCAGCGTAAGAATGATGGGGTTGATTTGTATCAGCGAGAGCCCGCGCCGCCATGGCCCGGTCATAATAATGATGAACGTGAGGGCAGCAATGACGCCGTATGTGCCGACTCTCTCCTGGAAAGGGATGCTGTATCCGCGGTCGGTGGCGTAGTTATAGATAAGGGTTGCCAGCCACCATGCAACACCGATGCTGATCGCATACATGATGGCGATACCCACCCACGCGGGCAGAAAAGCGAACGGTAAGAACACGAGCGCGGCAAAAGGCGGGTAGGTGAAGGGCAACCTAAAGTCGCCGTACTCCAGGAGATTGCGGGCGTAGAGATCTTTGTGCATGCCGTCGTTATCGAAGATGGTCATGGCACCGAAACGGTAGACATTGAAGTCTAGTCCGCCCGTGAATTCGATATAGATAAGCCAACCGATAACAAAGAGAGCGAATGCCGCGAGCGTTATTCTGCCCGCCTTAGGTATGTCTGGCGCAAAGACCTGCACGGATGGTGCTGCGGTCATGGTGATCTTTCTGTTGTGTCTGTGCATTTTTTTGGATGCGGTTCGGCGGGGCGAATGCGTTATCGGTGTGAACGGTTTATGTAACCTATCCTCCAGTCTAGCGTGTGAAAGCGCAGGTGGGGAGTGCCTTGAGGCAGAAAAAGGCTCTTGATGTGAAGAAAGCGTTGGAAACTCCGCTTTATTCACATCAAGAGCCTAGCTGTGCCGATAGAGGGATCTAGCCCTGCGCCACCTCACCAAAGTGAGCTGCCATGGTGCCTTCGTGAGCGGCACGCAGCTCATCAAGGTTGATGGAAACCTCGTTTTGGAAGTCCAGCGCGTTCGAGAGCGCGTCCACCACGCCGATGCGCGCGAACGGGAATTGCCGGGCGGTGCACATATCCTTGAAACGTACCTCCTCAGAACGCGGGACGGAAACCACCACGCGACCTAAGGATTCCGAGAACAGCAGGGTGAACAAATCGAGCCCGTCGCGTTCGGCAACTTCGCCCAGCCCGATGCGCGCCCCGGTGTTGAAACGCAGGCATGCTTCCGCGAGTGCCGCGGCAAGACCACCGGCGGCAACGTCGTGTGCCGCATCGATCATGCCGTCACGCGACATATTCACGAGCATATCGCCAAGCTGACGTTCGACTGCCAGATCAACCTTCGGGGGCAGACCACCCAAGTGCCCCTTGAAACGTGCCCATTCTGAACCGTCCAGCTCGTCACGCGTGGTACCCAGCAGGTAGATAGCCTGACCATCGTGTTCCGGCGCCCAACCCGAGGGGGTGCGCCGGGTAACGTCGTCCATCACGCCCATCATCGCGACCACAGGGGTCGGATTAATGGCCTTACCGCCGGTCTGGTTGTACAGCGAGACGTTACCACCGGTGACCGGAACACCTAGCTCCATGCAGCCGTCGGCAAGACCGCGCACAGCTTCCGCAAACTGCCACATGACGTCCGGATCTTCGGGGGAACCGAAGTTCAAGCAGTCCGAAACCGCGACCGGGCGGGCACCCAC
>ERZ773212.761-NODE-761-length-15715-cov-3.506769_pt1 | contig 15715 bp, 9 predicted proteins | sample MGYA00581005_ERZ773212 | MGnify/ENA primary metagenome ERZ773212 (study PRJEB29015, sample SAMEA2738154) | human oral metagenome | biome: human oral; feature: human-associated habitat; material: saliva | place: China | collected 2196 ... | reverse complement strand
GAGGGCATCGTAGCCGTACACGATGGGGTGCGCCCTCTTGTGTCACGCACACTGATTCGCCGCACCTTCGAAGTAGCCGAAGAGACGGGTGCTGCTCTACCAGCCTGCCCCGTCACCGATAGCCTGCGCCTCCTCGGTGAGGACGACACGAATGAGGCAGTCGATAGAGCCCGCTACCGTGCGGTACAGACCCCGCAGACCTTCGACCTCGAGCGCCTACACCGTGCCTATGAGCAGCCCTTCAGCCCGCAGTTCACCGACGACGCTTCGGTCTACGAAGCTGCTGGCCTCGGCGCTATCACGCTGGTCGAAGGCGAAGAGACGAATATCAAGCTCACCACACCGAGAGACCTCCTCTTGGCTGATCTCCTCTTGGACTAACCCCGTCCTCGAAGGGCAGGCGCTACGATGGCTAAGGACTTCCTCCTCACCCCACTAACCTACCTCCCAGGTGTCGGACCACGGAGAGCGAAAGCGCTCGCCGAGGAGCTGGACCTATATACCTACCTTGACCTCCTACATTACTTCCCCACGAAGTACGTCGACCGCTCGCGTATCTATCAGATCCGCGAGCTCCGAGGCGAGATGCCCCACGTGGAGCTGAAGGGCTATATCCGTGACTTCAAGGAGGTGGGCGAGGGGCGTAAGAAGCGCCTCGTCGCCTACTTCACCGATGGCACGGGCACGATCGAGCTGGTATGGTTCCGCTCCATGCCCTACATCCGCCAGCGCTACATCCCAGGGCAGTGGTACCTCGTCTTCGGCAAGCCCGTCTTCTTCAACGGCGCCTACAGCATCAGTCACCCCGAGATCGATGAGGAGTCGAAGGCCGCACAGGTCAGCGGTGGCCTCATGCCCGTCTATCCCCTCACCGAGAAGCTCACCCGCGCTGGGCTGAATAGCCGTCAGATGCGCCAGCTCCTCTATGTGCTGAAGGAGGCCTGCGTCCCCCACATCACCGAGACGCTCACCCCCGAGATCATCGAGCGGGCACGCCTCATGTCCTACGCCGAGGCCATCGAGCAGATCCACTTCCCCGTGACAAAGGAGGGACTGGAAGCAGCACGCAGACGCTTGAAGTTCGACGAACTCTTCTTCATCCAGCTCCGTCTCCTCGGTATGAAGCGTGACCGCAAGGCCGCTTCTCCTGGACTTCTCCTGCCTCGTGTCGGCGATGCCATACGTGGGCTGTATGAGAGCCTGCCCTTTGACCTGACGAATGCACAGAAGCGTGTCATCCGCGAGATCCAAGCCGATGTCATCAGCGGCCGCCAGATGAATCGCCTCATCCAAGGGGATGTAGGGAGTGGGAAGACCCTCGTAGCACTCTTCTCTATGCTGCTGAGCGTCGACAACGGCTATCAGGCGTGTATGATGGCGCCCACCGAGATCCTCGCCCGTCAGCACTACGCTTCTCTCTGCGAATACCTCGCACCGCTGGGTATCGAGGTAGGCCTACTGATCGGGAGTACGAAGAAGAAGGAGCGCACACGCCTCTTCGCAGACCTCAGCACTGGCGCGCTGAAGATCATCGTCGGCACGCATGCCCTCTTAGAGCCCGTGGTACAGTTCGCCCACCTCGGGCTGGCCGTCATCGACGAGCAGCACCGCTTCGGTGTCGTGCAGCGCTCGGGGCTGTGGCAGAAGGGCGAGCAGATCCACCCGCACATCCTCATCATGAGCGCTACGCCTATCCCGCGTACGCTCGCCATGACCCTCTATGGCGATCTGGATATCTCCGTAATCGACGAGCTCCCACCCGGGCGCAAGCCTATCGAGACCTACCACCAGAGTGAGAGCGAGATGTATCGGGTATATCAGTTCCTCGAGCGTCAGCTGGAGGAGGGCCGTCAGGCCTATGTCGTCTTCCCTATGATCGAGGAGAGCGAAGAGGAGTCAATGCGCACGCTCGACGAAGGCTTCCGCCGCTACAGCGAGCACTTCGCCCACCGCAAGATCGTGCGTGTACATGGTAAGATGAAGCCCGATGAGAAGGACGAGGCCATGCGTAGCTTCGTCTCAGGCGAAGCACAGATCCTCCTGGCGACCACCGTCATCGAGGTCGGTGTGAACGTGCCCAACGCCTCGGTGATGGTCATCGAGGGTGCCAACCGCTTCGGGCTCTCCCAGCTCCATCAGCTCCGTGGGCGTGTCGGCCGTGGTGCCAGCCAGAGCTATTGCATCCTCGTCACGGGCAAGGATCTCGGAGAAGATGCCAAGCGCCGTATCGCTATCATGGTAGAGACGAATGATGGATTCGTCATCGCTGAGGAGGATATGCGCCTGCGTGGCTTCGGGGAGATCGACGGCACGCGTCAGAGCGGTCAGCAGCTGAGCCTGCGTATCGCCAACCCTGCCCTCGATGGCGCCATGGTACAGTACACCCGCACCCTCGCCGAGGAGATCCTCAGCGAAGACCCCGACCTACAGCTCCCGAAGAACGAGATCCTGCGCCATCGCCTCCACGAGATCTACTACGAGCGCCCCTCCTGGAGCCAGATCTCCTAAGCCGCTCTTTCCCACAAGCTTTCTATCCTTCATACCTCCTCTATGAGTGATTCGTACTCATAGGGGAAAAGTAAGCAGTACTGGTCAGTGATCCGACCACTACTGGTCGACGCGCGAAGTAGTAGTGGTCACTATATGTTACCAGTACTGGTCCGATCGCTGACCAGTACTGGTTCGCATCAGCCCCTCCCGAGGCCCGCTAAGGATAGGCGCTACGAGCGCCCCTCCTGGAGTCAGATCTCCTAAGCCTTACTACCGCCCTTCGCCTTACGCTTCTTCCCCCACTTACGCTGGTAGAAGATATAGTAGCCCGTCAGTGGGAGCGATGCACCGAAGAGCGCCGCTAAGACGTAGCAGATACGTGTGAAGAGACCGCCCCAAGCCCCCGTGTGAATCGAATAGATCCAGCCGCGCAGCTTCTTATCCCGCTTGACCTCACGATAAGCCTTGTAGTCGGTCATCTGCCCCGTCTTTTTGTTGAAGCGAAAGCTATCCGCAGCACGGATATTGCCCAGCCCAGCAAGGGGGACTTCGACCTCCCCATCCTTGACCGTGATCTCTGGATAGTCTGCTTCGGAGACTTCTATGACATAGCTCACGGCCTCCTCCCAATAGATATAGGAAGCAGGGAGCTTAGCCTGCTCGGCGCCCTCCCCACGGGGGGCATCCTTACGCTTATCCTTCTTGGGGCCCTTATCACCCTTGCCCGCCTCAGCCATCTCGGCACCAAAGACCTTATAGAAGCCCGTGCGATACCACTCGAAGGACCACGTAAGCCCCGTCATAGCCATCGCCAAGAGGAGTACGAAGACGTACACCCCACCGACCGTATGCAGGTCAGTGAAGAGGCGCTGACGCCCGTGACCAAGCGAGATCTTCAGCCGCTTCCCTATTCCCTTGAGCTTCTTCGGCCACCAGAGGAAGAGCCCCGTGAGGAGGATGAAGACGAAGAGGAGGGTACTTGTCCCCACGATGACGCGCCCCCAGAAGATCCCTTCGCTATCCGGCTTCATACTATCAAGTAGCCAGCGGTGTAGCTCGCGTACCGTAGTGAAGAAGGGGAGGCGCCCGCTCTGCCCCACGATCTTTCCCGTGTAGGGATCGACAAGGACTCCCGCACGACGAGGCTTAGAGAGCCCCACGGTATAGGCGCGGCGGAAGTCAGAGGGTATGGTGACGCTCGTGATCTGCACGCTATCGGGCGTCTCGCGGGCGACCCGCTCCAGGAGGGACTGGAGGGAGAGGCTCTGCGTCTTGCGCACGGGTATCGTATAGCTATCGTGACGAACCAACTCGGTGATTTCCTTCTCGAAGACGAGCAGAGCCCCCGTGAGGCAGGTCGTCATAATGATAAGCCCAAAAGGCAGGGAGAGCCACAGATGGAGCTTCTTGAAGAGTTTGCGTACAGTCATAACTCGGCTATCTAAGTAAAAGGCTCCCTCCTCGGGGAGCTGGGGAACCTGATCAAATGCGCCTCGCTTATGCGCCTCACGGTGCATATCGAGGAGAGAGAGCTATAGGCATAGCCTCTCTTTGAGGGTCAAAGATATATATTCTACCTATTCCACCCCCTACTGATAGAGCCGAGCTGGAGGAAGCTGCACTGGAGGGTAAATCATCCTATATGGGTCGCTGAGTCAACCTATATAGGTCCGTGAAGCGATCTATATAGGTCGGCGTGATGACCTATATAGGTTCACCCATCGACCAATATAGGTTCGCATCACCCCCTGCCCGAAGTCCACTAAGGATAGACACTACGAGTGCGGAGCAATAGTCGTTTGCGAGCAAACCAGTAGTGGTACGATGTGCGAACCAGTAGTTGTTTGGATACAAACGAATAGTTGTTCGCACCTCGAACTTATAGTCGTTCGTACGCAGACGAGTAGTTGTTCATCTACGAGGCACTATGATTAGGTATTCCCGCTATCCGCCCCTCGGCAGTTGGGGCGACCGTGCGGGGCAGAGGCACTTGGGGCGCTTTTGCGTACTTTTGTGCCACCCACATCAGGGATATTTCCCCCTAAGAGAGTAAGATGAATATACGACCCCAAGAGATCCAGATAGCCGACTACGACTACCCCCTGCCCGACGAACGCATCGCCAAGTACCCCCTTGCCGACCGCAGCAGCTCCAAGCTTCTCCGCTACCAAGCTGGCGAGATCGAGGAATTTACCTTCCGTGACCTGCCCCGTCTCCTGCCCGAGGGTGCCGTACTCGTGCGCAATAACTCCAAGGTCATCCGTGCCCGCCTCCTCTTCCATAAGGACTCAGGAGCGCGCATTGAGATCTTCTGCCTCGACCCCGCTGCCCCCACCTCCTACGAGCTCTCCCTCGGGGAGCGCCACCGCTGCTCCTGGCACTGCCTCATCGGCAATGCCAAGCGCTTCAAGGAGGGCACACAGCTCACCCGCCTCCTCCACCGCGAGGGGCAGGGCGAAGTGACGCTGACGGCTGAGCGTGGCGAGGAGGGCGTCATCCACTTCTCTTGGGACAACGATGCCTATACCTTCGGCGAACTCTTAGAGCTGATGGGTATCCTTCCCATCCCACCCTACCTCGGGCGCGAGACGGAGGAGCAGGATCTGACGACCTATCAGACGGTCTATGCCGAGACCGAAGGCTCGGTAGCAGCCCCCACAGCGGGCCTGCACTTCACCCCCGCAGTCTTCGAAGAGCTACGCGCTCAGGGCACGCCCGTGCTGGACGTCACGCTCCACGTAGGCGCTGGCACCTTCCGCCCTGTCAAGGCCGACCACATCGGCGATCACGAGATGCACGCGGAGCTGATCAGCGTCAGCCGCTCAACGCTCCTTGCCCTTCGTGAGCATATCGGCCAGATCATCGCCGTGGGTACGACGAGCGTCCGCACGCTGGAGAGCCTCTATCACTTAGCCATCACGCTGCGCCGTCAGCCCGACACGCCCCCTTCTGCCCTGCACGTAGAGCAATGGCTCCCCTACGAAGAGGGCGCAGACGAAGAGCTGACGACAGAGGAAGCCCTCGACACGCTCCTCAGCTATCTCGATGCGCAGGGAGAGGATACCCTCGTCTTCCCCACGAGTATCATCATCGCCCCCAGCTACCGCTACCGCGTCATCCGCGGTATGGTGACGAACTTCCACCAGCCCCACAGCACGCTCCTCTTGCTCATCGCCGCCCTCATCGGTGACGACTGGCACCGCGTCTACGACTGGGCACTCACCCACGACTTCCGCTTCCTCAGCTACGGCGACAGCTCGCTGCTCCTGCCTTAGCGAAGCCAATACCTGTATAAAGCAGAGCGCCTCACGCCTGAGTCCTCGGACTCGTAGGCGGGAGGCGCTTGCCTTATAGGTAAGGGGTGGAGGAAGCGAGCTTACTGCTTCTTCTTAGCCCAGTAGATGGGCGTGAAGACCTTATCCTCGCCACCGAGTGCCTTGATAGCAGATTCATAGCCGGGCTTATTGCCGTTGACGATGCTGCTGGGCAGGGGCAGACGCTGAGGATAGTAGTCGACCGAGACGGTAGAGTAGGTAGAGGCGGTGAGCTGGGGCATATTGTCCAGCGCCTTCTCTACTGCAGGCGTTTCGAAGAAGGGAAGACCCAGACGACGGTGGTCACTCCACGTCTCGAGAGGCAGCCAAGGCGTATTGGCGATGAACTTCTGCGTGATGATCTTCGTCAGGTGGTCGTTCATAGCGGCCTTATAGAGGCGGCTCTTCATCTCTGGATAGCGGTAGGTGTAGTTCTCCGTCTGACCCGTGTAGCCGTTCGTGCACTTCATCGTCACGGTAGCTGCGGGCTCTGTGGTGTGATCCCAAGCGACGGACGTCCCTACGCGGTTGTAGGTCTGCGAGGTGAGGTAGCTATCGACGGAGCCAGCACCCTGATAGGCGAAGCTCGCGCGAATCCCCTTCTCATAGGCGTCCTTACCCGTCAGAGGCACCGTCCAGCCACGTACAGCAGCCTCAGCGATGAGGAAGTAAGTCTCCCATTCGCCGAAGAAGACACGCTTATTCGTGCTGTTGCGGTACTTCAGACCAAGGCGGGGCATCGTACCGACCTGCACGAGGTCGTTGATGGCATTGAGGTCACCCCAAGAGCCACCTACCCACGCATTCCACGTGTACTTGGCATTGATCGTCTTGAAGTCCTTCTCCTTGTCGGTAGCATCCTTCAGCTTGTACTCAGTCGTCGTAGCGGCCTTGCTCCACGAGGGATAGAAGCAGAAGTCGGGGTTCTCCGTGTCACCAGCGATGATGAAGGTCTTATAGGCACGAGGGTCGATGATACCTGGTAGGCCATCCATATAGAAGCCTGCCGAGGGGTCAGTCGTCGTCAGAGGGAAGTGCTTATCGTAGCGCACGCCGAGGTAGTCAGCAGGCTTGATATGGCTTGCATAGCGGCTGTCGGTGAGCTGCGTAGCAGAGCTGACACCACCCAGACCGAGGACGAGGTTGCTGTACGTAGGAGAGAGGATCTGGTGATTCCACTGACGGCTCATGACGCCCGTCAGGTCGTCCCAGCCATCCTTCTCCTGGACCTCGAAGCGGTCGCTTGCAGAGGTGATACCCCCTGCGGCAGCAGCTTCCTCGAAGTGCGTCTTAGCCGTCGTAGGGTCGACCTCAGAGAGGCGCATCGAGAGGCGCATACGCATCGAGTTGGCATACGCACGCCACTTAGCGGTGTTGTAGCCATAGGCACGGTCGAGCTTATTCGTCTCGCCGTTGTCCGAGCCAGGAGCGGTAGCGAGGATGTCAGCGGCCTCCTTCAGCTCGGTGAGCATATAGGCATAAGCCTCCTTAGCACCTACGTAGGTGGGGTTGCCACCCTGATAGCCGTCGATGGAGACGACACCGAAGTTGTCACAGAGCTCGGAGAGCATATAGACACGCCAGATACGAGCTACCTGCTGGAGGCTCTTGTCATAGGTGCGTGCCGTGCCGTCCTTGATGCGCTTCTCGCACATAGCGATAGCATCGGTGAGGGGCTTGAGGCATTCCTCAGTCATACGGCTGTAGTAGTCGGAGCTCCAGCCGTCACTGAAGCCACCTACGGCAAGACCACCACCACGGTGCTGGTGGCCGCCCGTCTTCCAGTAGAGGACGAAGGCACGCTCCGCCACGTGGGGATTCTGCTGGGCAGCTATGATCGCGCGGTTGATGAGGTACTCGGGGAGCACCTGATCCTGCGAAGCGGCAGTGGGGTTGGTATTGACTTCGTCGAAGTCGCGGCACGAGGCGATACCCATCGTGGCGCACAGGCACAGACCCCAGAGGAGAATATTCTTCTTGTTCATGATATACATGGCTTAGCGACTAGAAGCCGAGGGTGATATTGAAGAGGAAGGAGCGGGTCGTGGGAGAAGAGGCGAACTCATACCCCGTAGCATTGGAGCCCGTAGCGAAGACCGACTCAGGGTCGATGCCGTTCATATAGCTCTTGATCATCCATACATTGTTGCAGGAGATACCGAGCTTAGCCTTCGTGATAGGCGTATTCTTCAGCAGGCTCTTGGGGAGCGTATAGCTGAGGGCGATGTTACGCAGACGTACGCTCGTAGCGTCGTAGATGTTCGCCTCGTTGATACCGAGGTTCCCGCTACGACCGACGATAGCACCCCAGTAGTCCTGAGGCGTGACTTCGACGGTGTTCTTCGTGTAGACCGTCTTACCAGCGACTTCGCTCTCGACGGCGCCGTCGACGACGAACTTATCGCGAGCACCGTTGACGACGGTAGCAGCAGCGGCACCACCGGCCTGCAGGGCGTGGTTCGTACCAGAGAACATCTTACCGCCGAAGCGAGCATCGAGGAGGAAGCTCAGGTCGAAGCCTGCGAAGGAGAAGCTATTGGTCAGACCGACCAGGAGGTCAGGCTGCTGGTCACCGAGCTTCTTCTCGTCGCCTGCGATAGGCAGACCGTTCTCGTCGGTGATGATCTTACCATAGAGGTCGCTCGTCTTGTCCTCGACGCGCTTGTAGCTTGAGCCCCAGATCTCACCATACTTACCGCCTTCGCGAGCGAGGATCTTCAGGTTGTCATACGTACCGAGGTTGTACTCCGTCACGGGGGACTCAATACCACCGCCATCGTAGAGCTTGATGATGCGGTTCTCGTTGTGCGAGAGGTTCAGCTGGGCATTCCACTTCAGCCCTTCGCTGCGGATGATGTCAGCGGTGACCATGAACTCAATACCTTCATTCTGGATATTACCTGCGTTGATCATCTTAGCATCGTAGCCGCTGGCAGGGTCCATGCCGAGGCGGATGAGCTGGTTGGTAGCGTTGGTGCGATACCAAGCGAAGTCTACACCAAAGCGGCTATCGAAGAAGCGCATCTCCAGACCCAGCTCGTAGGACTTGATGAGCTCACTGCGGACCTTCTCGTTGTAGAGGACGTTGTCGATGTTGGCCATCGTACCGCCGAGGGGGTCCTTCTCGATGCGGTAAGCGCTGTAGAGCTGGTAAGGCTCGAGGTCATTACCCACCTGAGCAGCCGAGGCACGTACCTTAGCGAAGGAGAGCCATGAGGGAGCATTCACATCCATCTTACGGAGCATGTCGGTGATGACCAGTGACGTGCTGATAGAGGGATAGAGGAAGGAGCGATTAGCCTTCGCCAGCGAAGACGACCAGTCATTACGCAGCGTACCATCGAGGAAGAAGTACCCGTCCCAGTTCAGCTGTGCCGTACCATAGAGTGAGTTGATCTTCTTATGGCTGTATGACTCGTAGTTGTCGGGCTTGTCGGTACCGTTGGTCAGCGAGAAGAGGTTAGGCACGATGAGCTGGCTGACGCTGGCACGAAGGCCATTGTGCTTGCGCTCCATGAGGTTACCCCCGACAGAGCCCGAGAGGCCGAGCTTACCGAAGACGTTGTCACGCTGTGCCGAGACGAGGAAGCTATAGTTGTTCTCATAGAACTTGATCTGCTCCGTCTCATACTTACCCCCACCACCTGCGATAGGCGAGCCAGCGTAGGTCTTACGCTCGATGCGCGTAGAGTACTGGTCAGAGCCCACACGCAGCTCAGCATTGAGCCAGTCGGTGATCTTGTACTTCAGCGCTGCACTGATGAGGAAGCGGTCACGCGTATCGTTGTTGAGGTTGTACTTGCTTGCCCAGTAGGGGTTCGTCTGATTACCTACACCATACCAGCGCATAGCACCCTGAGGCGTACGGGCTTCCTCGAAGTCGCGGATGTCCATACTGCGGGGCAGTGAGTACATAGTATAGAAGGCATTGGAGGCATTAGCACCATTGAGCGGACGGTTCTGCACGAAGGAGCGGATGTACTGGACCTTCGTATCAGTGCTCCAGCGGTCGCTGGGGCCGAACTTCGTCGTGGCGCGCAGCGTCATATTCGTACGGCCGAGCGAAGCGCCAGGGATGTGGCTCTTATTGTCGGTACGTGTCAGAGAAGAGTAGATGGACGTGCGGTCGTACATCTGAGAGAAGGCGATGTTCTCCGTCAGGTCGATCCCAGGAGACTTAAAGTAGCTGGCTACGTTGTCATAGGCCTGCATGTTGGTCTTCGTGCCGTCCCACTTCGTGTACTCCTGGCCTTCGATGCGAGGGCCCCAGCTGGAGGAGACGTCGTTCTTATAGGCGCCGTCAGTACCTTGACCGAACTGGCTCTGCAGTCTGGGCACCATAAAGAGGCGCTCTACACCTACTGAGGAAGAGATCGTGACACCGAGGCCGTTGTTCTTACGACCGCTCTTGGTAATGATCTGAATGACCCCGTTACCAGCGCGTGAGCCGTAGAGGGCAGCTGCCGAAGCACCCTTCAGCACGGTCATGCTCTCGATATCTTCGGCATTGATATCGGAGAGACCGTTACCCATGTCGGCTGCGGGATTCCAGAAGTCATTGTTAGTAGCACCTGTCGTATTGTCCATAGGCACACCGTCGACGACGATGAGGGGCTGGTTGCTGCCCGAGAGTGAGCTATTACCACGCAGTACAATCTTCGAGGAGGAGCCGGGGCTACTGGAGCCCTTGATGATCTGGATACCAGATACCTTACCTGAGAGTGCGTTGGTGATGTTTGGCTCGCGTACAGCCATGAGCTGGTCACCCTTGACCTCCTGCATAGCGTAGCCGAGGGCTTTCTTTTCACGGCGGATACCGAGTGCGGTGACGACGACACCACTGAGCTGGGTCATCTCATCCTCGAGCGTGATGGAGAGGGGTGTACCCGTCCAGCGGACGGTCTGGGTCTTATACCCTACGCAGGAGATGACGAGCTCGGACCCTACCTTGAGTCCGCTTAGGACAAAGTGTCCCTTGGGGTCGGTCAGTGTCCCCTTGCCCTTAGCCTGGCCTTTGACCAAGATAGTAGCACCGACGATTGCCTCGCCCTTGGAGTCCTGTACGGTCCCTGTGAAGGCGACCTTACGATCCTGAGTCTGTGTCATGGCGGTCTCTACCGGCGTGGCATAGGCATTTTCTAAGGCGAGTCCTGGCAGCGAAAGACCCACAAGGAGCACGCTGCAGACTGTCTTCATTCGTTTCATAGGCTTATATCGTGTTAGTGATAAAAGGTCTATAAAGATAGATATTCTTTTAGCAAAGCAATGGTGTAATTGCCTATAACTAAAAACTTTACAAATGAATACACTTAACTAATCCCTAAGGAAGATATCCAACTCCTTATAGCTCGGTGGCTTACACCTGCGATAGATCGACCACTCGCCTACCCAAAGCATGCGACCGAGGCACCACGCTCGCCCTACACTTCTCCCCCGAGAAGCTATGTCTTAGTACCAGCTACGCTACCCCACTCTATGGAGACGAAAAAGCAACCACTACTGGTCGCTGACGGAAGCAGTACTGGTCACCACGCGAAGCAGTACTGGTTGATAATAGTGACCAGTACTGGTCAGACGACGAAGTAGTACTGGTCACTTTACCCCCATATATAAAAGGACTCCCCCTGAGGTGGTACGTATCGGCGTACCTACCTCAGGGGGAGTAGTATATGTAGCGTGTGAGGCTACTCGTTCGACAGGGGACCTAAGTGCAGTCCCTTCTCACGGAAGAGGCGGATATCCTCCTCGGGAAGCTCCAGCGCCTCGATGGGCACGCATTCGTAGCGGTCATTGAGGTAGAAGCGCACACCGCCCTTGAAGCGCGAGCTGACGACCGAGAGGTCATCACGGCGATAGCGTGTGCGGATGCCCGCCAGCTCGAGGAGCGTGTGGAAGACAGAGTTCGACGAGACGGCCTCACGACTATTGGAGCGCCCCTGAGCAAAGAGCTGTGGGTGGGCATCTCTCCAGCGCTTGTCGCCCCAGATGAGGAGCGGTACGTGGAGCTGGTAGTAGGAGACGTCGGGCGAGGAGTGGAGGAAGCGCTCGCGCTCGTCATCATAGACGTCCTCCCCGTGGTCGGAGATATAGACCATCGAAGCGGCACGATCGCCTCCCTCGAGGACGCGGACGACGGAGTCGACGAACTTATCCGTCTGGCGCACGGCATTGTCATAGGCATTGCGCAGGACGAGGCTGTCAGCCTCCGAACCCGAGTAGTGTCCCTTCACAGGGAAGAAGGTATCTTCCTTCGGATAGCGGTCACGATAGCTGAAGTGACTACCATAGGTGTGCAGCACGACGAAGAGCTTCGGGTGCTCACTCGCCATGAGACGCTGCAGGTAGGGGATCATATCGCTATCGTAGAGACGGCGCTTCTCACGGCGAAGCTCCTTACGGATGGGGTGATGCTCGTCCCCTTGCATAGCGAAGAAGTCCACATAGCTGTGATTCCCTGGCTGGTTGGAGATGAAGGCTGTATAGAAGCCCGCTTCACGGAAGGCCGAGAGGATCCCCTGCACATGGGGCAGATTCTCCGCCGAAGACGCATCGGCAGGCGAGAGGATGATGGGGATACTCTTATACGTCGTATTCGACTGCGTCAGGACGTCAGCGAAGGCGATAAGCCCACCATCACGGTGGAGCGAATCGATATGCGGCGTCGTCTCACGGGGATAGCCGTAGAGGCTCCAGCTGTGTGCACGTGACGTCTCGCCGAGGATAAGGACGTAGATCTCACGCTCATCCTTGGCACGCTCGGAGGTAGCCTTGTAGCAGAAGTCCTGGCTGGTGCGGTCGTAGTGCAGCACCTCATAGAGCTTCGTCGTCGCCAGATACATATTGTGGAAGACGCTCATCGGATAGACCTCCGCACGCAGATGCACGTAGGGGAAGCGCTTTTTCGCCCCTATATATATAGGTAGGGCGACGAGAAGGATGAGCGCAGAGACGAGGGCCATACGGCGACGGAAGCGTGGCGAGAGGCTCTCACGGCTACGCGCTGAGAGCGTCGCCACAACGAAGGTCAGGGCATAGAAGCCCCCGCTGGCGAGGATGGGCCAGAGGATGTTGGAGAGGAGTTCGCCTGCTTCATCAGGCTCCGAGGTGAAGATATTCAGGAGCATATCCACCGCGACGACGGAGCCACTGAATATCGTCAGGAGCACGAGCTGGAAGGCATGGAGCAAGACCAGCACGAAGAGTCCCCAGTAGACACGCCCAGGACGCTTCGCCGAGAGTAGGAGAAGCATGTACACTGGTAGCATCAGTAGGATATTCAGCACACGCCCTACGGCAGGCTGCTGCATGACGACGGAGAGCACGACATTGGGCAGGAGAAGCGCCAGCGTCAGTATCCAGTAGTAGCATCGCTGGTCAGCACGGCTTACCCAAGCCTGGAGCCGATCCCATATACGCATATAGAGAGAAATAGAATCTTAGTGATATGTGTAGAGATAAGACATAGGCACTACCCTACTCGTGGTGATAAGGCTCGCCTCTCAAGATCGTCTGGGCGCGATAGAGCTGCTCCACAGCGAAGAGGCGTACCATCTGATGAGAGAAGGTCATCTGACTCAGCGACACACGGTCATCCGCCCGCTTATAAACCTCCTCCGAGAAGCCGTAGGGGCCTCCGATAACGAAGACCAGACGGCGCGCACCCGATACCATCACCCGCTCGATATACGAGGCGAAGGCGGTACTTGAGAACTCTCGTCCGCGCTCGTCGAAGAGCACTACCCTATCCGACGTACTGGTCTGGCGCAGGATCTCCGCTCCCTCCATCTGCTTCTGCAGCTCGGGGGTGAGCTTGCTGGAGCGGCGTATGTCGGGGATAATCTGCAGGCTGAAGGGCAGGTAATGCCCTAAGCGGTCTGCATAGAGCTTCGTGAGCTCTTCGATGGCGCGGCTATCGGTCTTGCCTACGGCTAAGAGAAGGAGGTGCATCGGAGGAGAGGTAAAGGATAGATGAGCGAGAAGAAGGAAGACGATACACGACAGACCCATTAGGCTTCGCTACCCGCAGCACATACTGCAGGGACGAAGGCTAATGGGTCTGGTATCTACGGGCGGTAGGCTACCACCAGCAGTGTTAGAAGGGTAGGTCGTCAGCAGCGCCGACAGAGCCAGCTGGAGCCGCGGATGCTGCAGGAGCAGGAGGGGCAGGCACACCAGAAGCGACAGGAGCACCAGGAGCCGAAGGCTGAGGAGCACTGTAAGCTGCGGGAGCAGGAGCAGCGACACCTGGGAGCTGAATGCCCTGTACTACGTTCCAAGCACGTACATCGGTGTACCAACGACCATTGAACTCGCGGCTCTCTACGTCGATAGATACCGTTACTTCTTGTCCTACCTGCAGGGGAAACTTGTTTACATTATCCCCGAACAGGTTGAAGCATACCTTACGTGGGTACTGCGTGCCGAGGGTTTCGAGGATATATTCTTGCTTCTGCCAAGGATTGCCAGCCTTACTGGTGCCACTCTGCAGGGGGAGGACTTGGACGATTTTACCGATTAATTCCATGGGGAGTATCTTTATCTATAATGATGATTTATTGCGTTTAGCGGGGGCGGAAGCCGATGATGTGGCGCACCTCATCGATGGTCTTCGCAGCGGACTCGCGTGCCTTCTCAGCACCGAGACGAGCAACACGAGCGAGCAGCTCCTTATCGCCTTGGATGTCGAGGATACGTTCACGAATCGGAGCGCAGAAGGCGTTGATGTCGGCAGCGAGCTGCTTCTTCATATCTCCGTAGCGGATGGCACACTCGTTGTAGAGTCCATCGAAGTGCTGATAGACTTCGGGCGTGGAGACAATCTCCATCAGCGTGAAGAGGTTCTGAATAGGCTCAGGCTTCTCACTGTTGGACTCGGTAGGACCAGCGTCCGTGACGGCGCGCATCACCTTCTTGGAGATGGTCTTCTCGTCGTCGATGAGGTAGATGGCATTGCCTTCGCTCTTGCCCATCTTCCCCGAGCCATCGAGGCCAGGCACCTTCAGAGCGCGCTCGCCGAGGGAGAAGGACTGGGGTTCGGTGAAGAAGTCCACGCCGTAGATGGTGTTGAAGCGGCGGGCGAACTTACGCGCCATCTCCATATTCTGCTCCTGGTCCTTCCCCACGGGCACCTTGACAGCCTTATGCATCAGGATGTCAGCGGCCATCAGGGAGGGGTAAGTGAGCAGCCCTGCGTTGACGTTGTCGGGCTGCTGGCGTGCCTTGTCCTTGAAGGAAGTTGTACGCTCCAGCTCCCCGAGGTAAGCATTCATATTGAGATAGAGGTAGAGCTCGAGCACCTCACGCACATCGCTCTGCACGTAGATGGTTGCCTTCTCGGGGTCAATACCGCACGCTAAGTATTCGGCGAGGATGGTATTGGTGCTCCGGATGATATCATCGGGATGCGGATGGGTCGTCAGCGAATGCCAGTCAGCGATGAAGAAATAGCAGTTATACTCATTCTGCATCTGCGTGAAGGCACGTACAGCACCGAAGTAATTACCTAAGTGAAGGTTACCTGTGGGGCGAATCCCGCTGACTACTGTTTGCATCGTATGAATAGCTCTAATCTATAAAGTGGTCTTATATAGCTTACGAAGATAGCTAATAATTCACAATCCTGCCCCTTTTATATAAAGCAACTGGCTCTCCATCGGGGTGGAAAGCCAGTCACTTTGCTAAGACTTCTTATAGAGCGTTATCGGTGTAGTTTTCATCGCTCCAAAAACATTAACGTAGGAGCTCAAATCAACCCCTTGAGGAGTAGGATCCCAGACCATAGTCTTCTCTGTCCTCTTCCTTATGACCCAAGTATACGTTTCTGTACCGGTTAGAAGAGCGAAGGGATTTTGTAGACGGACTTTATACTCTAGGATATTCTTATTCAATGAATAATACCCTGTAAGTCCATC
>ERZ773212.758-NODE-758-length-15721-cov-5.560258_pt1 | contig 15721 bp, 5 predicted proteins | sample MGYA00581005_ERZ773212 | MGnify/ENA primary metagenome ERZ773212 (study PRJEB29015, sample SAMEA2738154) | human oral metagenome | biome: human oral; feature: human-associated habitat; material: saliva | place: China | collected 2196 ... | reverse complement strand
GGTGCCGCCGTCACGCAGGACCTCAGGCTCGGCGTGCGCGACCCCGAGGGCACGGATGTCTCGACCTTCACCTACGCGATGGACTCCTCGCCGTCCACCATCACGGCGTCCCTGTCGGGCACCACCCTGACCGTGTCCGCCCCCGAGGGAACCCCGAAAGGTTCCGCGGGGTCGATCGCGGTGAGCGTCACCGACGAGGACAACAACACGGTCAGCGCGCAGATTCCCGTCGAGGTCGTCGTCTCCGACAAGCCCCTCATCCAGGTGCCCGCGTACACGCTGACCGCTAAGATCGGCGATACGGTGAGCGTCGACGTGGCGTCCTCCGCGACCAACCCGTACCCGGAGTCGCCGATCACCCTGGAGAGCGCCACGCTGTCCGCGGGCAGCGCGGCTGTCGCCACGTCGGGCACGACCGTGTCGGTCACCCCGAGCGCGTCCGGCACGATCACCGTCGGCTTCAAGGTCAACGACAAGCTGGGCGACCCCGCGCGCGCCGTCCAGGGAACCATCACCGTCACGGTGACGGGCAAGCCGGCCGCTCCGACGCGCGTCACGGCCGAGGGCGTGGGATCGAATGGTGCTCGCGTGACCTTCGACGCGCCGGAGTCCAACGGCTCCCCGATCACCGAGTACCGCGTCTACGACCAGACGGGACGCCAGGTCGCCACCTGCTCCACCAACGTCTGTAGCGTCGCGGGCCTGAGCGACGGCCAGACCTACTCCTTCACCGTGGTCGCCGTCAACAAGGAGGGCGAGTCCGAGCGTTCGACGGCCTCGAACACCATCACGATCTCCGGTGCGCCGGGACGCCCCGGCACCCCCCAGCTGTCGGCCGGGAACACGACGATCTCCGCCTCGTGGTCCGCGCCGAGAGAGGACAACGGCTCTGCGATCACCGGCTACATCGCGACCGCGACGACCGCCACCGGCGAAGCGGGCTACTGCGAGACGACCGGCGTGACCTCCTGCGTCATCCGCGGGCTCAAGAACGGCCAGACCTACACGGTGACGGTGCGGGCACGCAACGCCAAGGGCGAGTCCGCGCCCTCGGACGGTGCGTCGGCAACCCCGAATGCACCCCTGGAGAACCCGGACACGCCTTCCATCATGAACGCAACCGTGCGCAACACGGCAGACAAGACGAAGGTGGAGATCACCCTGACGTGGAGCTACTTCAAGTCCGGCGGTGAGGGCTGGGGCGCCACGACGGTCACCGTCAACGGTGAATCCAAGACCGTGTCCGGTGGCTCTGGCAACGAGACGAACGGAACCGGCACGACGACCATGACCGTCAATCGCGCGGATGTGTTGCGAGCGAGCGTGACGGTGAGCAACACGGGAGGCCGCACGGCCACCTCGCCCGCCAAGAACTACACCCCGCCCGCGCTCGAGCCCGAGCACGAGGCCAAGACCACTCCGCTCGCCCCCGACGCGCCGAGGATGGGCCCGACCTCGGACAACGCCCTGGGCAAGATTCGCATCACCAACGTGCGCCTGAAGGAAGGCAACGGCTACACGGTCAACGACCTGGAGCTCTTCTACGCGGATAGCGCGGCGGGGTGCACGGCCCCCGGCAATCCCGTCGCCTTCAACAACGGCGACCGCGCCGATTTTGATCTCGGCCCGCTCACCCCGGGTTCGACGATGACCTTCTACTTCTGCCAGCGCGGCAAGAAGGACGACGGGTCGTATGTCTGGAGCCCGGTGACGGCGGCGAGCGGCACGGTCGGCAACGGCCAGCGCTCGGGCCCCGATGACGACGAAGACACCACGATCCCCGTGTTCAACGTGTCGGTGACCCCCTACATCAACAGCGCGTCCGTGTCGTGGACTGTGCCCGCCGGCGTTAACCTCGCGCAGGCCAGCGTGTGGGTGAAGGGGATGGAAGGGTCGACCAAGCAGACGTTCACTGGTCCGATGACCTCGTGGACGGTCTCGGGTCTGGCGCCGGTCAACCAGTACACGGTTGTCGTCGAAATGGTCAGTGCTGGCGGGGCACACCGTCAGGTCGAAGCCACCTTCACAACCACCGAAGCCGCGGAGAATATCGACGCGACTTTTAACGGAAAAACCACGTGTGCGAACGGACAGGAATGCGGCTCGATGACGCTGACGGCGAAACGAGCCTCCCAGTTCGGATCGGGGCTCACGCTCGTCTGCACGGTCAGCACCGGGCGCCCCGCCCAGGACACCGAATTCCGCTTCTCCCGGGACACGCCGAGCATACCGGGTATCCTGACGGAAGCAATCACCGCTCGAGAGCTGAATGCGCGGGACGTCGTAAAGAGCTGCCGAGTTGAATAGACCACCCCTAATCGAGCAATACTAGAAACGTAGGACAACTCATGACCCTTTCCATTGAGGACGCAACCCGGTTCGCCCAGGTCTTCAAGGGCCTCGTCGACGGCGTGTCGGTCGCGGTTCTGGACAAGCGCCAGGCCGTGCGACTCGCGCTGACGACCATGTTCGCAGGCGGTCACCTCCTGCTCGAAGACGCCCCCGGCACGGGAAAGACGGCCCTGGCCCGCGCGATCAGCGCCACCATCGACGGCACGCACTCGCGTATCCAGTTCACCCCCGACCTGCTGCCCTCGGACATCACGGGCGTCAACATGTTCAACCAGAAGACGGGCGAGTGGGTCTTCCACGCCGGCCCCGTCTTCGCGGAGATCGTCCTGGCCGACGAGATCAACCGTGCGTCGCCCAAGACCCAGTCCGCCCTCCTGGAGGTCATGGAAGAGGCCCAGGTGACGGTCGACGGCGTGCGCCGCCCCGCCCCCCAGCCCTTCATGGTGATCGCGACCCAGAACCCCGTCGAGCAGGCCGGCACCTACCCGCTGCCCGAGGCCCAGCTGGACCGCTTCCTCATGAAGACCTCGATCGGCTACCCCTCGCGCGCCGCCATGATCGACGTCCTCGACGGCTCGGCCGCGCCCGACCGCTCGAAGAACCTGCGTCCCCTCGTGAGCGGCAAAGACATCGTCGCCTGGTCGGCCCTGGCCTCGGGAAACCACACGGACCGCGCCGTCCTCGACTACGTGGCCGCCCTCGCGGAGGCAACCCGCGAGGACGAGTCCTCGCTGCTGGGCGTGTCCACCCGTGGCGCCATCGGCATGGTGCGCTGCGCCCGCGTGTGGGCGGCCGCGCAGGGGCGTAACTTCGTCCTGCCCGACGACATCAAGGCCCTGGCCGTGCCCGTGTGGGCGCACCGCATTATCGTCGACCCGGACGCCGCCTTCTCGGGCGCGACCTCCGAGGGTGTCATCCAGCGTGCCCTGACCTCGGTGCCCGCCCCGGCGGTGGGCGCGTAACGCGCCGATCTGCGACCGCGATGGAAGGGACGCGCAGGGAACACTCGACGATGGTCTCGCCCCGCAGGGCGCAGGCCTCCCGTCGGCATCCCCTCAAGGCCCTGGCGAGCGCGGTGACGCCCACCGGGTGGGCGCTCGTCGTGCTCATCGCGGTGGCCCTCATCCTGGCGGCGACGCTGGAGTGGGTCGAGGCCCTGGCGTGCGCGCTCGCCGGCGTCGTCGCCCTGGTCCTGGCCGCCACCCGCGTCGCCTGGAAGTCCCCGCACGTCGTGTCGATTCGCGTGCCGAACGAACGCATCGTCGCAGGCCAGACGGCCGTCGGCGAGATCTTGGTGCGCAACGAGCGCGCCCGCCCGGTGCGCTCGGGCATCATCGAGCTCCCGATCGGTTCGGGCACGGGCGAATTCGTGGTGCCGCCGCTGGGCTCCCACGAGAAGTGGGACGAGATGTTCCTGATCTCCTCGCGTCACCGCGGCCTCATTCACGTCGGCCCGGCCCGCGCCGTGCGCTCCGACGCCCTGGGCTTGCTGCGCCGCGTGCGCGTGTGGGACGAGCCCGTCATCCTGCACGTGCACCCGCGCACGGTGCGCGTGCCCTTCGACGCGACCGGCTTCCAGCTCGACGTCGAGGGCGTGTCCACCGGCAAGCTGTCCAGCTCGGACGTGTCCTTTCACGCGCTGCGCGACTACGAGCCGGGCGACGATCGACGCGCCGTGCACTGGCAGTCCACGGCCCGCCTCGGCAAGCTCATCGTGCGCCAGTACGAGGAGACGCACCGCTCTCACCACGTCATCGTGCTGGACACCTCCCGCGACGCGTGGGACTACGACTCGTTCGAGACGGCCGTGTCGGTCACGGGCTCGCTGGGCCTGGCGAACCTGCGCGAATCCCGCCCGGTGTCGGTGACGACGACGGAGGCGTGGCTGCCCTCGACGGTCGCGATGCGGCTCCTGGACTCTCTGTCCGAGGTCTCGGCGCGCTCCTTCGGTGACCTGGCCCTGCGCGTGCGCGAGGCCGTGGCGCAGCGCCCCGGTGTCTCCGCCCTCACGCTCATCGTCGGTCCGCAGACCACTGATTCGGACGCCGCGCACCTGGCCCGCCTGGCGCCCATCGACGTGCCTGTTTCCATCATTCGTATCGGCGCTGATCGGGCGCGCGGACGCCGCGACCTCGGCCGAGGCGTCCTCCTCGACTGTTCGACCCTGGATGACCTGCCGCGCATCATCGTCGCCGGGGGTCTCGCATGAGTAATTCCACCAACACGAAGCCCCGCGCTCAGCGTATCGACTCCCAGGCCGAGGCCGAGGCCGTGGCGGCCCCGCCCGTCAAGACCGCGCCGCACGCGCAGGCGGAGCCTATCCAGCCGCCCCCGCCCCCCGCCTCGGGGTCGGGTGCCGAGAGGCACGCGCCCAAGCCGAGGACCACGCGCAATCGCCTGCTCACGATCACTCAGCGCTTTGCGACCTATCGCACGCGCATGCCGCTGTGGTCGCTGCTGGTCCTCGCCCTCCTCTTTGTCGGCCCGGTCGCCGCGTTCGAGCCCGTCTTCGGCGGGGGAGTGGGGGCGATCGCCGCGGGCGCCGGCGTGGCGTGCGGCCTGGGAATCGCCGCCGCGTCGACCAGGTGGCGCTGGGACGCGGTCACGACCGTCCTGGCTGTCCTGGCGACCTACTTCCTGCTGGGCAGCGCCGCGGCCCTGCGCTCCGAGGCCCTCTTCGGCGTCCTGCCCACCGGTAAGACGCTGCAGGTCATGGTCCTGGGGTCCTTCCGCGCGTGGAAGGACCTGCTGACGCTCACCGCGCCGGTCTCCGCCTACTCGGGCCCAGCCCTCGTACCGTGGATGAGTGGCCTCGTGCTGGCGGCCCTCGCCGGCCTGATCACCGCCCGCGCGGGTCGCGCGATCCTAGGATCCATTCCCCTGGTGCTCATGGCCGTCGTTTCCGTCTTCTTTGGCCTGTCTGAGCACCCGCTGCCCGTGTGGGCGGTCCTGGCGTGGTGGGGGACGTTGGCCGCCTGGTGGGCCGCCGCCGCCCAGTATCAGCGCATCACGCTGGGCCAGGACGTCCTGGTCGGGCGCTCGGGCGCGCGCGGCTCCGAGAACACCCTCGGACGCCAGTCCCGCTCGACCGTGTACGTGGGGACCCGCATCGTCGGCGCCCTCCTCATGATCGCTATCTCCGTGGGCGTGGCTTTACCGGCCGCGTCCTGGCTGGGGTCGGGGGGCACGCGCGTCGTGGGCCGCGACCTCGTGGAGCCGCCGCTGGACATCCAGGACTACCCCTCGCCCATGGCCTCGTTCCGCCACTACACGACCGACCTGAAGGACGAGACCCTCCTGACCGTGTCGGATCTGCCCGAAAACCAGCGCGTGCGCATCGCCGCGATGGACGTGTACAACGGCACGACCTTCGGCATGTCCGAGACGAGGGGAGACGGCCACACCGGCTACATTCCCGTCGAGACGACCATCCCCGGTCGCGAGGCGGGCGGCGAGGCCGTGGAGGTGTCCACCATCGGCATGTCGGGGCCGTGGGTTCCCGTCCTGGGCACGCCCTCGCAGATCACGTTCTCCGGAGCCGACGCGGACGCGCAGAAGGACGGCCTGTTCTTCGACCTGTGGTCCAACGCGGCGCTGACGACCGGGCCCGCCGGAACCATGACCTACTCCGTCGAGGCGACGTTCACGGACCCCGTGCGCGACGAGGACCTGGAGTCGCTGGCGGTCGTGCCCAACACGGTCCGGGACACGAACGTCCCCGAGGGGATCGCCACGAAGACCTCGGAGCTCACGCAGAACGCGACGACGTCCCTCTCGGCGGCCCGCGCCATCGAGCACTACCTGTCGACGAACGGCTTCTACCTCAACGAGAACACGCAGTTCTCGCGTCCGGGCGTGCGCACCGACCGCCTGGAGCGGATGCTGTCCGGGGACGAGAACCTGATCGGCGACGACCAGCAGTACACGGCCCTCATGGCGCTCATGCTCCACCAGATGGGCATCAACGCCCGCGTCGTCATGGGCGCCTACCCGGAGGGCGGCTCCCAGGGCGGCGCCGCCTCCCTGCGTGGCTCCGACATCCGCGCGTGGGTCGAGGTCGAGTTCGCGGGCGGCATCTGGGCCGTCTTCGATCCGACGCCGCCGCGCGACCACACGCCGCAGACGCAGGTCCCCAAGCCTCGCTCCGTGCCGCGCCCGCAGGTCCTCCAGCCGCCGGAGCCCCCGGAGGCGCCCGCCGAGCTGCCTCCCACGACGCGCGACCAGAACGCGGATCCGACCAAGGAACCAGAGGATCCCTTCCCGTGGGGTGTCGTCGTCGGCATCGCTGGCGGATTCCTGCTGCTCCTGCTGCCGCCGCTCGCGGTCTTGGCCTACAAGGCGGGGCGTCGTCGCCGCCGGCGCCGCTCGGCCGCGGTCAGCGCCCTGATCGGCTCGTGGGACGAGGTCGTGGACTTGGCGGCCGACTCTGGCCTGAGTATTGAGGTGGGGCGCACCCGCCAGGAGACGGCCTGGTCGCTGGCCTCGCAGTGGGATCTCGGCGAGCACCCGGGCGACCCCTTCGCCCTGGTGACGGGCGAGGTGCGCCACGGCGACGACGGGTCGATTGACTCCATCGAGTTCGACGAGGCATCGGCCTCCTCGGGCCGTTACGTGATCGACGGGTGGAGCCGCTTCGGCGACGACGTTCCCGCGCCGGTCGTGATCGCGCGCTACGCGGACGTCGCGGACTTCGCGTCCCACGGCGCCTCCCGCGACCGTGCGCGCGACGCGTGGGTGCAGGTGGGCGAGCTGCGTGCGCAGGTGGCCAAGCGTTCCGGTTTCTTCGCGCGGGTGCGTCGCGCGCTGTCCCTGCGTAGCCTGCGCATGCGCCGCAAGCTGCGCCTGAGCGCGTCCATCGCGCGCACGATGCATGAGGAGAAGAAGCAGTGAGCCCAGCTGTGGCCGGCATGCGCGGACCCGAGATCCCCGGTTTCCGGTGGGTGCGCCCGCTGGGGCAGGGCGGTTTCGCCGACGTGTTCTTGTACCGTCAGGAGCTGCCCAGCCGCGACGTGGCGATCAAGGTGGTGCGCGCCCAGGGCGATGAACGCGGCACGCAGGAGCTGCACCGCGAGGCCGACGCGATGACGCTGCTGGCGGGGCACCCGTCGGTGGTGGAGCTGCACGGCGTGGGGACGACGTCCGACGGGCGCGCCTACCTGGTCATGGAGTACTGCCCGGTCGCGGATCTGCTCACGCAGGTTCGTGCCCGCCCGATGTCGCTGGAGACGGCGCTGGACACGATGATCAAGGTGTGTGGCGTCGTCGAGATGTTCCACCGCCAGGGCTACGTGCACCGCGACATCAAGCCGTCGAATATCATGCTGGACGCATACGGGAAGCCGGTGCTCGCGGATTTTGGTGTGGCCTCGAAGGTGGGTCGCCTGGAGGTCGGCGCGTTTGACGGCTTCTCGGTGCTGTGGGCGCCGCCGGAGCAGCAGGACGTGAATTCCCCGGCCTCGCCCTTGCAGGATGTGTGGGCGCTCGCCTCGACGACGTGGACGTTTATCACGGGTCGCAGCCCGTTCGAGGATCCGATCGGCGATAATTCGGCGGCGTCGATCGCTAATCGCGTGCAGCGGGGGCGTATGCGGGGCCTTGGGCGCGCGGATGCGCCGGCGGAGCTGGAGCGCGTGTTGCGCGCGGCGATGGCGGTTGATCCGCAGGAGCGCACGCCCTCGGCGATGGAGTTCGGGCAGGGACTGCAGCGCGTCCAACAGGAGCTGGGCCTGCCCCGCACCGAGATGGAGATCAAGGAGAAGCGCTCCAAGGCCTCGGCTGCGCCCGCCGCCGGGGACCAGAAGACGCGCCTGCGCGGCGCGCCGGTCATCGACCCGGATAAGACGCGCCTGCGCTCGTCCTCGTATTCCTTCGAGGGCGGGGCCGGCTCGGGCGGCGTCGAGGCCGTGGCTGATTCGTGGAAGATTGAGCGTTCCTCGGACGCGGACGAGGCCTCGGAGCGTCGCGTGGTCGAGGAGTCCTCCTCGTCGAAGCGCGGGATCAGCCCGGTGGCGGGTGTGATCTTGGCGCTGCTGGCCGCGGTGATCGCCGCCGGCCTGGCGGTGGGCATGCTGCGCGGGGAGGGGTCCTTCACGCGCATCGCTCCCGCGCAGGAGACGACGAGCGCCTCGACGAGGCCGGAGGACGCGCTCGGCGCGGCCCCGCCGCAGGTGACGAACCTGTCGGGGGAGTACGCCGACGGCACGGTGACGTGGACGTGGAGCGCGCCGCAGGGCGCCGCCCCGGCCGACCTCACCTACACGTATGAGTCCTCGGGCGCGGGTGGAAGCGCGAGCGGCAGCGTCGAGACGACGACCGTGAGCGTGGACGGGGCCAGCGGCGAGAACTGCATGCAGATCACGACGGTGTCGCGTTCGTCTGGGCGAATGTCGGATCCGGTGCGCCAGTGCACGGTCGTTCCCTGACCGCGCGTGTGGCGCCTCACGGGGTGTGGAGCGGGGGTCGTACCCCCCTTTGTTTTGAGATAGGCTGTTGAGGACCCTGCGTTCGGGCGGGGCAGGTTGTTGGGAGAGTGGTGAGCATCGTGGCGAAAAGTGACCGCGCCGTGAAGGCGCTTCGTCGGGTGTCGCGTCGTCTTCCCGCGATCGGTGTGTTGCTGCTGGCGTCGATTCTCGTCGTCGTTGCACTCCTCCATCGCGGCATCGAGGTGACGGAGCTCGACGTGGACGACGGCGGCATCTGGGTGTCGAAGGGGTCAGACCTGTCTCTGGGCCACTTGAACTACGATGCGCTGACCTTCGACGGCTTCGTGTCGACGCCGAGCGCGCGGGTCTCCCTGGGCCAGGATGGGCGCACGGTGACGATCGGCGATGAGACGACTCACTCCGTGTCTTCCGTCGACGTGGCGGGCATGAAGCTGGGCGGTGCGATCACCGTGCCGGAGGGCTCGCAGGTCGCGCAGGGCGCAACGACGCTCGCGGTCCTCGACGCGTCGGCCGGATACCTGTGGGTGGGGGACGCGAACCGTCCCGACGCCCTGAAGTACGACGACACGGAGGCCATCGCCGACGGCCTGGCCGGGGGCGTCGTGACGGTGTCGATGAAGGGCACTGTCTACGCCTACGCGCCGCAGTACGCGACGCTGACGACGGTGGCGCGCGCGGGGGCGACCTGGTCGGTGTCAAAGTCCACGCTCAGCGGCATTTCCGCGGGTGACGACCTGTCGATCACCGCGGTCGGCGACAAGCCCGTCATTTACGACGCGACGACCAATACACTCGTGCTGCCCTCGGGGCGCACGCGCGCGCTCAACGGGGACGGGATCGCCCCGGGCGCGTCCCTGCAGATGGCGGGTCCGGCCTCGTCCTCGGTGCTCCTGGCGACCGCCGATTCTCTCGTGAGCGTTCCGCTGGACGGCGGCGCCCCCACCGTGACGCCGGCGCAGGAGGGGTCGAGCATCGGCGGCGTCCCCGCGCCCCCGGCCTTCCACCAGGGCTGCGCGTACGGCGCGTGGGGCACCTCGGGTGCGGCGATCCGCGTGTGCGAGAGCGGCACCCAGCGTTATTCGAACGTCGAGAACCTGGCCACGTCGAAGCAGCCGGTCTTCCGCGTCAACCGCACCCGCATCGTCCTCAACGACGTCGATGCGGGCACCGTGTGGCTGCCCGACCGCGACATGATCATGGTCGACAACTGGGATCAGGACAACCCGGACGCCAACGAGGTCGAGTCGGACGAATCCAACCCCGACCTGCTCGAGCAGATCAGCGACCCGCAGCGCAACGAGAAGAACACGCCCCCCACGGCCGTCGACGACGATTTCGGCGTGCGCCCCGGAAAATCCACGCTCCTGCCCGTTTTGCAGAACGACTCCGATTCCGACGGTGACGTGCTCACCGCGGAGGCGACCTCGCAGCCTTCCTTCGGCTCTGTCGTCGTCACGCGCGGCGGGCGCGCCCTGCAGATCACGGGCGTCGGCGACGACGCGCAGGGGACGAGTTCCTTCACCTATTCCGCCTCCGACGGCCTGGCCTCGGCCACCGCGAACGTCTCCCTGCGGGTGCACCCGTGGAGCGAGAACGTCGGCCCCAAGCGCGTCCACGACGCCAACGTCAAGCTCGGCGCGGGCGCGCAGATCGAATACAACGTCCTGGCCGACTGGATCGACCCGGACGGCGACCAGATCTTCCTGGAGAGGGCCGAGGCCTCCGAGGGCCTGTCGGTTCAGTTCTCCGAGGACGGTACCCTGTCGATCCGCGACATCGGCGCCACCACGGGCGCCCACACGGTGTCCGTGTACGTGTCCGACGGCTGGCTAACCACCGAGGGTGAGCTGACCGTCCTCGTCCAGGAGCCCGGCAACATCGCGCCGATCGCGAACGCCGACTTCTACGTCGCGCGCGTGGGCGAACCCCTGGTGGTCGCGCCGCTGGCGAACGACACGGACCCCAACGGCGACGTCCTGACGCTCACGAAGGTCTCGACCGCACCCGCGTCGACGACGCTGGTGCCCGACCTGGAGCTGGGCGTCGTGACCTTCACGGGCTCGCAGGTGGGCTCCTACGAGTTCACCTACACCGTCAGCGACGGGCCCGAGGCCGTCGTCGGCGTCGTGCGCGTGGACGTCGTCTCCGGCGACGAGCACGCGGCTCCCGTCGCCGAGGACGATATCGCGATCCTGCCCAGCGGCGGCTCCGCCCTGGTCGCGCCCCTGGCCAACGACACGGATCCCTCCGGCGGCGTCCTCGTCGTCCAGTCCATCGAGGTCGACTCTGACGCGGGCATCGAGGTGGCCCTCATCGACCGCCACCTCCTGCGCGTGACCGCGCCCGCCGGCCTCGACGACGTCGCGCGCTTCACCTACACGGTGTCCAACGGGTCGGGCGCGGCCACGGCCTCGGTGGCCGTCATTCCGACGCGCGCGAAGGACGATCGCGCCCCGCTCGAGCTGCAAGACGACTCGGCGAAGGTGCGCGTGGGTGACATCGCCTCCATCCAGGTCCTCGCGAACGACCGTTCGCCCTCCGGCCTGCAGATGAGCGTGTCCTCGTCCCTGGCGGGCACGGTCGACTCCGAGTACGGACACGCCTTCGTGACCGGTAACCTGGTGCGTTTCGAGGCCGGGCAGAAGACGGGCCGCGTCGACGTGACCTACACGGTGACCGACAGCGCCGGCAACACGGCCAGCGCGACGGCGACCTTCAACGTCATCGGCGCCGAGCAGGCGAATTCCGCGCCCCAGCCCAAGGCTCTGACGGCGTGGGCGGCGGCCGGCCAGACGACGCGCATCCCGGTGCCCCTCACCGGCATTGACCCGGACGGCGACTCCGTGACCCTGGTGGGCATCGATCAGCCCCCGACGATGGGCACGGCGACGCTGGGCACCGAGTGGATCGAGTACACGCCGAACTCGGATGCTTCCGGCACGGACGTCTTCACCTACACGGTCGAGGACCGCCTGGGCCGCCAGGCGAAGGCGCGCGTGCGCGTGGGCGTGGCCCCGCCCTCGGAACTCAACCACAACCCGGTTGCGCTGCCCGACGTCGTCCAGGCACGCCCGTCGCGCACCATTGAGGTCAACGTCTTGTCGAACGACGTCGATCCCGACGGCGACACCCTGAAGCTGCGCGAGGGATCCCTGGAGTCCTCGAACAGCCAGGTGCAGGCCTCGGTCGTGTCGGCCACCTCCGTGTCGCTGACGACGCCCGCCGAGGAGAATCCTTTCGTCGTCACCTACGTGGTCGAGGACGGCCGCGGCGGTTCCGCGACGGGTCAGTTGACGGTGAACGTCGCCGCGGACGCGCCGCTCATGTCGCCGATCGCGCGCGACGACCTCGTGTCGCTGTCCGACATGCCGCGCGACGGCGCCCCGGTCGAGGTCAGCGTGCTCGCCAACGACGAGGATCCGGATGGCGCCCTGTCGGAGCTGACGATCTCCTCGAGCGCCGACGGCGTGAGCGTGGATAACACGACGCACAAGGTGACGGTGACACCGCAGACGGATCGCCGCCTCGTGGTCTACTCGATCACGGACCAGGATGGGCTGTCCTCCTCGGCGGTCGTGTCGGTGCCCGGCGCGGAACGCAAGGTGCCCGCGGTGAACCCCTCGCGCGTGCCGATCCGCCTGAAGGCGGGGGAGACCAAGACCCTGTCCCTCGACGATTTCGTGATGGTCAAGCGCGACGCGCACGCCTACATTCGCGACGTGTCGACCGTGCGCGGGGGCGCCGGCCTGACGAACCTGACGGCCGACGAGACCTCCATTTCTTTCACCGTCGATTCGAGCTACGTGGGTAAGACCTTCGTGAACGTCGAGGTCTTCGACGGGCGCGAAGGGGACGATTCGGCGTCCTCGGCGTCGCTGACCCTGCCGATCCAGGTGGAGGCCACGCAGAACCACCCGCCGACGATCACGCCGACGGTGATCCGCGTCGCGTCGGGCGAAGAGACGTCCGTGAACCTGCCGCTGATGGTCTCCGACCCGGATACGCCCGACCCGTCGTCCTTCACCTACCGCGTGTCGGACATCCCCTCGGGGATCACGGTGCGTAATGAGTCGGAGACCCGCCTGGCGGTGAGCGCGGAGGCCGGTACGAGGCCGGGGTCCGCTGGCTCGCTGACGCTGAGCGTGGACGATGGCTCGGGTAGCCCGGTGAGCGCGAAGGTGCCGATCGAGGTCGTGGCCTCGACGCGCCCGCTCATCCAGACGTCGCTCGCGCAGATCGTCGCGGATGCGGGCAGCACCGTGAACGTGGATCTGACGCAGTACACGACGAACCCGTTCCCGGACACGCCGATCACGATTCAGCGGGCGACCGTTGAGGTTGGCGAGGGCACGGTGGACCCGCAGGGCACGGTCCTGGCGGTGAGCCCGCGCGCTGGCTTCCACGGGAACATGGTGATCGTCTATCGAGTGATCGATAAGACGCTGGACTCGTCGCGCGTGGTCGAGGGTCGCGTGTCGGTGACGGTGCGCGACCGCCCGGATCGCCCCGAGAACGTTCAGGTGACGCCCACGGGCGCGGGGCGCGCGAGCGTGTCCTTCACGCCCGGCTCCGATAACGGTGCGCGCATCACGCAGTACATGGTGACGAGCTCGCAGGGCGGGGGCGCGGTGTGTCAGCAGACCGTGTGTGAGGTGTCGGGCCTGACCAACGGCGCTCGGCACAAGTTCACCGTCGTTGCCCGCAACGCCGTCGGCGATTCCGACCCGTCGGAGGCCTCGGCGGAGGTCCTGATCGACGCGACGCCGGCCAAGATGGCCGTGCCGACCCTGTCGGCGGGCGACGGTCAGGTCACCGTGACGTGGGGCGCCCCGGAGAACGAGGGGTCCCCGATCACGAAGTATGAGATCGCGGTCAACGGCGGCGATGGCTCCAGCAAGCAGACGACGGCCGACGCCTCCGCTACGTCGGCGACAATCGGCGACCTGGAGAACGGCGTCAACTACACGGTGTCGATCGTCGCCCGGAATGGCGCGGAGAAGCAGGCCGAGTGGTCCCAGCCGGCGAACACGACCCCGCACGGCAAGCCGGATCCCGCCAGTGCGATCGCGCTGAGGCACGTGGGCTCGAGCGCCGACGGGTCGACGGGTTCCGTCGACGTCTCGTGGAAGCTCGGCCGCTCCGGCGGCACCAACTGGGGGGCGACGACCGTGACCGTGGACGGGAAGCCGATAACGGTCGACGGCTCGACTACCTCCGTCCATGTCGACGGCGTCACCCCCGGCAACTCGGTGTCCGTGACCGTGGATCTGTCCAACGCCGAGGGCGACCATTCCTCCTCGACTCAGAGCTTCTCGCTGTCGACCGTGCCCATGCCGATCGGCGCTCCGACGCTCGAGGGCACGGGCAAGCACGGCGAGCTTGTGGTCAGGAACCTGAGCAAGGCGCCCGGTAACGGCTTCGCCGTCGGCGAGTTGAGCCTGCGCTACTCCTCGGATCCGGGCTCGTGTGTCAATGGTTCGGAGGCTCGCGACGGCATGCTCATCGAGGGCAGCGGTATCGGTGTGCGCACCTACTACTTCTGCCAGGTGGGTCTGGCGACCTCGGGTGAGACGGTTGCGTCGACTCCCGTGCGCGCCGATGGACAGCCCATCGCGCCCCCGACCCTGCAGGGCGTGACGGTCTCGAAGGCCGGGCCCGGCGCGGTCCGCGTGAATGTGGCCGTCGCCGAGGCCTACCCGGCCATGACGGAGCTGACGGTGACGGTGGGTGGCCAGCAGGTCAACATGTTGGGCTCGCAATCCGTGGTGGTCAACAACCTCCCCGAGGGTGCGCAGGTGAGCGCCCACGTGGTTGCCAAGAATTCGCAGGGCGAGGCCTCAGCGGACTCCAACGGCATCACCACCGAGCTGGGCGTGTCCACCAAGTGGGTCGAGAACTGCAGCCCGGGCGTCGCCGGGCAGGTCCCCGGCCAGGTGTGCCACACCTTCAACCTGGTGGCCCCCGGCTTCACGCCGAACGCGTCCGTCGAGCACGTGTGCCGCGTCTCCTCCGACGTTGATCCCGGCCGCATCTATCTGGTGAAGGTGGGCGGCCCCGAGGTCGAGTCCGGTGTCCCGACGCGGGCCGGCTCTCAGGCCGAGCTGAACGGGGCGGTGCGAGTGGAAAGCTGTGAGCCGGGCCGGTAGCGGCCGGGGCGTGAGAGGAACCGATCTGATAGGAGGAACGCCATGAAGCGTGTGAAGGCCGACATCGGCCTGACGGAACGACCGCGCGTCCTGCGGGCCGTCGCCTCGGCGCGTACCGCACTGGATCGTCGTCTCCGCGCGATCCCGGGAATGCGCTACGTGCTGGCCGCGTGCGGCATCGTCACCCCCTTCGGGTGGCTGGTGATCGCCTCGGCGATCGCGGGGCTGGTGGTCGCGGGAGTCGTGGGATGGGCCGAGGCCTTCGCGCTGGCCATCGCGTGCGTGGCCCTGCTGGTCATCGCGATCGTGCTCGTCGCCGCCCCCTCGCCCTACCGCGTGTCGCTGCGCCTGCCCCAGGAGAGGGTGACGGCCGGCCAGACAGCTCTGGGCGAGATCCGCGTCGTCAACGACACCTCCCGCCGCGGCGGCTCCGAGGTCATCGAGCTGCCCATCGGCGCCGGCGTCGCCGAGTTCGTCATCCCGGGCGTGCCCTCCCACCGGACGTGGGACGAGTTCTTCTCCGTCGTGACCCGCCGCCGCGGCGTCATCGAGATCGGCCCGGCCCGCACCGTGCGCTCTGACGGCCTGGGCCTGCTGCGCCGCGTGCGTTCCTGGGATAACCCGGTGACCCTCTACGTCCATCCGCGCACGGTGCGTGTGCCTTTCGACGCGACCGGCTTCCAGGTCGACGTCGAGGGCGTGGTGACGGCGAAGCTGTCCAGCTCCGACGTGTCCTTCCACGCGCTGCGCGACTACGAGCCGGGCGACGATCGACGCGCC
>ERZ773212.752-NODE-752-length-15750-cov-4.618477_pt1 | contig 15750 bp, 7 predicted proteins | sample MGYA00581005_ERZ773212 | MGnify/ENA primary metagenome ERZ773212 (study PRJEB29015, sample SAMEA2738154) | human oral metagenome | biome: human oral; feature: human-associated habitat; material: saliva | place: China | collected 2196 ... | reverse complement strand
CGCGTGCCCCGTCGCCCATCACCCCGTGCGTCCACGTGTCACGATAGGTATATTCGAACACTTTCGGCGTGAGGTCGGCCCGTTGTTTCCAAGTCGTGGCCGCCGCGAAGGTGGGCGAGGGCACCGGCGTGGGATCAATGGTGCCTTCTTGCTGACTCGTGTAGCTGTCGGCCGGATTGTGCCAGGTGCCGCGCGTGTCGAGCACAGTGTAGGGCCGTCCCTTGTCGTCGAGATCGCTCACCGTGAAGAAAATCTGATACTCGTCGGAGTGTTTCAAAATCTCGTCGTTCATGAGTCGCCCCTCCTTGTCGAAGAAGTAGAGGCACAATCCCCAACGCTTCAAGCGTCCGCCGATGATGCGGATGTAGTCCGGGCCCTGTTTGCCGTCGGCGGCCTCGAGATGCGTCACGGTCGAGGAGCGTTGGATTTCGACTTCCGGCCAGGCGCCGGTGTTGTTGCGGATGATGGCAAACTCTTCTTGCTTCCAAGGCGCATTGCGATAGACGAAATTGCCGTGCATCTTGCCGTCGCCGTGCGAGTGGCCCTCCTTGAACATGGCCAAACACGTGGCCCAATTGTTGAATGCCCCGTGAGGGTCGGGGTTGCCCATGGGGGCAGAGGTCTTGATCTTGCTCAGACTGTCCACATAGTGGTCGGCGCCCGAGCGAGAGATGGGCTTACTCTCGAGCGGATTGTCCTCGTAGTTGACGTGGACATTGCCGAAAACAAAGTCGTCGCACGAGGTGAAGAGGCTTCCGACGGCCAAGAGGCAGGCGGAAAAGAGGAGGTTCTTTTTCATTAGAATAGTACGGTGCTTTGTCTGAATCGTGATGCGGAGAAATAACTTTCGGGCTGCGAGAGCATGCGCCAGAGGTTGGCGGCGCCGGCTTGGGGATAGAAGCGGCGAATGTCGGCCACGCACTGCGCTTCCCCGTCGCGCGTGTCGGCAATGACGCGCACGGGCAGCGGATAGTCGATGTCGAAGTTGTCCCAACCGGGCTGAATCTCATTGAATTCCCACAAGTAGCCCTTCGAGAGGTTCTCCACGTTGGTGTATTTGGCGGGCTTCTCCACGGCTGTGCTGCCGGCTCCGGCCTGCTGAAAGCCGTGGTTGAGGATGTTGCAAATGCGCACTTGCAAGGCAAACTGCACATTTTTCCGGTGGAAGCGCAAGATGCCTTTGAAACCCAGGCGGTCGAGGGGCGAACCCTGGTCGAGACTGCGCTCCTGCCGCAGGAGGGCCACCGTGTGGCTGTAGCGTTGGCGCGGACTATTGGTGTTGGGGTCGACATAGTCGTCGTTGTAGCTCTCGACAAAGAGCTTGCCCACTTCTTCCTCTACGGGATCGGTGTCGCGATATTCGTATTGGAAGAGCTCGGGTGCCAGTTGGTTGAGCTTTGTGCCCTCGATGGTTTGAAACAGTTGCATTTCGCCGTGCGGGGTGGCGATGGGTTGCAGCGCTTCGGGCCGACCGGTGAGCTCAATGGCGCGCCAGGCCAAATCGGGGTCGTAGGCCACGGCATTTTCGCCCAGCGTGAAGTGCGGCGCTGCGTAGACATTGCTCGAAGAGAGCTTGGTGGCGGGTACCGGTTGGCCGTTGCGCTCGCGGAAGGTGTAGCGGTCGATGTAGTGCGGCGTGGCCTCGAGCGTGCGCGGGTAGGCTTGTTGCACACCCTGCTCGACAATGGGCGCCTTCCCCGCCGCCACGGTGGCATGCTGGTCGAGACTGCTGTGGCCGATGCCGAAGAAGTGTTGGTGCATTTGGAGCGCACTGCTGATTTCGTCGGGCACGTGGTTGCCGTTCTTGTCGGTTTTGTAGTGGTAGCTCGAGAACTGGTGGTTGATGAGCAGGCCGTTTTGGTCGTAATAGCGCAGTTCGAGCCCGTAGACGAGGCTGTCTGAGGCCACCACATCGAAGTGGTTGCGGGCGGTGGTCACGGTCATTTGGCCTTCATCGTCCTTGGCGATGTCGATTTCTTGCATCACGGGCAGCGAAAGGCTGTCGGCCACGGTGTGGTAGGTGCGATAGACGGCCAGTTCTTCTTCGCCGTTGGGACCCACGTCGATGGTGCCGCCGGCGTGACCCATGCGCAGAATGGCGTGCACGGCGTAGATCTGGTCGTGTCCCTTCACGTCGCGTTCGATCGACGAGGGAGGCGCTTTGACGACCTTCTTGAAGAAGTCGTCCACTTGGTTGTCTGAACAGCTCAAGAGCGTGGCGAGTGCCAGACAACCGGTGCAGAGGAGGGTGAGATAAGGATGTTTCATTGTGGAGAATCGTTGAGGAGGGCGCTCGGTGCGATGGGTTTCGGCTGCGACGCTTTGGGCGGCGGCCCGATCGGCGCCGGGCTACGAGCGAAAATCGGCGGCTTTTGAAAAAAAGTGCGCGGCTTTTGCTCGAAAATGCAGCACTTTTCTGCAAAAGTCCTGGGCTTTTGCAGCGACGGCTGCGCGCTGCTGTGCCGAGTGCGGACAGAGGCTAAAAGCGGATGAGCGTGCGCAGCGAGAAGTTGGCGCCGCGTTCGTGGGCGTAGTAGCGGAAGCGGTCGGTGTACTCCTTGTATAAAGCGTTGAGCACGTTGTCGCCCACGAGCATGAACTTCACTTCACGCCCCCGGGGGAGTTTGATGGCGAAGTCGAGCGTGCCGTTGAGCAGGAAATAGGCCGGGGGCGAATCGGGCACGAGGTCTTTGTCCGGGTCGAAGCGCGTTTGCTTCGCCACATAGATGCCCGAGAGCGAGGCCGTGGCCACATATTGCTTGCGGCGGCCCAGCGTCTTACTGTAGGTGGCCGAGAGGCCGTAGCGATCGGAGGGCATGAAGGGCAACCAGCCGCTGCGCGTGAGGTTGCGACCGAAGATCCATTCGGCTTTTGCCACGAGGGTGAGCGGCTCGATGGGCTTGTAGGTGGCTTCGATGTCGCCGCCGTAGAGCCGAACGTCGTCTTGGTCGTAGATGAACTTGGGGTACTTGCCGCTCGGATGGTTGTGGAAACGGTCTTTACCTGCGCCGATGTGGTCGTAGATGTAGCTGTCGATGCGCTGATAGAAGGCACTCGGTTCGACGGAGAAGCGGGAGTTGCGCCACTTCGTGCCGAGCACCGCCTTGTAGCCGCGTTCGCTCTCCAAATGGCGGTTGCCCACCACCCAGTAGGAGCCTTCTTGCAGCCCGATGGCGTAGAGCTCGTTGATGTCGGGCGGCCGCCACGACCAGCCCACGTTGGCGCGAGCGTCCCACTGTTCGCTGATTTGGTAGTGGGCGGCGAGCGAGGAGGTGAAATTGCTGTAGAGTTTGAAGTCGTCGTAGTAGGTGTAGTTGCTCAAACTCGTGTAGCCGTTGACCGACATCACGCGGAAGTCGTAGCGCAGGCCGAGGGCGGCTTGCAAGCGGCCGAAGGTGGCTTTGTGCAAGGCGAAACCGCCCATCGAAAGCGCGGCGAAGTTGGGCACAAAGGCCGGCTGTTTCGTGCCGGGATAGTTGAAATTCTCCTGGTAGGTGTTGGCCAGTCCGGCCTCGGTGGTCATGTTCCAAAGGTGCCATTGGGCGTTCCACGTGGCATCGAACTTGAAGGTCTTGAGAATCAAGTCTTGCATCGGAATCCAACTCCACTGTTGTTTCTTGCGGTTCTCGAACTCCTGACGCAGATTTTCCTGAAACGAGGCCACGAAGTCAAGGCGATGGTCGGAATTGATGCGCCATTTCAGTTCGCCCTTCACGGTGAAGTGCTGCGACTGCTGGAAGGGGGGCTGGATGTCGTAGGAGAAGGGGCGCAGGGTGGTGGGATCGGGGCGACCGGCCTCGAAGCGCTTCATGAGTTGGTCGAGGTCCGAGATCTTCGACCCGTAGTAGATGCCGCTGCGCTGGTAGTAGATGCTCGAAAGCAAGGTTGCCGTGATGTTATTGTCCTTGTAGCCGAGCATGGCCGAGAGGGCGATGTTGTTGTAGCCCGTGTTGTTCAGGATATAGTCGGCCGTGCGGTAATCACCTCCCTTGGTGTAGTTGCCGTGCACGCGAGCGCCCCAGCGTTTGTAGCCCGCTTCGAGGGTGCCGCTGCCCGACACGCCGCGCGCGTTGGTGTCGTAGCCCACGTTGGCCGAACCTTTCACGTGGAAACGCGTGCTGTCGTAGGGCAGGGGCGCGTCGTTGAGGAGCACCACACCGCCCATGGCGCCGAAACCGTAGCGGATGCACTCCGCGCCCTTCACCACTTCGACCATGCTCGAGCCGGTGTAGTCGACTTCGGGCGCGTGGTCGGCACCCCAACTTTGGCTTTCGAGGCGCACACCGTTGTTCATGAGCAGGATGCGACTCGAGTGCATGCCCTGAATCACGGGCTTGGCGATCGTGCCGCCCGTGCTGATGGAGCTGACACCGGGGATGGTTTCGAGGAGTTTGGCCAGCGACATGGCGCCGCCTTTCTCAATGTCGGCCGTTTTCACGGCGGCCGATTGCTGCAACACGGAGGTGTGTTTGCGTTGGGTGGTGACCACGGCGCTTTGCATCTCCTGACTGGCGTCTTTCAAGGCGAGGTCGATGCGGCCGTCGGCGGGAACGGGGAGCGTGCGCACGAGTTTGTGGCAACCGATGTAGGTGACTTCGACGTGCACACGGCCGGGATTGTTTTTCAAACGGATGGTGCATTGCCCTTTGTTGTCGGTGACGGCGATTACTCCCTCGCAGCGCACGGCGGCGCCGATGAGGGTTTCGTGCGTGTCTTGGCGCGTGACGGTGAAACGCAGCACGGTCTGTGCTTTCGACGGCGCATCGGCGGGTGGAAGTTGCGCCGCGTTTTGTGTTGTTGTGCCGGAAGTTGCCGCACTCGTGCCGCCGTTCGGTTGGTCGGCGCGGTAAGTCGGCGCGGACAGGCCGAGATTTGCCGCGTTTGTGGCAGGATTCGCCTCGCTTGTGGCGCGTGTCGGTGAAAATGAGTCGGAAAGTGGAGAGAGAGGGAGCGTCCCCGCGGGAGAGGTGCCGTTCGCCATCGCAGCGAGGGGGAATCCCGGTGCCGCCAAGGCTACACACAGCGCCAACGGCGCAAGACCGTGGCGGGACGGCGGGGAACTGGTGGTTTTCTTCATACGTGATTTTGCATTTCTTGCGCACCGGAGTTGCCCCATCGCGGGAAGTCTCCAATGGCGTGTTTGCTCTTCGTTTGGGTAAGTGCTTTTCCGCTCTTTTTTTGCGATGTGTACAAAAAAGAGAGGAAGGCCGCGCTTTGCGAGTGCAAAGTTATGGCCTTCCTCTACGGGGTTCAATACCCAAATGTGGGTATTTTTTGTGTCTTTGTTGTATATATTTTCGTTTATGCGTCTTTTCCTGGTGATTCGCGTGAACTTAAATGGTGTGATGCGCTTTTTTGTGGGTACGATTCACTGTTTGTGAGGAATTCTTTTCGGCTTGTCGGAGCAGAAGCGCAATAGCGAGCAAAAATAGGGTGAAAACGCCGAGATTCTCCTCAAAATTTCACCATCACGCCCACAGTCGGGAGTATGGTGCCGCGCATGTTCGGGATTTGGCGGAGGAGGAAGCGATCGGCATTTGCGGGATCGGTCATCGGTTGGCCTTGCGGCGAGAGATTCGTGTAGATCGGCGCCATGGGATTGGCCGAGCGGTAGACGTTTTGCACGTCGAAGTAGAGGTTGAACGCCCATTGGCGGAAGTAAAACTCTTTGTCCACGCGCAAATCGAGTTGGTGCGCCGCCGATAAACGCAGGGTGTTGAAGCGCGCATAGTCCAAATAGGCCGAGTTGCGGAGCCGCCAAATGGCTTTTTGTGCCGAGAGTTGCGCGTCGATCGGCGTGTAGGGTGCACCGCCCAGTCGGCGCCAGCGCGCGGCAAAGCTCCAGTTGTGCGGCAGTTTCCAGCCCGCTATCAGGTTGATGATGTGGCCGGTGTCCCACGAGGAGGGCTGATATTGCCCCTTCAAATTGGCGAATTCGCTGCGGAAGAGCGTGATCGTGGCCGAAGCCGTCAAGCCCTGCGGCAAAGTGAGCCGCGCAACGGCTTCCGCTCCGTAGGCGCGTCCCCGGCCTGACGAAACCACCGCTTCATCGCCCAGCACCGCGTAGGCGGCGCCCTTGCTGGCAAGGCTCATGCCCTCAAGAATGGAGATGGGGTAGTGGCGATAGGCCTTGTAGAAGCCTTCGACCGTGAGCGAAAGGCGCTCATTCGGCTGATAGTCCACACCCACCACGCCGTGGTAGGCGATGAGGTATTTCAGCGTCTCGCGGTTGGCGAAATCGCCCGCCGCCGTTTTGTAGCCCATGGTCGTGTAGGAGGGCCGTTGTGCGTAGCGTCCCACGTTGGCGCTCAACTTTGTTTGGGCATTGAGGGCATAGGTGAGCGAGAGGCGCGGGGCGATTTGCGTGAGGGGGTTGCGCATGGCCTTATTATAGGTGTTGCCCATCAGGTTCACGCCGAAGGAAGCCTGCAAACGTTGCTGCCACCACGCTTTGGAGGCCTGTGCAAAGGCCGAATAGGCGAAGAGGTGCAGGTGGCTTTCGTAGTGGTCGACCGTCGGCACGCCCGCTTCGATGCGATAGCGTTGCGTGCGGTTGAAATAGCGTGCGTGTTGCACGCCGGCGCCGACGTTGAGTTTGAAAGGCAGCGTCCAGAAGGTGCGTTCGAAACGCAACTTGTTTTCCGACTCTTGCGACCGGTAGTCAAAGAGTTTCGGCAGGCTCGCGTCGTTTCCCGGGTATTTGTGGCTGCCGTTGTCGAGGAAATTGCGGCTCAACACCCAGCGGTCGGTGTGCGTCGTGGCGGCCACTTTGTAGACAGCCCCCAAGGTGTAGTGCCATTGGTCGTAGGCGGGCAAGACGTTCAGCAGAAAGCGCCGGATCTCCTGCACATTTTCGTCCAGCTCTGTGTTGAGGCGCATGTGGTCGATGGAGGCCAAACCGATGACGGTCAGGCTACTATGCGTGCCGATGCGGTAATTGTATTTGAGTTGAAAGTCATTGTAGGTGGGCAAGAAGGGGAGGCCGAACCACTTGAAGAGCATTTGCAGATAGGATTGGCGCGCCGAAACGATGAACGACGAGCGCGCGTTGATCGGCCCGTCGAGGGTGACGGAAGCGTCGGAAGCCCCGAGCGAAACCTTCGTGTGCAGGCGGTCGCGGCTTCCTTCTTTCATGCGAATGTCCATCACCGAACTCAGCGCGTTGGGGCGATTCGCAGGAAAAGCCCCCGTGTAGAAGTCCACCGCGCTCATAAAGTCGGGGTTTAAGATGCCCACTGCGCCGCCGGCTGCGCCTTGTGTCGAGAAGTGGTTGATGACCGGCAGTTCGATGCCTTCCAAGTAAAAGACATTCTCCGCCGGCCCGCCGCCGCGAACGAGCAGGTCGTTGCGGTTCGCGTCCGTCGAAACCACGCCCGGCAACGTCTGGATCAACTTCGACACGTCGCGGTTCATGCCCGCGCTCTTCTCGATTTGCTGTACTTCGAGCCGACTCACCGATAGTGGACTCTCGGCGCGTTTCGCCTGCGTGTCGGATTTCACCACCGCTTCGGTGAGCGAAAATGCGCTTTCGCTCAACTCCACGTCCACAAACGCCGTTTGGTTACCCAAGACTTGAAACTCTTCCGTGCGCTTGTTCTCAAATCCCAAGAGTTGGACGGCGAGATGGTAGAAGCCGGGTGCCACATTTTTGAACACATAGTTGCCCACCGAGTCTGTGACTGTCGCGCGTTTTGTGCCTTCCATGCGCACCACCGCGCCGATCAGCGCTTCGTTGTTGCGCGCATTCCACACCCGCCCCTTCACCGTGCCGCGTTGTGCCGCGAGGGGGAGGAGGTTTGTCAGCAGGAGTATGAGAAAGAGGAGTTTCAGTCGCATGGGGGGAGGGTGTGTATAGGAGTTCTGTGTTGAAATCGTCTGCTAAGATACAAAAATCCCCTCGTGCAGCGCTGTACGAGGGGATCATTTGGGGATTTTAGCGTGTTAACGGCCGTGTCGCGGACAGCCGACAGCACTTTTATCGGGTGCGAAGGTAGTTATATCTTATCGAAATGATCAAATCCGCCCACTCGATTGCGTGAGAATGGGGAAGTTGCAGTGCTTGATAAACGGAAATTGTGCCAAGTTCGTGGGGCGTGCGCTGAGGGATGGCGCATTACCCCAAAAAAATCGCAGTAAGTAAATCCTTTACCTACTGCGATTCTATTATTCTTCCGCTATTTTCAAGCGAAATATCTTTTACTTCACTTCTTCGAAGTCAGCATCTTGGATATCCTCCTTGCCGTTTTGCTGCGTGCCGCCCTGTGCACTTTGTTGTGCACCCTGTGCGAAGTCCTGCGCACCCGGTTGGGCAGCCTGAGCCTGGGCATAGAATTTCTCCATCGCCTTGTTCAGCGTTTCGGTAGCCGCATCGATGGCCGCAACGTCCTGCGACTTGTGCGCCTCCTTCAGCGTGTTGAGCGCAGACTCGATCTCGCCCTTCACATCAGCGGGAAGTTTGTCGCCGTTCTCCTTCAGGAGGTTCTCCGTTTGGAAGATCATGCTGTCCGCCTTGTTGATTTTCTCGATGCGTTCAGCCTCCGCCTTGTCGGCAGCCGCGTTGGCCTCAGCCTCCGCCTTCATGCGGTCGATTTCCTCCTTCGAGAGGTTAGACGAAGCCTCGATGCGGATGCTCTGTTCCTTGCCCGTCGCCTTGTCCTTGGCGCTCACGTTGAGGATACCGTTGGCGTCGATGTCGAACGTCACCTCAATTTGAGGCACACCGCGGCGTGCAGGGGCGATGCCGGCCAGGTTGAAGCGGCCGATGCTCTTGTTTTGAGCCGCCATCGGGCGCTCACCTTGGAGCACATGGATGGTCACTTCCGGTTGGTTGTCCTCGGCCGTCGAGAAAGTCTGGCTGCGCTTGCAGGGGATCGTGGTGTTGGCTTCGACGAGCTTGGTCATCACACCGCCCATCGTCTCGATACCCATCGAAAGCGGGGTCACATCGAGCAGCACGATGTCGCTCACGCCGCTCTCCTTGTTGAGGATTGCGCCTTGAATTGCGGCACCCACGGCCACCACTTCGTCGGGGTTCACACCCTTAGAGGGAGCCTTGCCGAAGAAGTCTTCGACCAACTGCTGCACTGCGGGGATACGGCTCGAACCGCCCACGAGAATCACTTCGTCGATCTCGTTTTTCTCCAGTCCGGCGTCGCGCAATGCGTTTTGGCAGGGCACAAGGCAAGCTTGGATCAGGCCGTGGGCCAATTGTTCGAACTTGGCGCGCGTGAGCGTCTTGACCAAGTGCTTGGGCACGCCGCCGACCGGCATGATGTAGGGGAGGTTGATCTCCGTCGAGGCCGAGCTCGAGAGTTCGATCTTTGCTTTTTCGGCGGCCTCCTTCAGGCGCTGCATGGCCATCGGGTCGGTGGTGAGGTCGGCGCCCTCGTCGTTCTTGAATTCCTGCACGAGCCAGTCGATGATCACCTGGTCGAAGTCGTCACCGCCCAGGTGCGTGTCGCCGTTGGTGGAGAGCACTTCGAACACGCCGCCGCCGAACTCGAGAATCGAGATGTCGAACGTACCGCCGCCGAGGTCAAACACGGCGATCTTCATGTCTTTGTGTGCCTTGTCCACACCGTAGGCGAGAGCGGCAGCCGTGGGTTCGTTCACGATGCGCTTCACTTCCAGTCCGGCGATCTGGCCGGCTTCTTTGGTGGCCTGGCGTTGCGAGTCGGAGAAGTAGGCCGGCACCGTGATCACGGCTTCCGTCACTTCCTGGCCCAGGTAGTCTTCGGCCGTCTTCTTCATTTTCTGAAGAATCATGGCCGAGATTTCCTGCGGCGTGTAGTTGCGGCCGTCGACGGCCACGCGGGGCAGTCCGCCCTCGTTGACTACGTCGTAGGGCATGCGTTCGATCTCCTTCTGCACCTGAGCGTAGTTTTCGCCCATGAAGCGTTTGATCGAGTAGATGGTGCGTTTCGGGTTGGTGATGGCTTGGCGCTTGGCGGGGTCGCCCACTTTGCGCTCGCCGCCTTCGACGAAGGCCACAACCGAAGGCGTGGTGCGCTTACCTTCGCTGTTGGCGATGACAACAGGTTCGTTGCCTTCAAATACGGATACGCAAGAGTTAGTCGTTCCGAGGTCAATTCCGATAATCTTTCCCATAGTTGTATGTCTTATTTTTTTATTGTTTGCTGATTGAATGTGTGGGTGTGCGGCGCTCCGTGTGGCGCTCGGGTGCGAAACCCTTGCGCGGTCGGTGGGCTGCCCGGTGGGGCTGCTCCTGCGAGCCGTACGCCCTGATATTTGCAAGCCGTGTGCCAACGCCGCGCGGCTGACAAAACGGCAGAAATTCGCCCCCTTCTGCCTGCACGGGGCGGAAGGGGGCGACAAAATGGGGGGCTTTTGACCGGAAAGTGGGGGCTTTCGCTGCCGGGAGCCCACGTTTGTGAGAAAAGTGGGGGGTGTTCGGACTGTGCCGACGCGTGGCGTGAGGCACGCGAGCCGAGAAGGCACAAGACGCAAGCCCACCGAAGGGGCGAGCTGCGAGAGGCTTTCTATTTGTGGAGGAGTGCGGTCTAATATCGATGAGCTACGGACTAAGAAGGCCAGGAGTAGGGGCGACGCGGTGCGCCTCAGCGCATGATTTTCCGCCCGCCGCGAATGAGCAGGCCGTGGGGCGCGGTGGTCGAGACGCGGCGTCCCGAGAGGTCGTAGGTCGTGTTGGCACGAGAGTGGGGCGCAGTGAGGCGGGGTGCGGCGACTGCGTCGGGCAAGGGCGCGGTGAGCGTGTAGCGCACGGCCGTCGGCGCGGAGTGGGGGGTAGTTTGGGCCGGTCGGGCGTAGACCATCAGCGTGTAGGCGCCGGCTGTCGGCACGCGCAGCGCGTAGCCATCGGCCGGAGTGGCAGCGGTGGTGGGATAGACGGCCGAAACGAGGCTGTCGCGGTCATTGCGCAGTTCGAGGCCGCCGAGGGTGAAGGCCGCGTTGGGCGCGCCGTTCGGAAATTGCACACCGAGCGTACCGCCGAGCGTGAAAGTGAGCGTGCGCGTGAGGAGATTCACAGAGGAGTTGCCGTCGGCGGCCGGAACGAGGGTGGGCGGCACGGCATCGGCGGCGACCCATTCGTACGGCGCCCACGCATCGGGCAGCGTGTCGGCATAGATGGCGGCACTGTCCACGGCTGCAGCACCGGAGGGCGCGGCCGTGGGAGCGAAGAGGGCTAAACTGAGGAGGGGGAGGGCGATCATGGTGGAAAAACGTGGAGTGAAGACGGGGGCGCACGGCGACTTGCGCGGTCGCGCGCCCTAAACTGCTACAAATATAGGGAATTTTCGTGAGCACGAGGCGCGCGGTCGTACAAAAAAGCGCTCTCCCCGGCGCGGTGCGAGGGGAGAGCGTAAAGAGAGGTGAGGCGATGCGTGTGCAAAGCCCGATCAGCGCATTTGTTTCTTGCCGCCCGTGATGATGAGGCCGTGGGGAGCGGCGGTCGACACGCGGCGACCCGTCAGATCGTAGGCCGGTGCCGTGGCGGAGGGGGCAAGTGTGGGCGCATTGACCGCCGTGGGATCGACCACATTGAGGAGAATATCCGTGATCGAGCCGCGATTCTTCAAAATCTCGTTGCCCGCTGCCGTGCTGCCCGCAGGATCGAGGTTGTCCCAGTCGATTTTCAGGCGAAGGCGGTAGGTACCGTAGGTCGTGGGCAGGGCAAAGGCCGGAATCGTCATGCCCGGGTTGTTGTTGCCCTGCGTGGTGAGGCCGTTTTCGCCCTTGGCCTGTCCCTTATAGTAGGTGAAGGCCACCACTTCGGGCGAGTTGGGGCTCGAAGCGTCGAACTTGCCGTCGTTGTTCAGGTCGATATACACGTAAGCGTGCATCCAATTGCCTTTCCACTCGGGCGCAATCGTCACCGCCGAGCCGGCTCCCACCTTGACGGGGGTGGCGGTGAGGTCGGTGTAGGCCTTCGGGTGATCGCCGAGCGTGAGCACTGTGGGTGTTTGTTGGGCGGGATCGGTGATCGTCACCTTGCGCACGGTGCGCTCGCCGCTTTGCGTCGCGTCGGCATCGAACGAAATCGCGTAAGGCGGAGTGCTCACCTTCACACGCACCGTGGCGGTGTGTCCGCCCTCGGCCGTTACGGTCACGGTGGTCTCACCGTCTTTCACACCGCGCACCACGCCGTTGTCCACCGTGGCGATCGAGGGGTCGGCCACCGCCCATTGCACGGCGGTGTGGGTGGCATTGACGGGCGCAACGTCCCAAACGAGGGCTTTCTCGCGACCCGGCGCCACATTCACCTCGGGGCCCGTGAGCGTGATGCCCGTCACGGCCACCGCGGGCACGGAACTTTCGCGACCGTTGAAGACATAGACGCTCGAAGCCGGGAACGACAGCGTGAGCGGCGTGTCGATGTCGATGGGCGTGTCCTCGTTCAAGCCCGTGAGCGCGTCTTGTCGGCCGAAAGCCTTCGAGAGAATGAGGCTACCGTGCACATAGTCGGGAATTTCGAGGGCCTGGCGCAGCGTGGTGCGGAAGGTGGCAGCCGAAGCCGAGGGGTTGCGGAGCGCGAGGGTGGCCTTTTGGCCGTTCCACGACGCCCAACCGTACACTTCGGCGCGCGATCCCGTCCAGGGGTTACCGCCCACCCAGTGCGCATCGGGCAGCACGTCGGCATTGTTCTTTTGCCAGCGAATGGCCTCCGCCAGATCGCCCCACAGGCGGCCGCCGCGGATCGAATTGGTCAGGGCGTAGTCGTTGTAGAGCTCCACCATGCCCGAACCGCAGGCGAAGGCGCAGCGCAATTCGCGCACGATGCCGTCGTAGTCCATGTTTTTCGACACCTGTCCGTGCGAGGAGAGGATGAAACCGTGGGTCATCAGCGTGTTGATGGGACACAGCGGCGAGTTCTTCACGAAGTTTTTGTGCACCAGCGCGTCGCGATAGGTGATCCACCGCTCGCGGTCGCTGCCTTGGTTGCCCGTTTCGCCGTAGTCGCCCTCTTGGCGCCACACGGCGTCGGTGTATTGGAACCAGAAGGGCGAAGCCCACGTGCCGACGGTGGTGTTGAAGAAGATGTCGGGCTTGATGGTTTCGCGCACCATGCGTTCGGCGCGGATGATGCCCTCGGCGTTCTCCTCGCCCACGGTGCCCGCGTCGGGACCCACGGCCGAGAATTGCGCACTGATGCCGTCGAACTTGAAGAAGCGGAAATCATAGCCGCGATTGTTGCACAGGTCGGTGATGGCGCGCGTGAAGGTTTCGTAATACTTGGGGTTGGAGAGCTGCATGCCGCCCTTGCCGTTCCAGAAGGCGCGACGATAGTTGCCGCTCTGCCCGTAGCCGCCCACCGGGCCCAGCCATGCGCCGATGCCCGAGCCCATTTCGCGTGCCAAGGCGTCGGCTTTGCGGAAGCCGTCGGGGAAGTTGGGCGAGAACGTCCAATCGCCGTAGTGATCCCAGCCGTCGTCCCACACAAAGGAGTTGACCGCCGTGTGATAGGGCTCGAAAAGATTCTTTTTCCACTGGCGAACCACCTCTTCGCACTGCCAATCGTGCATGTTGCTCGTATAGTTCGGGTCGTTGTTGCGGTCGATGTTGAGTTCGTACCAAGAGATGTAGGCCGGCATGGCGCGCCAGGGCACGGCGCGCTCGCGTTCGCTGTAGGCGAGGAAGGAGCGGCGCGCTTGGCCGGGGGCTACGAGGCCCACCACGGCGCCCACTTTCCAATCGTCGCCGGCGTGGAGCGTGGTGTTGCGGCTCCATGTGCCGCGCAGCTGCGTGGTGGCTTGCGAAGCCAGGTGGAGCGTGTCGCTCTGCGTGAGGGCGAGGCGGATGTTGCCCGAAGAGGTGATGGCTTCGTCCTTGTCTTGCGCGTAGTACACGAGCGAGAAGTCGCCGCCGTAGGGCACGTTGAAACGATAGACGTTGCCTTCGGCCGCATTGCCCGTGTAGCCCTTGTGATAGTCGGAGGCCACCACGTTGCCCGTGGCGTCCACGAGTTCCAGACCGCAAAGGTTCAGGCGCGTGTTGCCCGTGCGGTAGTTGAACTGCACGGCCAGTGTGCCGGTCGACGTGAGGCGGAGCGACCGCCGAATGGACTTCACGTGCGGCGCATAGTAACCCACCTCGTTGATGCGCGAGGGCACGCGCTCGGGTTGCGTCCATTCGGCCGCTGTCCAGGCGTCGGTGAGCACCTCGTCGGCCCCCATTTGTCCGGCACTCAGGGCGCGCACGCCGCGAGCGGGCGAGGGAGCGGCCGGCGTGGCGTGGCTGTCGAGACGCGGGGCGCTGCCGGGAGCGAGATCGCGCACGATGACGGGGCGACCCACGCGGCCGGAGAAGGCGATCTCGCCGCGAGAGTCAATGGTTTCGGGCGCGGTGTCGACGAAATAGCGCAGGCGGTAGACGCCCACTGCGGGCACGTTGAGCGTGTAGACGTTGCGGCTGTGGGCGTTGCCCATGGTGCCGTAGTGATAGTCGGAGGCCACCACGTTGCCGTCGAGGTCGACGGCGTCGACGCCCACGAGGTTGAGTTTGTGGGGGCCGCCTTTGTAGGTGAAGGTGAGGGTTTGCGCGCCGGCCTGCTTGAAGGTGACGTAACCCTGCGCCACGGCCACCTTGTCGGCCGCATAGCCCAGGGCGGTGACGCCGGCCGGCACCGTGCCGGCGGGGGCGATGGCGAAGTCGTCGGTCGTCCACGCGTCGTGGGTGAAGGGGCGTTCGTCGCTTTCGCCCGCGCCCACGGTGTTGAGGCCCATGGGCGTTTCGAGACCGGCGAAGATCTTGTCGCTCAGCAGCACGGCACCGCGGGTGTTGCCCACCTTGCGCGGCGCACTGCCGGCGGCGTGCACGTCCACCTCATAGAGCATGGGCACGACGGCAAAGAGTTTCGTGTCGCTCGAGGCCGTGAGTTTCATTTCCGTGCGCAGGTAGTGACTGCCGTCGCGCAGCACCGCGCGCCAAAGCACGGTGAGGTTGCCGTGCTTGAAGGTGGCTTCGAGGGCACGGCCGGGGAGTTTCTCCGCCCCCTTCGTGGCCGAGGGATTGGCCGCGTAGTTGATCTCGCGCACGCCCTCCAGTTGCATTTCCGAGGCGCGCACCACCGTCTGCCCGTTGCCGGTGCGGATTTCAAAGAGTTCGGTGCCGGCGTTCAAGTTGAGCTGCGGGCAACCGCCGAAGCGGAGGGTGCCGCCCGATTCGACGAAGGTGGCGGTGAGCAGGTCGTTGCTCAGCACATAGTGGTTGGCGGTGTGTGACAGTCGCGCCGTGCCGGCTTGTTGTTCCTGCGGGAAAATGACTTGCTGGGCCAGGGTGGCGGCCGGGGTACTCAGGCCGAGCGCCAGAAAGGCGGCACTGAGCAAACGGGTGGCGGAATGAAGCATCATAGGCTGGGATGGAATGTGGGGGAGCACTCCGCTGGGCAAACGAACGGGGCGACGAAGCGCCGAGATTTTGCCATGCGGAGTTGATAAAACAGGTTTTCGTTGCAAATATAGCGCGTTTTTCCCGCATAGAAAGCAAGCAAAAATAAAAAAAAAGTGAACGCGTGCGCATTTCTGCGCACTTTCTCCGCGGCGATGTGAAATTTTTCCCCTACGCCGCGACCATGGGGGCGAGCCCGTCGGCGAAGGGAGCGAGCAAAACGCAGGAGCGTTTTTGGGAAAGGTGGGTTTTTCTCGGAAAAGTGGAGAGGAAAAGCGAAAAACCACGGGCTTTTCGCATCGGCCTTGGCCGAAGGGTGCACGGACGTGGCGCAGATTTTGCGCCGCATGTCCACCGAGGGCGTGGCGGGGGTGCGCGAAGGCG
>ERZ773212.749-NODE-749-length-15782-cov-4.510015_pt1 | contig 15782 bp, 11 predicted proteins | sample MGYA00581005_ERZ773212 | MGnify/ENA primary metagenome ERZ773212 (study PRJEB29015, sample SAMEA2738154) | human oral metagenome | biome: human oral; feature: human-associated habitat; material: saliva | place: China | collected 2196 ... | reverse complement strand
AAGTCAACCGATTTCACAGAACCTTACAGCCAACGTTAGCTAATCATCAACACCTCCACTCATCACCCAACACCCGTCTTTAGCTGTAAAGTTCTGTGAATTCTGTATGCCGGAGGCGTTCTGTGGGCTCGAAACCGTGAGCAAAAATGCTCTGTTAGATCTGTGAGTTCTGTGAGAGAAAAACTCCCCACTGCGAGTATCCAACAATCTTTCTCTCACAGAAAATCACAGAAGAACAGAACACACAAACTTTCACAGAGACATTAAGTCAACCGATAACACAGAACCTTACAGCCAACATGCATCACCCAACACCCTTCTTTGGCTAACCATCAACACCTAACAACCATCACCCAACACCCATCTTTGGCTAATCATCAACACCCAACAACCATCACCCAACACCCATCAACCCATCAGGCAGTCGCAATACAGCAAGTTGGCAAAGCTCTCATTTGTAAAGAAAAAATGACAACTTACGGGCGAGTGAAGCACAAGATGATGTGCGAACGGCTCACATGTAGAATTTTAGTAGCCAATCCGACAGAATCGATAAGCTCCCTATTAGTCGCCGAAAGCCGTCAGACAGGAATTAAGCAGCAGTCGACTTCGTCATTTATAGTACTTCTGAGGTTAGCGTCTTGGTAATAGAATCATATTTTGTCACCGTTTTTAGACCAGGTGAAAGGGGCACTTCGCTGTCGTGCAAGCGGCTTGACAGGGCGGACACACACAATAATAATACAGGAAAAGACTACGCTTTGAAGGGCTCTGATTACTTTATTGTAAACACAAAGAGTGCGCATAAAACTCAACAACACAATGAGTTAGACGCCATTTAAGACTCGAAAGAAAGCGTAAGAAATACTTACAGAACAGGGGACCACCGTCCGCTTAGTAGGTGTCAGTGCGACAAATAGGGAGAGAAAACTGACAATAGACGCACTAAGTATGTCGACAAAAAAGGAACATCTTTCTTTCTTAGCAATCTGAACGAACTGAACAGAGGCACAAAGGGGCTGCGACAAATAAGGAACATGGCCTCGGAAGGGAGAAAGACGACAAATTGGGAATGTTTAGAAAACACTTAATAAAACACGATAAAAGACTGATAATCAGTGGAGCTATAAGCGTTGATGAAAGTAAAGTGCGACAAAAAAGTGACAAGTTTTGTTACTTCTTGTACGTAAATGACGCTATTCTTCTGCGTAAAATGCTTATTATTAACGAGTTAGAACACTGATAGGGTAGGAGACAGTTAAGAATACATTCCCTATCTGTCGCACGTACTTTGTAGGCGAAGAAGCTGCAAAAAACAGGCATAAAGACTTGAGGATTGATGAGAGGCGACGAAAAGGGAGGAAAAACTCGACCGCTGTGAAGAGTGAAAGACGACAAAAAGGGAGGTCGCTTTCTGTCATTTTTTGGTGTCGTGAAGAGCCAATTGAAGACAAGAAATGGATAGTAAACTGAATACAAATCAACGACGAACAACGACTGCGAAAAATCTGGTCAAATACCTTTCAAAGTAAGCAAACAAAAAGAGGAAAAACTTAGTTGTTACATAGAGAGGTAGGAGTGAGATATAAAGATATTCTTATAAAGATACATTTTTATATATTTCTTACCAAATAAAAACTAACAATAGTATAATTATTGATAGCTATGAATAATCGTATATATTGTATTTAGTTGATTAACAAGAATTTGATATAATAGTAATTATTTATATAAAGATATATTTATAATCATTTATAATCACTTAAAACATTATGTTTGTTCACACAGAAAGGCGACAAAAAGCATAGAAAGGACGAAGAGACAAAAGATAAAAGGGCTCGGGAGCGCATCTTGCATGGGCTACAATTATGGAAAACGAGCCATGAAAAAACTGAAAGAAAAGCTCGAAAAACGACAAGAAAATGGTGCCGAAAAAATCGAAATGAGCTATACGTATCGGGCCATCCGCGCCGCCGAACGTCTGAGAACGTTGTCGGAAAACGGAGGGTGGGGCATGAGGAGGGGGCGAGAAGACAAGTGCGACAAAAAGGGAGGGTGCATTAGAAACTTGTTTAAAATCGTCTTCACACACGGGGAAAATCTCTTTATGCCTTTAAAATAAAAAACTTCTTCTCAGGTTAGATTATCGTTATACAATCTTTATAAGACTTAGTAAGGGCCGTTAAAACATTTAACACTCAACGAGTTACAAGGTTGATTGGCGACAAATTAGTAAGTTAGCGGCGACAGATAAGTAAGTATGATGCGACAGAAAAGTAAGTATGGTGCGACAGTTTAGTAGCTACTTGGGGGGTGTAGACGACAAGTTAGGAGGTTGACTGCGACGGATAGGGAGGAAATCGTGGGTTGTAGTGAAATAATTATACAAATAAGTAGAATTTTGAGGGGTTTTGTTTCTTTTCTCTCTGTGTGTTGTCTGTGTTTGTGGCTGAGGACTTCTAAATCTTACCTTATTCTCTTCTTTTGTGTGACATGTTAATGACTTGTTTTACTGATAGTTATTTTTTTGACGGTAGAAGTGGGTGACAAAAAGGGAAGAATTAGCGTTGCAGTGTTTTGGACAAGTACCGACAAAAAAGTAAGATGATAAAAATAGTTTACAAGAAGACGGATTAACGAGTGGATAAGGGAACAAGTTAGTTGTATTAATAGACATGGTAACAGGTGAACAAGTTCGGTGAGTAACGGGCAAGTTGACGAGTTGATGGGTAGACGAGTTAACAAGTTGTATGCGAGAGGAGACATGGTAACAGGTGAACAAGTTCGGTGAGTAACATTGCAAGTTGACGAGTTGACGGGGGGACGAGTGAACAAGTTGGTGGCGAGAGGAGACAGGGTAACAGATGAACAAGTTCGGGGAGTAACGGAGAGGGGAGAGTGGGCTGGGGACGGAAAGAGAGTGGAGTGGGGGTGGAAAGGAAACGGGTGGGGAGAATGGAAGTCATGTGAGGGGGAGGAGTATTTTATCTTGATGTAAATTTGTTTTGCCCCACATGAATGCGATGCGTGCGTATTAAAACAGAAGAAGGGGCCTTTCTGTATTTGTGAACATGCCCTTCTGTATTTGAGAACATGCCCTTCTGCATTTGAGAAGATGCCTTTCTGCATTTGAGAACATGCCTTTCTGTATTTGAGAACATGCCTTTCTGTATTTGAGAACATGCCCTTCTTGCATCAAGAAGACGCCCTTCTTGAAGTAAGACAGGCATGGTCTTGAATGGTATGTGTAACGGTCTGATTTCTTGATGATTGTGGGGTCTGAACTGTGGGATGTAATACTTTGGGAGAGGGGACTATCTGGATTTTTCATCTCTCACTGAGTCTATAAATAAGAGGTTCGTTGGGAGTTTTATCTCTCACTGAGTCTATAAATAAGAGGTTCGTAGGGAGTTTTGTCTCTCACAGAGTTCACGGATTTAACAGAGTTCTATCTGCGAACGTCTTGAGGCGTTGGGAATTTTATCTCTCACAGATTTTCACAGATGAACAGAGGCCAAGATGCTAACGGGGGAACCCACAAACGTCTGCAAGCAGACGACAGATATCACAGAACGTTATAGACAATTTTAGTTGAAAGGGTCTGTGTCATCGGTTGACTTAATGTCTCTGTGGGCCTTTGTGAGTTCTATTCTTCTGTGTAACTCTGTGAGAGAAAGAATGCAACAGGCTCATTGGATAATTTATCTCTCACAGATTTTCACAGATGGACAGAGGCTAAGCTGCTAACGGGGGAACCCACAAACGTCTGCAAGCAGAGGACAGATATCACAGAACGTTATAGACAATTTTAGTTGAAAGGGTCTGTTTCATCGGTTGACTTAATGTCTCTGTGGGCCTTTGTGAGTTCTGTTCTTCTGTGTAACTCTGTGAGAGAAAGAATGCAACAGGCTCATTGGATAATTTATCTCTCACAGAGTTCACGGATTTTACAGAGTTCTATCTGCGAACGTCTTGAGGCGTTGGGAGTTTTATCTCTCACAGATTTTCACAGATGAACAGAGGCCAAGATGCTCACAGGGAGAACCCACAAACGCCTGCAAGCAGACGACAGAGGGCACAGAATTTACAGCCATATATTAAGAGTTAATAGCTATCTGATGATAAGTATCAGGTTGAATAAGTGCGGAGGGTAGACGATTGAAGGAAACGGCAAAGCAACGTTGATGATAAGTATCAGACTGGATAAGTGCGGAGGGTAGACGAAAAAAGGAATGTTTGCAGGTAATGTATTTAGCTGTTGAGTCAACGTTTTAGCATTAAATATGTAGGGGGAGAAAGTACGGGGACGCGTGAATTGGAATACACAGACAGGTAGAAAAACCATGAGTATTTACTTGTATTTTGGTTGATAAAATTGTATCTTTGCAGTAGAGAACACAGAGGCTATGTTGGAAAGGATTTCTAACAGTGATGCTGTACCGCCTTCTTTACAGTAGGATGAGTGTCTGCATATAAGTACGATAACTTCAAGCTCCGCAGCCGTCCTACCTTATATAGAGTCGTATCTTTACGGCTCTTTTTGTATTCTTGGGTTAAAGCCATATAAGTTATTAGGCTCTAATGGACGATATGGGATAAAGATACTTATAAAAAAGTGTTAACGTCGTTTCTAAATTACCTTTTTTGGTAATTTTATTCTATCTTTGCACTATATAATTGAAGCATTTCACCGCATGAATATAATTTTCAAGGAAGAAGCCTTGTCCGAATTATATAAAACAGGTAAAACCAATGATAAAAAATACAAGAAACTTTGTAAAAACAAATGCTTGATAGATGGCTATGTCCGTGTTGTTAATACGCTGTATAACGTAGAGTCAACAGAAGAACTAAAAGTATTTAGCTTTTTACATTATGAGAAACTCAGGCATCAAAAGGACAAGCCTATCAGTTCTGTACGTCTTGTAAACGGATTGGTTGAGCGGCTGCTGTTTTCAGAGACGGACGACGGCATTGAAGTAGAATTAATAGAAATTGATAGTACACATTATGGCAACAAGAAATAACAGATTAGTTCCTGTCAGGGCAATCCACCCAGGAGAAATCTTGCGTGAAGAGTTGCAGGAACGTGGCATCAAGCAAAAGGATTTTGCAAAGCAGATTGGTGTGCAGGCAACTCATCTGAATGCCTTTATACACGGTAAGCGAAACCTGAATGATGATTTGGCAATGAAGTTAGAAAGTCATTTAGGAATACCCTATAAAACCTGGATGAACCTGCATAGCGGTTATATGTATGACCGTAAAGCTATGGATGCGAAGCAAAATAAAGAACAAGAAGCTCGTGAATACGAAGATTCATGTATGGGTATATTCAACTTGAAACTTCTTTATAAGAAATTAAACTTGTCACATCTTCCATGTATTGAGCGAGTAGTGAAATTAAAATCCTCGTTCGATTTTGATTTACTGTCATCTAAAGAGTTGAGTCTGCAGGTAGTTGGTTTTTACAAGCATAGTGAGAAAGTACACATTGATGAGAAGAATATGCAAACTTGGCTTATTCTTAATTGGCTGGAAATATCACGTGCAACAATAGATAAGAAGTATCAAAAGGGAAATGGATTGAAGGCTGCAAGTGAGATTGCACATATGGCGAATAACGGTACACTTTCGACACAAGGTATAAAGGACTGTCTTAATGAGTTTGGAATCGCCTATCTTTATGTTGAGAAATTAGATAAAACGCCTGTTGATGCTTATTCTACATTGGTAGATGGCTGTCCTGTAATCACGGTTACTTATCGTTATAATGATATGGATAAGTTAGCTTTTGATGTTCTTCACGAGTTGTGTCATATTGAAAGGCATCTTTCGGAAGATAATCAGGCGTTTATATCTACAGAAGAAACTCTTTATTCCAAAGATCCACGCGAAAAAGAAGCTAATGCCTTTGCAAGGCAGCAACTCATTCCTGATGATGTATGGAATAAAATTATTGGGGCAGGCTGTAAAATTTTGTCTCCACATAAGGTTGTCAGTGTTATAGCAAAAGAGGCTAAACGGCATGGCGTCAGTCCGTCTATAGCGGTATCAAGATATAAGCATGATACGAACTGGTATCAGACATCAGCTTATAAATCACCTAAAATCAATTGATAAAAACAGAAGAGGAGTTAGGGAATTTTCCTAACTCCTTTTTGTTTTTAGCTGGATAAGTTGTATCTTTGTAACAGAAATAGAAAAGGTTTCTCAAATACCGCGTCGGATTGCAGTTCCGAAGGGAAGGGTTTGGGAAGCCTTTTCTTTTTTTTCATAGGAACTTTAAATGACGAATTCGGTCAGTGACCATTGGTTGGGGGGAGAGGGGGAGCTTTGTCATTTTGTTTTTCTTTCCCTTATGTCATTATGGCTTTCGCTTCGTTATGACTTTTGTCCTTTCTGTCATTCTGTCTTCTGTTCCTTTGTCTTTGTATTCCTTTGTTTTTTCTGTCTTTATTTGTCATTCTGTTTGAAAATGATTATCTTTGCAGAGAGTATATATAACACTGTTGTGTACAGAGCAAGGAGAATGTTATCACATAGGATTACTGCGATGAGAGTGAAAGATAAGGTTCTCTAAATCAACGACAAAACACGTATATTACTTAGTTATATGGCTCATTATCATTATCGAGATATAGGATATAACTAAATCATATTAGGCTAAATGAATATAAATTATGGGGTTGAATAACAGATTACAGATAGGCGATGTATCAAACAATGGGCAGGTAGAGATTGTTGATGAGGACAGATTATGTTATTTGGTAAGGTCAACAAGTAAAGGTGCTACAGGCTTACGTACCATCTCAAAGAGACTGTTAGAGGAATATGTAAACTATTGGAGTGAGCATTCTGATGCTACATCTGAATCTGCAAGACAAGCATTGTCTGGGACCAGTGAGATAGATAAGTATGAGTATGGTTATACGTCCACACTGTCGGTAATGGCTCAAATGGTTCTTCAATCAACTCATAAAGTAAAGAATAACGTAAGCAGTCTCCCCCGCCAGCAAATCTTCTACGGTGCACCTGGCACTGGTAAGTCATTTACAATCAATCAGGAGATAAAGGGGGAGGATGTCATCCGTACTACATTCCATCCTGATAGTGACTATTCTTCTTTTGTGGGAGCATATAAGCCGACGACGCGAGAGATAACGATGCGTGACTTGTCGGGACATCCTGTCATTGAGCATGCGCAGATACTGACGGAGGAGAAGATTGTCTATGAGTTTGTACCTCAGGCTTTTCTACAAGCATATATTGCTGCGTGGGAGAAGTATGCTACGTGTGATGAAGGTAATCCACAGCGACAGTTCTTAGTGATAGAAGAGATTAATCGAGGTAACTGTGCACAGATCTTTGGTGATTTGTTCCAGCTCTTAGACCGCAACCATATCGGCTTCTCTGACTATCCTGTGAAGGCAGATACCGATATGAAACGTTATGTGGCTAAAGCACTAAAGGGATTGTCTATTCCTCAGGCAGGTGCCATCAATAGCCTTTATGGTGGTCGTGATGTAGTGAGCGAGGTGTTAGAGGGAAATATTCTTCTGTTACCAAGTAATCTGTTTATTTGGGCAACAATGAACACCAGCGATCAGAGTTTGTTCCCTATAGACTCAGCCTTTAAGCGTCGTTGGGATTGGAGCTATATGCCAATATCGGATGCAAAGAAAGGTTATGTCATTGATGTTGCGGGCAGTCGATATGACTGGTGGGAGTTCTTAGAGGAGATAAACAAGAAGATAGAGAACACGACCAATTCAGAGGATAAGAAGTTGGGCTATTTCTTTTGTAAGGCACATGGGGGTGTTATTAGTGCGGAGACATTTGTGGGTAAGGTTGTCTTCTACCTTTGGAATGATGTATTTAAGGACTTCGATTTAGTAGGTCCTATCTTTGGTGATACAGTTGAAGGTGGAAAACTAACGTTTGCAAAGTTCTATACTGAGGGCGAAATGAAGACCAAGGTAAGGGCGGAGAAAGTGGCACAGTTCCTTGGTAACTTAGGCTTAACACCAGTTGAAGAAAGCGAAGAGGAATACAACGGACAGGCTGAGGGTACAGATGACTCTGAGAATCCAAGGGCGACATGGTCGGTGTCAGAACGAAAGCGTTATGATTTTTGGGAGGCATTCTTAGCCTATGCACAAAAGAATGACGACTTTAAGACTTACTTTGGAGGAACCAAGAAGGCTGGTAAGGATCATTGGAAGAATTTCTATGTGTCTGGTGCTGATTTCTATATGTCTGTAGTTTTGAAACTTTGGGAGCGTGCTATTGCACTGCAAGTATATTTCGATAGAACCACAGATACTTATTATCATCTTGCTAATCAGAAAAAGGATATTGAAGCAGAGATGGATACAACGTATGAGTGGCGTGAGAATCCAGAAAAGAAATCAAGTACGATTGTAGAGCGGATAGACGATATAGATTTTGAAGATAAAGAACATTGGACTACCATCTTCGATCTTATTATTACACGAATACTTCGTATGCGTGAGGTCTTTGTTAAGTATTCAAAGCAGCAGTAGACACTCGTTATGCGAATCCTTATAGAAGAATATCAGTACGATGTCTCTAAGGTTAGGGATGTTCTCTATGGTATTGATGCCTTAGTGAATATGGAGGGTAGGGTGTCTATCCATTACGTAGGGTATTATTATAATATGCTACTCAAGGATTGTGTCTTTATTCTTCCTAAGGTTTTGCTGAAGGATGTTGACGGTCAAGAACTTGTTTTTGGAAAGTATAAGCCAGAGGATATAGCCAACTTAGATACTTTCGACTCCAAAGAGCGTAGTTTTCTTTATAAGTTTGCTGTGTGGATATATCGTGCTATTGTGGTCTATAAGAATGATAGACGTAATGATACGAGAATAGTTTGTCAATCATATATAGCACAGATGTGTCATCGAGGACGCAGACAGAGTAATACCTACCTTGATATTCTTCTGTCGCTGATACAATTCAATCAAGACAATCAAAGTTTTTTCTTCTTTATCATAAAGAATCTGCATAGTGGTCTGAACAAGATTAATTGGCAACGAACGATAGCAACGAAGACTGCTATTATTCAGAATGAGCAGGCTGTCTATCTAAACCCAGTTAATAAGCGACGACAGATAAACTTTGATGAAGAACTACTCATCATCTTCTTTTCCATCCTAAATTATATTGGTGACACCTACGGTTTTCCGAAGGATATCTGTTGTCAGTTTCCACTCATTACAGGGAAGCGTTTTGAGACCTATCTTAATGGATTAGGCAAGACGCGATTGAGACAGATTAAGTATAAGTATTTCTCTGATAAAGCCTTACAACTATGGCATTTGTGTTATAACTTCTTCGACGAAGCACAGCAGGTGATGGTTGCCACTGAACAACGGGATTACCTATTGGTAAAGAACTTCTATGTTGTTTTTGAAGCCATTATTGATGAACTGATAGGCGATAACCCATTGCCAGACGGTATGGAGAAACAGCAAGAGGATGGGAAAATCGTTGATCATCTGTTCACGTCACAGAGTCTTATTGCTGGGGAGAACGAGCAAACGTATTATATCGGGGATAGTAAGTATTATAAGATTGGTCATGAGTTAGGAAGTCAGTCGATCTATAAGCAATACACCTATGCACGGAATGTTATACAATGGAACATTGATATTTTTAGCAATGGTGATAAGCCATCTTCGGGTGTTCGCCTGCGAGATGATGTGACAGAAGGCTATAATATCCTGCCTAATTTCTTTATATCGGCAAAGCTGAATGAAATGTTCAGTTATGACGATGACAATATAGAGAAAACCGACAGAAAGAGAAACAGGCACAAGCGTGTGCAGTTTGATAACCGACTCTTTGACCGTGACACACTGTTGCTGTCCCATTATGATGTGAACTTCCTTTACGTTCTTTCACTGTATGCGAGAGATAATCAAAGTCAGAAGACTGCGTGGAAAATGAAGGTAAGACAGTGTTTTTGTAAAGAGATACAGAAATGGTTGGATGAGGATTATGACTTCTATTTTATCAAAGCTAAGACAGGTGTTGATGATAAAGAATACTTTAAGACACATTTCCAGCAACTATTGGGAAAGTTTTACGCACCTTTTGAGCAATATAAGGATATCTACTCCTTGGCACTTGAGAAGGGAGAGAAGTATCAGCAGGAGAATAAGTTGCTACTTAATCAACTCAAAGATTACTTCTTTGTGGAGAAGTTCAAATTAGAAAAAGATCAGCAGGATGTATTGGTAAGGATAAGAACACGGACACATTAAGAATGAGTTGACAAGTAGACAAGTAGACGGATTGACAAGTTGATTGTCTCATTCAACTGATTAGTTTGTCGTTGTTAACATCCTGCAAATCTGTCATTTCTCATGTACGCCATTTACTTGTCGCATGTCTTTCATGCCTGCAGAAACGTGGAGAGGTTATGGTTGCTTAACTTACGTATTAATGATTAGATAAGTAAAAAACGGTTTTGTTATCCACAAATAAGCAATGAAGATAATAGGATTCAATCATCAAATGAGCGGTAGAGGCAGTGACGTGTTTAGCGATGCTACCCAAGGGAAAGGAGCAACATTATGCGCTTCTCGTTTACATTCTGGCTCTAAAAAGAGAGTCATAAAGGTCATAGTCCTGTCCATTTTACTACTTTTCTCGTTTTCGTCTCAGCAGAAGGTTCTGTCACAAACGTGTCAGCGTTTCGGCTCAAAGGCCACGAATGAAAGATTTCTACTTGGTGATAGTCTTGTCGCTGATACTACTTTTCCAAGTCAGGTTAATAGCTCTTGTGCAAGAGGAAAGGATGGTTGTGTACTTGAAAAACTGTCAATAAATTATTACAGCATACTTTCAAGGATGTCTCGCTCGGCTCTGAAATTAGATAAGACACATCAGCTATCACTCAAAATATATAAGAAAAAAATAGTACGGAGGAACATATAAGTGCCTATGTCCTGTTATCTATAAACAACGTGGTCACTGACTCGATTCTATGCTATGAATATTACAATAATGCCAATACACTTTCTTGTTATGAACAGATTTATTACATCAATATACGTCAACGCAAGATATGGACTGTTATGATGACTTTCGACGAAGAAAGTGCGCAAGCTGACGATACAAATACATACTTAATCGATTTACGTACAAACCGTTTTAGAAAAGAAGACGGTAAGAATGAGCAAGCCTTAAAAGGCTGTAAACGATAAGGAAACAGCTTGGGAACTTATGCTCGAGTTTATAACTTAAATTCGATAAAAGCGAAAGGCATGAGAATATGGCAAGACAGAGTAGCCTTAGTACAGAGGGTAGGAAAAATAGAGTTATTCTTTTAATGAATAAAACGTGGATGTGTATATCCCGTTAACTTATTAGCTTGTCCACTTGTAAACTTTTTTACTTGTAAACTTATATTAGCTATAAGATAAAAGTTGTAATCCTTTTTATATTATTTACTCATTCAGAAAATCATACTTATCTTTGTGTTGTGGGAGATATGACCACTGCGACCAAACTGCGAAACAGGATAGTCTTAGTCAAGAACTTATCCTTGGCTGTTGTGTTTTTATAAGACTCCTACGCAAGTGTCTGATGTGTTTAAGAGTATTGTAGAATTGCTATCAGAAAGAGAAACTTTTGTGAAGACAACTCTGAGACTTCATCGTTTAATAAATTTTGTTTATATCTTTACAGTAGGATGAGCGTCTGCATATAAGTATGATAATTTCAAGCTCCGCAGCCGTCCTACCTTATATAGAGCCGCATCCTTGCGGCTCTTTGCGTGTAGAGAGTGGGGCAGGTTTTGTGAGCGACTTGCTGCCAAGGCATTTATTCCAAGAGCTGTCAGGAGTCTGTCTGTTACACCTTTGTTGCCCTTTGTGCCTTATTATATGAGAGTTCTAGTTTATCACTTTTTATTTTGGAAGATACTTAAAAAATACTTAGTTAAATATTTGTTTTACAGAATTCAAATTTTTATCTTTGTAATGTAATTACAAGAATAAAAGTCATCTTATAACGGTGATGAATTGTTTGAAGTTTGTATTGGTTGCAAAATAATCAGCATGAAAGGCGTTAGTAGAGACAACTGAAAGTTCTATTTCTAAAATATGTTATTATTTTATGTTCTATGATTCAAGATTTACCTTTGGGGCGAGGTTGAATTAAGATTAGTAGAAACGATAGATGTAGATATCATCTTGTCTCAAAAATAGACAGAGTGTAAGTGACGTTTGTAGATTATTACATTTGCCAATCTTTGTTGACTGTAGGTAGAAGACCTCATAGAGGAATTCTATTTTACTCAGAGATACAATGTATTTTGAAGTCAAAATTAAACATGGTAATACAGAATAAATATGGTTCTACATATCAACATCGAAGATTTGCTTGAAAAGAGAAAAATAGAAAGCAATCGTATAGAATTCAAGAAAGGGTGGAATCCTACTAAAATTTATCAATCTATTTGTGCTTTTGCCAATGATTTCGATAATATTGGTGGAGGATATATTCTTGTAGGTGTAGAAGAGGAGAATGGTATAGCCAAACGCCCTATATGTGGAGTTAGTTCAAAGGAGTTAGATAAGATAATGAAAGCAATGATAGGCTATAATAATAAACTGCTCCCTTACTATCTTCCACATCCAAGTGTGGAGGAAGTAGATGGTAAGCAAGTACTTGCAATATGGGTACCTGCTGGAGACTCCAGACCTTATGAGGTACGTTGCGATGTGACGAATCCTCGTTCTGAATCAAAGAGTTATATTCGTTCGGGAAGTAGTACAATAGAGGCAAAGGGCGATCCTTTAAACGAACTCAGAGAAATGGCAAATCGTGTACCCTTTGATGATCGTGGTAATAAGGACATATCCATCAAAGACATATCTATGATTTTGGTGCAAGACTACCTTCGACGTGTACAGAGTAGGTTGGCAGATATTGTACTGACACAAGACTTCTCCAAAACCCTCGAGCAACTTGACCTATGGACTGGACCTAAGGAAGACCGACGACTCAAGAATGTGGCGGCAATGATGTTTTCGGAAGAACCACATAAGTTTTTCCCTTACACACAGGTTGATATTGTGATGTTTCCAGAAGGGGTAATCAAGAATCCAAATAATATGATAGAAGCTCCGAGTATCAAGGGTTCGGTACCAACTATAATAAGAGCGACATTAGATTATTTACGTACCAATATAGTAAAAGAACGGATTATCAAGCCTAAAAATCATGCAGAGTCCATTCGTTATTTCAACTATCCTTACCAAGCTCTTGAGGAGGCTGTCGTTAATGCTTTATATCATAGGGATTACCAAACACGGGAAATTGTGGAGATACGTGTAGAGCCACATGAGATAGCTATCTTAAGCTACTCTGGACCTGATCGCTCTATCTCTGATACTGATCTCAATGAGGCAAAACATTTAAAGGCTCGACGTTATCGAAACAGACGATTGGGAGATTTTCTCAAGGAACTTAGTCTTTCTGAAGGTCGTTCTACAGGTATTCCTACTATACAAGATGAGTTGCTTCGTAATGGTTCACCCAAAGCGAGAATTGAAACTGATGAGGAACGTAGTTTTTTCTTGATACATATTCCTTGTCATCCAGATTTTGTAAATGAGACGATACCTCTATTACCTGTCAATGACAGAATAAATGATAGAATAGATAATCAGATAAAAGAAGAGAAGCGCCGTAAGAGACTGCAAACTATGATTCAAATGATACAGCAAGGAAAAGTAACTTCGGCGAAACAGATAGCAATGGAATTATCTATTTCTATACCTACCGTTTGGCGTGATATTAAAATCCTTGGTGAATTAGATATTAAGATTAATACAAGGGGTAAATGGACCGTAAGTGATACGGTTGCGTGATACGGTTGATGATACAGTAAATGATACGGTTGATGATACAGTAAGTGATACGGTTGTGTGATATAGTATGTGATACGGTTGATGATACAATAAGTGATACAGTACGTGATACGGTTGCGTGATACAGTAAATGATGCGGTTGATGATACAATAAGTGATACAGTAAATGATACGGTTGATGATACGGTAAGTGATACGATATGAAGTAAATACTTGTATGAAGTTGTTTTGATACCGTAAAGTAACCTTAGTTATGGAACTTTCGAACTCCATTAATTTAGTTATAAAATAAGGTAAGTAGAATGTTGAGAAACAACGGCGTACCTGTTAAAATAGTTTCTATGAGGAGTGTTGATGATAAGTTTCGGTCTATATCAGTTTACATGGTAGCAAATTACAGGAATGTTTGCAGGTAATGTATTTAGCTGTTGAGTCAAGGTTTTAGCATTAAATATGTAGGGGGAGAAAGTACGGGGACGCGTGAATTGGAATACACAGACAGGTAGAAAAACCATGAGTATTTACTTGTATTTTGGTTGATAAAATTGTATCTTTGCAGTAGAGAACACAGAGGCTATGTTGGAAAGGATTTCTAACAGTGATGCTGTATCGCCTTCTTTACAGTAGGATGAGTGTCTGCATATAAGTACGATAACATCAAGCTCCGCAGCCGTCCTACCTTATATAGAGCCGCATCCTTGCGGCTCTTTTCTTTTGAGTAGGTTGTGGAGACCAAGTAAGTAACGGCTCGTGTTATTGTGTTCTGGCGCAAAAAAGGAAGATAATATCTTGTTTAATTAAAATATTATTACGATATTTGTATGCAATAAAGACCTATGCTTACATCTAAACGGCTATAATCTATAGATAGATAAATACTTTTTATTATAGAAATGGTATCGTTTTCTCGATATTAAGAGAATGTGATGAGCTGTACACAGAAGTGATATGAAGCTTTTTTCAATCTTAGGAGTAGGATAAAAAGTCAACCTTTAGGCTATTTTATCCTTGTAGGGCAATAAGGCTTTTGCAGTAAATATTCGTTTAACTAATTTCTAATTCTTATTAAGTAAAGATGGAAGTAGAAAGATTACGTCAAAGAGCAAAGAAGAAATTACTTCGTGTCACCTTTCCTGATGGGAAGGTAATCTGTTGTAGCAAATCAGTAAACACGATGATAGAGGCTTTGGTAGAGATAGGAGCCGAGCGGTTCCCCTCAATAGAAATGACGATGTGTCACCTCCCATTACTATCTAAGACCATCTATCCACAGTATAAGGAGTGGATGAAGCCCATCTGTGACGGTTGGTATCTTAATACACAGGCTGACACGGAGACGCGCTATATGCAACTTCGTTCTATCAGTCAGCAACTCTCCTTAGGGCTCGTCTTAGAGATGGGTGTAGGCTTTGAGGTGCAGGCCGCATCTGCGAAGGAGAGGAGGCAGCGCACACGAGATCGCCTTGTTGTAAGGTTTGCCGATGGTGAATGTTTTGATAGTGTAAGAGCCTCGGAAACCTATCTTGGGACGATAAAGAAGTTGGGCGTAGAAACCATTATGCGCAAGCATATCCCATGGGGTAATTATGATCTCATTACTTCTACACAACAGACTAAGTATCAGGTTCAGATAGGTGACAATAGATGGGTGACGGTTCCAACGACAACAAAAGAAAAAGCAAGAGTGCTAAAGGTTATATCCGCAATGCTACATATTAAAATCGAGGTGACTTGCCTTTGAACTTTATTGTTTGAGGATCTTTGGTTTCTTGTCTCGCTTAGAAATATTAAAGAGCAGACATGAGACCAAAATATGAGTCTTCAGGATTTTGGAGTGATAAGGTTTGCCACTTGTGTTTAGAGTTTGAAGCA
>ERZ773212.744-NODE-744-length-15855-cov-12.615380_pt1 | contig 15855 bp, 15 predicted proteins | sample MGYA00581005_ERZ773212 | MGnify/ENA primary metagenome ERZ773212 (study PRJEB29015, sample SAMEA2738154) | human oral metagenome | biome: human oral; feature: human-associated habitat; material: saliva | place: China | collected 2196 ... | reverse complement strand
GAGGCCCACGATTTCGTTGGCGTAGCGCGTCTCCATGCCCTGGTTGCGCGCGAGCTTCACCCCGCGGATGACGCTGGGGTCGGTCGAGGTGACCATGCCGCCCTCGCCGCTGGTCATGTTCTTCGTCGGGTAGAAGGAGAAGGCCGCGAAGGTGCCGAAAGAGCCGACCGCGCGCCCGTGCAGGGTGGCACCGTGGGCCTGGGCGGCGTCTTCAAAGAGCATGAGTCCATGCGCGTCGGCAATCGCCTGAAGCGCCTCCATGGGCGCGGGGTGGCCGTAGAGGTGGACGGGCATGATGGCCCGTGTATGAGGCGTGATTGCGGCTTCGACAGCGGCCGGTGACAGTGTGAACGTGAGCGGGTCAATGTCGGCGAACACGGGGGTCGCGCCTGTGATGGCGACCGAGTTCGCGGTGGCAGCGAAGGTGAAGGAGGGGACGATGACCTCGTCACCCGGCCCGATCCCGGCGGCGAGCAGGCCCAAGTGCAGGGCTGAGGTTCCCGAGTTGACCGCGACGGCGTGGGTTCCGGGCACGAGGGCGGCGGCAAACTCCTCTTCGAAGGCGGCGACCTGCGGCCCCTGGGCGATCATGCCCGTACGCATGACGGCGGCGACCGCGTCGATTTCCTCCTCACCGATCAGCGGGCGTGCGGGTGGAATGAAGGGCTGCATCACTGGTGGTCCTCACGGGTCTGGGCCTGTGTGTCGGCGGTGTTCGGGGACGAGGCCTGGGTTTCCTCCGGCGTCAGGGTGCCGTTTCGCTCGATGTAGCGGCGGCCCGAGGCCGGGCACACCCACACGGCTGTCCCGGCCTCGCGGTCGGGTGCAGCGTCGGGGTCGACGACCACGAGGGGTACCCCGGCCTCGCCGACCCATCCGACGCGGCGCGCGGGCACGCCGACGACGAGGGCGTAGGGGGCGACGTCGCGGGTGACGACAGAGCCTGCTCCGACGCTTGCCCACGCGCCGATGCGCACGGGGGCCACGCATACGGCGCGCGCGCCGATGGCGGCACCGTGCTCGACGGTGACGCCGACGCGGTCCCAATCCGACGCGCTCTTCAGGGTTCCGTCGGGGTTGATGGCGCGGGGGCAGTGGTCGTTCGTGAAGACGGCTGCGGGGCCGACGAAGACGCCGTCGGCCAGGGAGGCGGGTTCGTAGACGAGGGCGTAGTTCTGGATCTTGCAGCGCGCACCTACCCGAACGCCTTCGCCAATGTAGGCCCCGCGTCCGATGATTGTCTCTTCGCCGATACGGGCGTTTTCGCGAACCTGGGCCAGGTGCCACACGCGGGCGCTGGGCGCAACCTGCGCGCTGGATGCCACGTCGGCGCTGGGCTTGATCACGGTATCTCCCTTGTGTTGTCCTGTAGGCACGATCACGCACATCAGGTACGCCCCGTCAGATAGCAACACTATAGGCGCGTGGCCTGCCCTATGTGCGACACTGGAGAAATGCAGCAGCGCTCCGACACGTGGGTCATCATCCCCGCGTTTAACGAGGCGCCCGTCATCGGGGGCGTCATCGCGGGCGTGCGCGCCCTTTTTCCCCGCGTCCTCGTCGTGGACGATGCCTCCGGTGACGACACCGCCGCTCTCGCTCGCCGCGCCGGCGCCTACACGGCGGTCCACCCGCTGAACCTGGGACAGGGCGCTGCCCTGCAGACCGGCTTCGATGCGGCCCTCGCCCGCGGGGCCCGCTACGTGGTGACTTTTGATGCCGATGGCCAGCACGATCCCGCCGACGCCGCGGCGATGGTTGATCGCGCGCGCAGAGAGGACCTTGCCTTCGTCCTCGGGTCCCGTTTCCTCGACGGTGGAGGCACCCAAGTCGGCGCGCTCAAGCGCGCTCTGCTGCACGTCGGTGCGATGGCCGCTCACGCCCGCACCGGCATGGCGCTCACCGACACGCACAATGGCCTGCGCGTCATCCGTGCCGACGCCCTCGCCCACGTGCACCTGACCCAGGGACGCATGGCCCACGCCTCGCAGATCGTCTCCCAGCTGGCTGGCTGCGGCCTTCCAGGTGCCGAACATCCCGTGACGATCTCCTACACGGACTATTCGCGCGCGAAGGGCCAGCCGCTGCTGAATTCCGTCAACATCGTCGTCGACCTTGTGTTGGGAGAACGATGAGCGCCTACCTGCTGATTCGTGTCCTTCTGCTGCTCGCACTCGCCGTCATCGCGCGGTGGCTCACGCGCCCGGTCTCCTCCGCGTCCTCCCTCGCGATGCGCCGCATCGGGATCGGCGCACTCGTCGCTGCTGCCGTTGTCGCAATCCTCGTGCCGTCCCTGGCGAACAGGCTGGCGCACGTGATCGGCGTTGATCGCGGGGTGAACCTGATAGTCTACGGCCTTGTCGTCGCGTTGATCGCTCAGATGGTCACCGCCTACCGGCGCGAAGCGCGCATGGAGGCACGTGTGGCGGCGCTCGCGCGTGCGCTAGCGCTGGCGGGGGTGCGTCCTCCTGACGAGGCAGTGGTTTCCACCGGCGATCACTCCCCTGAGACGAGGGATCCTCAGCAAGTGGAACACGCCGCTTCCCCACCACATTCCCCGACAAACACGACCGATAACGATATGGTTACAAGTGATGAGTAACATGAATCTGCGACCGATCCAGCACTCGGCTGTTAACTTTGGGCGCTTTGGCCTCCTGCGATATACGCTCACCATCCTGATGGTCGGCGCTCTCTTCGCCACGTCAACGGCGTGCTTCCTCTACGCCAAAATCAGTGCCGATTTCGCCGACCGAGTCGTGGACATCGGCGACTATCAGATCGACGGGAACGCTCAGGCGACCCCGGATTCGTTTGACGGCCGCGCCCTCAACATTCTCGTCGTCGGCACGGACTCGCGTAACGGCGACAGCGGCAATGTCGGTGCAGGTGACGAGGAGGAGGTCCCCGGCCTTCGCAACGACTCGACGATGGTTATCCACGTCAGCGCCGACCGCTCTCGTGTTCAGGTCGTGTCGATTCCGCGCGACACGCTGGTCGATATCCCCGCGTGTAAGCACCGCGACGGATCGACCAGCGAGCCCATCGAAGAAGAGATGTTCAACAACTCCATGTTCTACGGTGCCGACGGTGGTAACACCGACGCCGACATCGCGCCCGGTATTGCGTGCGTGAAGTCGACCATCGAGAACATGTCGGGCATGACGATCGATTCCTTCATGGTCGTGAACTTCGCCGGCTTCATCAAGATGATCGACGCCCTGGGCGGTATCTGGTTCAACATCCCTAATCACATCGAAGATGAGTCCGCTCAGCTGTACATCGACGCGGGATGCTGGAAGTTGGACGGCACTCAGTCGCTGGCCTACATGCGCTCGCGCAAGGGCCAGGGCGATGGCTCCGACATCTCTCGTATCGGCCGCCAACAGCAGCTCATCTCCGCGATGCTTCGCGAGCTTCAGGCCAAGGACTACGTCACCGACTCCGGCGCGCTCCTCACCTTCCTGCAGGCCGCGATCCAGTCTGTCAACGTCTCCCCGAACCTGGGCGATGCCAGCGCAGATACTAATTTGCTGCTCAATGTCCTGTCGAAGATCGACCGCACGAACATCCAGTTTGTGACGATGCCCGTCGAAGAGCCCTACTGGGATCCGAACCGACGCATTGCTGCTGAACCGATGGCCCGCAACATGTGGACCGCGCTCAAGCAGGACAAGGCGCTGCCCGTGGGTACGACCTACACGGATGGCAACGGCGCGCAGCTGGTGGTCCCCGACCCGAAGGCTGCACAGGCCGTGCACTCGCCGACGCCCTCTGCGGCCGACACTCAGAACGCCGGTCAGCCCCAGAGCACCACGGACAATACCGAGCAGTCGGCCTCCGTTGAGAACAACGCAGCCAACGAGGCTGCCGCCCAGAAGAACGCCGCCACCTGCCCGCCGAAAGACAAATGAGCACTCCTCCCTCGTTCACGCCCAACCCGAAACGACGCCGCCCCGACTTCGATGACGCGCACGTCATCGGCCAGGAGGCTCCCTCCGGCGCGCCCATTCCCCCACCTGAGGGGATCGCGCCGCAGATGTGGAGGATTTCCGAGGACGGTGCCGACTCCTCGCGCCCGCTGATGCCGCCGACCCTGGATCAGCCCCAGCGCGATCCGTCCTCGCTGTTTCCGAGACGTTCCGCTCCTACCCCGACCCCGTCGTTCGCGCCGGGATCTGCCGCGCGCAAGTCGTTGCGCACGCGCCAGGCGGACTCGTCACAGATCCCGTCGTCCTCCCCCAAGGGGGCGTATCCTGTTCCGACACCTGCGTCCTCCGCCCGTCGGAGTGCGCCGGTTCCGAATCCGCCTGCCACGCCCGACGAGACGACGGTTGCCCCGACCCCACCGTCCTTCGCACCCGGCTCTGGCGACGCTGCCGCAACCCGCACCCCCGCTGCTCCCAGCTTCGCCCCCAACGAAACGACGGTTGCCCCGACCCCACCGTCCTTCGCACCCGGCTCTGGCGACGCTGCCGCAACCCGCACCCCCGCTGCTCCCAGCTTCGCCCCCAACGAAACGACGGTTGCTCCGAACCCGCCGTCCTTCGCGCCCGGCTCTGGCGACGCTGCCGCAACCCGCACCCCAGCGGCTCCCAGCTTCGCGCCTGGCTCCGGCAACACTGCAACGCCCCGCACCCCAGCGGCTCCCAGCTTCGCGCCCTCGGGTAACGGGCCGCGCCAGGCGAGCGCCACACGCTCCCAGGCAGTCCCCGCCGACCCGGTCCCCACACCCGGCGCTACGCCGTCGCGCACCGCTCCGGCGACAGCTCCGAGGCCTCGGCGCAAGCGCCGCCGACGCCTGGTCCTCAAGACGCTGTCTGTCCTCCTGGTCATTGTTCTCGCGTGGGGCGGATTCCTCGTGTGGGACGCGAACACGAACATCGGGCGCGTGAGCGCACTGTCGGGCGCCTCGGATACGGCCGGTACGACGTACCTGTTGGCCGGTTCGGACTCGCGTGCGGACGGTGCCGTGCAGGACGGCTTTGAGGGATCCGAGCGCGCTGACTCGATCATGCTGGTCAACATCGCGGCGAACGGCCAGGCTGTTGCGGTGTCGATTCCCCGCGATACCTACGCTGAGATTCCCGGCGTCGGCTGGGACAAGATCAACGCTTCCTACGCCTACGGCGGCCCCCAGCTCCTGGTCGAGACAGTCGAGAAGCTGACGGGTTTGACCATCGATCACTTCGTGCAGATCGGCATGGGTGCGGTGCCCGACATGGTGGACGCGGTCGGCGGCGTGGAGCTGTGCTACGACCACGACTCGAACGACGAGTATTCGGGCCTGAACTGGACCGCTGGCTGCCACACGGTGGACGGCCCCACCGCCCTGCAGTTCTCGCGTATGCGATACCAGGATCCGGAGGGCGATATCGGTCGTACGAAGCGTCAGCGTCAGGTGATCTCCAAGGTCGTGTCCGAGGCCGCATCCCCCGCGACCCTCATCAACCCCGCGCGGACCCTACGCGTGGAGCGCGCTGGTTCCAAGTCGTTCACTGTCGATGAGGATTCCTCGATCATGACGGTTGCTTCCCTCGTGATGGCGCTGCGCAGCGCCTCGTCCGACGAGCTGATGGGTGTCCCGCCCATCGAGTCGCTGGACTATACGACCAGCGCGGGTGCCTCGGCGGTCCTGCTGCGTGACGAGACGGCCCCTGACTTCTTCGCCAAGCTGCGCTCCGGCAAACTCACGACCTCGGATCTCAACCAGATCGGCTGACGTCCTCAGGTGCGCCCGAGCGCAGAACAAGCCGCGGCCTCGTTCCCTCACAACAGAAGGGACGAGGCCGCGGCCGTGTCAGGCGTTAAAGAGGCTCTCAGGCACCGGGTACCGTGATGGGTCGCGGACCTGCCTGCCAGCCTTCCCAGGCGGAGGTGAGGATCTCGTCGAGACCGTTGTTGGCCTTCCAGCCCAGGTCCACGCCGATGGACAGCGGGTCACCGATGAGCTTGGGCGGATCGCCGGCGCGGCGCTCGAGGACCTCGACGGGGAAGTCCCAGCCGATGACGCGGCGCAGGCCGTCGATGATCTCCTGGACGGAGGTGCCCAGGCCGGTACCGACGTTGTAAGTGTGGTGGTCGGGCTGGCGGCCTTCGGCGAGGACGTCGAGGGCGGCGATGTGGGCCTCGGCCAGGTCCATGACGTGGATGTAGTCGCGCACGCAGGTGCCGTCCGGGGTGTCGTAGTCGGCACCGAAGATCTTGGCGCTCTCCCCGCGCTCGAGGCGGTCGAGAACCATGGGGATGAGGTTCATGATGGCGGGGTCGGCCAGGTCGGGCCAGCCGGCACCGGCGACGTTGAAGTAGCGCAGACCGATCCACTTCAGATCCCATGCGCGCTCGCAGTCGGCCATCATCCATTCGCCGATCAGCTTGGTTTCGCCGTAGGGGTTGATGGGGTGGCCAGCCATGTCTTCGGTGACGACCTCGGCGGTGGGCATGCCGTAGACAGCGGCGGAGGAGGAGAAGATCATCTGGTCGACGCCCGCGTCCTCCATGGCAGCCAGGACGTTAGCCATACCGCCGATGTTCTGCGCGTAGTACCAGGCGGGGCGCTTGACGGATTCTCCGACCTGCTTGCGGGCGGAGAAGTGGATGACGGCGGTGACGTCCTCGTCCATCATGAGGGTGGACAGGGTGGACCGCGCTTCGTCCGTGGCGACGTCGAGGCGAACCAGGGGCGTATCCCCGACCCGGGCGGCGTTCGAGGTGGACAGGTCGTCGACGACGACGACGCGATCCCCGCGCTGACGCAGGAGGCGGACAACATGGGCGCCGATGTAGCCGGCACCGCCACAAACGAGAATGCTCATGGCTTCAGGATACGACGGTGGGAGCGCCCGCGCCTACCCGCGCGGGGCTTGTGGGGGTTTGTCAGTAGTCCTCGGCGACGCGCTTGGCGAGGGCTGCGCCCTTGGCGCTGGCGACGTCGCGCAGGTCCTTCTGGAAGCCACGCATGTGCGCGCGCAGACCTTCACACCACGGTCCTTCGCCGGCACCGAGGATACGGGCGGCGAGCAGCCCGGCGTTGCGCGCGCCCGCGATGGACACGGTCGCGACGGGTACGCCGGCGGGCATTTGGACGATGGAGTGCAGGGAGTCCACGCCGTCGAGGTGCTTGAGGGGAACGGGCACGCCGATGACGGGCAGCTCGGTGAGGGCGGCAAGCATGCCGGGAAGGTGGGCGGCACCGCCGGCTCCGGCGATGATGACGCGCAGCCCCCGCTCCGAGGCGCTCCTCCCGTAGGCGACCATGTCCTCGGGCATGCGGTGGGCGGAGACGACGCCGACTTCGCAGCCGATGGCGAACTCGGCGAGGGCTGCGACGGCGGGTTCCATGGTGGGCCAGTCGGAGTCGGAACCCATGACGACACCGACGAGGGGGGAGTCGCTGGTGGCCGTGAGCTGGATGTCGAGGTCGGTGGTCATGGGCGGTCCTTTCGGGAGGGGACGAGGCCGGGGCGCTCTCGCCGCTCGGCCGACGGTTGGGTGGTCAGTCGGTGGCGGAGGTGCCGTGCAGGGCCTCAACGGCGGCCCGTGCGCGCGTCAGGGCCACGTCCGGGTCCTTGTCGACGACGGTGACGTGGCCGAGCTTGCGGCCCGGGCGCACCTCTTTGCCGTAGAGGTGGACTTTCGCTCCGCCTCCCCCGGCTTCATAGGCGGCGGCGAGGGCACGCGCGGGCTGGTTATAGGCGGAACCCAGCAGGTTGACCATGACGACGTGCGTGCCCGGGGCCTTGGGGTCGGTAGAGCCGAGTGGCAGGTCCAGGACGGCGCGCAGGTGTTGCTCGAACTGGCTGGTGACGGCCCCATCGATGGTCCAGTGTCCGGTGTTGTGGGGGCGCATGGCCAGCTCGTTGACGAGGACTCGCTCGTCCGCTCCCTCTCCGACGACGAACATCTCGACGGCCAGGACGCCGGTGACGCCCAGCTCCGAGGCAATGCGTTCTCCGATGCGGCGCGCTTCGGCCGCTGTCTCGGGTCGGATACCGATCGCGGGAGCCGTGACCTCAGCACACACGCCGTCCACTTGGACGGTGGAGGCGACGGGCCAGGAGGCAACCTCGCCCGAGGGGGTGCGCGCCAGCAGGGCCGCCACTTCACCCGTGAAGGGCACCAGGGCCTCGGCCAGGAGCGGGCCGCTTCCCCACCATGACTCGACATCGGCGGGGCTGTGGGCCACCGCGACGCCGTGGCCGTCGTAGCCACCTCGTGGGGTCTTGACGATGAGGGGCCAGCCGATGACCGCTCCGAAACGCTCCAGCTCAGCCGCGTTGTCGACGCGCGCCCATGCCGGGCAGGGGATGCCCATCTCACTCAAGCGCGCGCGCATCTGAAGCTTGTCCTGGGCGTACAGGAGAGCGGAGGCCGGGGGTTGCACGGAGACGACGCGCGCGGCTTCCTCCATGGTTTGGGCAGGAATATGCTCATGTTCGAAAGTGAGGACGTCCGCACCGTCGATGAGCGCGCGAACGGCGTCCAGATCCTTGGGGGCACCGACAGCCTTGTCGACGGTCACCAGACCGGTCGACCCATCCTCGGCCTCGACGAGGGCCCGAAGGTTAATGCCGAGCGCGATAGCGCTCTCCTGCATCATGCGCGCCAGCTGTCCGCCGCCGATGACGGCCACGGTGGGAGGAGTCAACATATCGCGTTCCACGCCTCCCAATCTACCGCTCTCCTAGAAGCGACGCGAGCGGCGTCCCATGGAAATGAGCGGCCCTTCGGGCATGACGCGATCAGGGTCCAGGGACGCCGGGATTGCGGCGACGGATATCGTGAAAACGGGGGGAATGTTGGACTTGAGTTCCAGGCGCCCGCCCATCGCCTGGGCCAGGTCATGGGCGAGGGCCAGGCCGATGCCCGTCGAACCGTGTCCAGATACACCCTTTTCGAAGATGTCGGGTGCCAGGGCTTCGTCGATACCTTCGCCTTCGTCGCTGACCTCAATGATGACGCCGCGTTTGGAGGAGCCGGCGTGCGCCCACACGCGCGTCATTCCATCTCCGTAACGCAGGGAGTTTTCGATGAGCGTGGCCAGTACCTGTCCGAGTTTGCCGGCGTCGGCCAGGATCGGGCGCTCGGCCTCGTCGAGGAAGACGAGGGGACGACCTGCCGCCTTAAACTGATCCTCCCACTCTTCGCGGGCGGTGTTAAAGACTTCGAGGATGTGGATGGCCTCGGTTTGCCCACCGTTTTGGCGCTTGGAGACATCGAGGAGTTCGGAAACGACGTTGGTCATGCGCTCGACCTGTTCGAGGCAGGTGCGGGCTTCGGCACGCACTTCCTCCTCGGAGGAGATGAGTTCAATTTCCTCCAGGCGCATCGACAGGGCGGTGAGCGGCGTGCGCAGCTGGTGGGAGGCGTCGGCGGCGGCTTGGCGCTCGGCGGCGAGGCGTCCGGCCATGCGCTCGCCTGTGCGGGCGAGTTCCTCGGAGACCAGGTCGATCTCTTCGATGCCAGATTCTTCAACGCGGGCGCGCACGCCGCCGGAGCCGATCTGCTCAGCCTGTGCGGCCAGGTAGATGAGGGGCGCGGACAGGGAACGCGAGAGCGAGCGAGCCATGAGCAGGCCGATCAGCATAGAGCCGATCATGCCAGCACCGAACATGCCACACGCCCACAGGATGCGGGTGGTCGCGCCCGAGGCTGAGGAGGTGAGCTGGACACTCACGCCGCTCGGGGACTCCGCAAAGGCTGTCATCGTGCGCCCGATCGGCTCAGTCTCGTCCGTAATGAGGTTGTGGCCGGGCACGAGAATACGGTAGCTGAGTTCGTCGCGCCCCTCATTCTGGTCGGCGACGAGCGCCGCTACCGACTCAGCGTCCGTGCTTTCGCCCGCCGCGTTGCGACGGTCGATGCTCTGAACGATGCGCTGGGCAGCGACTTCCAGGTCACGCTGCTCGGAAGCCCAGATAGACACCGAGGCAAAAAACGCGCCGGGCAGGCCCATGACGACGCACACGACAGCGACGACGGAGACAATCATCCTCACCGCGCGTGCGCGCATGGTGACCCTCCTTTAGCGACGGATTAGCGCGCGCTTTCGAATCGGAAGCCCATCCCGCGCACGGTTGTAATGTAGTGCGGGTCGGTCGCGTCATCGCCGAGCTTACGACGCAGCCAGGACACATGCATGTCCAGGGTCTTGGTGGAGCCGGTCGGGTCGGAACCCCAGACCTCGCGCATGAGCGCGTCGCGAGCGACGACGGATCCGGCCTCGCGCAGCAGAACGCGCAGCAGGTCGAACTCCTTGGCCGTCAGGCTCAGCTCCACGTCGCCGACGAAGGCGCGATGGGCTGCGACGTCCATGCGGATGTCCTGGGCGCGCAGCTCGCCTTCAGCGGGTTCTGCGACCTGACGACGCAGGAGCGCGCGCACGCGGGCGAGCAGCTCGGCCAGACGGAAGGGCTTGGTCACGTAGTCGTCCGCGCCCGCGTCGAGGCCGACAACCATGTCAACTTCGTCTGTGCGCGCGGTGAGAATGAGGATCGGGACCCGGTTTCCGGCGGCGCGGATCTCACGGGCGACGTCGAGGCCGTCCATGTCAGGCAGGCCGAGGTCCAGTACAACCAGGTCGACGCTGCGCGTGTCGGCCAGGGCTGCACCGCCCGTGGCGTGCGCGCGCACGTCGTATCCTTCCCTGCCCAGGGCCCGCGCGAGGGGCTCGGAGATGGCCGGATCGTCTTCAACGAGGAGAACTGTAGTCACGCTCTCATCTTAGCAATTCTGAACCAAAACTTTCACCTCTCTTGACCCAAAAAACGTGGGCGTCAGGAGTCAACGAAAGACGCTGAGAACGCTCGCGTCAGGCGACACGAGCAGAGAGCAGGTAGGGAGAAACAGGCCCAAAACCGCGCAAGTCTGCGGTCGGAAACTCCTCGAGTTCGTACCCCTCGCCACCCTTGCCAGCGGCGATCGCAGCCGCGGTGGCAGGATCGGTGAGGATCTTACCGACCGGTGCGATGTCCACGAGGCGAGACGCCAGATTAACGGTCGGACCGAAGACATCGCCGGAGCGCGAAAAGACGTCACCACGCACGAAAGACGCGCGCACGGGAAGCATTTCATCGTCCGCGTTGAGACGCTCAATGAGGGCGGTCGCCACGCGCAATCCGGTGGGCAGGTCATCGGCGATGTAGAGAACGGCGTCGCCGATCATCTTGACGACGCGACCACCCTCTTCGATGACCGCCGTCCGACTTTCTTCCTCGAAGCGCTCGATGAGGCCGACCAGAGCATCCCCAAGAATCGTCGAGGACGAGGTGTAGGACACCATGTCCACGAAGCCGAGGCAACGATTGAGCGGGAAGCGGCTGTGACGCTCCTCGTGACCGCGCTGAGAGACCTCGCGGTCAAAGCGCGAGAGGGTCGCCTCGAGCTGACGACGCCAGGAGTACACGAACATCTCCTGGAAGACGTCGATGTGCTCACGCATGTGGTCGAGCACGTACATGCGAGCCGTCGTGTCGTCCAGCATGAGCCGACGCATCGAGTCCTCCACCAGGGCCTCGAACTGCCACAGGGCGAGGCGGTCGGCCAGGTGGGAGTTGGCACGCAGGAGCGAGCGCGACGTGGCGGTGTCGATGACGCCGGACTCGACGAGGTCGTGCCACTTGCCAAACACGTCGATGTCACGCTGGGAGAACATCTGTTCATCCGGATCGGGGGCCTGGAAGCCCAGGGCGATCCAGAACTGTAAGACGCGCTCGATCGGAGTGTCCGTCGCCTCGGCGAGGTCACGGGCAGAGTATGTAAGATGACCACCGAGCAGCTGGGGAACATAGCTGGTTGCGGTGAGGTCATCGGGAGATGCATGGGACGATGCCGCACGCTCATCCATCGCGAATCCCTCCTTGTCAGGCTGACTCAACACCACATCAGCGGATGATAAGTATAGTAGATCACGCTTTAAGGTCACAGTAAATTATGACCTCACGCACTGACAATTGTAGTAGACTGATTGATTTTCCACCACTCATTTGCACATTTACCTGCGACAACTCCGTTTTTTGCACTATTTTGCAGCTTGACTGCGCGCGACGTGACACATGGTCCACAATGTGCCTATGCGCCTCGTTCTTGCCTCCGCCTCCCCCGCCCGCCGCGCCACGTTAATCGCGGCGGGCATCACACCAATCGTCAGGGTGTCCACCGTCGACGAGGACGCCGTCCTCGCCGCCCTGCCCGGCGGGCGCGCATTCTCGGGAGGCACAACCACCCCCACCGACGAGGTGGCGGCCCTCGCCGCCGCCAAGTGCACGGACGTGTGCGAGGCCCTGGCCCAGGGAGACCCAGAACTGCCCGAGGGGGATCCCGTCCTCGTCGTCGGCTGCGACTCGATGCTCGAGATTGACAGTCAGATGCTCGGCAAGCCCCACACTCCCGAGGTTGCCCGCGAGCGCATCCGCGCCATGCGCCGCACGAGCGCCACCCTGTGGACGGGACACTCGGCAGCGATCCTCGCCCCAGCCTCGTCGACCGACGGGAGGACGGGCACGCGCACGGTAAGCGCAAGCGTCACCCGCTCCGCCTCGACCCAGGTCCACTTCGGAGACATCTCGGACGCAGAGATCGACGCGTACGTGGCGACGGGCGAGCCGCTGCACGTGGCAGGATCCTTTACAGTAGATGGCCTGGGCGGTCCCTTCATCGAGGGCGTGACGGGCGATTATCACTCGGTCGTCGGCATCTCGTTGCCGCTGCTGCGCTCCATGGCCTCCGAGCTGGGCGTGTTTTGGCCGGACCTGTGGGATGCGCCGCGCCCCTAAGTTTCACTCCTCAACGACCCGCGTAATCCCCGTACTGTAGGGGCATGGATAACAGCACTGCATGGGGCGTCGGCCTCGCAACGATCACCCTGGACGGAACAACTCTCGACACGTGGTATCCTGCCCCGCACCTGGGCGAACCCGGGAGCGATGAGGAGCTGGCAACTTCGCTGGCCCTGCTGGAGCGCGTGGACGATGCGCGCCGCGTGCGTACCGTCGTCGTGACGACGACGATTGACCTGACCGCGGCCCCCGCCTCGACCGAGGACGCTTACCTGCGCCTGCACTTGCTTTCCCACCGCCTGGTGGCGCCCAACACGATCAACCTGGACGGTATCTTCGCGGTGCTGCCCAACGTCGTGTGGACGGATGCGGGTCCGTGTGCGGTCGCCGATTTCGAGGCCACCCGCCTGCGCCTGCGCGCCCGCGACGGCCGCCCCGTGACCGTGCAGGGCATCGACAAGTTCCCGCCGATGGTCAACTACGTGCTGCCCTCGGGCGTACGTATCGCCGACGGCACCCGTGTGCGCCTGGGTGCCTACCTGTCCGAGGGCACGACCGTCATGCACGCCGGCTTCGTCAACTTCAACGCGGGCACGCTGGGTCGCTCCATGGTCGAGGGCCGCGTCTCGCAGGGCGTCGTCATCGGCGATGGCTCGGACGTGGGCGGCGGTGCCTCCACGATGGGCACGCTGTCGGGCGGCGGTAAGCAGCGCGTGCGCCTGGGCGAGCGCTGCCTGCTGGGCGCGAATTCGGGCCTGGGCATCGCTCTGGGCGACGACTGCGTGGTCGAGGCCGGCCTGTACGTGACCGCCGGCGCGAAGGTGACGCTCATTGATTCCTCCGGCGAGGCTGAGCCGCGCACGATCGCAGCGCGCGAGCTGTCGGGTGCGTCGAACATTCTGTTCCGCCGCAACTCTCAGACGGGTCGCATCGAGGCCATCGCCCGCGCGGGCGTCGTGGGCATCGAGCTTAACGACGCGCTGCACGCGTCGAACTGACGAGGACACACCGAACGAGGCCGGGGTGCGTCATGCGTCCCGGCCTCGTATCGTTGTAGAAACCGTCAGCGGGCGGACCAGGCTTCGCGGATGCGGTTGGCCGCGGCTGCCACGCGCTCGTCGGTGGCGGTGAGGGCTACGCGCACGCGCCCGTGGGCAGCGGTGCCGTAGAAGTCGCCGGGAGCGGCGAGGATACCGAGATCGGCCAGTCGGTCCACGAGCGCCCACGAGTCGGTCGGGTTGGCGGGGTCGGCGACCCACAGGTACAGGCCGGCTGCACTGTCGGGGTCAACGTCGAGGCCGGCGTCGGTCAGGGCCTCGAGGAGGAGGGTGCGTCGCGCGGCGTAGACCTCCCGCTGGTCCTCGACGTGCTCGGTGTCAGTCAGGGCGAGGGCCATCGCATGTTGGACGGGGGCGGGCACCATGAGGCCAGAGTGCTTACGCGCGTTCACGATGGGGGCGACCAGCGCGGGGTCGCCGTAGATGAGGGCGGCGCGGTAGCCCGCGAGATTCGACTGTTTGGACAGCGAGTACAGGACGAGGAGGCTGCTCGCGTCACCGTCGCAGACGTCGACATTCAGCAGGGAGGGCACGCCCTCGCTCACATAGGGTTCGGCCCAGGGCAGGGCCGCGTAGCACTCGTCGGAAACAACGACAGCACCGTGGGAGCGCGCCCACGCGACGACTCCGCGCAGCTCGTCCTTACTCATGACGTGTCCGTCGGGGTTGCCGGGCGAGTTCAGGTAGACAAGGGTGGCCTCGGGCCACGAGTCGGGGTTCGTCGGGTCGACGGGGACGGGAGTCGCTCCAGCCAGGCGGGCACCGATGTCGTAGGTCGGGTAGGCAACCTCGGGAACCAGGACGGTGTCGCCGGGGCGCACGCCGAGCAGGAAGGGGAGCCAGGCGACGGCTTCCTTCGAGCCAATCGTAGGAATCACGCCGCCGGGGCCGACATCGACCATGCCCCGTCGCGCCCCCCAAGCGAGGATCGCATCGCGCACCTCAGCGGTGCCAATCACCGTCGGGTAGCCGTGCGCGTTGGATGCCTCGGCGAGCGCATCTCGGATGAACGCGGGGGTGTCGTCGACGGGCGTGCCGACGCTCAGATCACAGATTCCCCCGGGATGTGCAGCTGCGCACGCTTTGGCGGGCGCAAGCTGATCCCAGGGGAATTCGGGCAGGTCGAGGGGGCGAGGCAGCGTAGTTGTCATGCCCCTACCCTATCGACTGTCAGAGGTTTTCGGCCTTCCATTCCTCATTCTGAGGAGGCAGCGCGGCAATCATCGGGTCGTCGTAGTCCTGGACGCCGGTCTTCTGGGCACCGCCGGGGCTTCCCAGCTCGTTGAAGAAATCGACGTTGGCGCGCAGGTAGTCCGCCCATTCCTCGGGCAGGTCATCCTCGTAGAAGATCGCTTCGGTGGGGCACACGGGCTCGCACGCGCCGCAGTCCACGCACTCCTCGGGGTGAATGTAGAGCGTGCGCTCCCCCTCGTAGATGCAGTCGACGGGGCACTCATCCACGCACGCGCGATCCTTGACGTCCACGCACGGCTGCGCGATGACGTAGGTCATGAGACGTTCCTCCTGGTCAGTTCTAAAGACTCGTTGATTCTATTATTCACGTATGAGCAGCCCCGAGTCACCCACCGCACATATTCCCGCGGAAAACGGCGCATTGTCGCCGCATGCCCAGCGCGCGCACGCCGACGCAGGAGAGCAAATTTCCGCACACCCTCTTCGCGCAATTCCCGATCTGCCGTGGATGCGCTTCGAGGTCGGCGAGAGAATCGTCATCCGTTACCGCCTGGCAGACGGTCTGCACGACGCCCTGGGAGAGGCCTTAGAGGTGGCTCCCACCCACGTCACGGTCGCGACGAGGCGTGGGCCGGTTCGTGTGGATGCCCGCACGATGGTGACGGGCAAGAGGGTGCCTCCCCCGCCCACGATCTAGCGGGCGGAGGGGCGCACTCGGGTGGGTCAGCGGTTGGCGCGGCGCTCGCGAGCGGCGATCTTGAAGCGCTCCTGAGCGTCCAGGACGACCTTGCGCACGCGCACGGCCTCGGGCGTGACCTCGACGCACT
>ERZ773212.743-NODE-743-length-15881-cov-2.378049_pt1 | contig 15881 bp, 15 predicted proteins | sample MGYA00581005_ERZ773212 | MGnify/ENA primary metagenome ERZ773212 (study PRJEB29015, sample SAMEA2738154) | human oral metagenome | biome: human oral; feature: human-associated habitat; material: saliva | place: China | collected 2196 ... | reverse complement strand
CAGTTGCATCACAATATCCGAGGACTTTCCGTCGATGCCTTACGTAGATATGACGCTGAATACACTGAAAGATTTTGGAGTGAATATAGAAAAAACTCATCCGGAAAATGATGAAAAATCAATTAAATTTAATATATGTGGAAATCAAAAATACAAGACCGTACAAAACATATCAAATCGCATTGAAAATGACTGGTCGAACAGCGCTTTTTGGATAGTTGCCAATTTCATCTACGATTATTCGGAGACGACTGATATAGATCTCACAAAGAGCTCTTACTGTGAAAAGTTGCTCAATTATCCCATAAAGGTCTGCAACTTAAACAGCGACTCACTGCAAGGAGACAGAGAAATTTTAAACATTCTTTGGGATTTCAAGCGTTCATCAAACTCCGTTACGTCGATTGATTGCAGCAACATTCCCGACGTATTTCCCGTATTGGCGTTGGCAAGCGGAGTCTTAAAAGACAGTGTAACCGAATTTACAAATTTAGAAAGGCTCTCTCTAAAGGAGAGCAATCGGATCGAATCGACAGTGAGTTTATTGAACTCTTTGGATATTAAAAACCGCTTGTCGGAACATAAACTTAAAGTTTACGGCAGCGCTCTCTTAAAAAATGGTATTATGTCGAAATTAGATGCAATCGTTGATAATGCTTGTGAAATAAATACATACGGCGATCACAGAATTGCTATGACGGCGGGAATTGCTTCAATATTTTCAAACAGACCTCTGATTCTGAGCGATTATGTTTGCGTAAAAAAATCCTATCCCGGATTTTGGAAAGATTTTAAAAAGTTAGGAGGCAAGTGTGATAAGATCCAGCTTCGGTAAAAACATACACATTGACATATCCGGTGGAAGTCATGAAAAATCCATATTTGTGGAAATTTGGGGACTTCCTGCCAACCTGAAAATATCTATGGAATCCGTCCGAGGCATTTTAGATGAAAGACGCAGCAAAGCCGATTGAATTTCCACAACGAGAGTTGAAGACGATCTACCTTTGGTTTGGTCTCCGCTCACCGGAAAATATGTGAGCGTGTCAAATATACATACTGCGGAGAATTTCCCCATTATCGCTAAATTTAACAACAACAATTTCAATTCTGCGGAATATGATTTGGATTTTCCAAGACCCGGTCACTGCGACCTGCCCGCAAAGATGAAATACGGTAACGAAGTGAATTTAAGCGGCGGCGGTCCCTTTTCAGGGAGGATGACCGTTGCCCTGTGTTTTGCCGGTGCTGTGGCAATGGAAATATTAAAGTCAAAGGGCATAGATATAGGAGGGCAAATGCTGTCCGTGGGCAACGAGAAAAATACTCCAATATCTCTTGAAAATCCACATTTATCGCCAATTAGCGATATAATGATTTCCGAGGCTGCAAAGGCCAAGAGCGACGATGATTCCGTAGGTGGAACACTGGAAGTCTTTGCTAAGGGACTGCCTCTAGGACTGGGCGGTCCGTTATTTGACAATCTGGAAAGCGAAATTTCATCTTGCATATTTTCGATACCCGCTGTAAAAGGAATTGAATTCGGTGCGGGATTCAAAAGTTCACAAATGACCGGCAGCAAGTTCAACGATCCCATTTTGAGAATTGAACCCACCGATCACCTCGGATACAAAATGGTAACATCAAAAAATGACAGCGGCGGTATTTTAGGCGGCTTATCCACAGGAATGCCTCTCACTCTGAGAGTCGCAATAAAGCCTACACCTACCATTTCTTCACCGCAGAAGACAATAGATTTCAAAACAGGTAAAAATATCGAACACACTTTTCATGGAAGACACGATGCCTGCATAGTTCCGAGAGCTTTACCTTGTGTGAAATCCGCTCTTGCACTGTGCCTGCTGGATAAACTTATCGAACGGGACTTATACGATAAAACTCACGAAGTTCTTCCTGAAGGCTCTGCGGGTAGAGTTGTCGGTGATTTGCCGAAATGGTTGAAACCTTCCAAAAACAAATATGCTTTTATGGACTTGTCTTCCCTGAGAAGCCAAGTTTTAGCCACAGACCAGAAAATTCAAAATTTGCTGGAGGAAAGGCTGATTCTTACCGACTTGATCGGTGAAATAAAAAAAGAATCATCTCTGGGCATATTCGATGAGGATAGAGAACGAACAGTCCTCTCTCATCTGGACATAAAATGGCACGATGTCTTCAGGCACATAATGGCAATCAGTAGAGCTGAACAGGCAAACTGTAATAAAGAGTTGTTCGGATTGGTGGGCAGTCATCTATCCCACAGTTATTCAAAAAAAATTCACGAAAGTTTCGGAGAATATAAGTACCACTTAATTGAAGTCGACTCTGAAAATTTTGAAAAATTCATTATGGATGCTGATTTTACGGGGTTAAACCTGACCTTCCCATATAAAGAAGCGGTGATGGCATACCTACATCCCACTTCTGTTGCAAAGAAAATAGGAGCAGCCAATACGGTATTTTTTAATTCCAAAGGCAAGCTCGTCGGAACAAACACCGACTACGACGGATTTTGCCACCTCATAAACATTCATGGTGTGAAATTAAGCGGCAAGAAGATTTTAATTCTCGGAAACGGCGGTGCCGGCAAGGCTGTTCAACATGCGGTGTTGAGCTATTCTCCAAGGAGTGTTGCAGTCGCTACGAGGCAAAATCTCAATGAGATAGAAAAAATCAGAGAAATCTCATATATGAACTATGGTGATTTAACTGATGAATATGACGTGATTATTAACGCTACGATTTTGGGCAACTCCCCCGATGTGAACCGCTCCCCTGTCAACTTGAAGGATTTCGGCAAGTGCAAAGCCGCCATAGATATAATTTACAATCCTTTTATGACAGAGTTTCTTCTCAGGGGAAAACTGCTGGGGAAAAAAGTTGTAGGAGGGTTGACCATGCTCGTCGGTCAAGCCATATCCGCATCGAACTATTTTATCGCATCTGCGGAAGGTATAGACTTTTCCAAGGAGCTTGCATTTCCCGATTTCCTGTTGGAAAACATGATTAAATGCAGTGTGGCGAATATTCTCCACGATACCTTGGATATTGTCATCGTAGGCATGTCCGGTGCAGGAAAGACGACCATCGGCAGGGAACTTGCCAAGAGGCTGAATATGCCGTTCATCGATATCGACGAAGAAATTGAAAAAAATTCAGAAAAGTCCATTCGAGAATATTTCGCTACCGGTGAAGAAGATTCCTTTAGAAAGTTGGAGGCTGCTGCTGTGGATAAAATTTTCTCCATTGCAGATGATCTCTCCTCTAAAATCCCGAGGGTTATCGCAACAGGCGGAGGCACTATATCTTCTATGGAAAACATTAAGTTAATTTCTAAAAATAGCTTAATCATATATTTGGATCGAGATTTGAATCTGATAAAGGCAAAAGATAATCCCATTTACGAAAATATCTCTAAAAGAAAGCTTTATGATATGCGAAATCCTATATATTCCGAGATTTCACACATTCACATAAAGCATAAAAATTCGGTGAAATCAACTCTAAATAAAATTGTAAGCGAGGTGGAAAGCTATTATGAAAAAGATTATTTCAACTAAAAATGCTCCCGACGCTATAGGTCCATATTCACAAGGGATTGAAGCCGGCGGTTTTGTATTTACTTCGGGTCAACTGGGATTGGTTCCGGAAACCGGCGAATTTGCCGGCAACGATGTCAAAAGTCAAGCAGTTCAAGCTTTTGAGAATCTTCGAGAGATTCTCAAAGCATCAGATTGCACTTTGGACGATGTGGTGAAAACCACTTGCTTTCTGAAAAATATGGACGATTTTGTCATTGTAAATGAAGTCTATACGCGATTTCTATCCGACGAGAACTGCCCGGCAAGATCCGCTGTCGAAGTTGCAGCTCTGCCAAAGGGCGGTCTTGTGGAAATCGAAGCTATAGCTATGAAAAAATAGGAAGTTAAACACAGTATTAAATTTAGGAGGACTTATGAAAATTTTAATTCCGGATAATGTTAGCACGAAAAACAATGTTTTCGACATTTTAAAGGAGCGAGGTTTCATCGAGCAGTGCACTCACGAGGATGAGATCAGGGATATGCTGGGAAACGAGAAGATCAAATTCTACATAGGCTTTGACCCGACAGCCGACAGCCTTCACATAGGGCATTTCATGCAGATTATAATAATGCTTTACATGCAAAAGTTCGGTCATACCCCGGTTGTTTTAACCGGTGGCGGTACGGGAATGGTAGGCGATCCTTCCGGCAGAACCGATATGCGCCAATTCATGACACCTGAAACTGTTCAGGCAAACTGCGATGCCTTTACCAAGCTCTTTGCAAAATACATGGATTTCGATGAGGATTACAGGTTTACCGGAGAAAATTACGGTGTTAAAAACTCTGCAAACAAGGAAGTCTCTCCGGGAAAAGCCATTTCTTTGAACAATGCCACCTGGCTTTTAGATATTAACTACATCAACTTCATCAGAGATATAGGAAGACACTTCTCCGTTAACACGATGCTCCGAGCTGACTGCTACAAACAGCGTCTGGAAGAGGGGCTGACCTTCCTCGAAATGAACTACATGCTCATGCAATCATACGATTTCATGGTTATGGCAAGGGATATAGACGTTAGAATGCAGTTTGGAGGCAACGATCAGTGGTCCAACCTGCTGGGCGGAGTCGAACTTTGCAGAAGGGAACTGGGAAAACAGGTTTACGCCATGACCTTCACTTTGCTGACCAACAGCGAAGGCAAAAAAATGGGTAAAACTCAGTCCGGTGCATTGTGGCTCGACGAAAAGAAGACTTCTCCTTTTGAATTCTTCCAATACTGGAGAAATGTCGCTGATGCTGACGTTGAGAAATGTTTGAAGATGCTCACGTTCCTTCCTCTCGATGAGATTGCCGCTCTAGTCGACGTCGAGGGATCTGAAATCAATAAAGCAAAGGAAGTTTTGGCTTTTGAAATAACGAAGCTGGTTCACGGTGAAGATGCTGCTAAAAAGGCTCTTGATGGTTCTCGTGCCGCATTCCAAGGTACCGGAGACATGTCCAATATACCCCACACAAAGTTGGATAAATCCTTATTTGAGGGAGACGGTATGGGAGTCATCGCTTTGCTTAAAGAGTTGGCCTTGATAAAGTCCAACTCCGAGGGACTCAGATTGATTGATCAGGGTGGAGTTAAAATAAACGAAGTGAAGATTTCCAGCGGAAAACACAGTATCGCTTTGTCCGACTTTAAAGATGGAAAGCTCCTGGTGCAAAAAGGGAAAAAAGTATTCCATATGGCTGAAATCTAATTGAAACTCTATTTCGGTCGAAACTCTATCTCAACGGAACATACGATAGAATTTTAAGAATTTGGAGAAAAGTACAACTTGTAACGACAATGCTCTTCTGTTTGCAGAAAGGAATAGAATCCATATGTGTAAAAATTGTCATAGCATAACGCTATTATTCAATGAGGCACAAAAAGATCCTCACAAAAATTATACTTCCGTATTAAATTTTCTATCTGATCTGGAAAACAAAGATAAAATCGAGCTATTTGCCGGTGATTGTCAACTCCAAGAAGCTCTTGACGTATTTTATTCTGAGCGGCATTATACTGTGTGTCACTATTTGAGATGTACACAGTGTGGTCAAATATTCTTTCTGGGAGCTTGTATTCGAGGGACTCCCATTTACAACCTGATAGATGACATCGAGAGCGAAAATATTTCGAATAAAATATGGGGAAAGGTGGGGAGTAAATACGATAGCTGAATATTGAAATTTCTACCCGTCCTGACGAGGACAGGGCGGTGCACAGAAGATTTTCCCCTGACACAAAATGTTTTATATTCGCTTTATACTTCATCCATCAATTACGCAAAAGCAAAATATCCGACTTGCAGGTGTGCGGTCGGATATTTTTTAATCTACAAATCCATTATATTAAATACTTCGTCTACAGTCTCTTGCATCTCATCATATTCTATAGCTCCAAATCCCAAAATCAATACGGGATATCGGTACATATTTTGTCGGTCATATTTCTTTATTCCGTAAATCAAAATTTTATTTTTATGCAGGTTTTCTATTATCTCTTTTTCTTCTCGGTCCGTGTCCAATTCCACCAACAGATAGAGTCCCATATCCTCTCCTAAAATCCTTCTGACTTTCGGTTTCAATTTCAGTATCTCCACCATTTTTTCACGCTTTTTTCTATAGTGATTTCTTGATTTGTTTATATGCTTGGCGTATAAATTTTCATCTAAAAATACTCTGAGAAATTCTTGATGCACATTGCCCACCGGGCAGATTAAAAAGGGGAGCCGTTTCTTGTATCTCTCCAATAGTTCATTAGGCAATACCATGAAACTTATTCTCGTCCCCGGTGAAATGGTGTTTGAGAACGAACCCATATATATGATTCTATCCTTATTATCCATGGACTTTAAAGTGAAGTTTTCCCTGACCAAATACTTTAAGTCACCGTCGTAATCATCTTCTATTACGTACTTTTCCCTCGATTTTTCTACCCAATTCAAGACTTGCTTCTTTCTGTCTCCACACATCCTGCATCCTGTTGGGAACTGATGCACAGAGGTGAGCACCTGTACGGAAATGTTAGTCTTATCCAAAAAACTCACATCAATACCGTTTTCATCAATGGGCACATCCACATATGCCAGGCTGTTCATTTCAAGCAGAGCCGGTATAATATCATATCCCACCGCTTCCAAGCCGAAAACCGCATTTTTATCTATCAACCGGATTATTATTTGATATAAATACTCCATCCCTGAGCTTATCACTATATTGTCCGGACTCGTCTTTATCTGTTTATACTTTGCAAGATACGCCGAAATGCTTTCTCTCAATGCCGGCATACCCTGCGGCTCTGAATGACACATGAGCTTTTCATTTTTCTCATTCAGAATGTCCCTGTAAATTCGCTGTACGCTTCTGAGGGGAAACAATCCTGTATCAATGGCGCTATGGGATAAATTCATTCTGAAATTCTGCGAATCCGTAAAAGTTCTTCTCTGGAAATCTGTACCTTTCCTATCGTGGTACAGATTGTAAATCTTCTCTACAAAATATCCACTTTTCTTCTTCGCCCTTATAAATCCCTCGGCTTCCAACTCCTCCAGAGCTTGTATAACCGTGTTCTTACTGATTCCTTCCTCGGTTGCCAGTTGACGAATGGAAGGAATTTTTTCGTCTTCCCTATACTTCCCCCTTTCTATGCTGTTTTTTATCTTCTCATACAAAGCTATGTACTTCGGCTTATTTCTTTTCATCTGTACCCTTAAAATATTTTTATTTTGTAACTTTTTATATATACAATTTTATTATATCATCATTTTGATAAAATGTGAGGAGGCAGTTATGAAAAATTTAGATTTAGAAAAGTTATTGGAAACATTAAAGGGTGGTGTCATTATGGATGTGACCACTCCTGAACAGGCTAAAATAGCCGAAGAAGCCGGAGCAGTCAGCGTAATGGCCCTTGAAAGAGTTCCTGCGGACATTAGGGCTGCAGGCGGTGTTTCGCGCATGAGCGACCCAGAAATGATAAAGAAAATCATGGAAGCGGTAGATATTCCTGTCATGGCAAAAGTTCGCATCGGACATTTTGTGGAAGCACAGATTTTGGAAGCGATCGACATCGACTTCATCGATGAAAGCGAGGTTCTATCGCCTGCTGATAACCAATTCCATATAGATAAGAGAAAATTTAAAGCTCCATTTGTCTGCGGTGCCAGAAATCTCGGAGAAGCCCTCAGAAGAATTGAAGAAGGTGCCATGATGATCAGGACAAAAGGCGAGGCGGGCACCGGAGATGTGGTTCAAGCTGTAAGCCATCTGCGCATGATCAACGGGGAAATAAACGAAGTTAAAGCCATGCGAGAGGATGAGCTTTTCAATCACGCCAAAGAGCTGGGCGTTTCATATGATCTGTTGAAATACGTCCACGATAACGGCAGACTTCCTGTTCCTAATTTCTCAGCCGGCGGCGTTGCCACTCCTGCGGATGCTGCATTGATGCGTCAGCTTGGAGCCGACGGAGTTTTCGTGGGAAGCGGTATTTTCAAAAGCGGCGACCCGAAAGTTAGAGCCAAGAGAATTGTGGAAGCCGTAAAACATTTCGACAATCCTAAAAAAGTAGCTGAAGCTCAGACCGGTCTCGGCGAAGCGATGGTGGGCATCAACGAAGATGAAATCGAAATCATAATGGCTAACAGATAAGCTATCTATACCATTTGTTACTACGCTAAAAATATATATAAGAGTCACAGACTTATATGCGAAATGCCATAGCACGAGAAACTAACCCCTTGTGCTATGGCATTTTGTATTGTAAAACAGTTTTTGTATCGACTTACCCTGTTTGAGGCATGTGAATGCTTTCCTGTCTTCATAGGTAATGAGGATTTTCGGTTCCATGAGTATCTGATTATCTTCCCGTCACTGACTTCTTGCATATGCTGTCATCAATCTATCGAATACAATTGCAAATTTGCCGGGAATCTCTCTTGTGCCTTTCTGCAAATCACCCGCTCTTCAAAGATGAAATTCCTCGTATAAGCATGTAAATCCCCCATATGCTCAATAGTATAAGCGCTACTCCTGCAATTCCGATTATCACTTTCGCCCATAGATGTCTTTGTGCCTGCTCAATAATAAAAACGACAAAAGATAAAATTGAAAGAATATATCCTCCAGATATTCCCACCAGCCAGATAATCGGCACAGCCTGCATCAATGCTCCGGGCTTTCTGTCCCCTGCAAGATGTCTTGTCATAGCAAAATATGCCAAGACAGCTACAAATAGACACAATGAACTGATGATATATAAATATTTATGCATATGGTTTCTATGAAAAAATATCATTATCATCAAGAGAATTATCATGCCTAAAGGTATGTATAATCTAAATGTGATATGGTTATCCGTCATGACTTACTCCTCTATTATCTAACATCTGTTTTAGTATGTATTTACGCATTTTCTGTACGGTTGTTTCGATACATCTCTTGCAATTTTGCGGAAAAGTTCAAATGTCATCATATTATTCCGTTCGTCGAAACGAATACATGGATAGCATTCATTCTCTGCAATTTCTTCTCGATTTATCCCTACGTTTGATATAAGGTGTCAAATCCTTCCTGCAAACTCATATTTGAACAGTAAATATGCAAAAAACAAAAAAATAAATATGAGCATAGCGACTATGGATATGAAGATAGACTTCCCTGTTCGCTTTCGTGCATTAAACAGGGCTACGAGCAAAGGTGTAACCATAGAAGTACCGAGGAGTGTGAACCCGGAACCGAATCTTCGCACCATATAAAACAAGAAAATTACTGCACCGAATATGGGGATAACATATCTTAAAATTTCATGAAATTCCAGCTTGCTCGTTCTCGTCTGCTCATTTACAACTTCTTCCATCAAGGTCTTTTCACCTGAAACAGTCCGTTTCATATAAATGTATGTTCCCAATCCGATTGCAAAAAACGCAATTCCCATGAAGGAGAGTATTCCTATGTAAGCCCACATTCCCATCTACAAATTTCCCTCTCTGTTCTATATGCAGCATTTCTTTTTCTATAAATCGCGTGCATCATTTCTCTCATATTGTATCACTTTAAATTGCTGCTATCAAGATATTATCATTTTTCTCTTAAGTAATACTTGAACTACGTCCGACAGATATGACGACCTTTTTCTGTTGCGAAAAGTTCTCAACGGAAACTAAGCCTGTGAGATACTCGACTTTATTTCGCATTTGCCACTTTCGGTGCTCTCCTATTTTAATCTCTCTCTCATATACCTTTCTATCTCACTCTCGGTGAGTTTTCTTACCTGAGTATTGGGATATTCGACATATTCTTTCACCGCAAATTCAGGCGCCATTTTCTTGCAGCGTTTTCCCTTGTTCTTCTTCAAATATACTGCAAGCTCCTCGTTGTCGGCAAATATCTTATAGGACTTTCTTCCCTTTTCACTTTCTATTTCGTATATGCCGCACGACTTTTTATTCGTATAATCCGCTGTCCTCAAATACAATTTTGCAATTTCCAACGTTTTAAACGGAAAGTTCCAACGTTGCAATCCTCGATTTGGATCTTTCTCGATGCAAATGCACCTTCCACAGGTTCCACATATGTACTGCGTGTGATTTTCCAGACACTCTAACGGGTTTAATAATGGAGTTTTTCTACTTTCGTCCACATAACATTCTCTGCACATTTTTCACACCTCCGTTTGCCAACTTATCTTCTATTCAACATATTTTCCACATTATATCACTTTTATTTCAACTTCTCCAGTTGTTCACAATCCGCTACATATCTTTGATCTTCATACAAAAAGACAGCAGAACCTAAAATCCTGCCGTCTGATCTAATTCAATTTATTTGCACAGTCTGTAGATTGCTTCCGCATATATTTTAGTCATCGCAATTAAACTGTCTATTTTAATATATTCATTTTTCTGATGTGCCAATTCTTCCTCTCCCGGGAAGATTCCTCCATATGCCACAAAGTTTTTCATTGCACGAGAGTAAGTCCCCCCACCGATTATCTTAGGCTTGGCTTCAAAATCTCCGGTAGCCTCCTTATACACTTTCATGAAGGTCTGAATTAGCGGAGAATCTTCGGGAACATAGATGGGCGCCATATGCTTTTCCCTTATTATTCCCATGGCTTTTCCCCGTATGGTATCAGCTACTGCTCCATGAACGTCTTCATCTGTTTTAGTTACGGGATAGCGGGTGTTTACAGTCAACTTTACGGCGTCCTGAGTCATATCTATCACGCCCACATTGACCGTAGTTTTACCTGAAACCTCGTCTTCTACTCCTATCAATCCCAACCTTTCGCCATTCAAATCAAATCCTATGTGTTCATTATAGAATTTGATGAAATCCCCTACGTCATCGTTGTCAAAAGGAATTTTATTTAGAAGCTGCATAATTACAGATATGGCGTTGAGCCCCTTCTCCGGTGTAGAACCGTGAGCAGAAATCCCCTTGGCGGTGATTTCCAGGCTCTGCCCGACTCCCCTCGCCTGGAGTTCAAAGCCCTCCGAGCTCGCCAGGCTTTGAACCTGCTCACGGATCCATTGGTAGTCTTCCTTGTTTTTTGAGTTGATTACGGCTCTGGCATAGTCTGCCACCATGTTGGAAGCATTTCCCCCTTTGAAGCTTTTCAGGGAAATGCCTTTTGATTGTGTCTTGCCGAATTTCTGTGCCAGAGAAAATGTCAAGACACCTTTCTCTCCGCTGACCACGGGAAAATCCGCATCGGGTGTGAAGCCGAAATCCGGAGCATCGACTTTGGAAAGGTAGTAGTCCATTCCGCTCCACTTAGTCTCTTCATCGAGCCCCAAAATTATTTCGACGTTCTTGCTCAACTTTATCCCTAAATCTTTTAGGCACTTCAAAGCGAAGTACGAAGCTATTGTAGGTCCCTTATCGTCGGCTGTACCTCTTCCGTACATTTTTCCATCTACGATTTCTCCACCAAAGGGCTCATAATCCCAAAACTTACCTGCCGGTACCACATCTATGTGACAGAGAATTCCCATGGTTTCATCCCTTTCTGACGTTTTCTTCCTGTCCCATCGGATATTTCCTCCGTAATTATCCGCATTTAACGTCTTAAATCCGTCTCTTTCCGCCATATCCAGCATGAACGAAAACGCCCGATGAACATTTTCACCAAATGGCAGATCTCCCTCAGCTTCGCCTGCTATGCTTTCGATTTTTATAAAATCGGATAGAGTGGAAATTATATCATCTCTTTTATCTTCCACAGCAGACTTTATAATCTCTGCAATTTCTTCATCAGACTTACCTGCAAACTCATTATCAATATTTAAATCAGCCTCTGAATTCCGATTCTTGTCTTCACTCATTTTTATCTCCTAGAACGCAACTGCTTCCACATACTGAACGTCTTCAGGCAACGCTTCCTTCATAACATTTTCCACGACTCCTTTTAAAGTCATCTGAGCTCCCGGACAACCTGAACACGCACCCTGCAACTTTACAACCACCGTCTTTTTATCTTTAATATACTCGACAAACTCGATATCTCCACCATCTCTTTGCAAAAACGGTCTGATCTGATCTAAAATCGCCTTGATATTATTTATTGTTTCTCCCATGATAATCCTCCTATTCTCAATGGTTTTACTAATTTAATTTCATTGCGTAAAATACCCTTTTATATTTTATAAATCTGAGCATTTTCAAATGGAAAATCTTCATCCTCACAAGGATTGAAAACTCCGTTTCATATTTCTTCACACTTCGTATTTTACACCTTTTCCGGCTTTTAATCAAAGCATTAGTTTAAATTTTGACTTTAATTCTCCAAATGCCTAACAAATTCATCTATTTTATCCAAAACATCCTGTGATTTTTCCATTTGATTCAGCTGATTTCTAAAAATGCTGCTATCCTTCATTCCCTTTGTGTACCATGCGATGTGCTTTCTCATCTCCTTTACAGCTCTGGCTTCTCCTTTCGCCTCGACCGACAGCTGGAGATGTTTTTTCATCATCGCCACTTTTTCTTGTAAAGATACTTCTCGTGGATATTGAGAAGTTCTGTCACCATCGTATCCCCGATTGTGTAATTCCAAACACTGGCGGAAGATCCAAGGGTTTCCCAGCATTCCCCTGCCGATCATCACCATATCGCAACCTGTGAACTCCATCATTTTCCTGGCATCCTCACAGGAAAAGACATCACCGTTTCCGATGACCGGAATTTTCACCGTTTCCTTTATTTCCTTTATGGCTTGCCAGTCAGCTTTCCCCGAATAGTATTGTTCCCTGGTTCTCCCATGAACGGTAATTGCCGAAGCCCCTGCATTTTCGATTATTTTAGCCACTTCTAAGCAGTTCTTGCTCCTATCATTCCAGCCTGTCCTTATTTTTACAGTGACGGGCTTTGTCGATGCTTCCACTACCGCACTCACGATATCGTAAATCTTTCGTGGAGTTTTCAAAAGCGCCGAACCATCACCGTTTTTAACTATTTTAGGAACCGGACAACCCATATTTATATCCAATATGGCATTCTCCCCATAATTCAACCTTTCAGCCGTTTCTGCCATAATCTCCGCATCTGAACCGAATATCTGATATGCGACCGGCTTCTCTTCCTCTGTTATCTTCAACAGTTCCTCCGTATTTTTATTGTTATATATCAATCCCTTACCGCTTATCATCTCGGAATACACCAATGCCGCTCCCATGGCTCTGTTCAACCCTCTCATGACGCTGTCGGTAACTCCGGCGAGCGGTGCTGAAAGAAAAGGTCCATCCAGCTTAATTCCTCCTATTTCACTCAAAATTCATTCCCCATTTCAACATGTATTCGATTACAAATTCCATCGTTATTCATCTCGTGATAATATTTTACCCCTTTACCTAAAAACTAAGTAAAGGGGAATTCTCATTTGTGTTTTCTGTCTTTATTTTTATCGTATATAATTCTCAGACCTTCCAAGGTCAACATTTTATCTACTATATCTATTTGGTCAACTCCCTCTGAAATTAAAGTAGCCAATCCTCCTGTGGCTATTACCTTGATTTCTTCGGGAGGTTCTCCCATTTTTTCAAGTTCTACTTTCATCTTGCGAATTATGAAATCCACCATTCCCATATGTCCGTAAACCAGCCCCGACTGCATCGATTGTATCGTATTTTTGCAGATGACAGTCTTTGGAACATCCAATTCCACCTTGGGAAGTTTCGATGTCTTGCTGAAGAGTGCTTCACTGGAAATCTTCAGACCCGGTGCGATGGCTCCGCCCAGATATTCCGCCTTATCTGTAACAGCACAAAAGGTTGTCGCTGTCCCAAAATCTATTAAAATCAACGGCCCTTTGTACTTTGTATATGCTGCTACGGCATTTACAATCCTGTCCGAACCCACCTGTTTAGGATTGTCATATCTTATTATCAATCCGGTTTTTACGCCTGACTCTATCACTATAGCCTTTCTGTTAAAATACTTCGTCGCCAAATGCTGCAAAGTATATAAAACTGATGGAACCACTGTTGCTATAATTATATCCTTGACATTTTTCACATCTAAGTTTGAATGATCGAATAACTGATTTATAAGCATCCCGTACTCGTCCGCGCTCTTTCTCGGATCCGTTTCCAATCTCCAATTTTCGATTAACTTGCCCTCTTTAAAAACGCCGAGTACGATGTTCGTATTACCAACATCAAATGCTAAAAGCATATTTTCTCCTCTCTAAAAACCTTACCAATCCCATTCAGTTCATAGTTTCAAGTCTGTGTAATGCCAATGCCGTACTGATTCCGGGAACCACTCTATATGCGGTAATTTCAACTCCCAACAATTCGTTTATCCTCTTCATCCTGTACTGAACCGTGTTGGTGTGAACATCGAGAATTTCCGCCGTTTTTCCGCTGTTCATGCCCGCATCCAAGATGAACGTTTCCAAAGTTCTGAGAAGCTCTCTGCCCTTTGCGCTGTTTTCTTCATCAAATACATCTAAAAGTTTAGTGTAATTCCTCTTCAAAAAACCGCCTTCATTTCTGATGTGGATGCAATTTCTTATCAATGACAGATCGTATTTTGAGAAGTTACTCTTATGCGGGAACACCACTTTAGCGAGCCCGTGAGTCTCCTCGATGAGCCTGAATCCGTCAGCTGCACCTTCGATTCCGTTTATTCCCGTAACGTGAAAGATTTTTCCATGATAAGTTTCATCTAAAACATCGAATGTTTTAACCGCATTGTTGTTCTTCTTGTGTCCTAGAAGTATTCCTGTAGTTTCATCATTATCTCTTGTTTTCAGGGCTTTTATTCCCTTTTTCTCACAGTACTCATTCCATTTATCCCTGGTGTCCTGCTCCAAAAGACCGACGCATAAAAACACGCTCGCCACACTTGATTCGTCAATTTTCGCATCATCTTTAATGGCGAATGCTTTGTTTATGTTACCTCTTCTCAAAGCTCTGATGAACTCCGCTTCATCGTCTTTTTTAGGAGTGTATTTCCACATTCCCATCGCCATAGTTATGATATTGCCCAACTTTATTATCTCGTCTTTGGAGTACATATCTTTGTTATCCGCAATCAACATGTAATAGTCCGATCCCTCTATGTTGGTATATATCCAGTATGTAGCCAAGCCGTCAACTTCTATCATAGTACATAACAGCTTCTTCTTTTCAACATAACCCTTTCTCGCAAACATGATCGCTGCTTCCACAGTGGTATCTGATTTTGTTTCTACTGCCAAAACAGGATTGAAATCGCTGCTCATGAGAACAACCTGAAACTCGTTTAACTCTGCAGCTGCCTTCAATGCACTGACAAAATCGGGATATTTCTCGAAGTTGATCATGTGAAATGCGACGTCCGTAAGAAGTGAAGGTTTTGCCTCATTCACCGAACCGTAATACAAGATGTGAGATACTTCTTCCAAGATTTCATAAGTTTGAATTCTTCTTTCTGCATTTAATGCAATCAAAACGACTCCCAGCTTCTCACAGATATCAACTAACCTTTCATCCACCTTGCCCAGAATGTCGCCTATTCTATGCAACACCAAAACCGACATTCCGCAAAGCACCGATGTTTCAATCATCTTGCACTGCTCCTCAACATCATTTCTGGTTCCGAAAAATGCTGTAACGATCATTACATTTTTTTCTTCATAGGTTGCATCAATATCTTCTGCTGTCACTTCTTCTAAGACCGTCACCTTCTTAATTATCGAATTTAATCTCTTTTTTCCTGCTAATATTTCCGCACCCTCAAATGCATGCAACTTTAAGCACTCTTTAATTGTTATTTTCATCTCGTCTTCCTACATCTTCCTCCAAGCTATGACAACTCGTTATCCTCTCG
>ERZ773212.739-NODE-739-length-15911-cov-76.644425_pt1 | contig 15911 bp, 13 predicted proteins | sample MGYA00581005_ERZ773212 | MGnify/ENA primary metagenome ERZ773212 (study PRJEB29015, sample SAMEA2738154) | human oral metagenome | biome: human oral; feature: human-associated habitat; material: saliva | place: China | collected 2196 ... | reverse complement strand
GCTTTAGCCACTCCCCTAAGCCCATCCAAACCCAAGTTGAACACTTGGCCACATTCGGCTAGCAGCGAGCGTAGCAGATAAGGACCTATGTCCTTAAATAAGTAGGGCTTACGCCACCACCTGCCGGCAGGTGACGTAAGCCCACGAGGCAGCCAATTAGGCCGCACAAATCAATTTTTAGATGGCAATAGCTCAATCGCAGGGCGCGGAGCCGCCATAGCGTTAATAGGAGCCTGCGGATCGCGATAGCCCAAAGCAAAACCATTAATCAGCTTGTAATGCTCAGGAATTTCAAACTCAGCCTCCACCGGGGCGCGCCAAGTAGACAAAATCCCAATCGCACACGAATCAATCCCACGCGACTTAGCCGACAAGAACAAGGTCTGCAACATCAAACCCGCATCCATAGCCGACCAAGGCAGCATCTTTTCGTGAACAAACACAAAACCCATCACCGGCGCATCAAACGCAGTCACATTACGCCTATTAGCGGCGTCGCGCCCAGCATGATCAGAGCGCTCCACCCCATAAGCCCCATACAGCAGCTTAGCCACCTCAACCTGGGCCGGGCGCAGCTCACTGGGGTAAGGCTTCCACACCGGGAAATCCCCATCAGGCAAATCCCCACGCAGAGCCGCCTTAGCGCCAGCCATAGCTTTGTGATGCTGAATATCTAGCGTCTTATCGAAACGCTCCACATAATCCTTACGCAGGCGCTGCGCCTGCTCCCCCTGGGCAATAGCCACCCGGAAAGCACGCGTATTAGACCAGCTGGGGGCACTAGTGGCGTCGTCGAGAATAGCGCGTAAATCCTCAGCGCTAACCGGCTTATCCAAATAAGCCCGCACAGAACGGCGCGAGGCTGCCAAAGCAGAAAAATCATTCATAATTTCCACCCTAGCAACCCCGCCCCAGTTACAGCGCCAAACAGCTAGCTAACAGCTTAAAGCTCAGGCTCAACCTCAAAGCCATAAGGAGCCCGCAGCCACGGCGCATCCGCACTACGCAGCCCCTGCCAGCCCTTTGCACGCATCCGCTCCGTAGCCAGCAAGCCAGCCACCGCCGCCGCATTATGAATCTGCCCAGCTAACGCCGCATCCACCGCCTGCGCCAAAGGCACCCAGGTGGGACGCAAATCAGCTTCCTCATCTTCACGCACAAAATCGTTACGCTCCACGCGACGCAAATCCCGCGCCAGCAGCACCCGCAGCGACTCAGTCAAACAGCCAGCCGAAGAAAACACATCCACCAAGGTGTGCCAACTGCGCGCCTCCATGTCAGTCTCCTCGCGCAGCTCACGCTCAGCCGCCACCAAAGCAGACTCACCCGCATGATCCATCAAACCCGCCGGCAACTCCCATAGGTTAGCGCGCACCGGGTGACGATACTGGCGGATCATAAGCACTTCAGGGGCGCCGTCGATCTGAGAAGAATCCTCACCCTCACGCAAAGCCACCACCGCCACAGCCCCATGATGCGCCAAATACTGGCGCCCAATCGGATCCGCACCCGGCTCTAGACGCAACGTGTCCGCATCCAAAGCAAACACCGGCCCAGACCACATACGCTGGTGACTTACCAGCTCCCGACTAAGATCGCGCTCATCACGCAACTGCATCAGCGTTCCTCTCCGTTTTTAGCCGCAGCCCCCTCACGCGCCTGCAAGCTAGCCTCACGCGGCAGTGAGTGAGCCTTAGGCGAAGCAAAAACCTCACTACGCCGAGCCAAAGCCGCCTTAACCAAGCCCGCAAACAACGGGTGAGCCTTAGTGGGGCGAGACTTAAACTCAGGGTGAGCCTGCGTGGCCACATAGTAGGGGTGAAGCTTAGAATCCAGCTCCACGAACTCCACCAAACTACCATCCGGCGAGGTACCACACACGTGCAAGCCCACAGATTCTAGGCGCTCGCGGTAGTCATTGTTGACCTCGTAGCGGTGACGGTGACGCTCGCTAACCTCACAGGTGCCATAGGCTTGGGCCACCACTGAGCCGGCGGTGAGCTTAGCCGGGTAAGCCCCCAGGCGCATAGTGCCACCCAGGTCGCCTTCACCTTCCACAAATTCACGCTGTGAGTTCATGGTGGTAACCACCGGGTCAGGGGTTTCGCTTTCCATCTCGGTGGAGGCGGCAGCTTTTAACCCCAGCAGGTTACGGGCAGCTTCAATCACCATGCACTGTAGGCCCAGGCAGATACCCAGTGTGGGCACGCCGTGTTCACGGGCCCACCGCAGTGCCCCCAGCTTGCCTTCAATGCCGCGCACCCCAAAACCGCCGGGTACCACAATGGCGTCCACCCCGGCCAGGGCCAGCTGCGCACCGTTAGGGGTTTCGCACTGGTCAGAGGCCACCCAGCGGATATCCACATGGGCGTTGTTGGCAAAACCGCCGTGCTTAATAGCTTCAGAGACAGACAGGTAGGCGTCGTGCAGATCCACGTACTTACCAACCAGCGCCACCTCAACGCGGTACTTAGGCGAGTGCACCCGCTCTAGCAGCGCATTCCATTCGCGCCAGTCCACGTCACGGAAGGTTAGCCCCAGGCGCTGCACCAGGAAGGCATCTAGGCCCTCACGGTGCAAGGTGGGGGGAACTTCGTAAATGGAGGCGGCGTCTTTACATTCAATTACGGCTTCGCGCTCTACGTCGCACATGAGCGCCACTTTGCCTTTGATGCCTTCAGGCAGGGGCCGGTCAGTGCGTAGCACCAGCGCATCTGGCTGGATACCAATATTGCGCAGGGCCGCCACCGAGTGCTGGGTGGGCTTGGTTTTGAGCTCGCCGGCGGCGGGCAGGAAGGGGATCAGCGATACGTGCACGAAAGCCACGTTGGCGCGGCCAATGTCGGCGCGTACCTGCCGGGCGGCTTCTAGGAAGGGCTGGGATTCAATGTCACCAACGGTTCCGCCGATTTCGGTGATGATTACGTCGGGGGCGTTGCCGTCGCTGTCAGGCTCAGCCTGGGCGCGCATCACGCGCTTGATTTCGTCGGTGATATGCGGGATAACCTGCACCGTGTCGCCTAGGTATTCGCCGCGACGTTCTTTAGCAATTACGTTTGAGTAGACCTGCCCGGTGGTGGCGTTGGCTTTACCCGATAGGTTTACATCCAAGAAGCGCTCATAGTGGCCAATGTCTAGGTCGGTTTCGGCGCCGTCTTCAGTTACGAACACCTCGCCGTGCTGGAAGGGGTTCATGGTGCCCGGGTCTACGTTGATGTAGGGGTCTAGTTTTTGCATGGCCACGCTTAGTCCGCGTGAGCGTAGCAGTCGCCCCAGACTGGAGGCGGTTAGCCCTTTACCGAGGGAGGAAACTACGCCTCCGGTTACGAAAATGTGTCGGGTTACGTGGCCGTGGTTTCCGTATGCATCTATCACGGACTTCCAGCCTACTCCCCTACAGCGGTCACTAAAGCGCCAGGACCCGGTCTAGTTGCTCACGTAGCTGTGTTTCCCCAGGGATTTTGGCGACGGCGGCGCGCGAGGCTGCTTCTAGGGTTTCGCGCCGCTTAGGGTCGCTGATTATGGCGACGACGGCGTCGGCTAGCGGACCTGCCTGGGGCTCTACCAGCTGGCCACAGCCGGCCAAAGTGTAGGCGCTGCCGCCAACATCGGTGGCCACAATAGCGCGGCCCGCTTGCATGGCTTCACGTAGAGTTAGGGGCTGACCTTCCCAGTAAGAGGTTTGCACCACCACATCAGCTTGGGACAGCAGAGCGCCAATGTCTTCACGGCGCCCCAGCAGCTTAACGGGTAGGGCGGCGTCGTCAATTTGCTGGTTTAGTTGCGCTTTAAGGGGGCCGTCTCCCGCCACTAGCCAGGTGAAGTCAATGCCGCGTTGTTTGATTAGAGTGGCTGCTTCTAGCAGCAGGTCTAAGCCTTTTTGGGGAGCCAGGCGGGCAATGGTAAGCAGGCACGGCGCAGCGTCGCAGTCAGTGTCAGAACTGGCGCCATAACCAGAGCCGGAGTCAACACCAGAGCCAGAGCCGATACCAGGACCAGAGCCAGCTCCAGGGCCAGAGGCGGGGTCTAAGCTGGCAGTAGTTCCAAAGTCGGTTTCTGAGCTGGCCGTGCCGTCGCAGTCCGAGAGACTACGCGCCGGGGCGGGCACAACCGCAATTTCCCCTGCCTTAAGACCTAGCTGTTTAGCTTTTTCGAGTAGATCTGGGCTTACGGTGAGCACATAGTCAGCGCCTTTAACCACCACTAGGTGCAGGGCCTTGCCTACCAGGCGGGTGGGGGCTGAGCCTACCGGCAAATTGTGTAAGGTCACCACTACGCGCGGGCGCTTGGCGGCAGGTAGACGCTTAACAGCTAGCACCGCTAAAGCTCCGGCGCGCAGGCCGTGGGCGTGAATTACCTGCGCGGTAGCAGCGAGCTGTTTTAGTTGGCGCAGCGCTTTTAAGTCAGCTCCTGAAGGGCGGGCGCCAATATCGATTTGGTAAGTGCGCAGGCAAGCCCCAGCCACAGCGCCGTCGGCCGGCGAGATGACATTGCTAGGTCCCGCCAGCAAAACCTGATGGCCGTCTTTAGCCAGTAGCTGGGATACCTGGCGGATATGTGCGCGCACTCCCCCGGCGGCCTGGGCGCTTAACTCTAAAACGCGCGTCATGCTCACTCCTGCTCAGTCTTGGCCAGCGCTTTACGTGAGCGCAACACCTTAATGCTTTGGGGCACCAAACGGACCCCACCTAGGGCTATAACGCCAGCTACGGCTAAAGCCAAAGCTAACAAGCCCACTATTCCTAGCGCACTAGTGGGGTCAAGTAGCTGCGCTAGCGCTAATGCCGGCACACTCACCACCAGATACACCGCCACGATTTTCAAGCTGGGCACCAAGGCCCTAGCCCCTACCCGGCGCGCTAATACCAGCGCTAACGCCACCCCAGCCAGGCTCATACCAGCTGAGGAGGCAGCGCCCAGATAGACCAGCACCGCTGCGCCTTTAGCGTTAGCACTAAACATCCAACTAGCGCCGGCTACCACCAACCAACCCAGGCAAGTAGCCAGGGCGGCGCTACGGGCGGCGTCGAGCACATAAAGCACCCGGGTGAGCTGATAAATCAGGGCATAACCCACCAGGCCCGGGGCGAAAGCCACCAGTGCGGCCCCCATATAGTCCACCGTGGTGATCAGCCCAAATACCTGCTGGGCCACCGGCGCTCCCAGCATTAAAGCCCCTGCCCCCACGCAGGCCGCTAAAGTAACCAAAGCTGTGGAGTTAGCGATTAAATCCTTTGTCTCACGTGAAACATGCTTACTCGCCAAACGGGCCGCCAGCTGCGGATATACCACCGTGGCCAGGGGCACGGCGAGCACTGCATAGGGCAAAACGTAGATAGCCTGGGTGTACTGGTAGATAGCGATCGTGCCGGCGCTGCCGTAGCGCCGCGCCACTGCCACCACTGTGAGCACGCTTATCTGCTGGGCAATCAGGGCTGCAATTCCCGCCCCGGCCAGTGAGCGCAGCTGGGTGAAGGTGCCCGCAGGCAGGCGCAGGCGTGCACGCAGTCCCAGCCCTAGGCGATGCACCGGCCACAGCAGTGGCAAGCTCAGCGCGGCCACGCCCGCAGTTGTACCCCACCCCAGGGTAAGCACCGCCTGAGCATAGTGACCTGCATCTATAAGCGCGCCATAGATGCCATAGGTAAGCATCACTACCAGACTGGAAAAAATCGGGGCCAGCGCCGGCCAGGTGAAACGGTTATAGGCCTGCAGCACGCCAGTGAGCACCACACCCAAGCCATAAAGCGGGATTTGCAGGGCAAACATGCGCAAAAACGCCACCACCAACTGATGACTGCCACCCCAGTAGGCAATTGCGGCCTTATCGGCGCCCATGCGAGTGTCGCTGGTGACCAGCAGCTGCGCCAAAGGCTCAGCAAATAACGCCATCAACACTGCCAGGGGTAGCAGCACCGCCAGGGTTAAACCCAGCAGGCCACTAGCAGTCTCACGCACCTTTTCGCGTTGACCGTGGGCAATAGCGCCAGCTAGTAGGGGTACTACTGTGCCAGCCAGGGCTCCCCCCACCACCACCTCGTAAAACACGTTGGGGATCTGGTTGGCGGAGCTGTAGGCCCCCGCCATGGCGCCAGAGCCAACCGTGGCTGCCTGCACTACCCAGCGCAAAAATCCCAGCAGTCGCGAGGCTAGGGTGAAGGTGCCTACCTGGCCTGCTTTAGCCCCCAGGGAGGCGCCGGTCTTAGCGCCTTGAGTAGCTGAAATCTCGCCCTGCTGGGCGCCGCGAGATTTTACAGCGGGCGACGCCATAGCTGGTCAAGCCAGTTCAGGGCCGGGTTGGCGGCAATCACCTTAGAAAACGAGACTTTCTCAGAAGCCAGAATCAAGCCCACCACGCCCAGGGTGGTCCCCAGACGCAATTTCCAGGAGTCATTAGCTGCCAGGGAGGTACCCAGCAGGGCGCCGGCAGCGTTGGCGCCGGTGTCTCCCAGCATGGTGGTTTCTTGTAGGTCTTCCACCAGAGCAGTGATAGCGGCGGCGTTAAGCCCGCTAGCAAGCAAACGCTGGGCGCTAGCCGGCGAGGCTGAAGCCTCAGGCTTTGCAGCCGCGCAGCTGAAGTAGCTTAGCGGCGTAGCCACCAGCACGGTGGCCTTAAGCGCCCGCCCCGGGCGCAGATCCAACAGGTTCGCCAGGTTAGCGGTGCCCGCAATCAGCACCGTATTTAGCGCCAGGTCCGCTACTTTCCCGCCCACGCTGGTGGCTTTAGAACCCACCAGGGCACTTGCCGCGAGCGCGCTAGCGCCAATTCCAGCAATTTTAATTACGCCGGTGGTTACCTGCCCGTGGGCTAGGGCGCCTAGGTGGCCTTTGAGGCCTTTAGCTACCTTGCCGCCGTCGTGGGCACCTTGATCGACGTCGTCGATATAGCCGGCCAGGCCCCCACCCAATGAAGCTACTACCCCACCCAGGGCGGCGCGGGGCTGGTCGCTGAGCGCGCTGGCCACGGCGGCACTAGCCACGGCGGCACCGGCCATGGCCACGCCTCCGCGTAGGCTCACGGTTACGCCGTGGAAATTAGTGCGTTCCCATTGGCTGGCTTTAACGCGTTTGCGGCGCAGCACATAGCCAAGGCCGGCGCATACCCCGATGCCGGCGCCCACTACGGGTAGCTGACGGGGGCTGATACTAAGGCGCATAGGGTTAGCTCCTGTTTACTTGCTCCTGTTTACTTGGCTGCTACTTGGCCACGCCGGGCATGAGGGCGTCGGCGTTAGCGGCGAAACCGTAGGCGGCTTTGGTGGCTGCCTTGGCGTTGGCCAGGGCCAGGGCGGAGGTAACTGCGGCGGGTGCTGAGCCCACACTGTCCACGGTGGTTAGGGTGGTGCCGGCGCTGCGGGCGGCTGAAACTAGATCTGTGTCGCTGCTAGCGGCGCCCTCTAGCACGGTGGGGGCCACGGAGCTGACTCCACGCAGGGCGGTGAGCCAGTTGGTGTTTTGGGCTGAAGCCTCGGTGGAGTTGACGCTCTTGGGGTCAACTGAACGCGGGCCTACTACCACAATGCGCCCGGCAACACCGTCCTTGCTTTCCACCTTGATCAGGGGGTTTTCAGAGGCGGTGAGTAGATCCTGCAGGTTTGAGCCCTGGGATTCGGGGCTGGTTAGGGCTACGGCTAGACCCTGACCCAGCAGTTCGTTGCCACTGGCGGCCTTAACGGTGCCGGGCAGGTAGCTGGCAAACTGGGCGGCGTAGGTGGAGCGGAAAGTTTCGCGGCTCTTGCTCACCCAAGCGTCGGTTAGGCTTACGCGGGCGCTGATGGTGGCGCCAGCGTTGGTCAGGGCGCTTACGGTAGCGTCGACGTCGTCGCTATTGGCTCCCGGCAGGCTCACCACAGCCACTCGCTGCCCAGACAAAGACCCTGCCAGTAGGGTCTTGGAGCTGGCGCTGATGTAGCTGTCGCGGTCGTTGACGGCTTTCTGGGTGGTTTCCAGGTTACGTGAGAGGTTGTTGCGGTCTGCACGTAGCTGGGTGACCTGGTCAGATAGCGCACTGCCGAGCGTGCCCTGCAAGGGGCCGGCCCCCAACACCACGCCGACGGCTAGCGCCATGAACACCGCGATCAAAGAAACTAGGTGGTAGCGAAAGTCAATCATGGCAGTAGTCCTTAAATATTGGGGGTGGTGGGGCGTAGGCCAACCCATGAGCGCACGGTATCAACCATGTCATCAATACCGGCTGCCAACAGCCCTAATAGGGTCTGACCGGCAGGTGTAGCGTATAGCGCCGCAAAGATGGCTAGTAGTCCAGCTAGCGCCAGCAACATGATTTGCCAGTTAGAGACACGGGTGTGGTAGATCTGCGAGACGCCCTTGGCGTCAATTAGTTTGGAGCCTACCTTAAGGCGGGTTAGGAAGGTGGAGCTCATACCTTCACGGCCCTTGTCTAAAAATTCCAGCAAGGTTACGTGGGTGCCCACCGCTACGATCAGCTGGGCGCCGCCAGAATCAGCGATCAGCATGGCGATGTCTTCGCTGGTGCCGGTGGCGGCAAAGACGGTGTGTTCTACCCCTAGCTCTTCTACTCGGGCCAGGCCGGGGGCGCGCCCGTCACGGTAGGCGTGCACGATAATCTCGGCGCCGCTCTTTAGGGCTTTGTCGGAAACTGAGTCCATATCCCCAACTACCAGGTCGGGTTTGAAACCGATTTCCATAACCGCGTCAGCGCCGCCGTCTACACCAATGATGATGGGGCGATATTCGCGAATGTAGGAGCGTAGCGCCTTTAGGTCTTCTTTGTAGCTGTAGCCACGCACCACTACCAGCACATGTTTGCCAGAGAAGTTGGTGCGTAGCTCAGGCATACCCACGTCGTTTAGCAGCAGGTCACGTTCCTGCTTCATATAGTCCATGGTGTTGGCGGCGAAGGCTTCCAACTGGTGCGATAAGCCCTGGCGGGCTTGGTCCATCAGCTGGGCTACGCTTTCTTTGGTTTGCAGCGTGCCCTGGGCGATTAGCTTGCCGGATTTGGAGAAAACCTGGCCGTCTTGTTCAATACGTACCTGGCTACCCTCATGCAGGGTCATGATGTCTGGGCCTAGGCCGTCAATTAGCACGATGCCGTTGTCGAGCAGCACGTCTGGGCCTAGGTTGGGGTAACGCCCCGACACTGACGGTGAGGCGTTAAGAACTGCCCGCACCTGGCATTCCACCAGGGCTTCGGCGGCTACCCGGTCTAGGTCGCCGTGGTCGATGACGGCAATTTCGCCCGGTTGCAGGCGTTTGGTTAGATTTTTGGTGCGCGTATCTACCCGCACTCGAGCCTGCGATAGGTCTGCGGTGGACGCTGCATTTTTACGGAAGGGTAGCTTCACAGTTTCGATTGTGCCATGTTCGCTTGTTCAAGTAACTCCTCGGCGTGGCGTAAAGCCGTTTGTGAGTCACTTTGTCCTGATAGCATTCGCGCCAGTTCACGTACTCGCTCGGGTCCCTCCACGGTCTCGACGGCGGTGGTTGTGGCTTCATTACTGGCTTGACCCACCTGTTTGACTACAACCAGCTGGGTTTGCGCCCAGGCAGCCACTTGCGCTAGGTGAGTAACCACAATCACCTGATGGTGACGGGCTAGGGCGGCTAGGCGGCGGCCGATTTCTACGGCGGCACGTCCACCAACGCCGGCGTCAATTTCGTCAAAGACGAAGGTGTGGCGTTTGGTGGCGGTGTGCTGTGCCAGAACCACTTCCAGGGCCAGCATGATACGGCTTAGTTCACCGCCACTGGCGCCTTTTTCTAGCGGTAGCGCCGCCGCACCGGGGTGGGCGCGTAGCAGTAGCTCTACTTCTTCCATGCCGGTAGGGCCGGGCTGCTCTAGCGGGTTAAGCCTCACTTGCAGCTTGGCCCCACGCATCATTAAACCCTCCAGCTCGGCGCTGACTTGTTGGCTTAACAGCTTGGCGAGTTTGGTGCGGGCTTGGCTTAGGCGTTTGGCAACAGTTTTTAGTTCTTTGCCGGTGCGCTCAACTTCAGCTGCTAGTTCTGTTTCGCGATCTAGCGGCCCATCTAGTTGGGCTAGACGGGCGGCGGCTTGCTGACCAAAAGCTAGTAGCTCATCGACATTGGCAAATACTTGGCCTAGCCCGCCGATTTCTAGGCAGCCGCGCCGTAGCTGTTCGCGCCGCTCATGCACCCAGGCCAGGCGGTCAGGGTCGGCGTCTAGGTCAGATAAGTAGTCGGTTAGCTCCATGGCTAGGTCACTGGTCAGCGCCGCCACTTCGTTAAGTCGGGGCATTAGGGCAGCTAGGCGCGGGTCGTGGTCGGCAGCGTTTTCTAGGGCGCGGCGGGCCACGGAAACTAACGCAATAACGTTAGCGACGTCGTCGTTAAGCTCATCTCCACTAATGGCGTTGGCGGCCTCAGCAGCCCCACTACGCAGCAGGTCTAGGTTTTCTAGGCGGCCGGCTTCTTCAGCTAGGGCCTGATCCTCCCCCGGCTTGGGGTCTAGGGCTTCTAGTTGTTCAAGGGCGTGGCGCAGGCCAGCAATTTCGCCTTCGCGCGCCAGGGCCTGTTCACGCCAGTTTTCTAGGTCTTGGCGGGCCTGATTCCAAGCCCGGTAGCAGCTGCTGTATTGGCGGCATAGTTGCTCGTGTTCGCTACCTCCGACGGCGTCCAGGGCGCGGCGTTGGGCGGCGGCGGTGCGTAGGCGCAGCTGGTCAGCTTGCCCATGGATAGACACTAAGCGACTACCTACCTGGCCAAGTACCGAGGCAGGTACGGCCCGGCCCCCTAGGTGTGCACGCGAGCGACCAGTTGCAGGTACCACCCGGGAGGCTAGCAGCAGGTCATCTTCAATTTCGCAGCCGGCTTCCTGAGCGATTTGGATGCACTTGGCGTCTTCTTCTAAAGCAAAGGCCCCCTCAACCACGCAACGCTGGGTGCCCGCGCGCACAATCGCCGGGTCAGCTTTGCTGCCCAACAGTAGTTTCAGGGAGGTGAGCACCATGGTTTTACCTGCGCCAGTCTCACCGGTTAGGGCGGTTAGTCCCGGACCTAACGGCAGTTCAGCTTGGGCGATAACACCAAGGTTTTCTATGGAAATAGTTTCAATCATTAATGACTCTTAGATTCACGCCAGCCGCGCACGGGCAGCTCGAATTTAGCTACCAGACGCGCCGAGAAGGGCATCTGGCCAATACGGATCAATTTCACTGGGCGCTGCGCCACGCTCACACTCACTGTTGAGCCAGCCGGAGCTGTTATGGAACGGCGCCCGTCGCACCAGATTTCACAAGGATAATCGCCGCACCACTGTACCTGCACTTCCAGGCGTGAATGCGGGCCAATTACTAGGGGCCGGGTGAACAGGGCGTGGGCAGCCACCGGCACCACCAGCATGGCTTGGGTGTCTGGCCACACCACTGGCCCACCACAGCTAAAGGCGTAGGCGGTTGAGCCGGTGGGGGTGGCGGTTATCAGGCCGTCACAGCCAAATGAGGAGACGGCGTGGCCATCAATACCTAAAGAAATTTCGGCCATATGCGCCCGGTCGCGCCGCTCCAAGGCTGCTTCGTTAAGAGCCCAGCCGTGGCTGGTGTCCCCGTTGGGTTGGCGCACAGATACCGCCAGGGTCATGCGCGGCTCTACTGTGTAGTCGCCTTCAGCTAGCGCCTCAATGGCGTCAAGCATTTCAGCGGGCTCAGCTTGAGCCAAAAAACCTACGTGGCCAGTGTTGATCCCCAGCAGAGGAATGTCGTATTCGCGCGCAATTTCAGCGGCAGACAGGATAGTGCCGTCGCCGCCCAACACCACAATGGCCTGGGCTTGGTTAGCTTGGCTGCGTTTGCGTAGCACCTGCACCCCATGTTTAGCCAAAGCCTTAGAGACAGTGTCTAGCTGCGAGCTAGAGGGTTCACGCGGGCTGCGAATAGTTGATGGGGGTAAGGCTCGATTCATTTCGAGCACCAAAACTCTACGCGGTGAGGTTGTGCGCGCAGCGGCCAAAATCTTCCTCCCCTATCTTGGCTTAGCGGCGAAGCTTAGCTTTCGCACCTTTTCCAGCCGGACCTGAAATTATGGCTGCTTCTATCTCAGCTTGTAAGTCAGCAGCGGTCAAGGAGTTTTCAGTGCCAGCATGCATGTACAGGAAGTACTCTACGTTTCCGGCTGGCCCGGGCAGTGGCGAGGGGGCCACGGCCTCAATGCTTAAACCTAGCTCTAACGCACAGGTGGCCACCTTGGTTATGGCTTGGGCGTGTAGGCGCACGTCACGCACCACTCCGCCGTGTCCGATGAGTTCTTTACCTACCTCAAACTGGGGCTTAACCATTAGCAGGAAGTCAGCGGCGGCGTCGGCCACTGCCACCAGCGCCGGCAGCACCAGGGTCAGGGAGATAAAAGATAGATCCGAAACCACCAGGGTTGGGGCAGGGGTGATGTCCCCGGCTGCCAGGGTGCGCACATTGGTGCGGTCCATGACGTTTACGCGTGGATCGCTTTGTAGTGACCAGGCCAGCTGCCCATAGCCCACGTCAGCGGCGGTAACCTGGGCCGCCCCGCGCCGCAGTAAAACGTCGGTAAAGCCCCCGGTGGAGGCGCCGGCGTCGAGGCATTGACGCCCGGCAACCGTAGCCTCAATCCCGCGCTGTGCCAGGATGTCTAGGGCGCCAGCTAGTTTGTGGGCGCCGCGTGAAACATAGTTAGGCCCCTGGTCTTGGCTTACCAAAATGGCTTGCGCCGGGTTGACCTGCCGGGCAGGTTTGGTAACTACCTGACCGTCAACTTTCACTTTGCCGTCGCTGATAAGCGCGGCAGCCTGGTTACGTGAAGGCGCTAGCTGGCGGCGTACCAGCTCGGTGTCTAAGCGGGTCAGCCTAGCCATTAACGCGTTTCTGCAACCGTGATGTCTGGCAGGTTGATTAGGGTTTGGCCCTGATCAGCCAGGTCCCAGGCAGCCACGGCGGCGGCCCGGTAGGCGTTTAGGCTCAAAGTTACGCTCTGGCCGCCCAGCTCAACGTTTTTACCGTCAAAGCTTAGGGTTACGGCGCCGTTTTCTACCTTGGCGACGGCGTCACCCACCTGCCAGCCTGCAGCAGTGCGTTGGGGCTGGGGTTGGGGCTCAAGCAAACCGCGCAGGTCGGTGTGCAGGAAGGTGGGCCGGTACTGGGGCGGGGCTAGCAGCACGTCGCGTGCGCTGGCCACACCGGTAAGTACGTGCAGCGAGGGCAGCGAGGATTGGCGTGCCCCGGCGTGGTCGGTGTTTAGCCGGTCACCTACCGCGATGGCTTTGCCGCCGCCTGAGCGGGCGATGGCGCGCGTGTAGATACCGGCAAAAGGCTTACCGGCAGCTAGCGGCTGGCGTTCGGTGGCGTGCACTACTGCGGCCACCAGCGAGCCGTTACCTAGCGCAAAGCCGCGCTCGGTAGGCAAGGTGGAGTCCAGGTTGGTGGCCACATGCAGGGCCCCGTTGGTGATGGCGTAGGCGGCTTCACTCATGGCCGCCCAGTCAACACTGGGGTCATAGCCCTGTACCACTGCGGCCGGGTTGTCTAGGGCGCTGCGGGTAGTGGTGTATCCAGCCTCGGTTAGGGCCTGCTCCACCCCGGCGCCGCCAACTACTAGCACGGTTGCTGGGGCCGGCACATGCTCAGCTAGTAGCGCCACCGCGTCCATGGCGGCAGTGTAGATCTGCTGCTCATCTGCCTCAATGCCAAAGCCGGCAAGTTTAGCTACCACCTGGGCGGGGGTGCGTGAGGCGTTGTTGGTGACAAAGCAGGTGCGTAGCCCCTGGCCTTTGGCCGCCATGACTGAGTCGGTGGCGTGCACAACCGGGTCTGCGCCGGAGTAGCAAACCCCATCTAGGTCCAGCAGGGCAAGTTCAAATTCTTCAACTAGCGGCTTGGTGGTGCCCAGCAGAGTAGCGCTCATTTGCTGCGTCCTTCGATTACGTCCTCTACCTCGGCGGCAATGGGGTCGACGACGTCGCCTTCAGCGCTGTCGGCTGCTTCAGTTGCCTCGGGCTCGCTCTCTTCAGCGACTACCTCGGGTTCTTCTTCATCAGTCGCTGCGGCGTCCTCATCCGCCCCGTCCTGGACGGTGTCTACGACGTCGTCGGTATAACTACCCACAGCAGAGTCCGCAGCATCGCTATCAGCAGCAGCGCCAGCCTCGCCGTCCTCACCGCCAGCGGCGCTTTGGCGGACAGCCTCTAGCTCCTCCGCCTCACGGCGACGCTCAGCAGCCTCAGCCTGGCTCTGCTCCTCTAGCTGGCGAGCAATTTCGGCCAGTTCAGGGGCGGATTCTTCCTCAATGTCGTACAGCTCCACTTCGGGCTCTTCGGGCACGTAAATGCGCTCACGAATAGCCTCAGCTTCACGCACCCGGCCTAGGTCTTCTAGGCGGTCAGCGCGCACGGAGTGCAGGCGACGTAGGGTCTCAGTGTCCTTGGGAGCCTTACGGATGGCGTCTTCAATGGTGATCAGGGCCAGCTCGTCATTGCCCTGGTCATGGTAGATGCCGGTGACCACAATGGCCAGCTCAGCGCGCTCGTCGTCTTCCAGGTCTAGCTGTAGAGCATTCTGGGCTGAGCGCAGTGCGGCATCAGGGCGGCCCAGGGCACGCTCACAGTCAACTTCCATGGCGCGGTACATGGTGTCCATGCCGCTGAGGCGACGGGCGGCGCGCAGTTCACGCAGCGCCTCTGAGTACAGTCCGGCCACGTAGGCGGCGATACCGGCAGCTTCACGCACAATAGCGATACGGCCGGCGTGTGAGGCAGCATAGCGAGCGTGGGCGTAAGCGACTTCCGGGTCGGTTTCTAGCAGACGCTGGGTCATCACTAGGTGACGGGCAATGTTTTCGGCGTTAAGGCGGCTAAGCGCACGCAACCCCATGCGGGCAGTGCTGTCTAGGTCCTTGGCACTAACGTCTTCAGGCAGTTCCGGCTCGGGCACACGGTTACGCTGGGGTGGACGCGAGTTGCGGCGCTCGCCGCGCAGGCGGTCACGGTCAAAACGGCCATTACGGTTGCCACCACGGCCCTGGCCACGACGGAAGTCTGAGCGTTCGCCGTCGCGGCGCGGACGCTCATCACGACGGTCTCCCTCACGGCGGGGGCGATCTTCGCGACGCTCACCATCACGCCAGTTACGCTCTTCACGACGCTCACCATCACGCCAGTTACGCTCTTCACGACGCTCACCATCACGCCAGTTACGGCCACCGTCACGACGTTCACCATCATGACGGCGCTCGTGACCACGCTCTTGCCAGCCACGCTCGTCGCGGCGGGGACGATCGCCCCAATTGCGCTCGTCGCGGCGGCCTTCTTCACGGCGGGGGCGATCTTCGCGGCGCTCACCATCACGCCAGTTACGGCCACCGTCACGACGTTCACCGTAGCGGGAGTTGGATCGTTCGCCGTAGCGTTCGCCATCATGGCGACGGTCGTGGCTGCGCTCATCATTGTTGCGGTAGTGTCCGCGCTGGCCTTCGCTGCGGTAGTCACGTGCCCCAGAACGGTTGCGCGGTGCGTCATCTCGACGACGTCGATCAGCACTATGGCGGTCGCCGCCACGCCCCTGATTGCGGTTATCGCCGCCTGAACGAGAATCATCAAAGCGTTGCGCCATCAAAACCATCCTGTTTAGTTGAGAATATACGTAGAAACCTAGTATCAAGTTTAGCCGGGTAGGTGCAGTTCTAGTATGTCTGGCGCCTAACGGCAGGCGTGTCTTTGACTACCTTTAACAGCAAGCGCCCCATAAACACATAAAAAATGGGGGCAGCTCCCACAACCACCCCCCAAACGTTACGGCCGACGAGTTGGGAACATAAAAGTAGGGGGTATGTTAGAAAATCTAACACACCCCCTACAACGCCCGATCTTCGAGACCACAAACAAAAATGGTGGTGGGGGTGCCGACCCCACAACAGGACCAACACCCCCACCACCGCAAGGAAAC